>ERZ791854.10-NODE-10-length-175910-cov-11.3695_pt1 | contig 175910 bp, 156 predicted proteins | sample MGYA00510286_ERZ791854 | MGnify/ENA primary metagenome ERZ791854 (study PRJEB30046, sample SAMN00715267) | human gut metagenome | study: EMG produced TPA metagenomics assembly of the A metagenome-wide association study of gut microbiota in type 2...
TGAATGCATGTTTATAGGCTCGTTTTCAGTGGGTACACAATTCCGAAAAGGGAGTTCCTTTTCATCAAAGTACACCGTCTGATTATTGCCCGGGTATTCTTCCCCTTTTTGATTTTTCAAAGAGCTTTCTATCTCCAAATCCCCGCTTATGAGAGGATACTCCAGCCCCTTCTTCTCAATATATTCTGACATTATCTGCAATGCGCTTTTTAAGCTGCAGCCCTTTTTACATATAATTTTCATTCCATTTCACCTTCTAAATGGCACCGACCACTTTCATCTCAAAAGCATTATACCGCTTAAAAAAATTATCACAAGTTGCCTTATGGTAAGCGAAGCGGGTTTACTATTAGACAGAACCACTCTCCTGAGATATAATATCCTTAAGATTTCAAAAGGGGAGTTTTATGAATTCAGAAAAATATATGAGCCATGCCGTTGTATCACTTATTTCGGCCAAAGGGGGAGTTGGAACCTCCACATTAACCAAAGAACTGGCGATTGCATTTAGTAAAGACGTTTCCGTCTGTCTGGTTGATATGGCCCTCTCCTGCCCTGCCCAGGAAACACTTTTCCGCATACTTCCAACACGTACAATGGAATATCTGTTTAAGCACAATGCGGGGGATCTTTCCCCTCTGTACTGGCAGGATCTGGAACCCTATCTTACGCCTGTCCCCGGTCGGAATATCCATCTTTTATCCGCCAAACAGGTGAAAGGAGCATACCATCTGCCTCTCAATCGGATCATACAGCTCATTTCTTCTTTGAAGACTTATTTTGACCTGATTCTTATCGATACCGATATGGCATCCACGGATGCTTCCGCAAAACTTATGGAAATGTCGGACCTGGCCCTGCTGATCACAGATGATACGGAATGCTCAATTAAAAACAATCAGCGCTTTCGCCGACTGCTGACCCAAAAGCAGGTCAGTTACGATCACATGCATGTGATCGTAACTCAAATTAGGAAAGAACAACGAATGTACTCGGATCAGGAAATAGAGGAGCTTTTTCACATTCCGATTCTTATAACGCTGCCGTACTATGACCAGGTCTGGAAATATAATAATTCTTACCTGTCACTATATGAAGATCCGGAAAGTCCGCTCCACCCCTCCCTGTCATCATTGGTTGACCGGCTTTCCAAACTTCTGGAGAAATAAATGATGCTTTTAAATAATGATCACGGTCATCCCCTGCCGGATGCCCCAGTGTTTTACAGTGTTCTTTCGAAAAACAAACAGGAGCTACGGGCAGCAGCCAGGGCGAACCGTATGATGAAACGCTTCCACCTGACAATCCCCTATATCATCGCCTGCCTCATGGCTTACTATGGTTTTTTTCGCTACTATCCGCAGTTAAAAACCAGTTTTTTAGGTATATGTATCCTGTATTATGCCGCGGCGTATTTTATCCGCTGGTATTTGGAACCACAATATACCCTGTTCCTTTTGCGGCATCGGCCCTACTACCTCGCAGAATCGGATACGTTTCTCTTTTTTACCTTATATGGGTTAGAAGATGAAGACGGAAAACTGACTCAGGCCAGAGATTTGGCTGTTCTTTCCTGGATCCAGCGATGTAAAAAGCAGATCCCGGATAACAGCCCGGTCCTTCGTATTATCCAAAACAGAACTTTTAAAGATCCAGAGGAAGAAAAATATATTCCGATCAGTTTATATGAACTCATTCTCCGGCAGCTTGCCTTTCAAAATCCAGACATCTTAGATGGGCTGAACCATTACAGTAGGCAATGTGATAAATAGAAAGAGGATATCCAGCACCCTCAAAGCGTCCGGATATCCCCTTTTCAATCTATTCTTTATTTCCTATAATAAAATAGTCGCAATACTCGCCACCGTTCGCCAGCGTCTGTTTCTGGTGCAATATGCCATGCTAGTACATCGAATATTAAATTGTTGATAGTTTAAATAGTGGCTGCCTCATCCGGATCAATTTCATCCATTTTATATGTCCAATGATAAACAATCGGGTCAGCATTGATCTCATCGAAGTAGCGATATATTCGTTCCGATAATTCCTCTTTTGAATTGACACGAATGCCTTTTAACATCTGCTTAGTCATTTTGCTAAGTAATATACAGATGAAAAACTGAAACGAATGAAAAAACAGATACAGACCTTTTAAGTACATTTCATTATTTTACGGCAAACCTTCCAGAAAGTGGATAATATCTGCATTTCTGGAAGATTTTCTTCAAGTGGCAAACTCGGCATATAGCATACATACTTTCTGTAGTCAAATTCTATCTTTCTGCATACACCCTGACAGGTCATATGTTATCAGTTTTCCGTGTCATGAAATCTTTTCCATCTTAAAATCCCATCATACTAAGCAACCCATAATAAGCAATGGCGATCAGCGTAAATAAGGCAACCATAGGAGTCGTTTTACGTATCATGCTTCCCAGTGAGATTTTGTAATCTTCCGAGCAAAGAACCAGGCATATGTGAGTAGGAGAAATCTGCATTGCCACATAACCGATACACATTAAAAGTGTAAACAGCGCCAGTCCTGTATGCCCTGGGGTGATCACTTCCATTGCCATAGGCATACATAATACAATGATCGCCTGTGTTCCCGCTACAATGGTTCCAAAGAGGAACAGAAGCACAAATACAAGGAATGTAGGGATCGGCAGTGCAGAGAAAAACTCCGGCAGTGATGTGATAACACCTGTTTCTGTAAGCAGCTCCTTGAAGATCATGATCAGCAGTGTACTGAGCAGTAGTCTGGTCTCAAAAGCAGTACGGATAAACGGAACCAGTTCTTTTCCATTAAAATGGTTTACAAATACATTTAATAAAATACAGATCCACACTGCGCCCCATACAGGCAGGTTAAAGATCAGGATCAATGCAATAGTCAGTGCAATGGCCCAGATACTCTGTGCCAGAAGCTTCCAGTAATACCCTTTTGGCTGATCCGGCACCATTCCTGTATCCTTAGGCACCCGGCGTAGATAAAAGATCCAGCCTACAGCAAAAAGTGCCGCTACCATAGGCAGCATAGCTAAAATAAAGGTTCCTGCACTGACACGGCCTTCTGTAATCCCCAACGCAATAAAAATGCTGGTATAAGTAGGCACAAAAGCTTCTGATATATGGCGGAAATAAGATGTGATACATGCCTGTTCCGGCACGCTAAGGTCAGAATCCTTTACACTTTCCCGAACAATAGGGCCGCAGATCAATACTGTGCTGGCAGCCGGAAGCATACCTAAAAGAAAAGGAACGATTGAAGCATTTACCCGGTTATTATTAAACAGGCCGTTCATTGCAACCTGGGCATTGCTTAAATTTTTTCTTTTCTCCATCATTCTCTGCAAAAATGTAATGGAATAAAATACTACCAGCGTTTCAACGGTAGCTCTGGCTGTGGCTCCTTTTATGATTCCGTGAACCGCTACATCTGGTGAAAGGCCATACAAAAAGATTGTTGCAACAGATGCCGCGATCACAGCCATCCACATAGGCTTTTTCATCCACATAACACCTATGATCACACAAAATACAAGTACCAATTTTAAAATGTCCATCTACTACACATAGAAACTGCTGCAAAACAGTTTTCCTATTCTGCAGCAGTCCATATCTCCTTTCTGTTTCCAGCTCAATCCTTCGTCTTTTGCTTACTCCACATTAAATACGTACTTGTCTAAACGATGAAATGCCTCCTGTACTCTTGAAAGAGGAAGTGCCAGATTAATACGTAAATGGCACGGGCCATGGAACATACGGCCATCCTGGCATGCAACACCTACATCCCATGCTGCTTTTTCCACATCTTCAATGGTCTTGCCATGCTTTTTACACCACTCTGTACAATCTACAAACAGCATATAGGTTCCTTCTGGTCTTCCAACTGAAACTCCTTCAAAATGATCTTTAATATAATTGCAGGCAAAATCAATATTTTTTGTGATCACTTCACAAAGCTCTTCTACCCATTCATAGCCTTCCGGCTTATATGCGCCGATAAGGGCATGCATGGAAAGTACATTCATGCTATTGTAGTGGGATAAAGATGCCTCTTTGTCTACGCGCTCGCGAATATGCTTATTATAAATGATGTGATAGCTTCCTACAAGTCCTGCCAGATTAAAAGTTTTACTTGGTGCATAAAGAGCCACTGTACGCTGCTTTGCATCTTCAGACACACTCTGGGTTGGAACATGCTTATGTCCGGTTATAATAATATCAGACCAGATTTCATCAGAGATAACCATTACGTCATGCTTTTTGTAGATTTCCATTGCCTTTTCAATCTCCCAACGTTCCCAAACACGACCACATGGGTTATGAGGAGAACAGAAGATTGCTGCATGGATCTTATTCTCTACGATCTTCTTTTCCATATCATCAAAGTCCATACGCCATACGCCGTTTTCATCTTTTACCAGGTCGCTGTGGACAATGTGATATCCATTATTGGTCAGGCTGTTTGTAAAACCAATGTAAGTAGGTTTATGTAAAAGAACGTTATCTCCCTTTGAGCAGTATACATTTAATGCAGTGATCACACCACCAAGAACACCATTTTCATAGCCAATGCACTCCGGTGTCAGCCCTGTTACATCATTTCTTGTCTCATGCCATTTAATGATAGAATCCAGATACTCCTTGCGGGTTGAAAAATAACCATACGCCGGATGTTTTGCACGTTCAATAATTGCCTCTGGAATGGTAGGTACTGTAGGGAAGTTCATATCTGCAACCCACATCGGAATAACATCAAATCCTTCTTTTGGTGGCTTTGGTGCCATTGGATTTTGTCCCAGTGCCTCTACAGCAATTGCATCCTTTCCCATACGGTCCATAATAGATGTAAAATCATACTTCATAGTTTTTCTTCTCCTGTTCGTATCATATTATTTGTAAAAAATATTTATTTTTTTAACTTATCCTATTTTTTATGCCTCTTCGTAACTCACCTCTACAGTTGCCTTTTTCTCACGTACTGTACCAAAAACAAATGCTACTACAATCACAACAACATTGATCAGCAGTAAATTATGGGAAAGTCTGCTGGCATTCAGATAAATATTAAAAGCAGATGCTACTGAACCAAGTACAGTTATCAGCATAAGCATACTCTTGCTGCAGTGGAATCTGGATTTATCCCATGCTTCTGAAACAACAGACGGGAGCTTAAATACAGAGCAGTTGATCATAAATGTAATAACACCATTAGCAACCAGACACATATTTCCTAAAATAGAAACGCTTAATCCGGTAAGGATACATACAACACCGATCACATAGAGAATGCCTAAAAGAACGACCGGAGTATTCCATTTTGAAAGTTTTGCAAGGTTATGAGGAAGCCATCCATCATCACATGCCTGCATGATAGGCTTTGGCGCCCAAGCAAACTGGGAGTTTAAGGTAGAAATCAGCGCAAATCCAGCACCGCAAAACATAAAGAATACGTAAACAGGGCCCGAAAGGATCTCTTTTGCTACAATTGACAGGTTCTCGCCTGCTACCTGCTCTACAGGAAGAACGCCTGCTGCAACAACAGCTACGATACCATAGATAACGGCCACACAAAGGGTGGAAATGATCATAACCATCGGAATATCTCTGGTTGGCTTCTTTGCCTCTGCTGAAAGGTTTACAGTACAGTTTGCGCCGCCTACTGCAAAGGTTAAAAGTCCTCCAGCCTGGAAAAGCCCCATCATGCCGCCAGTCATCCAGGAATCTGCTGCCATATATCCAGATTTTACTTCTCCTACACCAAAGGCAGCAAAAGCAGCTAACGCAATTACCAAACATCCTACGATCAGATTCTGCACTTTTGCAAATTTATCAATTCCAAGGCAGTTAAGAATAAAGAAAATAGTCAGCACTACCAATGCAACTACACGTTCATTACCAAAACCAAATAAAGAGATAAAATAACTTGCAAATGATAATGCATACATGGAAAGACTTAAGTTTGAAAATGTAAAAATAAGACTGTATGCTCCCGCGTATTTCTTACCGGTAAGCATAGTGATCATTGTATATTGCCCCCCCCTAAGACGGACGGTGCCAGCTATAAATACGAGCGGTGCATACTGGCATATCGTGATCACAGCTGCGATCAAAAATGCTACTGGTACAGAACGACCAGTCATGGCTATTGCTGCTCCTAATAGCGTCATAATACCTGCACCGATGATCTGTCCAACTGATGCTCCCATTAAATCCCAAAAACCAAGACACTGCTTTAATTGTTTTGTTGAACTCCCTTTACACTCTGCCATATTTCTCTCCTTTTTTTCGTCTGTACCTCCCTTCTCCTGACAGGCACAGATGGACTGTAGCTTTGGGATACTATCATACGTCTATAATAGTATTCCACTTTTCTTGTATGTACTAAATTATTAAGCTGCTTAATTTTTAATGTACTTTATATATAGTACATTTTATTCAATAAATCAAGATATATTTTAGATTTTTTATAAAATATTTACATCGTCATTTTTAGATTTCTTTTCTTTTTACATAGTAAAGGCAGATAATGCACATTTTTCTGCATCATCTGCCCTTTATTTTTTAGTCACCATTATTATTTAAGAAGCTGTTCTAACTCCTGTGGAGTCGGTACATCTGCCCCATCTTTTCCATATTTTGCATAAGTAATGGTCAGATCAGACTTTACAACAAATGCAGCTGGAAGTTGCAGTTCCTCTCCTTCATAATCTCCATGGGAAAATAGCTTTCTTGCTTCCGTTACCTTAGCTACTACATTTCCACCACCAAGCTCTTCCTTATCTTTTGCCGGGTTGATTTCAAATTCTTTGTAAAGTTTTCCTTCCGGGTCACAGATGATCTCAAAAGGAAGTGTTTCCCGTGTCATCTGCTTCTTAATGCTTTCCGGCGTCGATTGCAATACTACAAAAAGCTTACCAGTATCTCCTACAATCTCCTGGTAATGTTCTGCATAAGTATGGATATCATACTGACACAATGTACATCCATAGTACCTGAGAAATACGATTGCTGTCTTTCCTTTTCCTACACGGCTGCTTAATGCCTCTTCTGGTCCAAATGCACCTGCTGCTGTAAAATCCAGCATTTTTTCTCCTACTGCCAATCTTGCCATAACAAATACCTCCTCTGTATGATCATATTGCTTAATATTTAAGCTGCTACACTATAACTGTAACAAATTTCAACACGAATTACAAGGTACATAATGCGAAATAAACAAAAATATGGGCACTGTTTAATTGACTTTACCCCCACTCCTCCTTTATAATTATGAAGTAAGAAATAAAAAATTAGAAAAGGAACTTATATTCTTATGGATAATCAGCATATAGATGAACGCTATGAATTATATTGTAAAATGTTAGATGAATTAGACGAAGGCTGCCGCCTTATCATAGACTATGATTCCGTTCCTCATAACTATGGATCTGCCACCCTTTATCAGGCCGAATCTCAGATCATCCATCTGGTTGGACACCGCCCAGGAATCACTGCCAACGAAATTGCCGCAATCTTCAAAAAAACTCCCAGTGCCTGCTCTCAATTAATAAGGAAACTTAGGAAAAAAGAACTGATCACTCAGAAAAGGAATAAAGAAAACAACCGTGAATACCAGCTGTACCTCACAGAAGACGGTGAGAAGATATTTAGGGACCATGACCATTTTGAAAAATGTTGTTACCAGCGAAGCTATCAGAATCTAAGCAGCTTCAGTGAAGAGGATTTTAAAACATATATCGCCATCCAGCAGAAACTAAACGAAACATTTGCAATGGATGTAGAGGAAAGCAATCGTGATCTTCCTGCTATTAATTACCATCATTGAACATTTTGTTCTGCTATATCGTGAACTACATCGGCAATTGAATTACCGAGCATCTGATTACGAAGCATAGCTCCGTAGCTTCAGAGGTGCGTCCATGACACCCGTACTGCTACCCAGATGGGTTACACAGCTACTTTTATTGTTTTTGTACTGCTCAGCCCGGTTACGGGCATATCAATTTCTTTGCCGGATACGGCATGATACTTTCTCAAAATGTTATAAGCTCCTACTGCATCTGTATTGTAGATCACGGTATCTACAATGTAGATGCCACGCTTTTTTCGAATTGCCGATGTATTTCACCAATCCCCTGACAAGTTAGGTTGCTATTTCATATCCATATTGGCAAGCTGCCTAATTTGATCGCGTCTGCTATAGATAACTGCTGTTACTTGAACTCTGCTGTTTTCGTCATCAACCCAATAATAAATCAGAAAATTCTTAACGACAATCTTACGTATTCCCTCCGTCCTCCAAGGTTCTTCATCAATCAAGGCATGTTTTTTCGGAAAACACGACAACTTCATAATCTCTGCCTTTATCTTATCAAGCAGATTATCCGCTGCGTCCGGTACCATCAGATCATTTGAAATATAATGCATTATCTCTTTCATCTGCTCCAATTCCTGCCTTGTTACCCTTACCTCATATTCATCCATGTACTATATCTCCACCTTTAATTGATTAAAAGCCTCATCAACAGATAGAGAATCATTCCTCTTTGCCTGTGCAAGTCCGGTCTGCATCATAGTATTAAATTCAGCTTGTGTTATAGAATCTCTTGTAGCAAGCTTATCTGGAATATCAAGTGAAAACGGTACTCCATCACGCATAATGACCTGCCTGTATGTCATATCTATGAATACAGATACAGGGATTCCAAGTCTCTCAAGGATCGCCTCTGCTTGCTCTTTTATATTCGGTTGAATTCGGGCTGTTACATTTGCAGTTTTTGTTGCCATAGTATGCACCTCCTGTTTCTTACAGTGTACCACTATGTATAGCTTTTTACAACACGAATCACTTGTATTTTTCTAATAACACTCTTTTCTCATTACTTTTATGTAAATTGATTTCATCAAATCAATTTCATAGCTTCATTTTTCTTTGTTGCAATAGTACGTAACCCTCAAACAACGCAAGATCCTCTTTTGTTGTAATTTTAATATTTGTCTGATCTCCATACGCCTGATACAATCTATCTCCAAGAGCATACATCAAAGAAGTTGTATGCGGTTCGACCTTCTCAATTAATCCTTTCTTTTTTGCCCTCTCGTACACATTCAGAAGATAATCAAATCTGAATATATTTATCCCTATCAACCCATGTCTTGCTAGTAGCATTTTCGTCATTACTTCCTAACAACAACTGATAACATGGCGTAGCTGTAATAGCTGATCCTTTATCTTTCATCACACGGATCACATCATTGACAATTTTATCCGATGTAAACGGTGCAGCCCCATATTGAATCATAACATAATCATCAGGCTTGATTGTATCCTTTAAATTATTGATACCGCTCATTACAGAATCTTGAAAAGTATCTCCGCCATCTGCAATCCACTTTACTTTGCTCAGACCATATTGTTCGATCATTCCCATAAGATACTCTTTCCATTTCTTATGGCAAACAACCTCTATTGCGTCTATCTGAGGATTATTCTGAAAAATTTCAATTGTGTATGCCAAAACTGGTTTTCCAAGTACTTCAATAAATTGCTTCGGACGCCCTGCACCCACACGAGAGCCAACTCCACCCGCAAGAATTATTGCTGTGACCATTATTCCTTTTCTCCATAACTTTCCAATGCGAAGTCAATAAATCTCACCAAATTTCTGTAAGATGGTAAGAAGAAAAAACTGTCATCATCACCAACGCTACCTTTATAAATCCCCCAGCAGAACCAATAAAACGCCGAAATAGGGATAAATGCAATATAATACCGATGTTCTTCTTCCGTTAACGTTCTACCAACAAAAGCCTTTAGGTATCTCTCTATCTGCTCATCCGACCAATCATAACGACATAAAATACATCCAATATCATTCGCCGCATAGTTTAAACCAGTGTATTCCCAATCAATTAGGTAGATTTCTCCTTCTACCCAATATATTTATCATAACATTATCTAAAAAAACTCCATGCTTAGATTCTTGCTTTTTTCTTGCGATTACATTGATAATTAACTTCTACACCGCACCTCTTCAAAATGAATAAAGCCAGTACTGGATATCAAATCCTGCACCGGCTTTATTCATTTTAAACTGTTTTAGGCTGAAAAAGTTGAACTAAGCTAAAGCATGCCCAGTTACTTAATCAGCCTAAAAAGTTCTTCTAAAAAGGCTCAGAGATAACCATTTCTTTATTTCTGAATTTTAGATATAATTTCTTTCAACATCCCATCGACCATTTGCTTCTGATTTTCTGTTACCTCAAGCGCTGGTCGTTTACATGTAAGCGGAAACGGAATACCGATTACGGACAACCCATATTTCATAGCCGGCATGAACGGAGTGGAAATAGCATAAAAATCCATTAATACATCTATCGTCTGCTGGATCTGTGCGCTTTTTTCCATGTTATCATGTTCAACCGCATCTACCCATTCAGAACAAAGTTTAGGGAAAACATTAGATAATGCTGCAATACAGCCATCCCCGCCACTGCTGACTACATGTGCAAAATTATCATCATAGCCCGAATAAATTCTAAACTCCGGATATTCCGGTTTGATCCTACCGATCAATGTCCTTGTATGAGACGGAGCACCGAACGTATCTTTTAATCCAATAATGTTTTTATGCTTTTTAAGCAGCTGCAAAATTACATTTACGGACAAATCAAATCCTGTTCTATCCGGAAAATTATAAAGAATGATATTACCATTAATTCGTTCGGCTACATAATCATAATACTCTTCTACTCCGGCATCATCTGTTCCTATATAATATGGTCCGACAATCATAACCGCAGTTGCGCCCTGATCCAGTACATAATTAGAGAACTGGATTGTCTCATCTGCAATCAACCGACCTGTTCCTATGTAAACTGGAATTTTGTCCTTTAAATATGCGATAGAATCTCTGGCAAATGCCATTGCCTCTTCCAATGTCATCGCATAAAATTCTCCAGAACTACCCATGATCGCTATTCCATTCAATCCGCCTTCTATAAGGTGATCAAATTGCCTTTTCATTGCCTCCATATCAACTTTTCCGTTTTCATCAAATGCAGTCAGTACCGGACAAATATATTCTGATCTCATCTGTCTTTCTCCTAGTTCTATATTTTTTGATCATCACATATAGTTGCAGGCACGGGAAATTGCTGTTTCAATGTATCCAAGTGCCTCAGCTTTTACCAGCCTTCCATTGCAAATGTCAATCACATCCCGCATAAATTGATCTGTAATTTCTTCCATGGTTTCCGGTCCATAAATCACATGGCTAGCATCGAAGTCAAGATTGTCCTGCATCGTTTTATAAGTTTTCTTATTTGCTGTAATTTTCATAACCGGTGCTACTGCATTTCCAGTTGGTGTTCCAAGACCAGTTGTAAACACAACAAGCTGGCATCCTCCTGCAATCAATCCAGCTACAGATGCCGCATCATTACTTGGCGTGTCCATGATGATCAAACCTTCGCCTGTTTTCAGCTGCTCTGCATAATCGTATACAGCATTGATCGTACTTTTTCCACCTTTATGAATGCAACCCAGTGATTTTTCTTCCAGTGTTGTAAGACCTCCCGCAATATTTCCTGGTGACGGATTTCCGTTCCGGATCTCCTGCCCGATTCTTTTTAATGATTCCTCATAGTCATACACAATTTTGTAAATTTTATCATGTACTTCTTTATTGGCAGCACGCCTTGCCAGAATATGTTCCGCTCCCAGAAATTCTGTCGTTTCACAAAGCACCGATGTTGCGCCCATTTCCACAAAGCGATCGCTCAACTCACCAACAAGCGGATTTGAACCTAGTCCGGATGATGGGTCACTGCCGCCACAGTTTGTTCCTAAAATCAGCTCGGAGATAGGGAATTCTTCCCTTCTTAAAAGTCCAGCCTCTGCTACCATTTCCTGTGCGTAACGAACTCCCTTTTCAACCGTTTTGATTGTACCGCCTTCTTCCTGAATGATCAGGGTTTTCAACGGCTTGTTGGTTCTTTCACGAATTGCTTCTACTACCAAATCCATCTGGCATCCTTCACATCCCAGTGAAACAACAACGGTTCCGTAAATATTTGGATTTGCAGCATATCCTGCCAGAACATCCATTGTCAGCTTCATATCCGGCGGTACCTGAGAACAGCCATTCTGATTATTAAAGGTAATGGCTCCTTCTACCTGAGAAGCAATAATCCTTGTAGTATCTGATGCACAGATACTTGCCGGCAAAATCAATATATGATTTCTAATCCCTACCTTGCCATCTGGTCTTTTATAGCCCCAAAAATTCATAAAAATCCCTCCTCAATCTACTTTCTTTTCTCTGATACTTAAAACGTTATGTGTATGCACATACGATCCGGCCGGAATATCACAAGCTGCTTCTCCAATGTACTCGCCATATTTGATAATTTCGCTTCCGGCTTTTATCGGAACTCTGGCAATTTTGTGATACATAGGAATATCCTCCAGCACTTTTACCTCCTCTGATCTTCCATTCACCTGATACACCGCTTTCGTTCCTTTCGAAAGCGGTTCAATTGCTACAATGACATTATCCTTTTCATTGATCAGCATTGCATTTCGCATAATTTCCTGCCTCCTTATTCTTGACAGATATCTATCTTGAGCATTATAGTTCTATAGTATAATATAAGTGTTATTTATAGAAAGGAATTTGCCATGACCAAAGACGAGCACCGCTCAACAGTACGTGTGTTATCTATATTGTTAGCATTATCAAACAACCCAGACGGACTGACCCTTGCAGAGCTTTCCCAACAACTTGCTGCACCCAAAAGCAGTCTGTTCCCTATTGTACATACTATGGCTGACCAAAATTTTGCTTCTTACAATGAGGTAACTCAAAAGTACAGTATTGGTTTAAATGCCTATCTGACCGGCATTGCTTATATGGAAACACATAATATATTTGAACGGCTTCAAGAAGAAATGAAGTCGATTGTCAATCAGTGCTCCGAGATTTGTCAGCTTGGCATTCTGGATCATTCTGATGTTCTCTATCTTGCGAAAGTCGATTCGCCAGAACCAATCCGGCTGTCATCTTCTATCGGGAAACGCCTTCCGGCATACTGCACCAGCCTTGGAAAATCTCTGTTATGTGAATGTACAAAAGAGGAACTGGAAGTACTTTTCCCTAATCCTCTGATTCCATTTACACCAAATACAGTTAAAAGTGTGGATGAATTATACAAGCAGCTTCTTGTGGTCCGCACTACCTCCATAGCCATTGAACGTGGGGAAACTCATCCAGACATCTCCTGTATCTCCACCCCACTGTTCCACAACGGAAAACCAGCTGCTTCCATCAGTGTCAGCATACCAACATTCCGTTTCACACCAGAAAAACAAGCACAAATCGAGCAGATTCTTATTTCTGCTAAACCACGTTTTGAAAAACTTTTGGAACAGAATGAGCGGATTTTTTAATATAACCACTCTGCAAAATAGTAAGAATTGCTGCAGGCCGCCTTTTACGAAAACAATTTTCTCCAAAGCCAGTCTGCAGCATATCAGTTAAATATCAACCATATAAGATGAATGATTAACCTAAATAATAAGCTTCAACAGCATTATGATAGAATACCATTTCTAATTCTTTTTCTGTAAATACATCGGATTCAATAATAAAATTATATAAATCTGCGTATTTAAACTTTGTCATAACACATGGTGAATCGGTACCCCAGATAATTTTTTCGGTTCCAAGAACTTCCTTTGCCATGCTGATAAACTTTAACGCAGTTGGATACGGATATGCCTCTGGACTTACATTCCATGGAAGTGCTGATAAGTCAATCCATACATTTTTGTGTTTCAGATAAGGCAAAGCTTTTTCCAAAGTCGCTCCATCCTCTCTTCTTGGTGCCAGTAAATGGCAGACAACGATATTTAAATTAGGATATTTCTGCGCTAAACGGTCTACAGCCTCTACTTGACAGCTTTCCATGAAAGGACTGCCAATGTCAAGAACCAACGTTGCCTTCTCTACTTTTGAGATTTTTTCAAAAATTTTTCCAAAAGGTTCGCCGTCAATAATAAAATTCTTGTGATATCCCATCATACCACCTCCAACGCTCACCTCAAATTTAAATACTTTTGCATGCAGATCATTGATGAAATGATTAAGAATGGAATCTGCCTCCTTGCAGAAAGCATCCAGTGTTACAGCAGCCTTAAAACGATCCGGATATTTTTCCGCTGTTTCCATAGCATATTCATTCTGAAATCCGTAGAGGCTTCCCTGCAAGAGAATTGCTTTTTCGACATCTTCTTCATCCATAATCTTCAGCAATGTTTCGGCCATAAATTCTTTATCTCCGTATCCTTTCGGTATGATAGCCATTTCATCTCCATTGGCCCATCGACATACACCGTTTCCAATTGGTCTTAACTCGCCGCATTTCCCAAAACTTGCAATACGCTCAAAAATGTGTGCATGTGCATCAATCTTCTTCATAGTTAGATCTCCTTTTCATTGTTATTTAAATCAGGAATTGCTACCATCATTGTAAATACAAATGCTAACCCAAAAGCAACCACCAGTGAAATTAAAAACGGAATAAAGGCATGACTCATAAATACCGACAATGTCGTGAGTGCAGGCAATGCAAATGAAACGGCCCGACATCCAAAAAATCCGGCTACGGCACTTCCGATGCCGCCAGCCACACAGGCACATGCCATTGGCTTTTTCAGTCTAAGATTTACACCAAACATAGCTGGCTCTGTAATGCCAAGCAAAGCAGTTAATGCTGCAGATAATGCCTGGGATTTGAACGTTGCGTCCTTGGCCTTGACTGCCACTGCAAGAGCTGCGCCTCCCTGAGCAAAAATGGCCCCGCCGAACAATGCCATAATTGTGTCATAACCATATACCGCCACATTGTTCAGCGCAATTGGGAAGAGCCCCCAGTGAAGCCCCAAAATAACCATAAACGGCTGCAAAGCACCAATAAACATACCGGCCACCATGGGACTTAAATTATAAATCCACTCATATCCTTTTGCCAACCAGCCGCCAACAAAACTTCCAAGCGGTCCAAATACAAGAAGCGTAACAGGAACAATCACAATCACGCAAACCGGAGGCGTAAACAAATATCGAAACGTTTCCGGTATTACCTTATAACAGAACTTCTGAACAAAACTCATACAGTAAATAGCCAGAAGAATGGGAATTACAGAAGCAGAGTAAGTCACAGTTTTCAGAGGAATTCCAAAGAAGGTGGCTGTTCCCTCTGTTGCCATAACTGTAGTCATACTGGGGTGTAAAAGAATACACGCAACTAAAATTGCCGAGAACGGTTCTACATCAAATTTTTTTGCTGCAGTATAAGCTAAGAACAACGGAATAAAATAAAAGAACGCGTCGCTCATGGCATTCAGAATATCATAAGTTGCTGTTCCATCTGTAACTATCCCATTTGCAACCATAAGTACCAAAATACCTTTTAATATTCCCACAGAAACCATGAGATTAATAAAAGGAAGAAACAAAGAAGATAGCAGATCAATAACATGCGCTACTCCTTTTTTCCATATGTTTTCACTTTTATTGCTTGAATCTCCCATAGAAATTTCCTCCCACCGTACAACAACGGAACAACAGTAATAAACGTGTTTTCCGAGTTTTATTTTGCAGTTGCCGACCAGAATGTTAAACTCCAGATTAAGTTACAAAGCCTTTAGCATTTTTGAAACAATCCACATCCATCCCCTCTTAATCGTTCTTATATAGAAACGCTATTTTTATTTACGAACGTTCATGGTTACATATTACTACTATGTCATAAGTATGTCAATTCTCTTCCAGTTTTCTTTTTAATTTTGTGCAAAACAGCCAGTTTTTCTCATTAAAATTGTATACATTATCCAAACACTTTTGTTTTCCATTCACTATAATATCTGTACTCTTTACAATGTTTCTTCTGTAAATGAAACCAGGACGCAAAACATTATCATATAACAAAATTCTGCGCCCTGTTAAAATTATCATATCTAATTTCTATATTTTTTGTTTGCAATTCCTGTACTATTACCGTTTACTCATGATAAATTACTATTCAGAGACTAAATTCCATTCACCCATACTCACCTCAAAATTTCCACTATAAATAATAGGATTTCCCATTACTGCCCTTTGATTATACGCCTCATAACGGCTCAGTGCTTCAGCTCCACCCGGCATATACTTTGCCAGTGTATGAAAACGGTCAAAATTATAATACTGCGTGAGTGCAACCGGTATCCCCTCATAGCGTTCGTTCTGGTATGTTTCAGTAATCCCGTTTATCTCACCTCCAGAATAGGTATATGCCAGGTCAGAATAACCGGAAGAAGCGCAGCGAAGCAGGCTGTTTGGATAATACCAGGTATATCTTCCACTGGTTGTGTCCGGGTCTCCGTAAATTTCGGTCTTATGAGGCAGGCTCTGGCAGGTTGCAAAATCATATTCGGATTTTTCGTCTGTCATCACATTAAAAGCATAATCATATTTCATCGCGATCTGATCAAATGCCACATCCACATCTTTTATCGTGATTTCCCAGTCCCATATCCCCTCGGTTTCCCCGCGGTCTTCTCTTCCCATGGATGCCAGAATGGAATACATATAGAGCATCTGCCAGTCCAGCCGGAGCATACACTCCGTATCTTCATTGCTGACTATGATTTGTTTGATCACATATTCCTCAGCATCTTCATACCACCTTCCCTCTTCATCTTCATGTTCGATCTGGTATTCCCGTAATCCGTATACAGTAATGGAACGCTGCAGCAGGTACTGGGTCTCATAGTCATACGCTTTCTGCAGCAGGTACAGAAGCGTATCCCGGTCTATCTTCAGGATCCGATAATCGCTCTCCGTCAAAACCACATCATTTTTGATGGCATTTAACATCATGGCATTGGAAACACCGCCTGCTGCCGCACTCGTATTAAGTGATCCAATAAATGCCCCGTCATAATTTCCGTCCAAGCCACCGAGATGTGTCGCTCCATTCATAAATGCAAAACAGGCAGCCAGCTGCTCCGTTCCCCAACGGATTCTCTGGGACGGGTGCCGCCTCGCCTCTGCCTCATATATTTTGGTAAGCCATTCCCGCTCATCAATCCCAGGAGAATATGTACTCGTTGCGGACCGTAAACCATTCTTTGTATTATCCTTACTGACCGTTGCTCCATTACGGATGGCCAGGGACCAAATGGTACCACGAAGGGCCGGGCTGTATTCTTTTATATTGATGCCATAATTGGATAGCATTCCGCGCTGCGCTGGTAAATAATAAGCCTCGTAGGCAGTCCGGCTCTGCAGCCCTGCAAATTCATCCGGATAATTCATGTAAGCTGCGTGCCATGCATTGATCAGGGATGCGCGGTTGGAATATAAAGGCTGGTTTATCATACTCGGCTTTGTGTCTGTTTCCTTGCGGTATCCGCTTTCAATGGAAGACATATCAATAAACTGCTGGAACGCTCCATAATGCGCCTGATTATAGGAAACGCAAAATTTCAAAAAATCCACCAGGGAATACCCGATATCGAACTGGTAGCAGCCATACGCATATCCACCATCGCTTCCGGCCAGGTTAAACCGTTCCCTTCCGGACTCAAATACCGTCCATCCGGTCCAAACCGTTCCTCCCGGCACCTGCATGACAATCCCATTATCAGGCCCATACCCGGAGGAATCCGCAAAAAAAGCATCATCTGAGGAATCATCGGTACTTTCATCAAGCAAATTTAGATACGGCCGGAAAAAATAAACCTGTTTTGCCGACCGGTAGCCGGTATTTGCCAATGGTTCATACACCGTGCCATATTTTTCCCCCTTTGCATGGATCACCTGCCCATTTCCCGCATACATCATCATGTGATTACCAGATGGCCGCCCATACCAGATCACATCTCCGGGCTGGAGATCTGCTTCTTCTATAAACTGTTTGTTTTTCGTTGCAAAATCCTTCCACCCAACCGTTGTCATGCACCACTGTGCTCCCATGATAGCCTTTAAGTCAAAGCCAACCTCCTGGTAACAGCGTGCAACCATGGAAGAACAGTCCCAGGATCCCTCCAGAGTTCTCTTCGCCTGGCTGTAAGACCAGTTCAAACGTGACCTCGCTATCGCAACTGCCCGTTCCCCGATCTTATTATAGGAAGAGATGTCTCCATAAGCCCAGGAACCATTTCCCGTGTTGAACTCCATATTAAACAGACTTTTAAGTGCATATTTCATGTGGTACACCGAGGCAATACCTATTCCAACCGTTCCTAATGCAACAAGCATCACACTGATTATCACAAGCCACTTTAATTTTTTTATCATTCGTCCGAATATCCGTTTTTTCATAACCGTCTCCTACCTTTAATGCGCAGGAATACCACCTCCTGTCCTTTAATTTTCGGCCACCGCGAAGCAGATTGTCCTTTCATCCCTGCTTCCGTAACTGCAGGTCACCAGTGCAAGCATTTTCTTTTGAATTATCTCTTCCGGCAATCCTCTCCATGAATTACGGCACCATTCTTTAAAACGCAGTTCCTCTTCCACCATTTGCGAGGGTTCAAAATTTTTTGTTGAACAAACGATGGTTCCGATCACGCTGTATCGCTCTTCCCTGTCTGGGAAAAATAAAGAGATTGATTTATGGTCATTCAAAAAATCGGCATCCGTATACCTGACGATATCTTTAAACATCGTTCCATTGCGCATATGGTGCCCATATAGAACAACCAGATGCTCCTCTGCCGCAGAGGAATTGGCGCCATCCAGCATAATGGCACCAAATGCCCGCTTCTCTCCCTCTGCTGAATGTGTCATATAGTATTCGTTATCACCGTCCCGCCAGCAGATGGGATAATCGATCACTGTTCCAGGGATCTGTATCCAGCCAACAATATCCGGGTTAATACTCTTTAAGGCTTCAAAATCAATCGGTGAAGTATAGGGCACCGTTTCTTCCCTGGTTGGGTCATTCCCCTTACGCTCATCCTCTTCTGATAGTTTTCCTTCATTTCCGGGAAATGCTGCCTGTTTCAAATACTCCTGTTCCATGCGCGCCTCTATATAAGGAGACGATCCCCGGTAAGCACAGATACCTGCTGCCAGGATCAACGACATGGCAACAGTCTTTCTAATCATTGCATAACCTCCTCCAGTCAACCGGCGTATACTGCTTTTCTTTATGAAATGGAACTTTGTATGTTTCCTCTTCCTGATGTTCTCCTGTACGGTATATAAGGAATGGAATATATGGCACCTTGTTCTGTTCCTTCACATACAGGTCCATTCGTATCCAGGGTCGCACCGGTCTCTGAAGTGCCTGAAGAAATTCTGAATAATGAAGCATGATATAATCCTGTGTAGAATTCATCAGAAAGGGAACCGACTCAAAAGCATACCCGGTGCCGAATGCTGTCATTGCCGGTGCCACCTTTTTTGTAAGTAAGGCCATACCTATGGCTGCCTGATCCGTGATATGCTCCTCACTCCCCCACTGGTTATATAAAGTTCCTTCTTTCAGATAGCTCCCGTCAGCCAGTTCCTCCCTGTCATTCATCAGCATAATCATAATGGTATTCTCTCTGACGGCCGGCGGGAGCCGTACATAATCCCTTGCCCGGATAAGGCCGCCCATATCGGAACTCAAATTTTCAATCAGGACCGTAAGCTCACCAGCCATAAATACACATCGGTAAACCGTGCCAATTCCGTCAAGATCCTGTTCTTCAAACAGTGGAAGGGCATACACGGATGAAACTTTAATGCTTTCTTTGATAATCCCTAAATGAAAGAGAAGAACGCCAAACTGATCGCGGAAGTATAGCTCCGGGAATAAGTACGGAATTTCCTTTTCAAAATCCTGATGGGAATTACAACAAAGGCTCATTCCATTCCTCAGCCCCGCCAATGCATAAGAATTATTCTTTCTGATCTGTTCAAACAGATCCATTCTCTTTTTCAGAGCATACTGCCTGCTGTACTCTGTTCTGGATGTTTCCAAATCATTTCTGCAAAAATCCGATATTTCTGTCATACAAGCTAGGATTTCTTTCTCTCGGGCCTGTTCCTGATTACTGCACTGCTCCTTTAAAACATGCAAAAAGAATCCTGCATCCCGATAAAACTGTTTCTTTTCATAGCCAAACGCATCACATTCTTTTACCTTTACCAGGGCCTGTTCCATTTTTTCCAAAGTTACAGAAGCATCCGGATCCTGTTGCCTGCAGATAAAGGACAGAAATGGCAGTAGCGGCTGTTGATAACGTTTTATGGATTCAAATTTTAAAAGATCTGTCTGCTGAAGATCATCCGCAGGATCATTGCTGAAAACAAACATCACATTAATTGCCTGATGCAGGGAGATTTGCCGCATCCGGCGGTTTACTTGTGCATACGCATTGCATTTAAAAAGTAATCCCCCATGCGTACCTACCCGCTCTGTTCCCATATCAATCTCTATACAAAGTGGACGTTCTTCTAAGTGATCCGTGCATCGGTATGACAATTTTAGATCTGCAAAGACATCTCCACGCTTCTTCGCCTGGCCGCCATACTCCCGCATCGTTTCAACTGAATATGGAACTTCAAACTCCAGCTGCATCCATTTCTCTCTATAATCAGAGAGTACCATTTTCAGCGCCGCTGCGATTTCTGCTTCCTTATGCTGGGATAATTCCATATTTGTCCTGCCTGTAACATATGCATCCAGGACCGAAACCATATTTTGATCTCCATGGAAATATTCGTTTATCAATTCGTAAAGGTGCTTCTTCCCAGCCTGGGTAATGGAATACAGTCCTTTCTCCCGCGCTCCTCCTTGTTCCTGCATTTTTATCCAGCCCCGTTCAATACATGTTTTGACCGTCCGCTGCCCCATGCTTCCAGCTTCCTGGATACACGGATCAATATGCTGAATCAGGAATAGGATCATCTCCCGCCTGAGGCGCTTATATTTTAAGAGCAGGGCCAGAATTAAAATCACCCTTGCATCTGTTCGGCCGGGCCTGGAACTTGCAAATACACTATTTTTTAAAATCTCATCGTAAATCATTCGAAGATGTAACATGTACCACCTCATCTACTCTCATTTATTTCTAATTTTTTCTCATACATATTTCATGGGGCCTGGCTTCTGGATTTTTCAGCTCTAAAAATATCCTTTATATGTATTCCTTTTTATGGGTTTAAAAACATTATTTCAGGCATTCTATAGGTTTTTCTTACTGTATAAGCTCCATGTGCATGGCGCAGTTTCTTCTGTTGTACATGGCACAACATAATTATGCCATGCACAGGCCGCAGCGTTTTCCACCTGGATTACGCCACGCACATGGCACAAAATCCGCCCCATATCTTTCAAATCCAGTATCGTTTTATCACTGGCATCCTGCATCCGCTTTCAGACAGCAAATGCGCATACCGGCTCATTAATATCTGATCCATTTCATCAATGATATGACGGTTTCTGGTATCGACTATCAACGAAAAACTGCTTGCCTCCAGCGCCACCAACTTTGCATTAGAACGTATAAAAATCGGTTCTGTTAATGCCTGCACAATGGTATATCTCGTTGCCAGAAATAGATCTGACAGTGCATTTTGTGGGATCAAATCTGGAGAAATTTCGTAACACATAAAGGTCTGATCCTTCTTCTTTTCTTCCAAATCAAATGGCGAAAACTCGCATGACAGGAAGGTCTTTCGGCACAAAAAATCTCCATTGTGACATTCGCGTGATGTGCCAAAAGCATATTCTACATTTACATAATGTCGGTACAGCTTTCTTATATCTTCCGATAACAGCAGAGGTTCTTTGCTTGTGACATAGCGCTTATATAGTGCTGTCACGGAATACACATTACTGTTATCGGGAGCAGTTTCTTTCACTATATCTGCCATTGGCTGCAACTGGTCTGTCCCCTGGACGGCATTATAAAGAGCCGATAACGAATAAACTTTTACCTTTGGCCGGATATATCCAAGTCCGTTCATGGAAAGGATACGCCACACAAGGTATACCGAATATGTATAAATTGGCCGCCGGATCACATGAAGCAGATACTCAAACACAAGTGGTTTGATCATCTTTTTGTTCAGAAAATAGGCACATCTTCGTGACGCAACCGTTATGAATAGCCCTTCCTGCCTTCCCCGCTTCGCATAATCCATGGTCAGCCATTCTTCCAACGATACTACGGTGGAAAACGGCAAAAAGTCTTCATTGTGTATGTCTATCACATCCCCGTCTTCCACAATCAGCGCGCCTTCATCTGTCACAAATACCATTGAAACCTTTTGAGATTCCTCATTTTGTGCTGTATTTTTATCCGATCCTGCTTCTGTCCCACTCTCCGATGTCTGACTTATATGGTCAGAACCTGGTGAAAAATCAAGCATATACTCTACATTTTTCGGCACAGTTTCTGCTGTTTTCGGTAACCGGAATGGAACTTTTTCTCCGGGAAACACCCGCTTTTCTCGGATTTCCATATGTGCCTTGGGATCATTTTTTATCGAATCCAACGGCAATTTATGATTATTTTTTTGAGTGTCAGGAACGGGCTTACTGGAATTTTCCGGGCAATTCAGTCCCGAAATTTTCTCTTCTTCCTTCGCTTCATGCCCTAAAAAACCTGCACTCATGCTCGCCTGACTCATCAGTTCCTCCAGTGATAAAGCCGTCCTGTCGCTGTATGTAGGAACCAATATTTTCTTTTTATGAGCAGAGTGTGCTCCTTCAGGACATATCTGTTTATCATCTTTCTGACCAAATTCTACCGCTACTGACGCAAAAAACAGATAAGGAATTTCATCATATATACAGATATCTTCAAAGAACTGCTGTCGCTCGCGTCCTTGGTAAGCAGGTGCAGCACGAAGTTTCTTCAGACAATCCTCATACCTTTTTGCCGAACACACCTCATTCTCTATTAAAATGGCATCCAGTAAACTCCGCAGAATTTTCCTGGCTGCCAAGGCATGTTGCTCTGGCAGTATTCCCCGATTTCCATTTAATATATGATCCAGCAACTTTTCTTTGTCATATAGGAATGAAGCAGAGGTACGCTTCCTGGCATCTTTGAACGCTTTATATAATTGTTCTCCAACCGGTAATACATACCCTCTTATGTGCCCCATCTGTTCTAAAATGATGCAAACCTGCATGTGAAATACATTTTTTCGTATCATTGAAACAGTCGGATTATGAAACATATAACGCAGCACCTGCAGTTCCGCGTTAAGCTGACAATTACAAAAATCTTTCGAGAATTCACATATTTTGCAAAAATCTACTTTCTGACATTCCGGTTCAAAGTGAAAGTTTGTATCCACTTCTTCGCAATGAAATGACAGTTCCCCATATGTCTGGTATAAATCGGAAATGTAGGCTGATTCAGGCTTTGTGTCTACTATTTTCATGCTCTTTAATTCTTCAAACACATAATCACACTGCTCCTTCGTGTATCCACATGAAGCGCATTTCTGAATTACATAGATATTTTTTAGTGCCTGATCTGCTATCCACGCCACCTTAAACAGGCATGGGCATCCTTTGATATAGTGCATTTATTTACCTTTCTGCTGCATTCTTAAAACACATAATACTTTGGAATTTTGTCACATCCTGGTACCGGGTAATATGGCTTGATCACATGCTTCCCCTGCCGCATCAGTTCACTCACCTCTGCCAGTTCCTCCTCTTTTCCACCAATCAGACCATATTCATTCAGATAAAACAAGGTGAAGCTTGCAAATTCGAGGACACGTTTTGCATCCTGCTTTCCTGCAGTTGAGGTCTTTGTAATTTTGTCATAATGTCTCTTCTTATATGGAATAATTTCTTTCACCTGAACAAACCCGGTAATGCAACAGGCCATACGGTCACTACGGTATACGGCAGAAGAAATTTTCTCCCACTTCACGCGAGGAAGCGAAATATTAAAATTTCCATAATCATTCTCACAAATCAAATATATCTGAGCACCATACTGAGCGCTGATTTTACGCACCTTTCCACAAAAGAATGCCGTTTCTCCAATCTTTGTCCTACGGGTAAGTACAAGTGAACTGTTGATTGAGATCAGCGCACCATCTGGGTCCTCATACTGATATAAGCCATATTCATACTCCATCTGGGAAAGCACAGCATCCGCCGTCATTTGCCCTGTCTGTGCACACATTTCGAATGCTCTGGCGGCAATGATCGCGTTTAGGGCTGTTAGATCAAATCGCTTCCACTTGCACAAGTCAAGCACTTCTCCTGAGTATATGCCTGCTTCCTTTCTGGCCCCTTTTTTGCACTTAAAGGCAACCGGTATGGAAAATCCATGCCCATAGATGAACGGAATGACACCGGCGGCTTTGGAATACTTAGCAAGCTGCCGAACGTATTCTACGCATGCTGCTGCATGTCTGCCGCGTAAAAATTGAAGTTTCAAATTTTCATTGACAGTCACTTCCGTCTCATCCTCTCTGCAGCAGCATCGCAGCACTTTTCCTGTTTCTAATGCTCTTTTGATCCTGGACCGAAGTGCTAAATGATATAATACTGTTGGATATAAATAGCGCGCTTCTTCATTTCCACCTGATTTCAATACTAAAAAACCGATTTTCTGCTTCAATACAACCCTCCTTAAATTCTTCTTTTTAAAAAACTGCGTATGGCTGTGACACCACACGCAGCTAGATCTACCTTCTTCTGCCGCGTTTCGGACCGCGATGCCACCGCCTTGAAACATACTCCGGCTCTTCGACATCTTTGGTTCTGCGCCTGACAGCAAGGTATAATATGATTGCGATAAACAATAGGAAAAATACAACCGCCGTAATGTACGGATGCTTTTTTACAGTTTCTGCTATCTTTTTCAGAAACTTTATCATCTCTTCCCATAGGTTTTTAAGCCAATCCCAGTGATTGGATCCCGATGATTTTGATGTGCTTTCCGACATAACAGAAGCATCCTTCGGCAGCAGTTCATACCGCGCCCGGATCTGATACCCCTCTTCTTCCGGCAGGGTGATCACATCTTCATACGAAATTTCCAGATCATAAACCAGCTTTTTCCCATAAGCGACTGCATTCCGATACAGGATCCCATTCTGCTCATACATGTCACCGGCCCAGGCCGTGTGATCAATCTGGTATGCGTCATTCGGCACCCCGATCAGCTCTAATAAAAGCCCTTCATTACCAGCAAACGGATCCACAGTCTGATTAAGTGATATCACCTCATTTCCAATCTGAAATAGTCCTGAGTCTGCATGTTCTACGACAATATCAAACGTAAAGGAATCTTCCCAGCGTTCATTTACCCGCTCTGCCTCTTTGATCGGCAACGTATATTCCGTTACGGTTTGAAACGGATTATCTGCAATTTCTACCTTATAGGTTTCCGGAATCTCATCGATCCCCTCATAATCTTTCAGTAGTAACGTATCCCGGATATGCTTCTTCCTTCCTGAAAGAGACTGTTCCTTCACCTCATAATCCACTAACCGGTATGTATCATCACCTTCCACATGCTCTTCCTCAGGCAGATATTGGTCCTGATCCGCATCCTTTGGAAAGACCTGTGAATAATATACATAACTTCCATCCGTCTCTCCTGAACCGTAATATGGCCGCTCTCCAAATACTTCTTCCACGGTGGTAATCGCATCATCTGCGCCGCTAACCTGCTTTTCTGCCTCAGAAGGCACCGCTACATTCACATTCTCTGCAATACTCTGCGTTTGGTTTTCTGATACCTGACTCGCCATGGTTTTCCCGGCGGGACTGGCAAATACCAGTACCGCCGTAAACATCAGGGCGCTAAAATATCTACGCCTCATCATCTTTTTTCTTTCCTTTCCTTCGTCCGATAAGCACCAGTCCCCCTGCGCCCATCGCAAAGATGGTTGCCAGTACATACCATTTGAATGAATCTGTAGTATCTCCTGCCTTCGGTTGCTTCAGCCAGTCTGGAACACCCAATCCATAGGATCCACTGCTTCCATTCGTACTTTCATAATGTGCATAGATCCGCCCGATACCAACCCTTTTATCAATCTTTTCATTATATAGCGTTGTTTCCCCAGCAATGGTTCCGTCATATGAAACAAGGAACTGCCATGGTGCTTCGGACCGCTCATATCCGTTTGCCGGTTCGATCTCCACGATACGGTAAGTTCCTGCCTTACCGGCCGGAACCTTGCACGCTCCTGCTTCATCCGTTCTGCCATGAAATACCACCTGGCCGGCCGGATCAGTCACCTGAAGCAGTGTATCCGGAACTGCTGTGCCGTCTTCTGAATCTTTCTTTTCAAGTATCACCTCCACATTTGGATAATCATACAAGGTCCGGTTTTCTGGATTTGTTACTTTACCATCCTTAATATAAAGGTACTGTACAGCCGGGTTCAGGTAATATCCAGCCGGTGCCTCTGTTTCCTGATATGTATAGGTTCCATCCGCCGGCATAGCAAATGTCAGATATCCGCTCTCATCCGTAATACCTTTTAAATACAGGCTTCCGTCCGCACTGTAAACAGTAAGCTTTGCTCCGGCCACGCCGATCTGGTTTACTGGATCGTACTTGCGAATGGACAACTGGCGTTTCCCCGGAGTGGTGCCACCTCCGCCACCACCGCCATTGATCGCAAAATTCACAAATCGGATTTCTTTTGTTTCCTGACCCAGTGGCATAATAAACTCCTGATCCTCAGATACCCGGTATCCACCAGGGGCTGATACTTCATGAATGACATAGGTTTCTCCGGCCTTCAGTACACCGTCAATCCGGTAAACCGTACCGTCTGGCACGAAATCAACCAGAACATTTCCGTACAGATCCTTGATCTGTATCCGGCCGCCACTAAGAAGCGTGCCATTTGGATTTACCTTGCCAAATTCTACATGGGTTACATCATCGAACATCTCCACCATATCAATGCTGCCATCTTTGGATACCGTAAATTCAATGTTCTCCGCAACCGAATAGCCATCTTCCGGTCGGATCTCAATAAGTGTATAAGTTTCTCCGGCAATCAGTTTTGCTACGATTTCGTGTGATGTCGTCGAAGAGGTCCACTCATCCACATTTCCATTCTTATCCTTTATCACCAGATGACAGCCCGGAAGTTCTTCTTTTCCCGTAATTTTCTTCTTGGATACAACCACATGCGTCGGCTTATCCTCCATTTTGACCTGATCGACCGTTCCGTCATGGCTTACTTTAAACTGAATATCTTCCGCATAGGCCCAACCGTCTGCCGGACGAACCTCCCGTAGTGTATATTCCTCATCTGCGATCAGCTTCTCCTTAATTTCATGCGGCTGGTCCGTAGAAACCCACTCATCTACCACATTTCCATTCTTATCAATGACCTGAAGCGTACAGCCTGGCAGCTCTTTGCTTCCCGTAATCTCCTGTTTGGAAATTACAACATGCGTCGGCTTGTCTTCCATTTTGACATAATCGACCGTTCCGTCATGACTTACCTTAAACGGCACATCTTCCGCATAGGCCCAACCATCTGCCGGACGAACCTCTCGCAGCACATAACGCTCATCAACTACCAGTTTTGCAACGATTTCATGCGGCTGGTCCGTAGAGATCCACTCCTCTACTACGTTTCCGTCCTTATCTACGACCTGAAGCAGCGCACCCGGAAGTTCCTCACTGTTTGTGATCTTCTTTTTAGATAACACGATGTGAGTAGGCTTATCCACCATGATCACCCGGTCCACCGTACCATCCTCATTTACGGTAAAGGTAACATCTTCCGCATAGGAATATCCAGGTGCCGGGCTTTTTTCAACCAGTCTATAGGTCTTTCTCGGTTCCAGGAATTCTTCAAGGCTTTCCGCTACGTCAGAGCTGGTCCAGCTGTGAATCAAGTTATTTTCCTCATCGTATAATTCCATTTCACAGCCAGGAAGCTCTTTACCACCACCAATTTCCGTCTTTGAGATCATAACTTTGGTTTTCCGGTCCGCGGCTGCAATGCCCTCAACATTCACAGACTGGCCCAGAATTGTACTGATCTTATTTGTCGGAAGGCTGTCCCCATTTGCGAATACGGTTTCTTCCATAAGCACATAGGTTTCTCCCGGCTTAAATATCGTGCGTTTCGCCGTATCCTCAATATTTCTGGTAAATCTGGCTCCGTTTCCGCGAGTTGCATCTACACTTCCGGACGTCATTTTCTCCGTATGGTGCAGGCCATTCTCGATCTTTTCAATCTCATAGGTCACATTTTTATAGTAACCCGGATCGATCTTGACATATTCATTACCAGAGAGGCTGATGGTATCACCACTCTTTATCATGCCGGTCCTGCTGCCGCTGTATGAATATGTGCCTGAAAGTTCCCTTCCTGTCGATGTGTCATAGAGTTTTACCCTAAATGATGTTTTCTGATCTTTATACCTCTCCTTTCCGGATCCCGTAAGTTCGTTGAACAATACTACCTTTCCATAAGTTAATACCGGCACTGTCTTCTGGGTTTCCCTTACAATTCCGTTATATTCTGCTTTTGCCTTAATCGTAGATGCCTCACCACTTACCTGTGTTGTAAAAGCAGCGTATGCAGCTTCACCTGGCGCCACGCTCTCAAAACGGAATACCAGTTTTTCTCCGTCAAAAGTTCCTGTTCCTGGATCAATGATGCTTGTATCTGCATCGACAGTCACGGTTAATACCATATCCGCCTTTTTATGATCCGTGTTGATCACGCGGATTCTTTCAAAAATTGCCTGGTCCGGCGCTAATGCACTGGCGCCATCCGCAGACAGTCTGGTTATTACCAGATCATCTTTCTGCAGAGGATTTTTCACTTGCTTTTCCTGATTGTCCGCATCTGGAAGAAACGCAGTGATCTTGGTTCCGTCCGCATAAGATAAGGTCACATTTACACGGTCAATTTCTCTGGTTGGAATTTTAATCTCTTCATTTTCATCAAACCAGAATGTTTTGGTGAACCGATCCGTCACAAGAATGGTTCCGTCGGAATATCTGCAATACTCTGTAATGGTATAGGCCGATCCTTCTGACACGGAAGAAAGCGGTTTTCTTATCACATGTTTCTCGCCGACACCGATCCAGCTTTCTACCAGGTCTTTGTTTGCGTCCGTCAACTCATAATATATCTGGGTCACATAACGGCCCTTCAGTTTTACCTGCTCAATGCTTGTGGTATCACGATTAATCGTATCCAATTCATAATCATTCTTTGATACCCGTTGGATTTCAATACTCTCCATCTGGTTAGAAAGGCCCTGGATACTCCTTCCATCACTGGATACCGTAAACAGTACCGGCTTCATCAGATTCCACCCATTTGGCGCAGCATCTTCCACCAGAATATAGGTATGCCCTGCAATAAGTCCGATAACCTCATGCCTCTTCTCCGATTTTCTGGTGGTCCAGGTCGTAAACGGTGCATCTTTATCATATACAGGCTGATCGTGTTCATCTTTTCCTGTCACTTCATAAATGGAAAGAATTGCCCCATCTATAAAAGCACCTTCTGTATTGTCATCCCCTAAAGCATCGAAGTCCTGCTTACTAAAATACAGCCTGGTCTTCTGATCCTTTACGCTTTCCTGATGAATTACTACCGTCTCATGGGCAAAGCTCTGGCCGTCACTCTGTTTCGGCTCAAACTGCCAGGTGATGATTTCCGGATTTACACTATAACCCTCCGGCGCTGCAATCTCCTGTAACGTATAGGTATAAGGAATGATGCTTCCATCTGGCTGCATCTCACCAACAGGAAGATCCTGCACGATGATGACTGCCTCTGTTCCATAGATCATGTTTGTGGAAACCGGCTCATCCAGTTCATCCCCTTTATAGGCTTTGATCTCAAATGTCGCTCCGGCAAGTCCCTGACCGTCTTCTCCAGTCTTGGTGATAGAAAGCGCACCTTTCACCGCTTCATTGACTGCCCGGATCGTCTGTACCGAATCATCCAGATGATACTCAAATCGTACCGGTTCTGCTAAGGTATAATAATCCGGTGCTGACAGTTCTACTAAATAATAGATACCTTCTGCCAGGCCCGTTTCAATATGAAGCCTTAAATCTCCCACCTGATATCCTTCCGGGATCCTGCCATTTACTTTATCTGTCACTGTATAAATGCCGTCCGCTCCGGTTACCCATTGGCTGACCAGATACTCCTCAGACTGGTTCAGATTTCCTGATAAATCTGCTCTATACAGGGCCATGACAGCACCAGCCAGTTCCCCGGTCACACCAACAGCAGATTTAGAAAGCCAGATCTGCCCCGCCAGATCTTCGATGTGATACTGCTGGATCTCCTTCCGGTTCTCCACTACGATCACCTGGGCATCTGCTTTTAAAAATCCATCGGGAGCCTTGGTTTCTACAAGGACATACTTTTTCCCTGCAGGCAGGCCATTGATCCTTCTGGTGCCTCTGTCCGTAAGGTAGGTATCCGCATAAGCATTTATATGCTCCAATTTCTGATAATCAAACTGGTAATCAAAGACGGTTTCCGGCAAATTGCCAGATACTGCCACGCGTATAGTCTCCCCGTCGCTTGTAATCATGGTAAGGAGTGCTTTCGTTGCAAATCGGTCATGACTTCCTCCGGCGCTTGCCGCATCCATTACTGTTTTAGATGTGACGGTTGCAGATTTTTCCTGTCCATTCTCCTTCCAGCCAAACAGTGAAAGATCCACACCATAGGACGCATACGCTTTTTCAAATGCATCGCGGAAATTCTGATAATTCTCAACGGTGCCGCTCTTAAATGATGCCAGAACACGGGCATCATATACCGGCGTGCCATCCACATCGTAAATAATTTCACCTTCTGCATTTACCACTGCCTGTTGGAGACTAAATTCTGCTCCAGACAGCTGGACTTTTTCTCCATGCTCATCTGTAAAGAATTTTTCAATCTCAACCTTTGTGGTATCATTCTTCATGCAGGCAATTTCAACTTCTGACTGATCACCGATCGTAACTTCCACTGGATCTGCTGTTACAAATCCTTCCGGTGTTTCAATCTCTTCCAACAGATAATCTCCCGCCGGGATCCTCTCGAAATAGGCCGGTTCATTTTCACTGTTCCACTCCGCGGTATTCCATACAGGGTTGGAAGCAGTACTATTTGAATCTTCCCAAACTAGCGGAGTATCCTGTGTTTTTACCAGATAATATCCCTTTGGATATTTCTCCGTATCCGCACTATATACTCGTCTGGCCGGATACAGTGCCAGTTTTGCTCCAGGAACAGAACTGTATGTATAGGAAGCAATATCGCCAGTCACTACTTCGCGCTCATACGGTTTCTCTCCTGTTTCCAGATGTTCATGGTCCATATCCAGAACCGGCATTTTGGTATCCTGCGGCGCATGGATCTTACTAATTTCAATCTTTGTGGTCCGATCAACCATCTGAACATGCTGAAGCTCTCCCGTCTCTGCAACAGAAATGCCGCTTGGCAGCCCCTTTATATAGCCCTCCGGTTCCTTTAATTCCTCCAAAATATAGGTTCCGCTCGGAAGGCGTTTTAAAACATCTGCCTGTCCGTCTGTTTGAAATGTATCGAATGGATCATTCGGAGTCTTGTCAGAGCTTAACCAGGTGTTTTCAAGGATATATCCCTCACCCAGCCGGTGATACAGATTTTTCCGCTCCGGTGTTTTCTTCTCCTGAGAAGCATCATACAGTTCATCGTGTTCATTGATACGATATGCGTTCAGATTGTATTCTTCCAGATTATCTGAATCCTGGTGTCGTACAAAATCTCCATTCCGGTCATAAAGATCCTCTCCCTTTTTGTAGGTTTCTGAACTTCTCTGGTAATACAAAACCAAACCATGGTCATCATAGACCGGATTGAGTTCATTTAGAAAATCACCATCATTGTCATCTACCAGGACAGAACCATTCATATCCTGATTAAAACGGTTCTGCTCAACGCTGCTCTCCTCGTGTGATTGCTCACCATTTCCTTTCCAGGTTCCGGTAATATGGCCAGACTCCGCATGGGTATACGACGGTTTATCCGCATCCGGTATCTCCGCGGTGGAATTATTTACCACATCCAGCGTTTCATCCTCTGCATATCCGTCCTTATTTTCTGCCACCGTAGCAATACGGGAAGTCGTGATCTTATCACGGGCAATCACATTTCCGAATTCATCTTTTCTTACATTAACTGGCCATACCAGAGTTCTTACCGTTCCGTCTGAACAGCCTTCTTCGATATATGCCATTCCTGTTGCCGGATCAACCAAAGCATCGCGGTACCCGTCTTTATCCAAATGATAAATTTTGGTGCCTGCCTCCACTTCAAGCTGCTTATCATTCTTTCGGTATTTTACCTTTGTAAAATCGCCTTCTGTAATCTCTAAATATGGGACTCCATCCTTAAAAACATACATCGAATGCTCTATATCAGTCTTTTCAAAGTTTCTGCGGTCCCGTTCTGCATCTTCCACAGGCGTCTGCTTATGCGTTTTATCATACACATAGGTAATGAACTGGCCGTCAATATACCGCTCCTGATATGGATCCAGGCCATCCAGATCATAATATAAGATATCTGTATCTGGCCGCTGTAACGTAACCGCAGACCATACTCCGCCGGTTGCCGAAATGGTGTTTCCGTCTTTATCAATACCGGCCGAAAAAGTCACTTCCAGTTCTTTACCTGCTTCGTCCTTTTCACGGACAAACTCTACTTTCTCTCCGGCATATCCCTGCTCGATATACATTCTGGTGATATTGTTCGTGAGATTTCTTTCAATCTTCAGTCCGTTATAAGCCTCATCTCCCTCAAATCCAGAACGCTCCACAGGGATTGCATCAAACAATGTCATCAATGCCCCTGCTACATAGCCATTTTCATCATCTGCAGTTTCAAGAGTCCTGGTAACATACCCATAGCCCGCAAATGTTCCGTGGGAATAAACGATTTCCACCTTTTCTCCTGCTGCCTTGCGTTCCTCTAAATACTCCAGGGTTCCTTTCTGCCATGCATATCCCAAATATTTTCCATCCCGATACGCATAAACCAGGTCCGGATTTTTTCCGATCTCGCTGTATTTTCCATCCACACGACCGGAAATCTTGTAGCTGACCGTCTTATCTGCCGTCGTATTGGCCTTTCCTACATAGGATTCTTTTACCTTTTCAACCTCCAGCCGGATCGGAGTATTCTCCACATAGACCTGCGCCACGTTTACCTTGTCTTCCGGTTTGTTTGCATTGGTTGTCTGGTGGTCCGCATCATCCTCATAAACGACTGCCAATACCCGGCTATCCTTTGTTCCTTCCTTATAATAAGTAATCTTGTCGCTGTAAACCTCGATCGCGATCGGCTTACTCCGCGCATATCCGGCCGGCGGATCTACTTCCGCCAGAACATAAACCCCCGCGCCCAAAGGCTGTGGGAGTTCCAGATAACCGACATTCTGGTCCTGATAGGACGCTCCCTTGTCTGTCATCTCATCCCGCATCAGTCCGTCCCTGGTTGTTGAATAGGTTTTAAAGGCCACAGTCTTATTCCCGTATTCATCTCCCAGCACAATCTGCTCATCCTCACTGCAGATCGGTATGCCCTCCGGCACGGTGCCACTATACAGATCACCGATCCCATTCTCTTTTCCGGTAATGCGATCAATCCACCTTGCAAGTCGGCCTTTTGCAATCGGCCGGATGTCAGTAGCCCCCATTGCCGTTAAAAATTCTTTTGTTCCAGTAAACTGCGTGGGTTCTGTCGTAAATTTTACTGTTCCCTGACCACTCTCACTGTCATCACGGGATGCCGCATACAGATTGAAAAGTGCACCGTCGTGAAGGATATTCTCATGGGTTTCTGCGTCAATCTTTTCAATTCTAAGCTTTGCCGTAAAGAAGCGGTTCACAAACTTATCGTAAGCAAATCCCCGATATGTTGCTCTTCCTCCCTGGCCCGGCTCTTCATCTGTCACCTCCGCCTGCTCATCCGTTGATGCAACCACGCTATATGGAACCAGCATGGCAGCATATTTCCCGTCATAAGCCGTCTGCATTCCCGTCATTGTTGCAACATGATCCCGGTACTGGATTCCCAACCGGTTATCTGCAGTAATATCTGCACCCGGATACGGAACATTATCAGAAAGTCCCGCATCTTCAGACAGGGAACTATACCGGTAATTTTCTGAAATTCCTTTTCTGCCGCTCTGTCCCTCTGTCAGATAATAGGTAACTTCGGCAGCAGAACGATCATTTTCCGGATTATAATAATTTTTCAGCGGCCGCCATGGGCTTTGCGTCAATGCAAAATAGTTACCGGCTTCTGCCCGAACCCCATTTGTGATCTCATTTAGATCAAGGCCATACTTATAAACTTCAAAATCCCCATGATGATTATGGGCCTGGATCTTATGGTCCTCCTCACCAAACCGGATCTGATATTTCTGTTCCAGCTGCTGCATGGAATCAGCCCGGCCATAATTATAGAAAGAATTGAGTGTTTCCGGAGTTTCCTGTGATGCATCATAAGATGCATACACACTCGGCAAAGTTACTTCCCTTGGCTGATCAATCTGATAATGCCGGTTTTTAAAATCCTTCAGTTCATCAACATGCGGCTGCTGCTCTGCCACCACATAGATTCCATACGGTAAATATTTCGATAACCCATAGGCATATCCACCGTCTTTTGAAAGATCTTTATCTCCATAAATCGTATTGGCAGCCAGTGTTGTTGTATCATGGTCGCTGCCTCCGTTTGCCTCGCTATCCCAGTGAATTGCGTAAAGCTCATCAAGATCATACGCAAAGAACGGCTTCAAATAATTTTCTGCTTTTTTAATGGCCTGGCGGAGTGCCAGATCATACGTTTCTTCACTGTATGCCGTCGCACCAGCACTGGCCTTCTTCTCTCCAGTACCTGCGTCTACCTCCTGCACCAGTTTTTTTACCCCATCATCCAGGTACCAGCTGATTGCAAACTGACGCACCCGGTCAGATACCCTGGCATTATCCAGCTGCTCTTCGGTACGGTTTATGAGATTTCCAATCGGCTTATAACTTGTGTAGGTCGGATGATTTTCATCCCATTTATCTCCATTGGAAACGCTGATCGCATCAAAAAACTTCTCATAATTGTAATTTTTGACTGTTCTTGTACTGTCTCCATCCTCAACCAGATAGTCTGCCATTTCCAGCAGTCTCGTATAACCCGTGTTTGCCTCATCACTGATCAGACCGTTATGATAATCATAAAGAGCCGTATTGGCAATCGCTGCATCATTGGAATTTTTAAACAGCGGATCCGTCTGATGAGGAACCTTTGTATAGATCTTATTGACCAGCATTGGAAATGCTTTATTTGCGGCAAGCTGCTCAGCATCCGTCCGGTCAGTTCCCATACGGTCCTGCCATACAATTTCTCCATTTTCATTCCGGTACAATGCTTCCAGATTTGACTTCAAATAGGTTTTGAAACGGAAATTATCAAGCTTTTTCGCCGAATGATCCGATGCTCCATTCCCTGCATGATTACCAAATAAGCGGCTCCACCAGTCCTCATGGACTTCACTGTAGGAGTTCGTATTGCGGTAACTCTTCTCATCAATCGTTTTTGTTACTTTGATCTGCTGACTGATGATCCTCTCTTCTACACCTACAGGTTCCTTTCTGGTGTTCGTACCCGGCCGCTCTGCACCATCCTGAAATACATAGTCCTGTCCCGGATAATCAAGAGCTACCGATTGTACATAAGAATTTTCCTGGCCTACTAAAAGGCTGCGATAGTTAAGGTATGCTTTTACACTGGAACCTTTTGCCAGATAATAGGAGGCGCTACCAACCTGGGTGCCTGCAAGTTCTTTTGAAATTCCAAAATCTATGCAATCCTGCTCAGTCAGGGAAATGAACCGGGATGGAAGTTTCAGCGTATATTCATAACGTGCTGCTGCCTCGTCATTATGCTCCGTTCCATATCCATCCGTATAGTTACCATTTTGATGGGCGATCCACACATTACCTTCTTTTGTGAGAGGGATCTCCGTCCACTTGCATTCATTTACTTCCACGGAAATTTTCTCTGTCCGCTCCACATAGGTTACCTTCAGAATTTTATTGCCATTTTTATCCAGAGGTGTTTCCCCGGTTTTATAAAATTCAGTTTCGGTTACGACACCATTCACGATATCCCCATTCTCATCTGCCTGTACGGCCGGGGAAAGGATCGCATTAACGGTGCCGTCCTCGTTCACGGAAAAATTCTTCATTTCACCGCGGGGATCATAAATGGCATCCTCACTGTATGCAACATAAATGGCTCTAGGCCGTTTACTGTGGTCTGCAGGTGTACTTGCTACCCGGTAAAACATTGCATCTCCAGAAGAACTGTCCGCCGGAACATAAAAGAGCATCGGATAATTGGTCCGGTTTGCATATAAACCGACCGTCCAGCTGTCCGCATCTTCTTTGATATAGTCCACTCCACCATAATTGTAATAATCATGGGTATTGTAATAATCCAGAATCGAAACAATCAGTGAAGATAACGATACGGCCTCTCCGTCTGTTCCTTCCTTATTGATCGTCAATGTTACAAGAGGAGAACCGCATACCGTTTTATCAGCTGCGTTTCCACTGCTAACGCCGGATATACCATAGGTATCTGTCTCACCTTCCCATACACCGCGGTCAAATACCAGCTCATCCATGCTCGAATAAGCTGCAACTCCGCTTCTTTTATAGTTCGGTGAGCTTTTTCCATTTGTGCGAAGCGCCTGCTCCACCTTGATTTTAAGCAGCGCAAAGTCATTATCCACATCTGGTACAGATGCTAGTCTTAAAAGAAGGTCATCATCGGACATTCCTGGCACAGATGCAAGGATTACATCCGTAACTTTCGCAGGATCCAACCCTTTTCTGGTCACACGGATTACGTTTTTCGCAGTAAAATTCACGTTGGTCGTTTTGGTTTTAATGCTTCCATCTGCATTATATTTCGGGTACTGATGATCGTTTTCTGTCACAACATACTCCGGCAGGCCAAAAATATTTTTGACTGGCACTTCATCATAGATACCCGTACCGGCCTCTACCTCTTTCGTCGTAGAAATACTGTCCTTCCGGTAAAATTTTGCTCCCTCCGGCAGATTTCGGAATACAAGATCAAATCCCGAATCCCCTGTTTTTTCACTTTCAGCTGTAAAAAACAACTGGTTGTAGTCAGGATCTTCCACATCTCCGGTCGGTTCATCACTGATCTGCTCCTCCGCGGTAAGGATCCCCACAATTCCAGCATAACCGGTCAAATCGCCCGGAACTCCCGCATTTACATCCTGTCCCAGATTGGTCTGCTGCTGCATTCGGTTTCCAATCGACAATTCATATCCCTCAGAGCGAGTCAATTCCTTTACGTAATAGTCCCCCAGGATCAGCGGTCTTCCAATCCAACAGTTTCCATTCGCCAGTTTATAATCCGGATAAGTTCTTACCACATCTGCGTCTGCCGTATACTCATCGTATGTTTCTGCATGATCATAGAGATTTTGTGGAGATGCTGCATTCCAGCCCTGGCCGCGATCCACGATCTCACCCTCTTCATAGTCATAGATCATTCCTGGGGCTTCCGTAAAGGCCATAAACGAAGCATCGCCGTTTTTATCCGTTGTCGTGACTGCCACCAGATCATTTGCCATATAAATGGTTCCCGTTTTTCCGTCCGGATGAATGATATCCGCTGCAGCAAACAGGCCGTACACCGCTCCTTCTAAAGTGGCGTCTCCCTGAGAATCTCCATAGGAATCATATGCGTCGTTTGCCCCATTTTCCAGATCCAAATCTCTCTTATTGATATGGATTTCACCCTCCGTCCGATGGTCATAGATACGCCACATATTTCCGCAGCCATCTTCATCATTGCAGTGACTAAAATGATCCGCCGATCCTGGTGTAATAAGTACGCCCACACTTGGTGAACCCTTTGCCGTGCTGTAGGCACTTTCAAACAATTCTTTGCCAGATCCTGAAAGCTGCGCATAAAGGGAAATGTCCGGATCATCACTTCCGGATACAGTTAGATCACCCTCATCCCTCTGCTTAGTAAATTCCACATACGCCACGTAGGTCGCATTGGAGGCTGACGCAAGATCTACCTGCCTGCCGCCAAGAGCCTCTATCTCACTGATCCGTTCTTCATCCTCGATAAATTCCTGTTCATCTTCAATATCGTCATCAAGGAATTCTTCTGAATCAATGTCTGCCAATTCTTCTTTTGATGGATTTTCCTCATTTTTTAAATCACGATTATCCTTTACAACATCCTGAATTGGCGTTTCTTCTTTAGACGGTCTGCTTTCCTCTTCATCAGAAATATCCTCAGAATCATCGTCCTTTGTTTCCCTGGCAGAAACCGACTCTTTTTCTATATCACTGCCTGCAGCATTCTCTGTTGTCTCTGCGTAAACAGTCATAATACCGAAAATTTTTTGAATGCCTTTTTCAATCCAGCCGGAAAATACCTTTCCTTCAAAGGTTTCCAATCTCGCAGACACATCTCCCACCGCGCTGTCCGGCTCTTTAGAAGCTGCGTCATCCACACTGTCTGAATTTTCCAGATCTCCAGAGCTATTACCAGTATCGGAATCTTTCTCTGCTACCTCCTCAGAGCCTGTTTCGGAATCATTTTTCTCAGGCTCATCTTTTGAGTCCGTATCTGACATTCCGCCATCAGGGTTCTCTACCTCACCTTTATCCTCCTGATCTTCCTCATTTTTATCCGAAGCTTCCGTAGAATCCAAAATTTCACCATCGGAATCCGATGAATTTTTATTATCAATGTCGTCGGAATCTGTTGTTTCATCCGCTCCGTCCACTGTCTCATGCTCCTGAAACTCCTCATCATCTGATTTTTTTGTATCCGCAGCCGAGCCGTCCACACGCTCCGGTGCCTTTGTTTCTTCAAGCTCCACTTCTTTTTCGATCTTAAATATTTTTGTAAAAAATGAAATGGTCTTTGAAAGAATTCCTTCTTTCTTCTCTTCCTCCAGTACCGGAACATCCAGATCTTCTCCCATCAGCTCCGCATACTCAGACTCCGTGATACTATGAACGGCGCCTTGCTCCACTCTACTCGTGAAAGAATCTGTCTCCGGAGCAGCATCTTCGTTGATCTGGATCTGATTGCTGTATTCATTCGCAAAAAATGAATTTGCACCATTTTCCGAAGAATCCGTTGTGATCACCTCGATTGGAAGGTCATCATTATGCACATCATGGAGAATATACCCATTTCGCGCAGTGTCTTCCTGATAGGTATAGCTGTATTTCAAGGCAATAAATTTATTGTATGTCGCCTCTGCATCCTGCTTACAGCCAGAATTCACATAGGAATCCTCCCCGGATGCCGAACTGGTCGGTCCTGCATTCGGAGTGCTTCCCTCCTCGCCGCCGCTTGATGCAATGGAAGAGATTTCTCCCTGGCTGACTTCCGACATCAGCCAATGAAAGTGGACTCCCTCATAGGTACCTGCAGATGCAGTTTCGTCGCACGCATCAAAACATTCCAGCCAGCCACTTGCAAGTCTTCGGTTTTCTTCCTTTGCTTCATCAATTTCGTCCTGATTTGTAACTTCTCCTTCCTCATCTTCTTCCTCTTCCGGGACTTCCACAAAGGCCGGAGCCGGATGTCCATCACAGAAAGTCTTGTCGTAATGATATTTATGCTCAACAGCATTGGATGCATAGCCTTCTTCATTGGTCGTAACGGTCGCAACAAACCGATAATCATCCCACACAACCGGATTATCCAGGTATTTTGACAGATACGTTTCATGATCTGTCCCACCATATAGTTCTACAGCGCCGTCACGCTCCAGATTGACCTGGTCCTTATCATCAAAACGCTCATAAAGACGGAAACTTGATCCTTCCAGAGTTTCACCCGTTTCATGATCATACTTTGTCAGCTGCGTATTATAAGTAGATATCCAGTCTTCCTCATGCCGATAGCAGTTAAATTTAAGGCTGCCACTGCTGGAGGTTCCAGAAGGATACGATGGTGTATTTCCACCAAAACCTTGCTGGCCCCAGAAAATTCCTGTACCGAAAACTCCTGATGCTCCCACGGACGCATAATATACACTACTTGGAAGAGCTATTTCAACATATGCCAGTCTCTGATGCTGCTGGGCCGGCACTAACCCAATTCGCGGGAATTTCTTATGCTGACCAGCACACTGCTGAAGCACCCACAGCTGCAGACACTGTTCATACAAATCTCTGGCCGAAGCAAATGTTCCCATTGCCGTTTCATACCTTGTTCCTATTGGATCAAACTGCACATATAACGGAGTCGGGCTATTTCCAGGATTGGTAAAGGTGATCTCCGTATCTGTTTTTACATACATCCAGCCATTCGGAATTTCAGATACATACGAGCCAGCCTCCCCCGTTGCAGAAAATTTCAACGGTACCGACTGGATAAACCCGGCATCAGAGCCGTCCTGCGCAAACTTAATACTCATGGTGCCATCTGCCGCTACCGCTGTTTCCGGAGTGGTATGGCCTACCAGAGTTGCCGGAACCAGTCCACCCATTGTAGCCCCAGCGGAACTGCTACTTAGTAACCCGGCTGTTTCTAACAATTTGTCCGCATTATCACTCCAGACCTTTACCCACGGATATTTTGCCCTGGTGACAGCACTGTGTAAATATAGCTTTAGATCATCCTTTGATACTGGTGATGTCATTGGCAACAACCCCAATGATACCGCTGCCTTCTGAAGCTGGTTTAACGCTTTATTAAGATCCTGGCTAGCACCTTGACTCACTTCTAATGATAACAATGCAAAAAATATCTGCCCGGTCTCTGCTTCACTCAGTGACACATACGGGCTTACATACACATATCTGTCTGCTACTCCCAATGCATTATTGGGTGACATTCCATCAATACAATACTGGCGAAATCCTGAGCTCTTAATATAAGCCTGCATCGTATCACCATATGTCGCAGCTTCACTGGAAATAAAAAATGCCGGTATGTTATTCAACACTGGAGCCGTGCTGAGAATAAATGCAAGCATCCCTGCACAAATTCGCTTTTTGTTCCTTCGGAGTTTTTTCATCTTTCTTTATCTACTCTCTTTCCCTTTTTATAATTTAAAAAAGCAGGCAATCAAAATTGATAGCCTGCTCACAAATATCTATTCTATTATTTCCAAAGATTTCCGTATTCTTCATAGCTCATTCCCAACTGCGACTGGATCTGTTCGTCTGTATAGTCTGGGAATAAATAATGAAAATACTCTCTCCATGTAATTTCACCTTTTTGGGCTTTTTCTCCCATATCTAACTGTTCCTGTAATTTTTGCGCTTCTTCTGATGCAAAATACTCGTTTTTATACCGGTCTCTCTCAGCCGCATAATCAACGGCCTTGCAGTTCTTCACCCCATTATTAGTTGGATCAACTACATACCAGATTTCTCCAATCTGTACCAAACACCGCTTGTGGTAGGTCGAAGACTGGTATGCTTCACATCTGACACCTACCAGCTTACAAAGCTCTGCCAGTTCATTGGAAAACTGTTCACACATCCCATGTCCGGTACGAAGAACCAGCCACCGTTCTTTACTGCGATTGTATCCCGCATCCGCATCATAGACATTTCCATGGTATGCTGCCCCGACTCTTTCAAAAGCTTTCTGATATCTGGTATATTCATCTGCATGGATCCAGTCAAAACTATGAAGAAATTCCTGCAAAAGTGGATATGCCTCATCCATGTAATTGTTGTATGGTGTCTTATACTCTCCATGCACATTTAAAATGCTCTGTTCCCTTTCTTCCGGAGAATTGTACCATTCTTTTAAGTAATATTCCGGATCCGTAATTTCTGGATGCTGATCACTGAAAATAAAACCGCTGCCCATTACATCCGTTAAGTCAGCTCCCGGTAAACATACAGTATCGGCACTGACTTCTGCTGCCACTTCTGAAGTCCCAGCGTATGCTGACATATTCATAAACATCGCTGCGGTCAAAGCCGCACACAAAATGGTTAGTCTTTTCATAAAGCTTCTCCCCTCTTCTCTGCTATAATCACTGTATACGATCCATGATGATATGTAAACTACCAACCTGATCCAAAGGCCCTTTTGAACAAAAATCATGACTATCGAACATCAATTATAGAAATTTCTTTCTCTTCCCATGCTGCGGAATATGAATACTCCAAATCTGTCTAAATAAAAAACAGGCCACCAAACGATAGCCTGTTTCTCCTATAGCCTAATTTGCATGCACCATGTTTTTTAAATACTCAGCGAGCATATATAATGGAACATTAATAAGCCAGTCTTCTTTTTTATAATTTGCCATGCTGCTTCGAACCGCCATGTCCGGCTGATATTTATCACAAAAAGCTTTCAGGCTCTTTGCACGAAGATTTTGTTCCGCTTTTACTTCAATCGGGATGCAATCAAGATCTCCCTGTAACATGAAATCAATTTCACCCGTTGAACGCTCTGTCGCAAAATAATAAAGTGGATATCCAGCTGCATGCAACTCCTGCGCGACATACTGCTCTGTGAGCGCCCCTTTGAACTCTTCAAAAATACGGCTGCCGTCAAGCAACAATCTGGCCGATAAACCGGCCTTCGCTGTTAATAATCCCACATCAAACATGAACATCTTGAAACTGTTCATCTCCATATATGCAATAAGTGGAATATCCGGCTTTGATACCCTGTAGCTTCTCAAAATCAATCCTGCATCTTCTAGCCACTGTATTGCAAGCTCAAAATCTTTAGCCCGTGCTCCTTCGCGCAACGCACCGTACATGAACTTTCGGTTTTCCTTCGCCAGTTGTGACGGAATTGAATTCCAGACCATCATAATACGCGGAACAACCTCTTTGGGAGCATGCTTGCTGAAATCTTCCTCATAGTACGTGAGAAGATTGTTCTGGATCTCACGAACTTCATACAGATCATCGGAATCAATATAAGTCTGTACCACCTCTGGCATTCCGCCCACATAGTAATACTTCTTCAACAGATCCACATACTTTCCTGCATATGCATTGATCAGCTCATAGTCCTGGGCCTTAAGTGTTTCATACAGCCCATTTTCACCAACCGCCAAAAGAAATTCACTAAAACTCATTGGACAGAGTTTTAAAAAATCCACTTTTCCCACCGGAAAGGATGTTCCCTGATGCAATGCAACACCGAGCAATGAACCGGCTGCAATAATAAAATACTGTGGCGCGTTCTCATAAAAATACTTTAAAGATGCCAGAGCCTTTGGTGCTTCCTGAATCTCATCAAAAATAATCAGGGTATTCTCTGCCTGAAAACTTTTTCCGTATTCTATTTTAATTGCCGACAGAATCCTCTTTAAATCAAAATCCAGTTCAAATACGTCCTTCATCGCCTTATTATTATCAAAATTAATATAGACGGTATTTTCATAGAATCTAGCTCCAAATTCCTTCATGATCCATGTTTTACCGACCTGTCTTGCCCCCTGTATGATCAAAGGCTTTCTATTTTTTTTCTTCATCCACCGTTCCAACTTAGTAAACAGTTCTCTTTCCATAAAAAACCTCCTCCAAAACGCATATGTTTCCTACCGCCGTTTTAATTATAACATTTTTTCGGCTGTAATTCTAATTATTTTAACATTTTTTCGGACGTTATTTTATAAATCTTAACATTTTTTCGGCTGTTAACATGGAATATGAAACATTTTTTCGGTGCTTCCAGTATTTCAATTATAGTCAAAAAACGTTATTCATATTCCGCAGCATGGGAATTTTCCATACTGCATATTCTTTTGCTATCATACTATTCAGTTTTCAAGGTACACACCGCGCCTGCGGAAACTGAACCGTATCCCTTTGACAGCATACGATTCCCTGCATTGTTATTGCTGCTCATCCTTATTCTTTTCTTTCTCTGTCAAACCAACTTTTCTTACATAATCCCGCATCTTTTCTTCCCTGGCATCAACCCTCTTTTTAAGAATTTCATACAATTCAAAAAGTAATTTCCAATCTTCCTCGGATTCTTCATCTTGTTTGTTTCCCGGCTTTTCCAACGGCAGTTCCCCCTGTGTATGGTCACTTATTCTTTTGATGGCAGTGCCCTTAACAGGGCACCACCAAAATAATAAATACACTGGTATATTTATTTTGTCTGAACTACTCCATTCACAACCCAGATACCATCTGCATTTAACTGATATCCGTCAATTTCACAATTTCTTTTCATGGCTCCTCTGGTTCCATTAGAGACTGGGTTAAAGTAATAGCACATTCCGTCGATCCAGTACCAACCGGTTACCATACGTCCCTGTGTACCATCCGATACCGGGTTCAAATAGTATCTGTTTCCATCGACATCTGTAAACCAACCTGTCACCATATAACAGGATTCATCAAACCGGAACCAGTCATACTCCTGCTGGCCTTTGGTTTTATCCGCATATGGATTATAAATTGCTGCCCATTTAGATGCATAAGTACGTGTATCATCGCGGAACATCCATTTATGCTGCTCAGTTTCTGTCCATGTTCCTCGCACAACATATTCCGGCAGACTGCTGGCAGCAGGTGTTGTGCCGGAGGTGGCTACTGCCTTTGAGCTGTGGCTTCCGCCACCGCCACCACCTCCGCCGCCACCGCTGGAGGATGATGAATAAGTTGTCTGGTCGGATACTGTAATTTTTAATGTCACAACGGTGCTGTCTGAACCAGTCGCATCCGTTCCGGTAATAACCGCCTGAATTGTTCCCGTATACGGACTTACACACGCCTTTCTGATCCACTTCAGACCAGCATCCTGAACTGGCCGGATCGTTCCGTCTGCAGAAACCTGCAGCACAGATGTATTGGAAGAACTGTAAGTAACCGGTCGTTTTTCCTGATATGTTGTTGCAATCACCTGTTTCTGCGGCATATCACCAAATGTATAGGTTGGAGAGTTTCTTCTTCCGGTCATCGTGAGTACCAGATCCAGAGTTTCTGTTTCCGGCATCTCAATACACCTTGCAGCATAATTTAAAACGACCGTGGTTTCGCCCACTTTCTGACCGTCAACAGTCGTTGCAATCGCTTTGATCGTCTTGGTTCCAGTATACGGCGCTACATGCTCAGCATCCTTAATCCACTGTGCATTTGGATTCGGTGCCAGAAGACCGGTCTGGGAAATACTTGCCACATCCGTATCCGATACGGACCAGATTACTTCACGGTTATATGGTGTATGTAAAGCATCTGAACTACAATCCGGCAGTACGGTGCAGCTAAGCTGTACCGGATCAAATCCAGTCCGGGTTTTCACTGCAGAATTAATATCACCCTCTTTGGTTGCCTGAAGATCAAATTTCACCTGTTGCTGGCCCATCTGAACACTTTCCGGGTGAATGACGGTCTCATCCACTGTGACAAATTTCAACGTTACCTCGCAGTCTGCTGTCTGGTGTCCATTCGTCGCATCTTCACTGGTAACGGTCACATGCTCTACCTGCGTTGCTGTTCCGGAGAGCTTCTCATAAAGATCCGCATCCCGCTTCTGATTATCTGCATTGATGACGTTCTGGATCCATGCAGGATTGTCAGCACCATTCGGATCATACTTTGCTTCCACTTTCAGCTCATGCTCAAAGCTTCCCTGCGGAGTGATCTTTAAATACTGTTTTGGATTCTCATCTTCCCAACGCACATTCTGGGTAAAACTCTGGGCCGGTCTGAGACTTGCCGCCAGGATCTGCGGTTCATCTGCAAAAATGGTTTCTGTCGGATTTTTCCGGTCTCCAGTGAGTTTTCTGGTAATGGTATAGGTAATATTGTTCTTGTTTAATTCCACTCCCTCAACGCGGAGCGTTGTCTCATCCACAATCTTAAAATCAACCGTAACGGTCACATTTCCGTAAACAGATTTATGATCCGGTGATGTATCCGCATTGGTTGAAGCTGTCAAAATTGCATTTTTGCTGGTTACCGTGGCCGGAATTGCGCTTAAGTAATTGTTATGCTGCTGCGCTTTTACCGCTTTATTTAACAGGCCATTGATCCAACTGCCGGCCATATTCGGCTTGATCTTTGCAGCCGTCTCCACATAACCTGCATCGGATGCATTTACTACAAGATCAGAATCGTCAATGCTCCAGCTATGTGTTTTATCCGTACTTGCTCCGGTATCATTGTGTACGGCATTTACAGTAACCGGATTAACATTGATTGCGGAAAGATCATTTCCGGTATAAGTTGCAAGCTGATTGTTGTTGCCATCCAATACTACTGTCTGCACCGTCGGATTTTTCCGATCCCCGGTCCGGGTCTGTACCACATGGAATGTCACATTGGCCGGATCCATGGAAAGTTTTGAGGTTGTTCTGATGTACTCTACATCCAGCTCTGTACTATGCTCTGGCATTTCAAACGTATATCCCCCACCGGTCTGATACGTCATATCCTGCGGATTTCCGTCCTCATCCGTATAGGTTGGTGGCTTTACGCCGCCAGGTTCATTTTCATCCGTTACCATCTGATAAATGCTTCCATTTGTATTCTTGGCCGCGGTCGTTACATGGACCGTTTCTCCCGGTCTGACAGCAGCAGAACTATCTTTATCGATGATCCGGTAAAAACTGTTGGCACCTCTCGGATATGCCGTAAAAGTAGCCACATCCTGATCAAATGTGCCATTAGAATTTGCTACATCTACACGGCTAACCGATAATAAATAGCCTTTCACCGGCTGCCCATACGTTCCCGGTGCATAATGATCAATGGAAAATGGCAGGCCATTCTCGTAATCAGCTACCGTAAAATCCCGGTCCAGCCTGGTGACTACAATATTGCGTATTCCGTCTTCCAGTTCTTCGTAGAAATATCTGCTGGCATCATAAGTTTCATTGGCCCCATTTTTCAAATAGTAATGAACTTCATTATCATTCCAGTATCCAATATGGGCCGCATCGGTAACCGTTGTATCCGATGATTTTCCACTTCCGACAATCGCCTTAGTCTTATTGGCCGCAGTCGTGAACCAGTACGCTAGGTTCTTCCCGGAGGTTGTGCCATATTTCATATCAACGGAATCTTTGCGGGTACCAATAAAGATGCCTTCTCTTGCTGTCCCTGCATTTGTCTTTCCGATTTCTCCAAACATGCGGGCAACAACAATTTCTCCGCCTTCATAATAACCGGTGATACCGCCTACCGTGTAGGCACCGTTTCCGCCAATTGTTCCGTCCACGGACACATTGTAAATGGACGTACCGCTGCTCATTGCTCCGACGATACCGCCTACATAATATCTTCCCAGGATATTATTTCCGGTCGCGGATACGCTGGTATCAACAATATAGGCATTGCTCACTTCACCAGCAATACCGCCCGTTTTACTGGTGGCGCCGAGGTTCACTGTATTCACGGTTGCTGTTACATTTTCGATCGTAGTCCTGGAACCAGAATTGCTTCCGGAAATTTTTCCAGCCAGACCGCCTACTGCTGCATCAGAAGCATACCCACCAGACGATGTGTTGGCAGCCGCCGTTCCTTCAACTGTCACGTCCGTGATCACGGACTCTCCTTTTATCTGGCCGGCCAGAATACCAACATGGTTATATCCATATACACGGGCATCTTCGATGGCCAGCTTTTTTACAACAGCACCATCCAGGACTCCAAAAAGGCCAACATTCTGAAGATTTTTTGAAATATTTACAATTTTCAAGCCACTGATTGTATGACCATCTCCGTCAAAAGTACCCTTAAAACTGTTGGATACATTACCGGATAACTGTGCTGCATTCTGATACCAGCCGATTGGATTCCAGTTTCCATTGTTAATGGCAAAAGAAAGATCAATATCATCCATTAACCGATAATAGGCAGTATCATAATTACCTGTACCGGCTGCAATCGCCTGTGTCATGATCATCAGATCTTCCAGATCTTCAATCTGATACGGATTGTTCTCTGTTCCGTCTCCGGTAAGATCAAAATTCCCGTCGATCCAGTTATTCCAAAGATCACCTACGCTACTCGCCATAAGTGCCGGTGCATTTGTCCCCAACTGCTTTGCAATTTGCTCCTGATTTTTTTCATACCAGGAATACAGTGCGCTGTAATCTTCGTTGGTATCATCCTCCATAACACCGTAAAACCAGTCCCACAGAGTTTCTTCTTCCAAATATGTAAAAAACCACTCTGAAAATGCATCACTACCAATATCCTTCGGCCGACTCTCTTCAACCAGCTTTGTATTGAAGTCCTGATAATCTTCCGTGAGTTCCTGCAGTGGCATCGCAAGCGCGGTAGAAACATTGCAGGCACTGAACATCGCGGCAGTCAACACCGCAAACAGTCTTCGATATCTACGTTTTTTCATGTCAGTTCCTCCACCTCTTCATCCAGTACGGCCATGTTCTCTTCTGTTTCTGCATCTACCTCGGAAGATATTTTTTCATCTGGCTGCCCGTCTTTCTCCAGGATCTTCTGATAGGATTTAAACGCTTTATAATACAGCTTATCGTGTTCTACCGCCCAAGTAAAAAATGTGTCATCCTCTACATGCTCTGCCAGCATCTCCCATAAAAAATCTTCATTACAGTTTTTCTTAAACCATGCTGTAAATTCTTCCGTTCCGATTTCCGGCATATCCCCGGATTCCTCTTCTGGCGCTTTTGACGGTTCTTTCTGGAGTTCATCGTGTCCTCGTCCTCCAACTCATCTTCTTTCGATTCCAGTTCCGCTGAGTCAGCATCCTCATTTTCTGATTCACCGCTCTCATCAGATTTTTCCGCTTCCTTTACCTCTTCCTCTGACTCTTCGGGTTCCGATTCTTCTGGATCAGATTCTTCCGTTCCTGCTTCTGCCTCATCCGTCTCCTCCAAACCCGCATCCTCCGACTCTTCATGGTTTTCATCATCTGCTTCTTCTGTCTGATCCATGTCCACCGGACTTTCCTCATCAACAACATCTTCCGAAGCAGCCTCCCCATTCAAAGCTATCTGACCGGCAACCTGATCAGCCAGCGCAGTTGCCGGAACAGAAGCGGTAAGTGCAGCTGCCATTAAGATCACAACGCCTCGTTTCCTCATTCAAATTCCTCCTACTAATTTTCTATGATCATCCCTGCGGTACCGCAAAGGCTGGTCTTACACCAATCGAAGTAGTTACCCTTAACTCTTCATCTGTACTGCCGCCATCCGGTTTCACTGCCTCTGGCCGAATCATTCCATTGACCAGATCCACGATATAGGCATACCCACTATTGGCATCTGCATTCCCCATAGGAGAACGCAGCCAATATCCATTGCAGAAATTATCGGTTACCACTTCCGGATTATCCGCATCCGTATCACCAAATTTCCAAAGATAATCTTTATACTTTAAGGCCTCTTCCACCGATAAACTAAAAAGTCTGGCTGTCAGTCTCTGATATCCAATACTATGCACAGTCAAATCCTGGTCGCTTAATTCACTGAACCGCCCCTTACCTGTGCTTCCGGTAAATGCACTGTCCACGCCAATATGGCAGTTAAAGCTCTGAAAAATTCTATTCTGATGCTTGCTCAGCCAATTATGTATCTTGGAATACTTATAATCACTTTCATCACCAAAATTTACTACCGGCCCCGGAAGAAATACCTGGCCCATAATGCCTTCTTTATCCGGTAAATAGGAATACTCACTCCCATAATTTGCCGGAATCACCTCATCACAAAGGAACAATGCCAGTTTCTGATGATTTTCGGATTTATCATAATAATTGGTATCTACACACCGAAATTCATAAGTTTTCTGATCGATCACTACTTTCTGTACATCTCCCACTGACCAATAGATTGGATCCGCGGTACCGGCATCCGGAGCACTGAGTACTACAGCCGGGCGAAGCAGCATATCATCCGTAGGTGTCACGAGACTTGTTGATCCATTCTCATGCACAACCACAAGTTGTCCATTTTCTACGGTTCTTGTAATGTAATCACCCTCTATCTGTCCTCGGTATGCAAGCACTTCTTCCTTTGACAGAATAGCTGCATACGCAAGTGCACCATCCGCATCAATCGGCAGCAGCGCCTGTCCTTTAATACTGAAACAGTCCGCAAATGTACCAACAAAATCCTGGTAGGGGTTAGAAAGCATATAATCAAGGGGGCTATAACCTCCAAATTCACTTGCCGGTATTCCTGTATCTGAAATGTAAAGATAGCCATTCTGGAAGTTTTCACTCACACAGACAAACTGCATCTGATATTCAATCCGGGATGGCCTATACGTTGCCGTGATCCGGTCCCCGCCATTTTGTTCCTCTGTACGCTTACCACATCGGTCACATGAGGAGTCACCATTTTCATCCACATGCCCCAGAGCCGGTAACGTTTTTACTTCTGTCTTACTGCAGATACTGCAAACATATTTCTCTGATCCTGATGACAGGCATGTTGCTTCTGTTCGCTTCTCCAGCTTCCAGTTATGGCTGCAAGTTTCTCCAAATTTTTTATTTACGAGAAATACGTAAATTCTATATTCCGCTCCATCCAGCTGAATCGTATCCAGAAGATTTGCGCTGTACTCCACAGAAGTACTGTATAATTCCTTCAAAATTATCCCTGTTGCCGCACAGTCTTTTGCAATCACATAAACAGGAGTGGCAACCGTATTTTTTATCTGTGCAGACAGGCTTCGCAGACGATAAGAACATTTGGCGTTGCTTTCACAAATAATCTGGTCGTCCAGAATCTCCTCTGCTTCTTTGCCAACGATTGCCGCATCCGCTTTTTTAGCCCTTTCAAGATACATTTCAAAGCGTTCCCGTTCCGATGCCTCCGGATCGTCTACGTCCCCGACAGATCCCTCATCCGAATAAGTGATATAGATGATTTTTTCACCCGGTCCATATACATTTACCCGATATGGTGAGTCCTCATTTGCCAACCAGCGATGCCCATTTACAATCAGACTGTTCGCATATGGTATAACCAGCTCCTCACCCTCTAAAATCGTTCCACTACGCATTACAGATAACTGGATTTGTCTGCTCTCTTCATCTACAAAATAAACCTTCCAGGAAACCAGTTCCCTCGGATCAGCTTCCGCTGTTGCATTCTGTCCTGCAACCTCTAAAATATTTCCATATGCAGAAAGCTCAAATTCTATCGGCTGTTTTATCGTATAACCATAAGACAGGACCGGTTCCGACATAATCACGATTCCCAAAAGAAAAACCGCATAACGGCTAATTAATTTTCTTTTATTCATTGCAATTCTCCATCATTTCATCAATAAATTCTGTTTTCCCGGCAGCAATTAAAAAATGACATAATGAATTCTCTACCATACGGTCTTTTCTGCTTTTCTAACTGTCAAAGATCATCCCTTGTGATCTTTCTTCATGTCAGCTGCAGCAGTCGAAACCGTAAACTATAACAAGATAATTTACTCAATATCATCTCCAATTCCCGTCCCCATCAATGCCGATTCATCCGCTTCCAGTTCAATGCGATATTTTTTACAGAGGTTATTTATTTTCTTCTGCAGATCAGTTTGAACCGTTGCAATCATACTAACCAGATAGTTTTCTGAAATTGGAAGGCGCTGCATTCTTCCACCGCCAACACGATAGGTACAGCTCAGCGAAGATTCTGGATTTTTTGTACTGTTATCCAATATTTTAAGCTGCTGAAGCAGGTCAGCCACTTCCAAAAGAGCCTGTTCCTGCGCCGTGTCCTTCATTATTTTTGCCATAAATTTTCCTGCCTAAGTCTGCTGCCAGGCAGTCCACTCCCTCCCTTCTTATGCTTCCAGGAAATAAAAACCTGTCGCCCCAACGATCTGCCACCGGGCCTTCTCTGAATTGAATACCGGCTCTACAAAACATCCTGGTAAGACATCTGCTTTTGAAAGTGCGCTCCGTGATATCAATACCGTTCCTGTCGTAAAAATGCAATGCTTCATCAGCGGCTCATCAATACTCTGTATCATTGAAATTACTTTTTGTATGCCTTTAGCATCCTCGCATATGATGGCCGCAAACGTAGATCCATTTCCTGTAGTCTCATGGATTACCGCACGCAGCGCCGTACAAAAGCCTCTAACCTTTGAATTTATATAATATGAATGATCTTTTTCGGTTACGATCCTCTCATTCGTATAAAAATTGACTGCAAAGATTACCAGACGAGTGGGCATAACACCTTCTTTCTTAAAATCAATAATTGCTGGCAACTCATCTATACCCTTCACATTTTTCAGGCGATAAGAAAATATATATTTTGACATATACTTCTGCTTCAAAAAAACCGCCGCAAGTACCCCCGCATTAGCCCGCTCCATTTTTGTCATTTCATTAAGCCATATTGTTTTTGAATCAAACCTTAATTGCTGATCTGCCTCCAGCATGGTCCGAAAAGCGTATGTTGCATGGGCAGTAAGAGAATACATCTGCCTGGTTTGATGTGCTTCCGATTTTGCACTCTTCAAATATGCGTATACAGTTTCGTTGATCTGAAACTTTTCAACAATAACCAAACCACTCATTGCTAACGTATCAAGGCGTTCTTTCAGGGATCGTCGATCCAACTTTGGAATACAACGTATCGGCCGATTTTCTTCCTTAGCTTTTCGTTCTTCCTTTTCACGTTCTGCCATCAGCACTGTACAAATTGATAGCAGATCCGCATGCCCAAGCATTCGGATCACACGTAAAATATACATATCAGAAACGGTAAATGCTTTCTTTACCAATAACGCCTGCATTTCCGCCAATGACTGCGGATTTGTAACGCCCGCGACCTCAAATTTCATTTTGCCGGGATCCCATACAGAATAAGGAGATGGAAGAACCAATTCCGGCTTCAAATCTTCCAAAATCTGCTTTGCCAACACCTGTGTATCATGTTCCAATGCCACATTTCCCCCTACTTTCTACATAATTCGATTTATGAAACCATGTAGGTCCAAAAATAGCAACAATTTTAGTAATTTAATCAACAATATTTAAAATTTAATAAAATTATTAATAGTATCACAGTCAAAAACTTGAATCCACGTTGTTTTTAAGAAAAAATAATTGTAAAATAATGTCATAAATCGAATTATGTCATTATTTTGATATTCCATTATAAAATACCATATTAGGTTTGGGCATTTTCCCCAAAAAACGACCATTATAAAAGCAAAACAAAAGCAAAACTTCCATTCATTTATTTTCTGAACAAGAAGTTTTGCTTTTGTTTTCTTTGACATCAAACGCACGTTCGCTATATAATCGAACTATCCAATAAAACGGAAAGCGTATGAATGGAGTAATATGATGAATACAGTCGGTTCCACTACTGTTGATATAAAAAAAACCTTATTGCACTATATAAAAGCAGAATTTAAAGAAAAAGATCTCGATATGCTGAAGTCCTTACTTGGCAGCATTTATATAGAATTAACGAATACACCAGATATTCTGCCCCACTTAGAAAGCCCGAATTTTGCAGCTGATCCTCTGGATTGCTGTGACAGAACAAATTCTGATACCATTACTGACACGCCCTCTTTCTCTCCAGATAATTTGAAACCTTATCAGGATTTTTTAATAGCAAATGAGCGGTCCAAGAATACAATTAGCAAATACATTTCTGATGTAACTGGCTTCATAACTTTTTTATCCGGTGCAGAAATTTCGAAAGAACAATGCCTAGATTATAAAAAATATCTATTAAAACAAAACTATGCCGTTTCCACGGTAAATTCAAAATTGTGTTCCATTCATTCTTTTTTGACCTTTTTGGATCGCGCTGATTGTTTTGTTCAATTAGAAAAAGTTCAAAAGAAAGAATTAAAAGCTACCTATGCTATTCTTACCCCGGAAGATTACCATAAACTCCTGGAAGAAAGCAGTCGCCCTCAAAAAAGAAAGGTTAACCTTATGATCCGCGCCTTCGGACAAACTGGTATCCGTGTTTCAGAATTGCAGTTTATTACCGTTGAATCCATACAGCAACAGGAAATCACAATTAGAAATAAGAATAAAAACAGAAAAGTTCCTTTAATCCGGGAACTTCAGGAAATGCTTAATGATTATGTCATTGAAAAAAACATCCCATCTGGCCCTATTTTCACTGATAAAAATAAAAAACCATTGGAACGGCAAAATATTTATAATATGCTCCAGACCATTGCTGCCAATGCTGGCATTGATAAAAGGAAGGCACATCCCCATGCACTTCGCCACTTTTTCGCCAAATCCTTTTATGACAAGACGCATGATTTGGTCATGCTCTCAAATATTTTAGGACATTCCGATATCAGCACCACAAAAAACTATGTTACCGGTACGTTCGAAGAATTATGCAACGAAATGGAAGAAATAGGTATCTTATAATTTCCAAATCCGCCATTTGCATTAAGGGCAGCTCCGAGATATAGCTGCTCTCCGCATAATCTATCCCCAATATTTCATATTTTTCTGCACCATATAATTCACTATTCAATTTTGGGAAAAATGATACCCTACTACATAGATCAGGTATCATTTTCCTCAGTGACATGCTCCCACCACTTAGCTAACGCTTGAAGTGGGGGCTTCTCGTTCGATTGCCCGATAGGGCAAAGCATAAGCGAGCTATCCCCGTGTGTCCCACGGTTTTATCAGAATGATATTGTTGGAATTTTTGCTGCAAAGATCAGGAAATTTTCTTTTCTATATCAAGCATCATTCCGGATATTCGAATCCCTTCTCTGCATATATTGATTGCTGCGTTTTCGTCCCGATCCATTCGATTTCCGCATACACACTCATAAATGCGATCGCTCAGCTGCAAATCTTCTTTTACCTTTCCACAGCAGCTGCATGTTTTGGAACTGGGATACCAGCGATCAATGCGGATCAGTTTCTTACCTGCACGTTCCATTTTATATGTCAGAAAATCAGTAAACATTCCCCAGCTATTGTCATGAACACTCTTTCCCAAATGCATATCCTGGCTCATCTCTTTCATATTCAGATTTTCGATGCACACGATATCGTAGGAATTGGCTATCTTCTTTGATTCTTTATGCAAAAAATCCTTTCGCTGGTGTGCGATACGGGTATGAATTCGTGCCACTTTCTTCTTTTGTTTTTTATAACGGTTGCTCCCCTGTTCACAGCGGCTCAGTCTACGCTGCTCCCTTGCCAGCTTCTGCCGGGCTTTTTGAAAAAAATGAGGATATGCTGCATGATTTCCATTGGAATCTACATACAACTCCTTCATGGAAAAATCAAGACCAATTGCGGTTTCTGCTTTCCTGGTTTCATGCACCGGTTCCTCGCAGGAATATAACAGAGCAACGTAATATCGTTCATCTGCTTCCTGACTAATTGTTGCACCTTTCAGCTGGTAACATTCATCAATCTTCCGATGTTGTCTGATTCGGACCCAGCCAGCTTTTGGAAGTTTCAGTTTTCCATTTTGTAAGACGATGTTTCCATTCACATAATTGGTTGTATAACTTTTCACAGATTTCTTTTTTGATTTGAATTTCGGAAACCCAACTGAGGCATCACGAAAGAAATTTTTGTATGCAGTCTGCAAATGCAGCTGCGCATTACACAGTGCCAGACTGTCTACTTCCTTTAACCATGGAAACTCCGATTTATACCTGGCTGGTGTCAAGCTTAAGTGCTTCCCGGTTTTCTCATAATGCGCTTTTTTCTCAGCAAGCATCCGGTTATAAACAAGACGAACGCAGCCAAACGTTTTTGCAAATAATTCCCTTTGTGCTTTATTCGGATAAATCCGAAAACGGTACACGGTGTTCACTTTTACCCTCTCCCTGTGTTTCAATGTACTGACGGATGACCTCAATTGGGGCACCGCCAGCACTCAGCAGACAAAAACTCTGGCTCCAGAATGTTTCTTTCCAGAGCTTTTGCCGGACTTCCGGATACTCCTTTTTAATCAGGCGGCTGCTTGCGCTTTTATATGCATTGATGAACTTGCTCAGTTCTGATTTGGGATGAGCACGGAACATGATATGCACATGGTCCTGATCATGATTCCATTCTTCCAGAGTAATGTGATAGTTCGGAGCAATATGCTCAAATATTTCTCTCGCCCGATTTGAAATCGGATCATTCAAAACCTTTTTTCGGTATTTTATAACCAGAATCAAATGGTAATATAATAAAAATACCGAGTGTGCATTGCTATCCAATTTTCTCATAATAATCAGCCTTCCCTATTATCTCGACTGATTATATTGTACCATATATTTTTCTATATGTCCATGTTTTATCGAACGTAAGTTCTCTTTATCCGCGCAGCTATGTGCAATATAGAATCATGCCAGTTATTGCAATATCAGAAATCAAAAGCAGGCAATTCATCCCACCCCCTGAAGAGGATGGGGGAATTCTTGCAGTGTTTAGTTAAAAGTCCAGTAATCCGCTTGATTTTATTGCACATTTTGAATGACCAAACCCCAAATTTTTCACCCATCTTGGATAGCAGAAAAATTTGGGGTTGTTTCCGATATAAATGAGGTATCATTTTCACACTGTAAGTAAGGTATCATTTTGCCTAAATCTGTTCTCCTTTCACCGTCTGATATGGAGCAGTCAATTCATCTAATATTTCTTTTTCCCGCTTAATTCTATTCCTAATATACAGTGTGGCTCTTGCGTCTTCCAAGGAATCATGCGCTTTATAGTTATACCCAAAATGTGCGGCGGCCGCTTCTAACGTCTGCCATCGTCGGGTTCCGTAGCGCTTATCATAATTCCCACAAATTTCGGCAAAATCATACATCACATCTTCTAATTCGGTATTCGTACCTGGTTCAATACCTACAAAAAATAAAAATCCGAGATCGAAATCACAATTATACGCGATCCATGTTTTCCCTGATGCAAAAACGCCCTTTATCTTCCCTATCAGTTCTCTGATGGTCTTACATTTTCTTACCCGCTCTGGTGTAATACCATTCACCAGTTCCGCGTCTGGCCATGACCTGATCAGCTCTGGTCGGACATACTCATTAAGAAGTAAATCCCCGTTTCCATCAACCGCACTGATCTGTAAAATTTCATTATCGTTACTGTTCAACCCCGTAGTCTCCAGATCAAACACAACAATTCCAGATGGATTATCACATGGTTCTGGGGCTACTTTCAGTGCATACTCTCGCAATTCCCAGAAGTATGTATAAATTTTTAAATGATCGGCCTCTCTTTCCCGGATCCATTTTTCTCTGCACGCGCTGCAGCAAAACTGCCCCAGCAGGGATTTGCTTCCTACAGATCGCATGGCCCAATATGGCGATTTGTAATTATATGTTTCTTCCAACTTTTTGCAGCCACCGTTTTCTTCAAAAATCTTCTGTTCATCTTTATTAGAAAAATACCGGCACTCTGGATGCTCATCCAAAAAAGCCTGTAATTCCTGCTGATCATTGCCCTCATAGCTTAACGCCCCATTTAAAATCAGTATTGGTGCTCCACACTGATCGCACAGGCCATGATTCCAATAATAATAAAGCTGATATTTCTCAAAAACCCCCGTAATATTCATCATTCACGCCTTCTGCCCTCTCTCTGTATCTTCCGAACAGTTTTTCATAGCCATTAATACCATTTTTTCCATAGACTGAAAAAATCTTTCATCATCTGCATCGGTGCGCTTTCTCGACCCCTTTATATGATTTTTCTGGCTGCTCCGCCGCGCTTTTTTGTTCAAGTGCCGTTCCATCAGCATCTGGTCAATATTTTCATTTGTATACCATTTGCCTGACTGATGAATCGCATAAGCACCTTTTCCGAGAGCCATAGCCGCTACTCCATAATCCTGCGATACCACGATATCTCCTTTATGACAAATGCTGATCAGCTTATAATCTACGGCATCCGTGCCGGCTCCAACAACCACTACCTCACTATAATCAGAATACAATACATGGTTTGTATCGCATAGCAGCGTTACCGCCACCCTATATTTTTTCGCAACTGCTTCCACAATGGAAACCACCGGACAAGCATCTGCATCAACAAAAATCTGCATAGTACCACCCTTTATCTTGTTTAGTATATGGATTATACCACAAGTATATCATACACACGAAAAATAGGTATAACCCGGCACTCAATAACAAATAAATGTTGCTGACTTCTCAGCCTGACCAATAACTGATTTCCTTGCGAAAAAGCAAGTCGGTGACAGCTCATGAGATCAGCAACAACAACGTCCAAATCGTCTGGCCGTTGACGTGGCAGAATCCATTAAACTACACCATCCTGCTCCCATCTATCTGCGCGATGATTCCGAACAGGAGAAAAATACAATTGCCGCCATTTGATGGCGGCAATGCAGCTTTAAAATTATTTACAAATTATAGATATTTTACAATTCATCAAGATTTATTATGAAATGGCCATATGGGGTGAAAAATATTTGCGATACTTCCTTAAGTTGCAATTGTACTCCATTTTTCTAAGAAAGATACTGTCCCAGCATCTGGTTCACACAATCCTTGATCTGGCTCATAATTCTCCTGCATTCCGCTCTCGCCATCCCAGCGGCAATTCCAACTGCCAGAATCTCCTTTTCTCCTGGATTGCGCCCATTTCCATCCACTGTGGTTGTATGTTCTCCGTAATAGGTATTGCTGTAAGTGAGATCGTATGCAGGACTCAACCGCCAGCAATCCTCTGCATCATGGTATAGATACGTAAAATTTTTAGAATGATCATCTCGGTTATGAGCGAACACATTAAAGCACATCCTGCGGAACATATTGTTCACATCTTCTGGATGATCCCTGGTTAAAATTTTCGTCAGCTTCATCAAACTGTGGTAATCCAGACTTGGCTGTTCGAAATCTAATTCCAAAAGAGCAGCGGCGGTTAACATATGGATTCGTTTTTGACTGCCATTATCCATCATTCTGTCAAATCGTTTTGTTCCAAAATACCCTTCGCATTTGTCTGATGGAAATAATCTGGCCTTACTCATGGCAATACCACATTGTCTGGCACAGCAGGAATAATCATATTCCATCTTTCCAGCATTTCTTCCATCTACATGGGCCGGAAATTTAATGATCCACTCTTCCCCCTCAATAGTTGTCATAATTTTGGGTCTGGCTCCACCGCTGGTACCTCCCAGGCGATATAGCTCATCCAGTTTATCAGAATACTCTGTATTCAACAGCTTCTGACATTGCTCCGCAAGTTCATCCAGATTACTATGGCCCTGTTTTTCCTGCATTTCCTTTTCTGGATAATAGGTAAGCGCCCCCATTCCTGATTTTCCAACGATAGCCAGCCGCTCCAAAACTGTAAGTTTATCCGGATTTTGTCCATGGGCGCGCAGTAGTCGGTTCAACAATAATCTTCCCCAGTTGTCTGGTAAACTGTCCGCAAATACTCCAAAAAGTCCATCAAAATAGTCTTTGTTTGGAACAAAAACCTGCCTTTTCAGTGGAAGAGAAAATGGACTGATCGGGAATCCATGTTCAAGCCATTCTTCGCTATATTGAAATGCCGCTTTATGGTCTGCAGTCATCGCCAGCGTTCCAACGAGCCTTTCATCGTAGAGAACCTGCAATGCATTATTTGGTTTCATTAATAACCTCCTGAATATTCTTATATGGCACCTGTGTAAAAATACTCCTAAGCTCATCTGCAATATCCAAGGCCATAGCAATCTTGGTCAGTGAGATCAGGGAGATCTGTCCGGTAGCTTCAAATCTTTTGATAGAGCCATAGCTTACACCACTCATAGAGGATAATTTTTCCTGGGAAATGGAACGCCGTTTTCGGATGTTTCTTACCCTTTGTGCCAGCTTCTGATCCAATTCTTCCGCCGTTTCCCATATCAGTTGTTCCATTCGTTTTCACCGCCTTTATTTACAAATAATATATTATCCAAAATAGCTTAATTTATACTATTTTAGATAATATTTTAACTGCTTTTATTTTAGCATTTTTATTTTTAAATAACAACAGATTATACAGAATAAAATTGAACGAGCAAAAACTATTGTTCTTTATATTTTCTTTCAATACACAAACTGTAAACCACCATGATTACTATTGTTTCTATCATTACTCCCAATACTGACAGTAAAATAAATGGAGAATTCTGTCCTGAAAGCAGCGGTAATCCCAATGCAATCAATATTGCTCCATAAATAACAAACAGCTTACCAACCGCATGATTGTAGCCCATTATATCATTTACAGATATAGATTTTATGTTTGCCCAAAAGCCAGACACTTTTCCTGAAAGATATGCTCTTATTCCAAGACTAATGATAATAACGCCAACCATCGCCCATATAACAAACCCTATCATATTCCCAGTCATAATATTTCTCCCAACAACATCCAATATTTCGAGTTTATGAACCGATAGAGCCTTCATTTTCCCCCTCTGGAAGCACCTGCAGCGCATCCTGCACAGTACTGAACACACGCTCGTCCAGCCAGCCGCCCTGTCTTCTGTTCTGGGCTGCTGAGATGACCGGATACTGCCAGATGGTCTTCTGATGGGTATAATTTAGCCAGGAATCAATCCACCAGTCACTTTCCTTTGCCTTGATTTCATAGGCCACGTATCCGCGACAGTTTTCCCCACTCCGCGGCAAGGAAAATTCCGCGAAAATGCTGGCATTCTGTTGACTTCCGTAAAAGAAAGCATTCATGCCGGTATCGTAATTTTCGTCCTGCAAGATTTTATAATCTGCGGTGTAAGAAGTTCCATCCTTATCGTAAAGGACCTGACCGGTAAGTTTCCCCTGGGAGGTCCAGCCCCCGTTCAGTTCCTGATATGCCGGATTGATCTGTACTGCTTCTGTCCCGCGAAAGCCCGGATTTCCATTCCATAAGAAATGATGGATCACCTTCCACTGGCCTTCCTGTTCCAGTTCTACTGCCAAGCCGTCAAGCTGCAACTGCCCATCCCTGCCCCGCAGCGAATCATCGCTTTGATTCAGCAGAACCTGTCTGGCATTTTTGCACGCAAAAATATCTTCTTTCTTTAAGTCATGCAAGATATCTTCCGGAAAACCAAGGGATAACAGATGTGCTTTGGTTTCTTCACATGCCGGATCCTGGGTTTCATTTGCAGTTGTCCACTCCATATGATAAGCACCAAAACATGTATAGCCGACGAACAGACCTGCCGCAGTCAGAATTGCTGCTCCTGCTGCACATCTACTGTCTGAAATCCGCACCGGATGTTCTTCCAGTACATATCCGGCCTCTTCCAGTTTTTCTGCTATATTCTTTAACTCTACAAGGATTCCAATGTATGCAGCAACGATTACAAAACCAAGGATCCAGCCCTCATATTCCTGAATCGCAAGCACCGTCACCACCGCATACCAGATGATGATATGGAGCAGAACTTCACTTTTTATTTTTTCATCACGCTGTTCCAGCTCCTCACGCATTCCAAGGAAAAGACAAACCATCAGCACGACCGGCAGGATTCCGCCACAGAAATCAATTCCTTTCCATGCGTACAAAGCATAGATTTTCTCCCGTTCGAGCACACTTCCAAGCACAATTGTCACAATGGTAATCACAACTTCGAGCGCGGCGCCTGCATATCCGACTTTCAGCCAGCGGTTTTCTGATCTCAGTTTTCGAAATCCTGTAAACAGCAAAAGGGCGCCAATGAAGGGGAGAATCTGATTGAGAAAGAGAAATTTCAATGTAATCCCAAAGAGACCCATTCCAATCAGAATCTTCTCATACGTCTGTTTCCAGAAACTCTCTTCCATGTAATCGCCCCCTTTTCACACCGTTCCTGCTGCCAATACCATGCGAGCTGCTTTTCTTATGAATTTCCGCCATTTTTCTTCCAATAAACAATTGCTGCTACAGCCAACAATACAATTCCGATCAGAATCAGCATGATAGAGAAATCACCATTCAGTTTTCCGGCAACAAACACAGCGGTAGGACCGTCTGCGCCTCCAATGACAGTAACCGCTGTTTGTCCTTTCAGCTTCATCACAGCACCAGAAATAACCAGTACTATTCCGACCATACAGTTTCCGATTCCGAATACTTTTTTCATGAATATAATCTCCTTTGCACCATTTGCATTTACTCTGTTTGCCCCTGATAAAAAACGTCTACCGCTTCTTTCATGTCGGTAAGATTCATACCACCGCCATAATCCAGCACAACCAGACGATTTCTGTCTTTTAATATCACTTCATCAAGAGTCGGCTCATCCTGATAGAAATTTTCTTCCGAAACAGGCTCAGCCCCATCTTTGCGGACCATGTACCGACACCAGGACACTTCTGTCCCCTCGGGAAGTTCCCCCAGCTCTGCCGGAAGTTCCAGTTCCATCTGATTCCACCACTTTGTCATATCCTTTGGATAGCATTTGCTGGTTTTCGCAATGATCCAGGAAATGGGACTGGTATATACGGTAACGCCTACTGACTTTCCAGAACTGCTCATCTGAACATCATTTGCCTGATAGCTAGCGAATACCGTATGTTTTCTCCCGGTATCCGGTTCATCTGCTCCCAGAAAGTGAGTTGCTGCCGCATTACACAAGGGAATCAGAATCATGCAAAGCACACCAACGCCAACCGCATATGACATCCAGTCATCCCGGGCATTTCCGCTGCCGTTATTTCTGAGCAGGTTCCTTACAAACAGGGAAATCACTACAATGAGAATGGAAGAAAGCATGGTTCCGGCCAGGGCTCTCATGGAAGAAGAAAATGCCAGCGCCAGAACTGCCAGAATCAGGATTTCATCTAATAGAATGATACGCTTTTTAAAGCTTACCTTCCGCTGCAGATTCATTCTCGGAAACGGCCTGCCTTCTTTTATAGCCATTGTATTCCCACAGTTCCATCGAAACAGCCGCGCATAGGTTACCGTCCAGGAAATGCAGATTCCAAGCAGCAGGGGATTTAGCATAAGCGCCACGGGATCCGCAAACATTTTTCCCGGATTCTGCAGATTGCTGTATAACGACCACAAACTTAATACTACCAGTACAGGATAGGAAATTTTCGCAGACCCGTTCCAGGAAAGAGCTTTCTGAATCAGGAACTGCCTCTCTTCCGTCATATCTCCGGTCAGCTTCACGCTTTCATCGGTGGTATAAAATATCTGCCAGTAAGTTCCGCTGCATTGAAAATCCCATCCTGCTTCCTGGCACTCCTTGCGAAACTGTTCTGCCTTCCAGCTGTCCGCGCCGGTAAGGGAAGAGCTTCCCGGAACCAGAAGCGCCGCGTATCTTCTTTTTTCCGGCTGTGCCCTGTAAAATTTCATGACAGAACCGCCGACGTTTTCCAGGAACCAGCCCTGCAGCGCCATTTCTTCCAGATATTGCTGAAATGCATCTGCTTCCCATAAATTGAACGTCCACCAGATCCGTTTTTTCTGCTTCATATGGTCATCTCCTTTCCGGGACAGCTATGCCGAAATGCTCCATGCAGGAATTTATCTATGTACTTCATCCGCATCAGAATGCGAACGGAAATTCCAGTTCTTCCCCAACGGTGAAAGCAGAGTTACCAGTCACTTCCGTAACATGAAAACTTGCCCCCTTCCACCCGTCAATATGAATGATTCCCCGTACATTTCCATCATCCGATGCGAAGGCCAGTTCTCCATTTCCATGATCCGTAAAGGTTCCTCTTGTTTCTCCTGTCCGGTATACCGAAATGACCGCTTCATTCTCTCCGTTCAATCCCTCCCTGGTTACCAATGCGCTATATACATTTCCTGTCCCCTGATTATCAACAAACAGGCCGTATTTGTTTGATCTGTCCGGCAGCATGAAATCTTCTCCTTTTATCCCAGCCAGCTTACTGGCAAGAACACAGGCTCTGTTTTTCGTAATTTCTTCCAGAAAAGAATTCTGAAGGAGAGGATAAATGCTGCCATTTTCTTCGCTGCTTCCGATACTCAGCAATGTTGCTTCTTCCTTCATGGCTACCCAGTTTCTCTGTTCTGCAAGAACGCTCTCCTTTGTCTTCTGGTCAGCCAAATTCATAAATCTGCTCCAGAGATTATTGAGCTCCGTATCCCAGATCACATAAAACCATCTGGAAGATGCATTCATTTCTCCCTGCGTTTCTGCTTTCTCTGCCAATGGAGAAAACTTCTGAATGATCGTATCGATCTGTTCCAGCTCTTTCTGCAGAGATTCCGACTTCGATACCACATCTTCAATATCCGCTTTGATCTCTTCCGAATAATCATGCGTGAAATCCACCTCTCCTGATGCATCTGCTTTCTCTGCCAGAATTTCGGTTTCAAGTACCTGCCACACTGCCGATTCCTGCGTTCCCACATTTCTGCTGCAGCCACTCATAAGGCCAGCTGCAATTCCTGCTGCCAACAAGATGCAAATCCATTTTCTCATAAATTTCCCCACTTCTCTTTCCATGAACAATTACAGATATAGCCAGCAATACTCTTTCTGCCATTATTATAGATAGGAATATTCCTGTCTGACAAGAACAATGGGCTTACCATTTTCTTACATATTTTTATAAATAATATAAGATTGATGAAAGCAGATTGACAATGCATAAAGGATTCTATAACATTAAAGATACATTAGATATTCTCTTTTTTACCAAACAGGGAAGGACGGTGCAAACGAAAAATGGCATTTGGTTTTATATCAACTTATCTCGGTGGTATTCTCATTCAGGCTATTGTAAATATTTTTGTCTATGCTCCGGCAATCATTGTGGCGCTGTACTTGTATGATCGATTTATAAAAAAATAGCATTAATAAAAGAGCTATTTTCTCGACAGCTCTCAGACTGTAGACAAAGTGGTGTTTGACTGTTAGGTCAGGCACCACTTTGTCTACAGTCTGAGCCACCGACAATTGTCAGTGGTTATATTTATGGATATGCTTAAGATGTATAAGGTAAGTACAAACATATCCCAGGACTATAAATAAAATGCTCACAAGCAGATAATCTATAAGTGACCACACTACCGGTTGCGAAAAATCAACGAATACAAATTGTGTCCTCAAAAATAGATATAATCCGATTTTGTTTTTTATAAAAGTATAAAGACCGCAAATTGCTAACAACACTATTATCATTCGCAAACTCCAAGTCCTGATTTTAGAGGTTTGCTGTGTAGTAGTGATTTTTCGGAATACTTCCATTATCCTATTGCCGTGCATACCGGCGTGGAAGCTCATTAGCACCAATCCCCAATAGGAAGCCAGTAGATGCACTGTCCTTGCTGTGGCTGCTCCACCAAGATGCAGAAAACGAAATACATAACGGGATAGAATCATGCCGCTGATTGGCAAAGCCAGCATAATAACCACCAGTGCCAAGTCTATCGCTGTTCCTAAAATACGGAGTGGCGTGTACTTTCCACGCAGCAGATGTTTCCACCATGCAACATTCAAAATATGATGGGCAACGAAAAGTAGAGACATTCCAATGCCGAGATATTCATGGGCGGTTTCTCCCACCAGAGAATATGCCATCAGCAAAGGCAAAAGCAGAACCATTCCACTGTCTACGGCAATTCTCAACTTTTTATTCAATAAATCCATCCTCTCTGAGCCAGTCCGTCACATTGTTTCTGGCTGTATCACGGTCATTCTGGGCAGTCGTGCCGGGAATTGCGAAACCGTCTTTCATTTTGCCTTCTGTAATATCGGCAATCGTAGATTCCGTATTGGAAAGCCCACTGCCGCCGTTGGTGCAAAACGGAACAATGGTCTTGCCCGACAGATTATAGCTCTCCAAAAAATTGTAAACGATCATTGGCATATCGCCCCACCAGTTGGGATAGCCGATAGAAAGCGTGTCATAATTATCCATATTGTCCACCGTGTCGGCAATTTTCGGGCGGGAATTGTCTGCCATTTCCTGTCGGGATACATCCAGAAGCCCCTGATAGGTGGTCGGATATGGTGTTTCCGGTTTGATTTCAAATAAATCGGCTCCTGTTTGCTCCGCAATCATGCGAGCGATAATGCTCCTTCTATTTTTTCAGATTGTGCGGTGTCATCCGCTTGTAAAGTGTTCTGCTGCGTACTGTTTGCCGGAACTGCTGGTTCCGTTTGTATATCCTTATTATTAGATGTCCTTGTTTCACCTTCTGAAACAATTTCTGCCGAAGAACTATTTCCGCAAGCTGTGAATGCCAATACCATAATACTCGATATAAATATCAAAAATCGTTTCATAGTGTCTCCTTTACCAATCGCCCAGGCGCTCATTTTTATCCAAAGAAGCAATTTGTTCCATTTCATCCGGTGTAAGTTCAAAATCAAAATTTTTCTGAATATGCTTTTCGTTATGAGAGCCTGGAATTGCAATGTATCCATCCTGCAAATGCCATCTCAAAATCACTCACGGCTCTGCGGGAATTTGTTTACAACAGCACTGAGGACGCTTCTCCTACTGTAAATATTCCGATTTCAGAAATGAAAAAAGCAATTGCAGCGAAACGGATCACGATTGTGGGTGGTAATGAAAACTGGGTTAAAAAGCTTCGACAGGAGTTCCCAAACTGGAAATTTGTCAGCGCATCCGTATCAAGCACCGTAGATAATATGTCCGTTTTAACGGCAGAACGGGTTATCCTCTTTACGGATACACTTGGCCACAGCAATTATTATAAATTCATGCAAACAATCCAATCCCACCATATTTCTTTCAGCTTTTTGCATGGCGTTAATATTGAGCGGAACATCGTTCAAATCTATGACGATATATTTGAAAAAAGATAGGAATAATTGCAAAAACGCTTTCTCAGCACTGTGTCTAAATTTTGACCTAAAAAAGCTCCTCCTGTAAAGGAAGAGCTTTCTTAGGTTAATGAGTACACACTTATGCGTATATTATGATGTCAGAATTGTGTACCTGTTAATTATTATACAATACTTTGCCCGATATGACCAGCGCAAACCTGCATTTTACATTATCAATTCTTATAGCCGATAACCCATTTATTAGATTATTTCTTCACGATATACCAAAGGCTCTTTCCCTTTAATATAGCTGAGAAAGAGCCTTCTAAATTGATTGCATACACATAATTTTTTTGCCTTTCGGCGGGGAGCAAAATGCGTATACAAGATTATTATAGAATACTTTCTGGCAAAGAACCACTAAAAATTTTCCATATACTCACTTTTACTGCTCCTGTCCATACACATCAATCTGGCAGCTCTTCATTGTTTCGAGTGCGGCATTATGCTTTTCTGGTGTAACTCCGGCACAGCAGCTTGCATCCACTGAAATTATCGCCTCCGGATACTTGGCTTTCAGGATCAACGCATTGGAGACCACGCATATATCCGTGCATACTCCAACCAGTTCAATCTCATCGTTTGAGCCAAAGCCCTCCCAGTTAAGCCAGCCAAAGGTCGGCTTGTCTATATATTCGCAGTTTTCCACTTCCAGCCCAGGCACAATCTGCCAGCCTTCCGTTCCATTGATGCAGTGCTTCACTGGTAACTTTTTCCCCTCCGGCGTGTCCAGATAATTCTCCCCATGGGTATCCCTGGTAAAAATTATCCGATCCCCGCGGTCCGCATACTCTTTTACTTTTGCCTGCACATTTAGAACAATTGCCTGCGCTTCCTTATTGCCAAGAGTTCCCGTCACAAAATCATTCTGCATGTCGATCACGATCAAAACCTTACCCATTCCTCTTTCCTCCCGTTTTCCTAAATTACGGATTTCCCCTGCTATAATCAGAACGTTTCGACTTCTGATGAAAATCTGCAGCGCCCCCGAATACGTTTTCTTTCATTATACTACTGATTCCTAATTAGCAAAAGAAAAAAGAGGATGCCTCTAAAGCATTCCTCTTAAGTTTCAAGCAATCTCTACTTTTCAATCCACCCTATAAAAGTATTAATCTTTTCAATATCCGATTCATTCATAGTCCGTAATTTTTCACACACTTTTCTGTATGTGGTATCTTCATCATCCAGTGGTGCGAAAAACTCTGCCGGCGTCATATCTAAATAGGCAATTATTTTAAACAGTTCTTTCAGAGACGGTAAGGCCGCTCCGCTGGTTATGCCACGTATATATGATCCACTTTTATCCAAATCCAGACTCATTTTGTGTTCGGAAATGTTTTTGCTTAGTCTCAATTCCGTAATCCGTCTACGAACAAAATCCTCTTGCTGCGCATTGGCCATTCTCCCACCTCCCGTTTCAATTATTTTAGTATGAATTTGAAGATGGCGTTGGTTATAAAATTATCAATTTACATTTAATATATTGTAATTCTAATGATTTTATTATCAATATATAATTTTAATTCATATTATCAATAGCAATGCACAGCATTTTTCAAATGGAGGTATATCTATTGGGGATGTACGGGCAATCCGACTCCTGGAAACATGACAATAAAAAACCCAGGCACGATCATCACTGATCTCTGTCTGGGTTTCTTCCTATTATAATATAATCAATTTTGCCATAGTCTGGATAAACAGATTTCTCTCGTTTCCAAAAGAAATTTTCGTTCTGTTCATTGCCTCTATCAATATCGACATTACCGTATCCAAACGCTCTTCCGCCTAAAAGCTTTAAAATTTCATTTTCCTTCATATCTGACAACAATAACGCTTTTTTCGCAACCCGGTAATTCCGAAGAAGCATCCCGTAAAGCTTAAGGCTATTATTCCCATGATCGAATAACTCCACCGCGAGCTTCATACCTTCCATAGGATCCAGTAAAAGCTTTGATGCCAATTCCCAGCTTTTCCCCACTGCTGCAGGAACAACCTGGTCAATCGTCTCTTTGCTCACTCCAGCATCCATGGACGCAAATGCAATCTGTTTAATGAAAATAGCTATCTGGTAAAGATCTATTGTCTCATCTTTCCCGTCCCTGCGTTCCTGGTATGCATAAGCGCTCCTGTCGATAAAATATCGCAGCATCGGCTCCGCTATTGGACAATCTAAGGACTGAAAAGCTTTTTGGATCCAACATTGATAAGACTTTCCATTCAGCTTATCACAACATATGCCATGCTTACTTTTCCATGCATTCCAGTCCTTGCTGTTGTCAAGCTTTTCCGTCCGAATGATCAAGCAGGAACTTTCCGGACACTCTTCCATAAGATGCAAGAGTTCCTTCCTCTCTTTTTTCACATCCTCCACCTTATAAATAGCGCAGGGTATCCCAAAGAATGAAATGCTTTGCAGAAATTCTTTCACTCCATCTATGGCATCAAATACCTGCACATAATATGTCGTATTTTCCGCTAATTTCCGTACTTCATGGTCAATGCGGTACGGTTCCGTTCCATATACAATTTTCACCATTTTCTCCACTCACTTTCTCAGTAATTCGTACTCAATGAAGCGAAGCCATGTCCTCATTGGTTACACTATAATGGCTGCGCTTCCTGTTCCATGACAGAACGATTGAAAAATTCTTCGACATTTCCATTTAACTTTCCATACAGCATCTGTAATAATGGGATAAGATTCCATGACAAGAAGCCAATCCCATACGTGATTTCCACATATCCATCGCAAAATCCAGTTTCTGAAGGATATATCATAATGAAAAAATCTTCAAATGAAATCACAAAATAATCCAGTTCCACGAAAATATCCGTTTCAGAAAGAAGCGGTGCATTTTCTCCCTTTATGAGTACAATGACAAACTCTCGCTCTTCTCCATAAAAATCGCATCGGAATTCATCAAATGCTCTGTAAAATGCCGCCTTCTGATCCCTGGACAATATATGATCCAAATCCTCCAATTCAGCAAATTCCAATAATTCAAACCCTAATGCCTTCATAATGGCATCTAGCGTTCTTTTCCTCTGGCCATCTGCCACTTCCAATCCCTCAGAGCATTCATCACTGACAATACATAAAAGATTTTCAACCGGTACATCCTCCATTCTTAGTTCTGCCGTCTCATACTCACAGGTTATAATACCTGCTTTGATCAGCCGGTTTACTAAATGGCTGACCCACATCTGATAATGTGGATAATACCTGGCAGATCTGCCCATGTTGGAATTTGCATACGCATATGCCTCTTCTTCGTTGCAACCACCCTGTTGAAAATAGTCCATCTGATCCAGATAACTCCACGGACAGAAAGCACCTTCTATCCTTTTCATGAGCCGGATCACCTGTTTTAATACTTCCACGCGCGCTCCTCCTTTAGCCGATAACACATTTCCAATTTCGCAGCAAGCAGACATGTTTTCCAGGCCGGCACATTATCTTTATATGTACCATAGGAAATGTAAAGACCGCCTCCATTAAACGCATTGCCAAATACGTTTAAGCCTCTTTGATCGGTCTGCTGGTTATCTTGCAGCACCAGCATAAGATACGGCTCATCCTGATCATAAAGCTTCAGTAAATTATGGTACTGTTCATATTTCATTCTGCATTTTGCAAGAATAGGTTCCAGGATCTGCTCTGCAGATGTTGTCACTCCGCAGTAAAGCACCGGATATCCTATTTTTTCGATCAGATACCGGTAAGCTTTTGCGAAACTATCATAATATTCGTATAAATTTTCTGGAAACGGTTCTTTCACAAATTCATTCGCCCATGCGTACCGGAACAATATGTATTCACAAAAGTGTTCCTTATAATCGCTCAGATTTAGCATACTCCTCCTGCCTTTCCTAACACATAAAGAACAATCCCACATAAGTCACATACCGGAGATACCGGAAACATATCTCCCCAGTCTGAGTTCTCTTCTGGATTGTACAGCCAGTAATAATGCTCACCAATTTGAATAAAATCTGTCCCGGACGAATAAGAAACACTTAAAGACTGGCAAAACAACTCATATGCTTCAAATGCGATTTCACAAAGTCTCCAGTCCCTGCATTCTTCATACCAGCGTATTACCTGCTCCACAACGTCCAAAGTAAGTACCGTAGTTCCACATTCCCCCAGGTATTCTTTCAGTTCTGCCTTTACTTCTTCTGGAAAAAGTTCCAGAGTTTCTGTATCATCCTCATAGGCAGAAACCACATCGGTAAACCCAATAATCCCAGGATATGGAGTTTCTACACAAAAGAGTACTTCTTCATTTTCACTGATGAAGTCATCTTCATCGTCTGACTCAATCCATTCAATCGATAAATCATAAACTTCCCCCACTTCAATCCCATATTCCTGCAGGATGCGTTGTACCGCTACCTGTAAAAGTTCCATCTTCATGCAGTTATCCCGAAAAGAATAATCAAAACATTTTTCATACTGCATCAGACGCTTTGCATAGGTAATGATCTTACGCAGTTCTTCCGGATGATCGAAGAGCTGCTGATAACGCTCCTCATTCACTATCTTCAAAAAATATTCCCCTTTCCGCTCCCGCATTTACCGGAATAGCATTTCCCTTAAACACATCAAAATAAACTATTTTATATGGAAGGAACCCGTTTCTTAAAATTCCGAGAGTAGCTGATAAAGCCAGCATTGCCGCAGCCATATTGGTAAACCGATGCTGCGGTGAAGACTGGTTGATCACCCCACAGCTTAATTCACTTGCCCGCTTTTCCCGGCTTCGCATGATTTCCGGAAAATAGTACGGCCTGGAAGGTGACAACATCTTTCCATTCTTTTTGACTGCAGCTACAACCTCGCCAGTGTGAAATTCATTTGCCGCATCGATCCAGATACCAGTAGGCGTCTGACGGAACCATTTTTCCATTTCCTGTCTGGCCCGGTGATTATCCACTGACCCAATCAGGATCGGGACCGTGCGTCTATAATAAGTTCCCGTCATCTGCTTAAAGACCACTTTTAACTGCTCAGCGGAGTCAATGTACATTGGATATGCTCTTACTTCGATCCCATAATGGTCTCTAAGAGCTTGTGCCAGTACCATTGCCTTATGCTGGCCAACATCCTCTTTCAGGAAGTTCTGCCGGTCAAGGTTCTTCTGCTCCACCCGGTCTCCATCGATTATGGATAATGCATAGGAGTTGCGTTCCTCCTTCGTTAAGGATGAAAGGATTGCACCTAATTCCTTCAGATAATAGGAACCGGTCCCACCAGTGCCTACCACAACCAGTTGATAATGAAAAACTTCGGTTGGTTTCCGGCCCATGGGAAGATCCAACTTCTGGTCGTTATGATGCTGTGGTCTTATTTGGGCCATTTTTTCATTCACACAAAATGTCCCACATTCAATCTGTCCTTCTTCATAAACGGCCACAATCTTTGACATGGCAAGGTTCACCAAAAACATTCTTTCCAAATGCTTCCAGACAAAATCTTCGCTTTTCTCTTCCGTATTTGAAAAAAATGGTTCCGTTCCGCTTCCGTCATCCAAATACAGCTTTGCATCTGCAAATTTCAGATACAGCTTTCTTTTCGCAGACAGTTTTTTCCATTCCGTTCGGTAGTCTCCAGGAATGCTCCCATCGCTGCAATCAACCATAAAAACATAATCCCGTTTGGAAATCTGTAATACCGGACTGCCTACAGAAAAATCTCCCGGAACAGCCGTCACCTCATAGTCATACTGTTCTTTCAAAAGTTCTGATAATAAAAGTGCCCTGTTCTGGCCAAGATCTTCCCGGATATATACCGCGCCAAGGTCCTCTTTACCGATTGAACCAGGATCAAAAACCGTAATATCCGTCCGGATCAAATTTTCCTGTTTCATATGAAGATACGCAATCATTTCCTTTAAAAAGAAGGAGCCGGTCAAGCCAGCTCCTATCACAATTACATGCAGATTAATACGCATGTTTGTTTCTCCTTTCCCTGTTTACCATAAATTCTGGCAGTTTTAACACATCCGGCATCTCTTTTGTCCTTTCTTCAGACTCCAGAACGTATTGTAAAAGAAGCGCTTCCTGGCGCTTCTGGATCCTCCTGGCCGCTGCACGCTGCCGGGATCTCTTTTCCCTTGTAAGAAAGCTATACCCCTCGACCAGGCACCGTATAATCAGCTCCATCACACCATGCAGCAATAAGGATATAACTACCACAACAAAAAATGCTTCCATAAGCACCAGAATACCAATCCCAATGATAAAAAGACTGCTATCCTCTAACAGTGCGATTTCTGTTCCTGTAAGATAGGCTCTCTCTGACTTTGCATTCAGGGATTCCTGCATTGTCATTTCGCTCTGCATCGCCCGGAATGCCCAGCCAAACAGAAACCGGCCATACTCCTCCAATTTTTCTATCATAAACATACCTCTCCGATTATAATAATGCGACCAACTGATCAGCATAACCACATCCACACAGCAAAGGATCTCCTTTTCTCCAGGTAAGCTCCTCTGCTGAGATCAGAAAATGATGATCCTGCGGACAGTAATCTTTTCGCAGGCCGCGGTCAATGGAATATACATGGAAAATACCTTCAAAAAATCGTGCCATTTCATACGATGGAACATAAATGGCCTTTGTCTTTTCCTGCCCCACCAGCACAATATAGTGGCTTCCATTTCCGATGCTCTTGTTGTAGACCTGATGAAACCAGCCCAAAACCCAGGACAGCCGATCCTCATCGGAATCATACACAACGGTTTTCATCTGTTCTTCTGTGAGAAAAATCTGTTTATCTGCCCCTAGTACGGCACGATAAACTTTCCTGTCATCGCCGCAGGATACCACGCCGTAAAGTCCAGGAAATGTTTCATCCTCATCATCTGTGGCAGAGAAAAAGGCCGGGATCCTGCCATGGGAATGAAATTCTCCAACCTTTACCAATCCTGAAACTTCATAACACTCTAAATAAGGCTCCCGTTCTGCTTCAACGGATGCATGATATACCTGCTGAAAGGGCACAAACCACTTAAAGCTCTTTCTTTTGGGGTCATAAAAAAGATGCACAGCTACTTCGCTGTCACAGTTTTCGCAAAAAAACCGTGATATAGCTAACCAATAAGAAATATCCACTTTTTCAAGTTTCCAAATAAAGAGTTTCTGGTCACTTTCCAATGAGCTTCCGCAGTAAAAGCATGGATGGTTCAGAATATCATAGATTTCTCCCTGATGCATCACCCGCTGTCTTCCGATAGAAAGCTGCATTTTATCCAATGTTTCCTTATCATCCGCACCTTTTTTGCTGCCCTTTGTTCCCACATACAGAATGTTCTTATCTTTTCCGAGCCAGGTAAATACTGCACCTGCCAGCCGGTATTCCAGATGTCCTTTTGCATCCAGGAAATTCAGCAGATCCTCTTCCGTGACGGACTTTTTACCGCCAAAATCCTCTGAAGATAAGTCATATGAGGTAAACATCAGGGATAACTTAACTCCGTCAATGGCATACTTGGTCACTTTAACCGTACTGGCACTGGATACACCAGCATACTTCGGGCCAAGATAGTATTTTTCGCCACACGGGTACAGATCATATAAGGATCCATAACCCTCAAGTTCCTTGAGCTGTTCTTCAAGTGTCTCTGCTTCTTCGCTGATTCCAATGGTAAGCTCTTCTCCTGCCTTCAGCACCCTGATCTCTTCTGTATCTTCAAATGGTACGGTGATTGCAGAAGATTCTGCCGGAAGGAGCACAACATTGTTTTCGTTTTTAAACAAAGTAAGCTTTAATCCGCTAAGCCCCTTGCTCTTTAACACATACTCAAACAGATTTGTAAGATCCACCTCACCTGTTAATGCCGTAACATCCACTGCTTCTGCCCCAAAGAACACCTGCATTCCGTCAACCGTGATGGTTCCTTTTTCCACTCCTTCATGGTTCTTTGGGCGGCACAAATATGCATCCTCTTTCTTTGAAACATCACAGATTGCAAAGAATGGGCCCTGCTCTGCCAGAAACTGCTTCACTTCTTCCTCTGTTCCCGTTCCCTCCGTCATCACCAGATCACCAGCAATACTCTTTAACGTAAGGGGCAGCTTGTAAACCGTTTTCGGCGCAGATTTTTTCTTCTGCTTTTCTTCCTTCTTCTTTCTCGGTGCCTCTTTCTTCTTTGCCTCAGCCTTCAGCTCATTAAATTCCTCAAAATCAAAAAAACTCATCTGCATAACCTATTTTCCTCCTCTTATCGCAACACATAAATTGCTTAATTGATTTCCATTTTCCTTCAGCCATTTCTGCGGGAACACTTCCATTTCCTTAAGTGTTTCCAAAAGACCGGACTGTTCTTTAAATTCCGGATGCTCCGCGATCCGGTTCTGGTACAGATCATTATTGGTTTCTGCATCAAAAAATGCCTGGATCAGCTTCTCCGCATCTTTGATCGAAGTCATTTTCGGAAATACCGTATTTCCCCAACATATTTTCCCATTATCATATACATTTCCAAATGGGTAATAACATAACCTGCTGGCCGGCCCGATCATCCCGGATTCATCCCGCTTTAAGGCAAAACAAAAAGAGGCGGATACCATCCCCTCTCTTACCTTAAACAGAAATGCCAGATCCGGAAACACAACCTGCTTTGGCACTCCAAACAGATAAATAACCCCCAGATGTGCCGAAACCGTGATGATCACATCAAAACTCTGTTCCTTATTCTGGATCAGTACCCCGTCATAAAATCCATTTGGTATCTGTCCAATTTCAAGGCATCTCTCCTGCTCTGCTTCAATCGTGCTCATGGCTCTGATGAAATCGGCCATCGTAACTGTTTTTTGAACAGCACTTCCGTCACCGAAGGAAAATTCCACTCGAACTTTTGCGAAAGTTTCCTCATCACTGACTGCTGCCCATTTTACAATATTGCTCACTTTCTCCCTCCTCTTACAGCATTCTCCGTCGTTTCACTACAGAACAGCGCTTGATCTGTTCAAAAAAGCTATGCACCAGTGCCTCCGAATTGTACCGCGTCTGATATGCCCATACTCCGGCATCAAGAACATCAAACAATTCTTCGATTGGAATTTCTCTGGTGATCGGACTCTCCGGTGAAAAAAATGCCGCTTCATTCCGTCGTTCCTTTTGCTTTTTTTCATCCCATCGCTCTTCATAGAGCAGTTCATACATCCGTGTAACCTCGGACATAGTTTCTCTCCTTTCCTGGTTCGTCTATAAAATAAAAAAAGCCAATGCACACTCATGCATTGACTAAAAAAATAGACTACCCCTTTTCAATGATCCATGAAAGATCTCATCCATGGCCAGAGGCCACTATCATCGAAAGAAATAATCTTGTTTTGATTATAACATTGCCCGGGCTAATTAACAAGGAACATTTCTCACTGCAGGATACCATTCCTGGCATATCCCATACATATACGAAGCCATTGCGCGAAAAATATAGATTAAGTTATAATTTCCTTGCAACTTTTTCTTCTCTTTATCCGTCTAATATATGAAAACAAAAAGAAAGGAAAATATGTAATGATCCATTCTAGCGCGCGGGATTCAATTACCGTACAGACCGAACAGGTCCTGATTGAAAAATATGACCGGCTATACCGGTTAGCTTACAGCTATGTTTACAATGAAGATGATGCCCTGGATATTGTTCAGGAAAGCGCCTGCAAAGCGATATGCCAGTGCAACTCCTTAAAAGATCCCTCCAAACTTTATTCCTGGATCTGCAGGATTGTAGTAAATACCACCATGGATCTTTTAAGAAGCAGAAAAAAAGAAGATCTGCCTGGAGAGCTTCCAGAACAGGCATCGGAAGATGTTTACCAGGAAACAGATTTAAAAAATGCCCTAGAGAGCCTGGAACCTCAAAACCGTACCATCGTCGTCCTACGGTATTGCGAAGATATGAAACTGGAAGATATTGCACTGGCTGTAAATGAAAATCTGAGTACTGTAAAAACCAGGCTTTACCGTTCTTTAAAAAAGCTGCGTATCAACCTGGAAGCACCTGACACCAACTAATTCGGAAAGGAGTTCTTACTATGAAAGAAAGCAATCACACTATTGATGAATTAAAGCAGGAATATGAACAGATCCCCGTTTCTCCACATGCCAAAGAACGTATTTTAGCTGGAATTGCACAGGGCAAGGCAGCAACCGCTGTCCAGTCACATTCCACAAAATCAGGCGAACGGAAAAAGAAATCACATATTATTTATATTTTACGGAACACCGGTGCAACTGCTGTGGCAGCCATGGCCGCGCTGGTAATCCTCACAAACATAAACCCTACCATTGCAAATGCCATGGAAAATGTCCCTATCCTTGGCCCAATCTCCAAAATCGTCACCTTCCGGACTTACGAAGACCAGACCAATCACTTTGAAGCTAAAGTGGATGTCCCAGAAATAGAGTCTGCACCGGCAGAGGTCAACCAGAGCATCGAAGAATATGCCAATGCCTTAATCGCACAGTATGAAAGCGACCTGCGCTCATCCCAGGGAGAGGGCAATTACTCGCTCACTTCTTCCTATCAGGTGGTAACGGATACCCCCAACTATCTCTGCCTGCGAATTGATACCACTCTGGTAATGGCCAGTGGAACCGAATATACCAAAGTTTTCACCATTGATAAACGCACCGGCAAAATGATTTCTTTGTCTGATCTTTTCCGCAACAAGCCAGAAATGCTCACTGCAATCAGCGACAATATAAAGGAACAGATGCAGGCACAAATGGCCGCCGATTCCTCTGTCACCTATTTTTACAACAGCGATATGCCAGAATGGGATTTTAAAGAATTACGAGGCGATGAAAGCTTTTATTTCAATGAAAAAGGCGAACTTGTGATCACCTTTGATGAAACGGATGTTGCCCCCGCTTACATGGGCGCGGTGGAATTCGCCATCCCGCAATCAGTAACTGGCACACTGGAATAAGCGGTAAAATACTCCTTCATTAATATAAGGAAGAAAAAGCTGTCGCAAAATCATCAATAGATGATAGCGCTGCAGCTTCCGCTTTCATACAGCAAAAGGGGCTGCGGTTCCATAGATAATCACTCATCTATGGAGCAACAGCCCCTTTCGTATGTCTATAGCATGAAACCAGGGAGGTCGTACTTATTTGCAGAGTTTCTTGAATTCATCTGCAACAAACTGTACCTGGGTTCCAATGATGACCTGTACGGAGGTCTTGCTTGGACGCATCACGCCAGCCACACCGGCGGACTTGATCAGCTTTTCATTGACCTTGGTATAATCCTTGACCTCAAGACGGAGTCTGGTAATGCAGTTATCAATAGAAGCCACATTCTCCGGACCGCCAACGCCTTCCAGAACGATCTTCGCTACTTCCGTGAAGTTGTTATTGGACAGAGTTACCTTGGTCTCATCTGCATCGTCATCCTCACGTCCCGGAGTCTTCAGATTAAACTTGGTAAGGAAAAAATGCATCCATATATTGCTGCTCACAGTCGGCATGATTGGTGTACTTACTGTTCTCTTTTTTACTGGCGAAAGTTGGCTGGGTGGCGGCTGGTATTACATACCTGACAGGGCAATCACCATCGCGCTTGTTTTCTGCATATTCTGGCAGATTGCTTTGATAACAGGGACATTTTTCTTATCAATGCGGGTAAATAAAATCTTCTGTGGGTGGAGGAAAAGAATTGTTATGATACCGATGTTCGCGGCCGCAGCTTTTCTTTTCCTGTTTCTCGCATGGAACTGGCTGCTTTATAGTTTTCAATTTGAGGAAAAGGTGGAGCAGTATGATGAACATATTGCTCTCTATGTAAATAATACGTTTGCAAGAACACGATTTAGATACCCCCATTATATGTACGAGGAAAACTGGCTGTTTATGAGAAACCTAGATGATGAGGAACAGCAAGAAGCAGTTCTGAAATACGGAGATCCAGATAATTATTACAATGACTAAAGACATTTTAACAAAATGCGTAAAGAATACAAATCGGGATTTTTACGACAAAATATGATATGATTTCTGTAAAAATAAACAGGATAACTTTCAATAGGGAGAAAATTGAAAAATGATAGAGACACTCTGGAATTTCTTTCGATTGTATACGGCGGATGCCGATTATTTACCGGACTTTTGGCTCACAATGATACTTCTTTATCTGAATGCAGGTCTGTATCTTAACGATCTATATAATCTGGTGAAGCGAAAGTCAAAAGCAGAAACATTCAGTCTGATGGCGATACCAGGAGTCTTTGCAGTACTCTTTGTGTCGGTGCTATCAATTTTTGCGCATGTGCCGAATCTTCAGAGCACAGCTTCACAGGCCAAACGCCTGAGCCTGATCATAACGACAACGCAGCCACAAACGAACCTTGCGCTGCTTCTTATTGTATTTCTTTATCCAATTCTATGGGGAATCGGGCTCTTACGACAGAGGAGGCATGAGCACGGCAGCCGCAAACGCTGGGTGCTGTCTTGCATTCCTGATTATATTGCATGGATCATATTGATATTGGGCATCGGTTATCACCTGTTTTTCGGGGAAAATATCCTGAATAGTGTTCTGGAAAATGCGAAGGTTGGAGATTTACTGGCCCTTTATGGCTCCTACGGAACCTGGCTCCATATATGGATGTATGGAATTTATATCCTTGCATGTAAGGAAGCGGTACTGCTTGTCGGCCTTTTATCTGAACTTTTGCTTATGCGGATTCCGCTTCGCTACCACAGTGGGCAGAATGCTGTTACCTTTGTCAGCTTTTATTATCTGTTTTGCCAGAATGCCATTTTTCGTGGTATCTCCCTACTGGAAGCTGCGTTGGTGATTCCGCTTTGTGGAGTGATGCTTCGGGAAGCGGCATCGCCTTTCAGCGATTACTCGTCGATTATGATATACGCAGCCTTTATGCTGCTGACAGGCGCAGTGTTTGTCGTTCTTATCGTCATTGGTCCAGTCATGCGGACACTTTCATACTTTTATTCATGGGGACAGCGCAAGCAGATCAGAGAGCTTTTCTGCACGGAATATTTTCTCATGCAGCCGGTTTTCAGAAACAGATCGTTCACGGTCACTTATCATTTTATCATTGATGAACAGGACGCCGCCGGTGTTTACTATCTTCCACTTCTCACAGACATCAGCGGATGGATCTCCCCGAAAAAGAAAGCAGGCAAATGGAAAATGCTCTCTTTCGCAGATGGCAGAACCTTTGAAGTATCAGAGCATGAGGCCGAAGCAGCCAAGGAAATGCTCTCTTATGCGTCAAACCGTCTCTATGCCCAGAAAGTAACTGGAGAAAATAGGAACAATATACCGGACGCAAAGGAAACATGGAACCCACTCATAAATCCAGCAACAACGATATATCAGAAATTGGTCAAGATATTTTTAGGCCTGATGGTTATTCTTTTTATGATGAGCTATCAGATACTGAAGTAATTAAACATCCGGTTTTCACTGCCGGAATAAATCAGGATTGGATTTATTCCGATGATGGCACAGCACAGTTCTGGCCGGTCGATAACTATTATCCGCCCGGAGAACGGCACACAAATTTTTTAGATTACGATGTTGTGAAACAACACCATACTTTAACGCAGATTTTGATGGGATTGCTACATAATGGCTTTACACTACAGGCTGTGGAAGAAGCTATGCCGTCCCCAGATATGCTGGATATTCCAGGCATGAAGGATGAACTACGCCGTCCCATGATGCTGTTGGTAAAAGCGCAAAAAAGATAATGGGCCCGTGAGCGGAGAATCCTCCTCGGAAATCCCCTTACTGCATATCAAATATAGACAACTGCTCGAATTCCTGCCTCTGCTCCAAAAGCGGAGGTGTCTTCGTCAGAAGTCTTTCTGCCGTGCTCCAGTCCTGGATCCATGGCTGTATTTCCTCTGGTGTCAGTACCAGTGGCATCCGGTCATGTACCGATGATACAGAGCTGTTAGGAACAGTTGTTATGATCGTAAACTGGCTTTCTTTTTCTGTTGGCTGCCAGACACCGGCCATGTAAAGAATATCTGACTGCGGCATGGTAAAAGAGATTTTTTCTTTTTCTTTATTCCATTCATAAAAACCAGCTGCAGGAATTACACACCGGCAATTCCGCACGCTGTTCCGAAATGCAGGCTTCGATAAAATACTCTCGGCCCTGGCATTAATAAGCAGCCAGTCTTGATACTTACTTGTAAATCCCCACCGCATTGCCTCCAGATGCACATTCTTCATTCCAGTCAGAACCATGGCCATATCGGTAGGACGCACATCTCCCACTGTCACTTTCAATTTTGCATCATCAATCTGTTTGCAGATTTTCCTGATTTCCCGCCACATTTCATCATCTATAAAATATCTTCCACACATAAGCTGCTCCTCACACCAGCATCACCCATTTACAAGCCTCCAGGAAAAATATCAGTTTAAATTCCCGAATCAACCCACCAATTACGGCTTCGCATCCATATTCACGGCTCGGTATGCCAGAATAATTCTTTTCTTCCGTATATTTCACTAGGATGTCCTTTACTGTTTGAACCTCCCCGGCATCATCCTCAAACTTAAAATATCTTGGCATAGTCTGGCCAGTTGATGTAAACCATGCCGAACAGGCGATATGGTACATGTTTCCTTTAGGGATCCCGCTATCTACATCTATTCCATATTTTGTTGCTTGCGCAAATCTGGTCACGTTCATCAACCCCTTATATTATAATATTTTCTCCTGGGAATAATCAACCGTCCGCTTTTCCCGGCTGACGCCTCCACCCATATGGTCTATTTCTACAGATCCTGCAGATGGCAAAAAGCATGCCCTTTTTATGCTATCCATTCCAAACCTTTTCCGTATCTGATCCACAGTTTTCTCCATCTTCCGGTATTTTTCATAGTCGATCGTTTCAAAAAATTGCATCTGGCGAAAGGGATCTGATGATACACGGCTGGTATGGATCCCGAGATGCCGCAGCGGAATCCCATTCCACAATTCAGATAAACACCGACAGGCTGCAGCATAAATTTCCAGGGTCAGATCCGTTGGAACAGATAGTGTAATTTGATGTCCGTAAAAACGCAGATCCCAGTCTTTTAGACTGATAGAAACAACGCTAATCTTTACTCCATCTGCCCTTAACCTGGCTGAAATGGTTTCCGATAACGATAAAAGATACTGCCTGGCAGTTTCACAATCCATAACATCATAAGGCGTGGTGAGAGAATTTCCATAGCCTTTGGCCGGCGGAGGTGAGCTGATCACTGCAGATTCATCTATACCATTTGCATATTGCCAAATAAGTATTCCCTGTGACTTCATATGCGCGCGCAAAATTGCAGGATCCATAGCTGCCAGTTCTCCAATCGTATGAAATCCCAATTTTTTCAACTTGTATAAAGAGGCATGGCCCACATAAAACAGATCACCCACCGGAAGATGCCACATTTTTTCTGACATTTCTGATTTCCAGAGCGTATGAACGTGATCCGGCTTCGTAAAATCTGAAGCCATTTTTGCCAGAAGCTTATTTTCGGAAACACCAATATTTACAGTGAACCCTAATTCTGCATGCACACGATTTTTTATTTCATACGCAGTCGTTATCGGATCCTGGCAGCAGCCGGTCATATCCAAAAAAGCCTCATCTATACTATATTGCTCGATCTTGTCCGTATACTCACTTAACAGTTTTATCAGAGCTTTTGAAGATCGGTTATAGAGATCATAATTGGGCGGCACCAGAACCAGGTCCGGACATTTTTCCTTTGCAGAAACAACCGTTTCCCCGGTCTGAATATGATATTTCTTTGCCGGAATAGATTTTGCCAAAATGATCCCATGTCTTTTCTCCTGATCTCCTCCCACGGCACTCACCAGCTGTCGCAAATCCTGCTTTCCCCCCAGATGATGGATCCTGTAACACGCCTCCCAGGATAAAAAGGCGGAATTCACATCTACATGAAAAATAACTTTTTTCATATCCGCTCCTTTAAATCGAACATTTGTTCTATTTTCATTTTAAGCATTTCATTCCCAGATGTCAATATGGGATTTTCAGGCAAAAAAAGCGGCTGACCTTTTCGATCAACCGCTCATAGGTATTATTTCACACATTTAAGCGCATTTCCCCCTTACCCCATAAATTTGTTGATTTTCAAATCTATGCAGCTGATTTTATTTTCATCTGTTTGTTGTGGAATTTATAAAGATTGTGTCCCAGTGAAACAAGGTATACTTCAAGTTGAACGGATTTTATCCCTCTTCGCACAATCCGTTTATACCAGCGGTCATTTTTTATAATACCAAAAGTACCTTCTGCCTGGATGGAACGGTTCTTTCTAAGCAGCGCACCCTGGATACTCTCAAGGTTTTGAATCACTTCCTGATGCATCTTTGTTAGTTCCTGATTGACACGCACGGTACGGTTTCCTTCTCCCTTTTTACATTTTTCTGCGTAAGGACATCCACTGCCGTCTTCGCACTGATAGATTTCCTCTTCCCGTCCATATGCGTTTCCTTTTATTGCCTTACGGTACTGCAAATGGAATCCCTTTCCGTTAGGGCACCGCATTTTTCCATCCCCGTCGATCTTGAAATTAACTGCCCGGAATGGGTCTTCATGATAGTTTCTGTCGGTGGTTTCTTTCTTAAACATTGGGAATTTCATATATTTTTCCAGCCCATTCCGTTCACAGAAAATATAGTTATTATACGAGCCGTAACCGGCATCCGCTACCGGATATTTGGGGTAGAATCCATAAATATCATGGAACTTATTCATGAGGGGAATGAAACAGTCCATATCTGAACGGTATTGGTTCACATCAACAACCGCTATATACTCATCCGCCACACCGACCTGGACATTATACGCCGGGAGCAGCTGGTCATTTCCCATATAGTCCTTTTTGATTCGCATGAAAGTAGCGGAATGATCCGTCTTGGAATAGCTATTGCGTCCATCTCCACAGATTTGGATCTTTTCTACATATTCATTCAGCTTTGACAGATATTCCTTAAGTTTTTCATAATGGCGCTGCTGGACGGACTTTCGATGTCCTTTACCAGCGACAAACGTTGTTTCATCCAACTGCCAGATTTCTACGTATTTCGATGCGGCTTCCTTTAAGTATTCTGGCGAGTATTCCGTATTAATACTAAACTTTATCCCCGTGTATTGAAGCTCAAGATTAATTTCCTGAAACAGGGAAGTGATCTTCTCAAACAGGCGGTATCTGGATTTTTCAGTCGCTTTCTTCCATACCCAGGAATACTTGTTTGCGTTGGCTTCAAACTTAGAACCGTCAATATATAAATGTTGCAGGTCCGTATGTTCTTTCTCAAAAATTTTTTGATTGATATCACAGAATAGTTTCTCAAAAGAACATAAACTAATGCAGTGATACCAGCAAAACGCATGCCGCGCTTCTCGTTCTCTGCAATATCCTGTACCTGCTCAGATGCATCTGGAACATATGGGGTCAGACGCGGCTCAACCAGCTTATCTGTTACCAGCGTTCCGATGGCTGTAATGAGGAACGTAGATGCAATCATGAAGAACCAGTTTGCAACCGGTAAAACCGTATAGTTCGGATCCAGTGTCTGTGCTGCCTGTGTGGACATACCTGCAAACATCGGGTCGTTTGTTGCAATCAGAAGGTTTGCACTCCATCCACCAGATACACCGGCGAATGCAGCAGCGAGACCTGCAATCGGATGACGGCCAAATGCCATAAACAGAATCGCACCGAGCGGAACCAGTACGACGTAACCGGTGGAAGATGCGATGTTTGACATGATACCGAGGAATACAACAACGGATGTTACAAGTCCCTTCGATGTGGATGCAGCTACCTTACGAAGAAGTGCGGATAAGAATCCTGTTCCGTCTGCGACACCGACACCGATCATAATCGTAAATACAGTACCAAGTGCGAAGAATCCGGTAAAGTTGCTGACAACCGTTGTTACCATGTGACGAATGCTGTCCGGTGCTAAAAGACTTACGACTGCTACTGACATCTGATTGATCTCACCGGTCTTGCTGTCCAGGAAATCATAGGTTACAGATACACCACACGCTGCACAAATCGCGGAAATCACGATGACAGCCGCTGTTAAAATGATAAAAATCGTTGCCGGGTTCGGCAGTCCGTTTCCGACACGTTCTACGGTATCCAGTGCCCGCAGAATAAAGCCCTTCTTTTCTTTTGTCTTTGTCTCTGACATGTTCATACTCCATTCAACATAATTACAATCAGAATCTACGCTGTTATATCCCCTTCATGCAGATTCTGTGTTTTCAAACGCTCCTTACAGGCAGGAATCGACATCTGCCTTATCAATCATGACATTCAGGATTTCCTTGTCTGTTGACTTCATGCCGACTCTGCCGATGTATCCCATGTTCTTAATCGTTTCCTCTACATCCTGCTCCACGATACCTTCACCTGCCTGGAACTGCTTATCGCTCATACTCATGTAGTGTGCGAGCAGGGCCGCATTTACAGATGCCGCGATCTTCGCAGCACAGCTCGACTTCGCGCCATCACACACGATACCGCCGACATTGGCCAGTGTGTTCGTGATCGTTCGACCGATATGCTGGTAGTCACCACCGGCCATAAAGGTGATGGCTGCACCAGAACCACAGGCTGCACTTACGGCCCCACAGAATGCAAAAAGAGCGCCGATATAGTGCTTGATATAGATGGATACCAGATTACTTACAAGCAGTGCCCGATACATCTTCTCTTCTGAGATCTTCCACTCACGAGCATATACAAGTGCCGGCATCGTTACGGTGATACCCTGATTTCCGGAACCGGAATTGATCACAACCGGAAGCGGACATCCGCTCATACGTGCATCCGAACCTGCCGCTGCCGCTGCACAGGCTTCGGTCCGGACATCATGTCCCCAGTTTCCGAGGATGGTCTTACCGATCTGTGCACCCCATGCGTTATCGAGACCCTCCTGAGAAATTCTCGAGTTCATCTCGATCTGACGCTGAATCACATCCTTGATTTCAGCGAGATCTATGGTATTTGCATACTCGAGAAGACCCTGAAGACTCATCTTGTTGCGATTTGTGCATACGATACCCTGCGTTGCTTCTTCCTTGACCTCATGCTCTACGTCACGAAGAACCTCCTGATCCTTCGACATATAAACGATGTCTGTGTGATGGTAAGCGATACGTACACAAGCCGTATGCTCTTCAGATTCCATGATGATCTCGATATAGAGATTTGGAACATCCTCTGACAGATTCACATCGCAGATCTTCGTTTCGTTGAGTCGTCTGCACTCTTCACGATCTTCATAGGTCACACCGGCGATCACTTCCAGCTTCTTATCCGGATCGCCGCCGACCATACCAAGAATAGCGGCTACCTCGATGCCCTTCTGTCCACCAGAATTCGGCACGGTTACGCCCTTTACATTCTTGATGATGTTACCGGAACAGTTGACGGTGATGCGTATCGGCATCTCCCCCAGGAGCTTCCGTATCATCGCTGCCGCATAGGCGATGGCAATCGGCTCGGTACAGCCCATCGCCGGAATCAGCTCCTCACGTAAGATCGCTGTGTAATTCTTAAAGTCATTTTCACTCAGCTTCATACGCTTTTTCCCTCCTTCTATTTACTATCCGTACTCCCCGGACAGTTGTCCTGATAACATATGGTCTACTATGTATGAATCATTGTGCTGCTCATAGTAGTAATCCGACCACTGATATTATCAGCTGCTTCGGGATAAATATTACCATATGGAGAAGAATCTGCAATTCCAAAGAATACACAAAAAGGAGTCCCTTCGTTTGTGTATTATATCTAACATCACCCACAGGCATATTAAAAAGCTGCTGCACCGAAATGCAACAGCTTTTTTCACGGAATCATCTATTCAAATGTATGGTTTTCACTCCCCATCAGTCAAAGGAAGTGGTTTTCCGACCGTGACAAAAATAGGAATGTTATGAAAGCTCCTTCTGGTATTCCTGTACATACTCTACGAAGTACTCAACGCCCAGTGACAGTGCGCTCTCATCGATATCGAAGAATGGGCTGTGCTGTGGGAACTGACGCTCCTCCTCTGGCCAGCCACCGCCGAGAAGCAGGATACACTTCTCCTGTGGGTACTTTGCGAAATCCTCGCCACCCATCTGAAGCTCCCAATCGGTGAGATGATCCTTTCCGAAAACGGTCTCTGCGGCTCTTCTTCCGGTATCTACACAGGCGTCATCGTTGATCATTGGAGGTGGTCCGAAGTGATAATCCACTTCGATCTCGGTACGCGTAGCCTCACCTACGCCGGCTGCTACACGCTTGATGATCTCCGGATACTGATCACGTGTCTCCGGAGTAAAGGTTCTTGCGGTACCCATGAGGTGTGCTTCTGCCGGAATAACGTTTGATGTCGTTCCGGAATTAAATGCTGTGATACTGATAACGGATGCCTCAAGCGGATTTAACTCTCTTGCAACAACACGCTGCATCGAAAGAACGAACTCGGAAGCTGCAACAACAGGGTCTACGGTCTGGTGTGGAAGTGCACCATGGCCACCCTTGCCCTTCACATAGATATCGAAGGTATCCGCAGCGGACATAACAGGGCCATAACGAAGAGATGCATAACCAGCCGGAATCTTACTCCAGATATGCATCGCAATGAGACGATCACACTCCAGAAGTGCCGGATCATCCTTCATCAGTGCAGCGCCACTGTTCTCGATGCACTCCTCTGCTGGCTGGAAAAGAAGGCGTACGGTGATGGTCAGCTCATCTTCCATCTGCTTCAGAAGCTTGGCTGCTCCGAGGAGCATGGTGATATGTGTATCATGACCGCATGCATGCATCTTGCCTTCATTCTGAGACTTCCACTCACACGCTGCCTGCTCTGTAATCGGCAGTGCATCGATATCTGCACGAATTCCGAGAATCTTGTCGGAAGAATGCGGTCCCTTGATGGTGGCGATCACGCCGGTCTTGCTGGACTCCTGGTATGGAATTCCGAGTTCATCAAGATATTCCATAATCTTCTTCTGTGTATTGAACTCCTCCCATGGTAACTCAGGGTGCTCATGGAAATAACGGCGAAGTTCTACTAATTCGTTCTGAATTTTCTTTCCTTCTGTGATGACATCCATTTTGTATTTCCTCCTAATGAATGATGTGAAACACGTATGTTTTATTCTTTTTTAGTACAGCCTTCCGAAAACATCGGCATTCGGAAGGCTGTGGAATTTAAATATTAGAATGGGCCGTAGTTGATCTTGGTAGCAACAATCAGTGCGACCACGCAGACAACAAACAGTATCGAAATCAGCGGAGTAACAAACTTCCACCACTTCTTAAGAGGGATCCCTGCGATCGTAAGGAAGATCAGAAGAGTACCACTGGTGAACCAGAGAGAGTTTGTAAGACCATCACCAAACTGGAAAGCGAGGATCATGGTCTGACGAGTCATACCGATGATATCTGCAAGCGGAATAAGGATAGGCATGAGCGCCATAGCCTTTGCCGAACCAGAAGTGAGGAGACCGTTGAAGATTGCGATAACGAACATAACCGCGATGGCTGCGATCGAACCCGGAAGGTTCTTCAGAGGTCTGGAAATACCATAAATGATCGGGTCGATGATACCGGACTCGGTAAGGATCCACTGGATACCTCTTGCAAGACCGATGACAAGTGCAGGTGTAAGACCATCCTTCGCACCGGCACAGATTGCATTTACGAGGTCATTCGGTGCCATCTTGTTCAGAAGACCAGCAGCGATTGCAGCAAACAGGAAGCATGCAGAAAGATCGTTCATAGACCATCCAAACTTTGCAACACCTGCGATGGCTGCTACGAATACAACGAGGAAAAGCAGGAGTGCCATGCTCTGTCCGCCAGTCAGCGGAGTCTTCATCTCCTCAGAATAATCTACACGGAACTTATCGGAATCAAGGTCTGCGGTGATGGACTGAATCTTTCCATTACGAACACCACGTGCATAACGAAGTACGTAAAGAATGATAATAAAGTCAGCAACGCAAAGCAGGATCAGACGGAATGCAAAGCCTGAGAACATCGGAAGCTCTGCAACTTCATGAGAAATACCTACCGTGTATACACTGGTCGGTGAGAAAGATTTCATAATCCGCGCGAGTAGGATTAAGCTTCAATTTCTGAAGCTGCTCCAGTGAAAGAAACATCATTCTTACCCCGCGTTCATTATTCTCTTTCAGCATCAATATCTCGATCTTCATAATCTTCCTTTTCTCTTTGATAAGCTCTACTCCAGTCAACCGGCTCTCCAAAATAGGCCGGTGTCATATCAACACCGCCATACCCTTCAGGAAAGCGCTCTGTAATATCCGGTATATACTGCTTCATTTTCATTTCCCTTTCATAAAATAAAGAAGGCTCTGAAAAATCAGAACCTCCTCTAGCATGCACATATTTAGTTAAATGGCAAACTCTCATCTTCTACGCCATCCGGTATTGACATAAAGCCATCACCGATCGGCTTTCCCATTTCTGGTGCCTGTTTTCCTCCAGCGGACGCATTTTTACTATCAGCAAATTCCTGATCATCTGCGATGATATCTGTGGTATAAACACGCTGACCTTCTTTGTTGGTGTAACTGCCAGTCTGGATGCGTCCGGACACCAGTACACGCATCCCCTGACGAAAATACTTCTCTGCAAACTCACCTGCTCTGTCAAATGCCACGATATTAATAAAATCGGCAGTCTGCTCATTTCCGTCCTGGCTCTTTCTTGCTCCTCTCCGGTCAACTGCCAGTGTATATCTGGCAACGGCCATGGAGCGCTCACCCTGAGTGTACCTGACTTCCGGATCCCTGGTCAATCGACCCATCAATATAACTCGATTCATGCTCTATCCTCCATTTCATTATTTTTTATTCTTTTACAGATGGTTCCTCAAAAACAATTCGTCGCTGGCCATGAAATTCATCTTTACGTCCATAAAAGGCCAGTTCTTTTCCTTCCCGGTAGGTACGCACAAATTTTGAAAACTCTACATATTTCTCAATCTTTGAGTACTGACCACTAAAAATTACGAACAGGAACTTTTCTTCTGTCGCTATATCCACACAATCTGCCTTATAGCATTTGTTACCCGCAGAAAGGGAAGACGTAAAACGAATTTTATATAAATTCTTTTCTTCCCTGCGCTGCTTAGTGCCATTCTGTCCTCTGCGCTGCTTGCCGCTCCTGATCTGGCTGATACCAATCTGAAGCAACTTACATACATTTTTGAAACTTTCCGATTGTGCAGCTGCGATATCCGTTTTTAAACTGGACGGCTTTCCAGTATCTTTGACAACAATGATATTACTGCCTCCAAGCGCAGACTTTCGGATCAAGGCATTCCGTTCATCATCATAGATAATCAGAATCGTCTTGGCCACTACCACAAAGCGCCCGAGAACTTCCTGGATACCTTCATACGTAACCAAAGTATCATAGTTTAAAACCCCGATGACACTGTTCAAACGGCTCTCCAGGCTTTCAACCGGAATATACGTTTCATTTTTTTCATTCTTCTTAAGTTCCTCTTCTGGAAACGGTGCCTTCAATTCACTCAGCACCTGATCCAAAGATTTTCCATTCACTGTGCCTTTCATCGCACACCTTCCTCCTCTATTTTTGAAAAAAAATAGCCAATGTAACATTCACATTGACTTAATCTAAGAATCCCATTTCAATACAGATGCAGTCACAAACCCACACTCTGTAAAAATAACTTACATGAAAAGCTATTATTAATGGGAGTATAACATTGCCATCAATGCCTGTCAACAGATCTAAGGCCACACCAAACTCTCAGTGCTGCGCTTTGATTTTTAGACTCTGATAGAAGCTTTCCAAAATGCGGCTGACTATTTTCAGCCAGCCGCTATATCCGTAAGATCCGTATTTAATCTGGAAATAGCACGGAATACTTCTTCTTCCTCTCAGGAGAAAACGTTATTTATATAGAAAGCATACGCTACTTCTGCTATCTCCACCTTAAGGAAAGCTGCTTTTTCTGCAGATGACAGACCATCATCCAGTGTCAGATAACGTTCCGTTAAATCATGCATCTTTTTAATTAACGTGTAATCATCCAGATCCTCTTCTTCATCCTCTGATGAGCTCTTTTCCCCGTGGAGTTCCCGGTACGCGCATACTCCGTCCGGATCAAATTCTTCCAGCCGGTCAAGATCAAATGCTACCTTCGAAAAAGTGCAGTATCCTGATACGGCTGTTTCAGGTAAAATTTCTCCCAGCTGATACTTTTTAATGAACTGCAATTTGGACTCGAAAAAATTGTGATCAATGAATGCTTCATTCTTTTTTACATCTTCATGAGGCAGATTTACAGTCAGATTACCAAAGTCCTCCCATTCTCCGTTTTCTTCTTTGTATAATCCAATATAAAGCCGTTTTCTGTCAGCATAGGATAATACTCTGATGATCAAATCCTCATGGCCACATTCCCAGTCATATCCCAGTGTTTTAAATTCTTTCATAGTTATCCTCTCTTTCCTGTTTTCATTTTCCTGGTTTTCTTAAAAATAAATCATTTTTTCACAGGTCATTGCATATTGATTGAAACAACTAAATAAAGATTCCATCGCGGCAAAACCGGATAAAATCCACTTTCATAAGTTTCATCGACATCGTCCTCCTTTCTGGCACGAAAAAAGGAACCTCCGACAGGAAGTTCCTCCAATGTGTATATATTCTGTTTATTTGCAGAATTCCTCCATTACTTGGTCTTAACTGACTCTCACTTTGCCAGAAGCAAATATAATTGAAATGAAAGAATTTGTAATTATTTTACCATTGAATTCTTTCCAAAGCAAGGATTGTTATACTAAAAAGCAAATAATCAAACAGATATGCTTGTGCAGCTGACATTCTATAAATATAAAAAATATAAAAGACATAGAAGACATGGATCTCTTTGGCGTATATATAGGGATTCCCGATAGATATTTCAGGCAATATTTGCAAACAATAGGTATTATTTTCTGATAGAGTTGAAATAAGGTTCTTTTGGATGATTTATTTCCTCTTCACAATCACTCTCTCCGTAAGGGGCTAGTCGCGGAACGCGTTTTATTTAAAAGAGCTAAAAAACATAAAAAAATTCAAAGACATAAAAGACATGTAAAAACATGAGTAATTTTCTGCTGTCAAAGGAGCTATTTCAGGCATTATTTTTTGGATCAGCCGATTTTTAGAAGCAAATGCAGTTTTTATTTTGAGAAAGATGATTTTCTGATGAAAAGAATGGTTTTTTTATAAAAAGGGTGATTTTTTTCTGGATCAAATAAAAGAAATTGTGGATAACCGACCTGGAAATTTAGATATTGCTGAAAAAAATACACATTGAAAAGCAATAAATAGGAAAAAAATTACCCAGAAAACGGGTATGAAAATACAGAATGGAACGAGAAATAGGCATCCTAGCGGATGCCGGTGAAGCGAAACTTATGCAATTTGTGGATTTTGGATTAATTCCCTTATGATGGATCGAACGAGCGAGCCAGGCCCTTTCTTTGCATCATAGAGTTTTGTGAGGATATAACGGTTATAGAAAAGGTGCAGTGCATCAAGAACCGTACCAATTTCATAGTCCTGTGCCATGATGGTAAGATCATGATACTGAGTTTCTTCAAAATCATAGATAGGAAGTAAATGCTCAGCATCCAGGGTAGGTGTCTGATCGAAGGCAATGCCATATTCTGTTTTCAGAATCTCCTCATACTGCATTCTCTCTCTTAACTTGTCCTCAAACAGGTAAGTGTTAAAGGTGCGGATCACATCATCCATTTCAGTGGTAAAAGAAACAATTTCGGAGTAGGCTTCCTGACGGACCTGGTTTTTGGTAGTCGCTCCATTAAAACAATCATTGAGCTTTGCAGCAATATAGCGTTTTTTCCTGGTGTACTCTTCCTTAAAAATAGTTTTGAAGGAGTTGGCATGATCCAAAATCTGCTTTACCACACCTGGTTTTACATATTTTGGTAAACCGGCAAGTAATTCTTTAAATGTGAGTTTGGCCACGGCCAGCTTTGCAGAACTCTGAAGTTCAGTGGTGATCGCTTCACAAAGAAGCATAAGGATCACTCGTAGCTCATTAATGGATTTGATCTGCAGGAGCTGCTCAAGCAAATCATATGTACACTGGATATAACCACCGCCAAGACCGATAGGATTATACATTTTGGTGTAGTCATGGATTGTAAAGGTATACTCTTCTGTGACCGGATCCATAGATACATCAAAAAAGCCGCAGGACTCCAACCGGAGAATATTGCTGCGAACGGTTTTGATGTTACAATCAAGTGCTTGTGCCAGATCTTCCAAATCGAGTGGTGAAGTGATGCCGGTATTTGCGTTGGCATAGAAATGGATCAGAATGAACAGCCGAACAGAGCAGCTTTTTAATAGCTGCTTCTCGAATGAAGTATGAATGATTTTCTTTATGGATGGAATGCTTACATTCGCAAAACGTTTCACTCTGGATCCACCCCCTTTCCGCAATGTAATGTTAATTATAAAGGGAAATAAAAAAATTTGGAATATTGCCAAAGTGTGGGAAAACGGGTAAAAAAGGACTGTTTTGTGAGATGTGTTAATGAGAAAATAAATGGGGAAAATAAGACTGAAAATGGGGGAAGTATTGTAAAATAAGGGTTTTTCCGGGAAAAACTACCGCACTTTACCGAAAATGGTTACCGCACTTTACCGAAAATAGCTACTGCACTTTACCGAAAAATTTACCGCAGTTCTCCGAAAAATATAGCGCAGTTCTCCGAAAAAACTACCGCAGTTCTCCGAAAAAGCTACCGCAGTTTACCGAAAAAGCTACTGCAGTTCTCCGAAAAAGCTTAGCGCAGTTTACCGAAAAGCTATAGTATTTTGCCGAAAGGCTACTGCAGTTTATTGAAAAATAGTTGTATTTGCGCTGAAACGGGCCGATTAGCGCAGTTCTCCGAAAAGTGGAGCATCTAAGCTGGAACTGTTTAGCTAGTGCAGTTTACCGAAAAATAGCTGCATTTGGGCTGGAACTGACCAGATAGCGCAGTTCTCCGAAAAGTTGGTTATCTGGGGCGGAGCCGTTCAGATAGCGCAGTTTACCGAAAAGTAACGCAGCTGAGGTAGAGCCGTTCAGATAGCGCAGTTTACCGAAAAGTAGTACATCTGAGCTGGAGCCGCTTGGATAGCGCAGTTTACCGAAAAATAGCTGCATTTGGGCTGGAACTGGCCGGCTAGCGCAGTTTACCGAAAAGTGGAGCATCTGAGTCGGAGTCGTTCAGATAGCGCAGTTCTCCGAAAAGTAGTGCATCTGAGGTAGAGCCGCTTGGATAGCGCAGTTTACCGAAAAATAGCTGCATTTGGGCTGGAATTGACCGGCTAGCGCAGTTTACCGAAAAGTAGTGTATCTGAGTCGAAGCTGTTCAGATAGCGCAGTTCTCCGAAAAGTGGCTGTATCTGAGCTGCAGCTGTTTAATTACTATACTATGCAAAAATGTATCTGTATTTGAACTGCAGTTGATCGGTTAATGCATTTTCTAAAAATTACTAAAGATATTTGGTTTGAAGTTATGTAGCCACCACATGATAGAAAACCGAGAACAGTATGTCCTCGGTTCGAGTTACTTTTTTTTGATGAAGTGCAGCTTCATTTCGTTTAAAGTACTTACAGTTGGAATTCCCAAAAGTTCTTCAGAGAAAACCATATAAGGATAATGCTCTTTCAATGTAGTCTTTTTTTCCAACAACTCATAAGCTTTCGAAAAAGCACGCTTTAATAGAGTATTTTTATTCGCTGTACGGATTGTATTGTTAAGCGCTTCTACTAATTGAGGAGAGCGATCAAAAATATCCCGAACGGTGATACATACATTTTCGTCTGTAGATTGCTCAATCATTGTCACAATGGCGAAAACAATCTCTACGGCGCGTTTATTTCTTTCTTTAGCAATTGATGTATAAATGATATCGGTATGTTCTGATATTAAGAACTTTGCAGGTTCAGTAATCTTATTTAAGTTGAGTTTTGACTGTCGTACCTTTACATTATACAGTGTCTGAATTAAGCGAAGCATGTAGGGAGAGGAAAAACGTATTGTGTTCGTGGTGTCATCATAACCCAGTGAAACCAAAAGCGGTAAAGCGGATCCGATTCGTTTTGGATATTTTGGATCGCGAATAATCCCGTAGATGGTTTGGAATGCTCCTGTCTTATTTCGCAGCATGATTATATCATTATCACTTAAATTACGTCCTTTCCCCATAAGTTCGGCCAAATCGGGTAAGTAAATAGTAAAACTTTCGTTTATCGCATACTGGTTTTGGTTGATAGTATTTTTAATATCGGCAAGAATAATACTGTAAAATAGTTTTAATAAGGGCAGATCAAATTCACCGATTTCAACAACCTTACCACGACTAATTTCTTCCAGTTTTGCTTCTGATACAGGTACTCCTTCAAAATAAAGTTTTCCGGTATTAGCATCATAATTGAGGCCATCTGTTGATTCCAGAGGTGTTAGATATGCACTTCCGCTTTTGCGTAAACTTAAACCAGATTCATACTCCTGATCAATGATCAGGGAGATGTGCTTGGTCAATGAAGTATCGACATAGTCTTTTTTTCTTGTTCGGTTGGTCCTTTTTTTGGTTTCGTGTTCTATGGATTCTAGAGAAGATGCATTAGGTTGTGCGTTGTATGCGTTATCAGCGGCAAAAACCGGCAGCTCCTGAAGAACCACTTTGAGAGCCTCATATACACGATTTTCATTTTCTGTCAAAGGTGGGCCAGACTTCATACGAGCTTGAAGTTCCTGAAAGTGCAGGGCATAATGTTCGGGAATTGGCGCATATACTTTTCCGGTTTCAGGATCCTTTGACCACCACTCATTTTCGGTTTGATAATTGATCTCATGACCAACAGGTACCATCTCGGTTTCAACATCAATGGGGTGCTCTTTTCCATCTTTATCTGTTACTGAAATCTGAACAGTTTTCTTTTTATTTAATAAATCTGAATCTTTTTCCATTATTCACGCTCCTAAAAGCTAAAAAATAAACCCTAGCTTATATTATACAGAAAGAGTGGATTTCCTGCAAGACAAATGAAAGTAGAAGGGGAATTGTTTAAGATTGACTCTTTTGTAAGGTATCATAAGTACTGTGAGAGGTATAAAAAAGAAAAACTGATAAACTGCAGCTTTTATAATTGGCTGCAGTTTATCAGTCTATACATACTAACTATTGAAAACGCTGTGTAGAAATGATATGCACTTTAGGTGTTGAAGGCCGGAAGTTAATGGGCTTCCCAATCATTGTGCATATTCTAGGTTCCTTAGTGAAATCCAACCATTTTAAAATAGAAATCCACCAATTCTTCATTGTCTCCAGCAATCAGTTCAAGAAGCACATATAGTGGATCTTCCTCGTTTCGCAATTTTTCAAGTGATGCAGTAATGGTAGAAATTGTATCTTCGTAGTCATCGGCATCAGTAATATCGTTTAAATTACTAATGTCAATACCCATATTTACAAGTATATTTGCGATTATAGAAACATCCAGATCATCAATGAAATCCATATATATCCCCCTATTCTAAATAAAATTTTTTACAGTATAGTTCCGTAATCATGTGTGATAAGTATTCATGAGGACCATAAACAATTGCGGTTCATGGTCCCTGTGTAGTTAGCAGATTGTAATGTTTTTTATGCCACTTGCAGCAATAAATAACAGGATATCTTCTTTGTATTCTGGCAGCACCTTAAGTAAAAGGTTCTCTTCCTGCGTGATCCACTCAGCAGAAAGAAGTTTTTCCTTTATGACAGGGTCATTGCTGATTCTCTCGGACAAACTTTTTTGTGCAAGTTCTCCCGCAGAAAGAGCCGCAGAAGTTTCAGAAACTGTTGCTGTCTCTTGGAAAGAAGTGCCAGTTTCCTCTGCACTTTCAAAAAATCCGGGTTCGTCCGTATTATCAAAGGAGTCAAAGCCCCAGTCACCAAAAAGTGCGTCAAAATCTGTAGTTTCTGTTTGCGCAACTTCAGAGGTTTTGGAAGGAGTGATTAAAACAGGTACACTCTCCTCGGGTAAGTCGGGCTGAGCAGAGCTATTGGAAGTTATCGGGATATTGGTTTCTGCTTCCAGAGCCGTATCGACCGGTTTCGAAAATCCGACGGATTTTATAGACTTTAGTTCGGCAGACAGCCTGAACATCTGATCTTCCAATGATTTTAATTTTCCAGCAAGACCTGATTCACCAGTGTTCAGATCTTTTGTCGCATGGATATAGGCTGCTATTCCGCTGCCGGCAGCATTTTTTAGTTCATCATTCAGCCAGTTTATTTTAGCAGACAGCTCGCAAAGCCGTTCTAGTGTATAGTTTTCTGCGATAGCTGAAGATGATGATGGCTGCCCTGTTTTGGCCAGCAGCAAGGATGTGGATTCATTTAGGAGCTCTTCCGTAAGGCTTAGAAGAGATTTTCCGCTTTTGGCAATGGAATTTAAAGATTCCAGCAGCTTTGTGTAATTTCCAGAAAGCATCGCTTGGATGATTCGGAGCAGCTCATCTTTTTCAGACATCCCGAGAACAGATCGAACGACATCAGCCGTGATTTCATCTTCGCCATTTGATAGCTGTTCCAGCAGTTTTAAGGCATTTCGCATCGCACCACCAGAATAGGAAGCAATCAGTTCTGCAGCTTCCGGCTGAATACGGATTTGAAATTCTGTCGCAACTTCAAGAAGATGTTCACAGATGATGGCCTCTGGGATCTGCGTGATGGTATAGCAGGCAGATCGCGACCGGATGGTTGCCGGGATCCGGTCTGCTTCTGTTGTGCAAAGAATGATCAGTGCATAAGCTGGTGGTTCCTCCAGTGTTTTTAAAAGGGCGTTGAAAGCCTGACGGGAAAGCATGTGTACCTCATCAATGATAACGATTTTCCGCTTTCCGAGTGGGCGCTCGTGTAGCCAGTCTGTCAGGTCCCTTACATGATCAACTCCGGTGTTACTGGCACCGTCGATTTCCAGAAAGTCTACAGATCCACTAGATACAGATCTGCATCCATCACAGGTACCGCAAGGGTTTCCATTCTTATCTTTGTTTTTACAGTTTGCTGCCGTGGCCACGATCCTGGCAAGTGTTGTTTTCCCGGCCCCGTACTGCCCGGCCAGAATAATTACCTGAAAGAATTTGTCGCGGATGGACTGCATTCTCAGATTATTTACAGTAAATTCCTGCCCCTTTACCTCATCGAAGGTTTTTGGGCGTATCTTGGTATAAAGAGTCATAATTCCCCCTCTTTCATCATCTGGAACAGGAGTTCCAGAAAATCATGTTTTGTGTAGAGTAGCTTTTTGCCCCGGATATTGTGTGCCTGTTCAGAAATCTGGTAAGCCTGTTTAGCAGAAATAGGCAGTTCCGTCATATACGGGAATAATTTGCTTCCAACAAGTTTATGCAGGTATTGATCTGCATAGATGGCTTCCAAAAGCCTCACGATTGCCAGACGGGCGGCCGGTGAAAATGCTTCCAAAGCAAATTCGTCTTTTTCTTTCAGGAGACCGAAGGTTGACAGAAGATCCGCATGATTTTGTTGGTTCAGTGCTTTTATCATTCTGGCGGTCATAGATATGAAAGCGTCATCAGCATTTAGCTGTCGGAATAGTCCGGGACAGCCATTAGAAGCTGTAACCACCTCTAATGATACAAGATCTCCCTGTTCCATAAAAAACTGTGCCATATCATCTTCATTTACCGGAAGAAAACGGATTTCAAAGCATCGGCTGCATACCGTGCGGATCAAAGGCTTGTGTGCTATAAAAATGAATACACATTGCCCGTCTTCCAACTCTTTTAGCAGGCTGTTGGCCACGTTTGGGGTCATCTGATTCGCATTATCAATCAAAACAACGCGGCGCACAGTACTGGAATAGGAAATAAATTCTCTTAGGTCCTCCGTATCAGACAATTTGATGCTTGCCTGGTCACAGTCCAGACAGAAAAAATCTGCGCAGGAATGGAGTGGCTTATCAAGTCTGATGTCCAGGAGAAAGTGTGCCAGGATATCTGCACAGGTCCGCTTTCCAGTACCCTGAGGGCCTGACAGAATTAAATGCTGAGCATTTTTTTGTCCTTTGTCCATGTATTGCTTCAGAGCATTTTTCACATATGGGTTTAAAATCAGTTTTTCAAACATTCCTCTCCTCCTCGAAAGACCTCATAACCCAGATAGTCGCAGAAAGCTTTCCGGGTCTTATCGGTCGGATGCATACGGTCAGACTCGAAAAAGATCTGATCGATAGAATTCAGCTCTTTGCTCATTCGTACTGCGTTGGTGACAATAACTGCCTCCTTGGTTTTAGGCGGTGTCGTTCCATTGGCAGCTTCCAGAATATGTAAAAGTGCGGACATATCCGTAACTCGTTTCTCCTGTTCTAATCGGCTGTTTGTGCAGACTGCCATTAAAACCGCATCTGTGGAGGAACTCAAAAGGCGGGCCCGGTCCGTGAAGATGCCTTCCGCAGCGCTGAGTGTGAGCTGGGAAAGCACGCCGCTTGCGTGAAGAAGCGCACCGGCAATGACCAACGATGGATCCGGCCGGATCACTTCATTTGGGCTGCCTTCGCAGATAGTAAGCGCCATATCAGCCAGGTTTGCAACATTGATGGTATGCTTTAAAAAACCGCCAAAGTATGGATGTGTGGCTTCCTCGGTCAGTGGGAATTCCAAAAACCGTTCGTATCTGGCAGTCCCCATACCGAATACAGCGCAGCATAAACTATACAATTTGGGATCCTCAATTTCATCGAGGAGTTTTTTTAAGAGGGTGATACTTTGTTCTACATCGTAGCTGGACAAAGTAACCCGGAAATCTGCCGGATCGTATGTTTCAGCCGGACTGATCCGGACAATCCGCAGCGTACACTGCTCCCGGAAAAGCTCAACTTTTCCGACAACACGGACAATTTTTCCAACATAGTTATCCGTTTCATCCGAGATGTGTTCGGACCAGCATTTTCCGTATACAATACCACTCTTATCACTGAGCGTAAGGTCCTGCCAGCGCCGGCCATCCGCGATCGACAATTTGACATTCCGAAGTAAAAACTCCGTTGCAATTTCCTTTTCGACCATGTTGGCCAGGTCCTTGATAAAAAATTTCTTCATAATGATATCTCCTCCGTTAAAAAATGCTGATCATAATATTTTTTGATCAGCTCCAATAATTTTTCGTTTTCCGGATAGTCAAATCCTCTTTCAAATTTCAGAAGAGAATTATCTACACCACGAAAACGCGTAAAATACAGTTCCCCGCAGCGGGCAAACACTTCCGTTGGGACCAAATAGTAATCCAGGTTGTATTTGCTGTTTCCATTCAGCCGTGCTTTTAAATCCGGATCTTCACAATCCGAAAGATATTCCTGCAGGCAGGCCTCATACTGAAGCCGGATTTCTTTGAAATCATAGCCTTCACTCAGCATTCCATGAAAGTGATCGTACATGTGCAGAAATTCGTGGACGTAGCTGCTAGGGGAGCGGACATCAATGCATACGCACTGGTAGGCCGGGGAATAAAGGCCGGAAGCATGGTGTCGGCCAAGCTTGCGGAAACGAATGGAAGCATCATAGGGATGCTTTCCCAAAATATCCCCAAGAGCAAGAAATTCTTTTTCCAGTTCCTGCATTTTGTCAAGATCACAGTCTTCGTCTACCTCTATATAGCGGTAAACTGTTAAGAAACGGCTCTCTTTCATGTAATCCTGATGCTTTGGCGGAATATTCTTTTTGGTCATAAATGCATTGGCTACCTCTGTGTTATTTCGATGATAGCGCTCATCCGCTTCCTGCATTTTGTGCTGTTCCATCAGGGCTTTTATAATGATGAGATATCCCTCTGGAATATTATCATTACATAGAAAATCCACTGTGCTGATAGAATACTGATTTAAGATCGGCAGGATCTGCTGCAGGAGTGAAAATTGAAATATAATTCCGTGCGCTTGTTGGCCGGCTATTCGCTCCTTTACAGGAATTTCCAGCTTGTCAAAAAATTGCATGACTTCTGGATACAAAACCTGCTCTTTTTCATAAGCATATACGGTACACATTTTCCCAAAAGCCTGGTATCTACGGGCAATTTCATCCAGAATGGACATATAGACCAGGTCATGGTCTTTAGACTCAATGGAATGGATGTAGCGCTTGTATTCAATCCGGATACGTTCTATGACTGCCAGTGTTGCAAGATAATAGGAATCCCATAAGATACATTTTCTCTTATCGTCTTTCAAATAGATTTTGCGGTTCCGGTTTCTGGGCTTTAGTTTTCCGAAGACCAGAAAGTATTCATTTTCAAATACAGTCATTTGAAAAATACAGTCCGTTGGCATACCGGTTGCTCCAACCAGCCTCGTTACCTGCTCATCATGGCATTGCGATAGAGAAATGCTAAATCCCAGAATCTCCTGCAGTTTTTCAGAAATCTCCTGTTCCGTGATCTGACCGGCCAGAAAATCTTTGTAAAGGGTATTTACAAAAGGATCGATCACCTTTTTCCAGTAGGTCTTGATCAGATATTCCGTGAAATCTTTTCGGCTGTTGCTCTTTTTCCAGAATTGGTCTCTGGAAAATAATTTGAAAAAGTCATTCATGGAATAAGTCCGGCGGGTTTTGATCCGGAGCAGTGACTGGATCCGGTCCTCTCCTTTGGCCAGATAATTGGTAGTCACCGTATTTTCTGGCAGAAAATCAAAAAGGTCGAAAAAATCTTCATCCGAAGATTCCATCGCCCCCTCATTTGTGTCTGGTTCATTGAAATTGAATAGCGCAGACAAATTGTACGGCAGTTGTAAAATAGCCATAGGTTCCTCCTCTCTTTGTTGTGAATGCACAAAAAAAGACCAAATTAGAATTCCTCTAATTTGGTCCGCATCTGTGCAGACTCATCCCCTTTTAATAAGCAATGTGCTTGAAACGAAGACAGAGTCTATTGTGTTTGAAATAAATTTTATCAAGGATAGTTTAACATAGATCAAAGGTGAGCGCAACGCCAAGAATGGACAGAAAAGAAGGAGCTAAGAATGGACAGAAAAGAAGGAGCCTTAGTGCCGGGAGGTCTGTTAATCAGAAAAGCTGTTTCAAACGCATAATACGTTAGAAACAGCTTTTTCTCAAATCTTTCTTTTGGAGAGTTCGTCCATGTATAATTCGGCAATATAGGATGGGCCATTGCACCATAATCGGGTCTGCTCATCGTAAAGTGCCTTGCCGGTTTTGGAAGAATAAAATTCCGGCAATATTTCCTTTGGACTTTTTCCTGTATCTTCTGCAATTTCTTCGACGGCCATGGTAATAAGAAGGTCAATCGTATAGTCTATTCGCTCTTTTGAAATCATTTCTTCAGCCATATTTTCTCGCTTTCCACAAAATGCAGGCAATCAAGCGCTGCAGTTGTTTTAAAACAATACTGATCCTTTAACTTATTCGGAAGTAGCTGTTTAATACAAAAATCATCAGCTTCTTTGCTTCCGGCTATTCCAAAGGCGCCGACTAGGTATGCAGCCAGCGTTGCATTTGTCGCGTCATCCGCAATTTTCCCAGCAATAATATCATATTTTGCCATAGTATCTTCAACATCCAGAAACAAAAGTCTTTTTCGATGAGCCGCAACACAGTGCAGCCATTCCACATTTGCATCATCAAATGCATATGTGGATAATTCTGGTGAAGGTCTTAACTGAAAGATGGAAAGATAGCCATAATCCTGATTCTCTTTAATGCTTCCATTTGCGAATGCTTTAGCAATGGAAGTCTTGAGAAAACGAATAGCCTGGTCCTTGGAGGTGGTCCAAAGTCTTTTCGTCTGGCGCATCTTTCCAATAAAGGCTTCTTTACCTCACAATAGCTGCCATGGTAAAGGATAAGCCCATCTGTAAAATCAAGCACTAATTTGGATCCCCTTTCTTTGAAGAAATTCCGTGATGTCTTCTAATACAGCATCATCTCCTTCGCAGTGAAAAATCCCATAACATTTTTCGATATAGCCAAGTACATCTGCTTTTCCGAAGATGTTAAAAATCTCATCCACAGGAAGATGCCATTCCTTTGATGCTAAACGTACCAATCGGGTCTGCATGAATATGATCTCTTCTTTTTCGCTCATCGCGAAATCCTCCTTTCCGAGCTATTTCTATACTCCATATTAACATAATATCTGCGCGTGAACAAGATGACGATGTGGCAACCAATTTAGTAAGCTTTTTAGTCAAGCTCGTCAACTACAATAGATCTTTTATATTCCTGCTTTCCTTCATAATCTCCGGTATAACCACTGGCCAGAAACCAATCTGACATTGCCTTCCTCTTTTGAAGGCCGCGCAATGCTTTTTCGTAATCAAAAACATAGGAATCTGCTATAAAATTTTTGCACAGTTCCCGGATATATATTATGTCATGTTCTGATTTACCCTGAAAACCGTATTCCGTTTCGTAATTCGGGTTGTCAGAGTAGCTCTTGCGGTGTCCGGCATAGAAGATAACGTCATAGCAGCATTCGCGACGAATCTTCCGTTCCAGGTCTGATTGCTGCCAGTACGGATCACTATAGTCGGTAATCTTAATGTCGAATACCTTCTTTTCATCCATGTCAAAAAACTGGACACGGTAACGGCCGTCCCCTTCTTCAATCCACTCAAATTTCATAATCCTTTTCCTCCTGGTTATTTTTACTTTCCGTATATGCCATATAGTATTTTTTTCGATCAAGGGTTCTATGGTGACCGGGAGCTATGTAATTCCCCCCCCACTATTTCCATACCCCATCTTAACACAATATCTGTGCGTGAACAAGATGCCGCGGCAGCGGTCAATCGACATAGTTTTTAAACTCCGGATACAGTGGGGCATCGGAAAAACTACCCTGCAAAAGAAAGAGGTTTCGTTTGGCCCGGGTCATGGAAACATACAGTAGGTTCCGGCCCTCTTCTGATTCTTCAAACTCTTCTACTCCATAAATTACTACGGTGGGAAATTCTTTCCCTTTTGATTTATGAGCAGTAAGAAGGGTAATCGTATCGGGGCTTGCGGGATATTCAACCTCTGCTGTATCAGAAAATTCGATCATGGCATTCATATGGTTAAGAAATTCGGAAGCCGTATTGATAGCCCGCATTTCGATGCGGGAGCACAACTCTTCTACTGCCGGATGTTCCTTCTTCTGCCAGAGAAACTGGTAAATGGACCGAACGGCATCGGACAGATCCTGGGCATACAGAAGTTTTTTACAGGAAGAAAGTGTCCTGGCAAGTGCGATACCGGGACTGCCGGATGCTTCATATATTTCAAGCAGATCCGGATCATATAAATCTGGTTCTGGAAGATTGAAATATTTTAAGAAGCTTTCCAACATGTGGTCTCGCTCGACAGGAATGTCCAGTTCATATCCATTACGTTTCAGCTGTCTGTAAAGCGCCAGTGGATCATGAAAATTGGTCACGTAGAGAGAAAATGTGTCACGAATGGCAATAAATACCTCATCCTTTATGAGTAATGTTTTGGGTGAAGTTGCAAGGTAAAAACCATCTAAACTTTTTTTGATCTTTTCCAGCGCTTTATTTTTGCGCGCAATGATGGCAATATCTCCAGGTTTATAACCAGAGCGTTCTGCGGATGCAACCAGATCCCGGATGGTATCTACCAGAACATTTTTCCGATAAATCGGCCGAACCGTAGCGCGGTGATGGGAACGCAGAGATTTGCGATACCGATTCGTATTATTAGCAATCAGCGCATTTGCAGCTTCCAAAATGTGGTCTACCGACCGGAAATTATCTGGAAGAATCACGATTTTACTGTTGCTCCACATCTCCTGAAAATGAAGCAGGTAATAGTTGCTTCCTCCGCGCCAGGAATAAATACTCTGATCATCGTCTCCCACAACCACAATATTTCCATGGGATGCGATGGCGTATGCCAGATCGACCTGATCTGACGAGATATCCTGGAATTCATCAATCATTACATAGCGAAAACGCTGCTGATAGCTTTTTAATACATCTGGATATTCGCTAAACAGTTGGTTGGTAAGCTGGATCTGTTCATCAAAGCAGATATACCCCTCTTCTTTCATTCGTTCCTTCAGTTTCTGATAAAGGCACCCTAAACCATCCGGATCAGGAAAATCCGCATGTTTTTTCCACTCTTCCAGTCCGTCTTTCTCAATGGAAAGTACAGCGTTGTAAATCCTGCTCAGCAGGCCGAAATCACCGGTGAGTCCGTCATAGTCAATGCCGGACAATGGAGAGATTTCATCAATGATCTGCAAAATCAGACGATAGTAGTCTACCTTCTCTGCAATTTTTAAGGATTTTCCTATGAAGTCCTCATGTTTGCGAAGAATCGTGTAGCCAAGGCTGTGGAAGGTAAAGATGGCCGGCAATGCACTTTCTTCACCGAGCACCCGTCTGGCACGTTCCAGAATTTCGCCAGCGGCCTTTTTGGTGAAGGTGACAAAAAGAATTTGTTCCGGCAAAATCCCGTTTTTGATCATTCGTACCATACGTGCAATCAGACAGTGAGTCTTGCCGGCACCAGGTACCGCGATGACTGCCATAGGGCCATCCATGTGTTCAACAACTCTCCGCTGCTCCGGTGTCAGTCCTTTCTCTAAATCGACTGTTTCCGCTGGAACAGGGATGGAAGTTTCTTCTGGTTGTTTTTCCGGTGCCAATGCGGAAGTATTCTGCTGATGGCATACATCTGTATAGCGGCAGTATTCACATTTTTGAGGTACGGAAAGCTGGATCGTGCTCAGGAGAGCCTGGGTGGCCTCCGCTATCCCGCCGTATCCCATTTGAAGATAGCATTTCCCTTCCGTATACTGTGAGGCCAGAAAATCAGCCTTATCCTCTTTGGATTTTAAGTAGCAGATCATGGAAATCGTTTCCTGTCCATAGGCTGGAGCGCTGATCAGGTATTGTGATAACAGTTCCAGGCTGTAATATGCCTGGGTCTCTTGCTTCCTGGCTCTCACAGAATACTGTGGTTCATTCGGGAAAATACTTAAAGCATAGACATGCTCCCCCTTTTTAAGAACCAGATCTGCTTGTGCAGATAATTCAGACACCGCTACGTGGTTGCAGCTTGTATTGACTGAAATCGCTGAGCAGAGCCTGGTCTTCAAAATCTGATAACCCTGCTCAAAGAACCAGTCAGCAAAGCGATGCCACCTGGCAAGGTCCTGATCCCGGCAGGTTTCATACTGGCGGTTATTAAGGAACCAGTCTCTGCTGTATTCCAGAAATGCTTTTTCGAGTGCTTCTGAAAATGAAGTAGGCCCTTTGGATAATGCTAAAATTAAAGAGTCCTTCTTTTGATAAAAAAACTGGGTACGTTTTGATGCAGCATATAATCCCAGCTTTCCGAGACGGTAGTGGCTTTCGCAGTGGCGAAGCCGGATAAGATCCCTGATTGTAAGTTTCATAGGCTAAGTCCTCCTTTTGGGCACGAAAAAAGGAACCTCCCAAAGGAAGTTCCTCCAACGTACATATTATTCTGTTTATTTTTCCAGAATTCCCCCACTCATTCGGTCATAAAATGGCGTGCGCTTTGTCAGAGACAAATGTTGTTGAAATGAAAGAATCTATGAGTATTTTACCATTGGATTTGGGGCAAATCAAGGATTATCAGATGATGGTATGACAACTTATGTAGATTAATGGGAAGAAATGTGCTATGCTAAAAAGGCTGCCGAACCTCCAGCAGAAAGGAGGTGAGTCGGATGGGAGATTTTATCATCACATTTTTTGTCTCTGTTTTAGCAGGTGTAGTTAGCTACTACATATGCAAATGGCTGGACAGAGATAAATAGGCAGCAACAGCCTAAACGGTCGGTTCGCCGTAATGAACAAGAAAACCCCAGAGGAGGCACCCTCTGGGGTTTTCGTTTTGCCGCATGGGAAATCATCACATTTCTTAGCTGCCTACATTTTATTATATTTTCATCGAAAAGTCAATATTCCTATGAATGCCCGTTTATCGCTGTATGAATATCTGGTTATCGTTTGTTATAATTAATAGTTTTGTAATGGAGAATTAAAGATAAAGGTTCACTTTTGTGCTACCATATTTATAACAAATAATTTGAAAAAGGGGCGATTACATGGAAGAGAGTTTCTGGAAACAGACATATGAGAAGATTCTGATTGGAATGGGTCTCTTTGGGATTACATTGAATTTTCTCTTTCTCAATCAGATTCTTCCCTTCCTTGGTGCCCTTTTGCTGTTTACGGGATTCCGAAAACTGAGACTGGAAAACCGCTGGCTGAAAGCCGGATACGCAGGCGCCGCGCTCAAAGTTGTGATTACCATTGTGAACATTGTGATTGGAAGTGTGCTCGAACGGGAGAAAATTTATGTTTCATATGTATGGAAAGTGATTGTTTTCTGTGGCGGAATTTTGCCGGTTTTTCTGATGGTTTGTCTCTTCCTTGGTATGCGTGAGGAACTGGAAAAGCGTAAGGCGGAAATAAAAAATGAGGTCCTGCTCCATATCATCATCTGGTATGTGGTGGTGACCGTGCTTGCGGTTCGGGAATATGAGGGCTGGATTCTTGGCCTGGCGATCGTTGCCGCATATATTGGAATCCTTGTGGAGTTAAAGAATATAGCAGAAAAACTGGAACAGGCCGAATATGTACTGGAAGAGCATCCGGTGCGGATTTCAGATGGAAGATACGCAGCGGGAGCAGCAATTCTGACTGCGGCAGGCCTGCTCATCGGCTATACATGTTTTGGTTCCTATCACATGGCGTGGACAACTGCAAAAGAAACGCAGGATTCGGCGAGTGAAGAAATCAAAGCACATCTGTTATCCCTGGGTTTTCCGGAAGAGATTTTGCATGATTTAAAGGAAGAAGATATTCTGGCATGCAAAAATGCCAGACAGATTTTGCTGAATCAAAGCGATGATTTGCTGCGGGACGGGGATGAGCGGCTGCAGCTTGACGGCGTGGCAGTGGAACTGGAACAGGAAGGGCAGTGGAAGGTAATCCATCATTTCTTATGGAACGGAAATTCGGGCTTTCGCGGGATAGAGGCAGTGCAGATCAATCCTGCATACCAGGAATTGAACGGCGGTTGGACTGCCCAGGGAGAACTTACCGGCCAGGTCCTTTACGATAAGGATGGGACTTCTTACACCGCAGAGTATGCGTCTTTACAAAATGAAGCATACGATACCAACCAGAATTTTCCATTTTACGGAAGCCAGCAGTATGCCAGCATTTTTGCAGAATTTTCCATGCCACATCGCGGGGAAAACTGCCGCGGATACGTGGCTTACGAAATCAAGGCAAAGGAAAGTGACTGGTGGATTGATTCCTGGCTCAATTACACCCATCAAAAGACCATCTGGCAGTACCCAGTGATATCTGCGGCCCAGAACAGAAAACAGGGAGGCTGGCTGAATGAGCGTGTGTTCAGTACTGTGCAGGATGCGCTGCAGGTGTTACCGGAGGGAGAACGTGAGAATTCTGTCGGCTTAGGAATGTAAAATAGGGAGTTGCAGAGGTGTTTTTTATGAAAAGAATCACATGCATTTTACTGACTTGCATATTATGTTTTTCTATTTCAGGCTGTACAAAGACATATAAAGGTACGGATGAACTGATAGAAAAAGCCAGAGAAGAAATTCCAGTTTCCGATGCGGATACGATTGATATGCAGTATGGAGGTATGTGTACCGTAGATGATACGGCACTCGTTTGGTTTATTTCTGGCAATCAATATCTGGAAATACATTACACCCCGAAGCACGGCAGTTGGCTTGACATGGCAGAGATTGAATTAAACGTCATGACACGGCAATGCTTATCCAGACGTATTGAAACAATTGAACGGCTCCGTAAAGAATTAAGTTCATGGGAAGAAGAACGTAACAAATCAAAAGCGAAAATTAAATGGCATTTTCAAACAGGTGATGCCAGAGAAAAACTAATATCATTGTATCCGAATCTTACTACCAATTAAAAATTGGTAGTAAGATTAAATGTCATCGGCACAATACACTAGTTCAGGATATAAGCTCAGCAAATTTCCCTCTGATTGGAGTTTGTTTGTCTTGTCTCACACCTTTTCTTTTTCCCCTTTAAAAATGATAATTCTGTTTCAGATATTACAATAGCTGCAAAAATCAATACAAACCCAGTAATCAGGCGTAGATTCAGGATTTCATGGAAAAAAATCACCCCAAACAAAACTCCAAATACCGATTCCAGGCTCAAAATCAAAGACGCACTGGACGGATTGGTATACTTCTGCCCCACATTTTGCAGCAACAGAGAAAGTGCCGTACAAGCCAGAGCCAGATATAACACACCTCCTACCGTTCCACCTGTCCATTCGATTGATGCCGGTAACCCTGTTGCCAGTGTAACAATCCAGGAAAATACTGCGCTGAAACCAAACTGTAGAATTGTAATCAGAATCGGATCTTTTCCTCTTCCACATATTGCAACTGATGCAATATGTGCTGCGAACAGCACTGCACTTAATAAAGCTAAACCATCTCCTTTCGTTACTGCCCCGCCTTCCGTCAGAGATGCTGCCAAAATCCCTGCCGTACACAAAATCGCAGCATAGATATTATACCTGCTTGGTTTCTTTCTTTCAACCATCCACATCATAAACGGTACAATAACACAATATGCTGATGATAAAAATGCGCTTTTACCAGGCATGGCAAAAATCACTCCGATCGTCTGGCTGCTGTAAGCCAGAAACAGACATAAGCCAATAATAAAACCATTTTTCATATAATCCCAGTTGAGCAAACGAAGCTTCTTATGAAAAATCAGCGCCAATGTCAGACAGCCAATGGTAAAGCGAAGGGCAAGAAGAAAAATCGGCGGCAACGTGTCGGTCGAAGATTTGACCACTACCAGAGAACTTCCCCATACAATCGCTACCACCAGCAGCGCCAGTTTCGCCAGAATATCTGTATTCATGTGTTTCATGATATTTCCTCAATTCCTTTCTAATGTCTGATTCAGATCCAGAAAAACCTCTTTTCCCGGTACTTCATCCGATACTTCAATTCTGTGTCTATCGGAACAGATCTTTGTTCCAACACCTTCTTCACATGCATGTTCTGCCTGTTTTAATGAAGTGATTACAGCAATTCGTCCCGGAAGCGTCTTTACAAAGTCCAGACATACTTCCACTTTTGGCAGCATGCTTCCTTTGGCAAACTGTCCCTCAGCTATGTAATCTCTGGTCTCCTGCTCTGTCAGGGTTTTAAGTTCTCTCTGGTCCGGTTTATTAAAATTAATACAAACGCAATCAACAGCAGTCAGGATAATCAACATGTCTGCTTTCAGTTCCTGTGCAAGCTTCGAGCAAGACTTATCCTTGTCAATCATCGCATCTATTCCCTTTAGTCCATCCTGGTCCTCAACAACGGGGATTCCGCCACCTCCAACAGCGATAACCACCAGACCAGTCAGCCACGCCCAGGCGTTTATTGAGCATATCGGTGATGTGGTGTATCGGGTGGAATATGGGGTTGTTTCCCGGTGAAGCTTTTACAACGAAAACCCGCCAAATTTCACACTGACCAAAAACGGAGAATGAATTCATTCTCCGCTTTTATCATACTCAACGCATGCCGGGCAAAGGCTTTCACCTGCCCATTCAGGGCCGATAAGTTTTATTCAGCATTCCGCTCATGGACATATGGCCGCAGCAGATTTTCTCATAAAGTTTCCACTGCTCGTCTACACTTGAGGTCACAGAGTCAAAATACTCTTTCACTACATCTCTTGCATAATCATGGGCAACAAAATGGCCCTCATCTCCTGCCAGATGATTTACAATGGATGCGGGCGCTTCTTTTCCGATAATTGCATACTGCTTTAGGAACGCTGCCGCTTCCTCTTCTGTCCATATCTTATCCCAGATTTTTCTTGTTACCTCCAGCTTTCCATAGCCTGCAATCTCACAGTATTCATGCCACAAAGGCATAAGCTCTGCCAGACCCTTGTCCAGCCCTGCCACACCAAAGATCACGTTCTTTTCAAACTGTGTCTTTTTTTCCACGGAATGGTCAAAACACATAGAGATCACATAGCGTGCTGAACCCTCCGTAAATGCCGAGGAGGAGGAGAACTGCTGTACAACTGCCATTTCCGGCCAGCAGGTATCAATATAGGTCTGCATCCTCTTCTCATAATAGGTAAGGTGGCCCGGCTCCATTTCATGTCCGATACATTCAATCACATTGTCCACAGTCCATGGATAATCCAGGTTAAAATTTCTCTCATATTCCAGATGATTGTAGTCATATCCAAAAAGAATGGACAAAAATGCCATACCAGGATCCGGAAGTCTGCGAACACGCACTCTGGGCATGCTATTTCCGGTCAATGTCATTCTTGCCATAGACATGTCGTGGAATGCCTTAGTCGTATCCGTCATTACTGCAAGCAGCTTATCCTGAGGAATGGAAATTCTTCTCCTAAATTCATAAATCTTATCCTGCACGGAGCCGCTGCCCGGAAGAGCCTGATTCAGAGCCTCCAGTATACGGTCAAACCGTGTATAATCGTAGACTGGTGCTACCAGATCGTAAAGCTTCTGTGTCATCTCATCAAAAGGCATTGTTTCGCCCAGGAGCATACGTGCTCTTGTGTGCAGCGCTACCACATGATCGATCAGATAATCTATTCTTTGTTTCTCCTGAGGCTTTGCGGTCTTTGCGTATAGTTTCAGGCTTTCCGTCAGATGAGCGGATTCGTCAAGGATATCCTCCAGGGTTTTTCCATGCTTTGCATCTGCAATCTCATAATCCGGAAGTATTTTGTAATCTCTGGAAAAACGCATACTGGTTCTTCGCCAGAACGGTCCCTCCGTATACCACTGAATATCAATATCATCATACCTGCTCTTACAAAGCGTAAGATCCAAATATTGCTGCGCCATTGCATTTAATGCTGCTTCTGACATTCTAATCCTCCTGTTTCTTATGATAAGTATTCTGCAATCTCGCCACCGGTGGTAATCCATGCCTCCTTGCAGTTCTGCATGTTTTCCAGCAGCCGTTCCAGCATAAAAATCCTTCCCTGCTCTCCGATGGCCTGTGGGTCAAGCTGAAGATTCATCAGGGTTCCCCAACGTTTTGTTCCTTCCCATTCATATTCCCAGTTTTTCAGCACTTGGTCCATAGAGGCTGACCGCGCCTGCCCCGGAGGAATAGGCGGATCAAAGGCAAAGGTAAAATAAGGGAGATCAAACAGTTCCCAATGAATTGGCAACTCCAAAAGCCCGATGTTCTTATGTACGTAAGGAACATCATCATCTGAAAGGGAGCTGCTGTAGCAAAAACCCAGCTCCTTTAAAACCTCCAGCGTAGCCTTATTGATCTCTCCCTCCGGCATACGAAAACCACGCACCTCTTTACCGCTCACCTCTTCCAGCCGTTTCCTGGCCCTGGCCAGAACCTTCTTTTGCTCTTCTTTGGAGAGCGCCCCCAAAATTTCATGCTCATCTCCATGGCAGCCGATTTCATGACCTCTTCGGGCAATTTCCATCACCTGGGCCGGGTAACGGTCCGCAACCGCTCCCGGGATGAAAAAGGTTGCCTTTACGCCATAGTTGTCCAGCGTGTCCAGCAGTCTGGGAAGGCCAAATTCCATTCCGGTTTTTCCCAAACGCATAATATCACCTTCGTCTACATTGATGCCCGGGTAATAAATCCTCCCGTAAAATTCCGCATCTAAATTCACACTGAGCATGACGGCGCATTTTTTTCCTTCCGGCCAGATTTTACTGTACTCATTCATGCTTTTCGCCCTCCAGTTCTGCCCTGTAGTAGTCTGCAATGTTTTTGCATGTGGTGCACCATATGTCACGGTTTTCTGCAAGATATTTACAGAAATGTTCCAATATAATCGCTCGTCCCGGTGTTCCCGCAATCTGGGGGTGAAAAGCGGATGAGCCGATGTTTCCAAACTTGATCATTCCCTCAATTTCACGAATCCAGTTTGTATACACAACATCGTAGGCAGCGATACGCGGCATTCCCTCCAAAACCGCCGGATAGGAATGCAGCACCGTCTGCACATAATCATCCATCTGCTCATCACGGCAGGGTACGTTGATTCCTTTTGTTTTTTCACCGTTCACGTAGTAGTAGCCTATTCCTTCACCGCTGGTTCCTGCGCTGGAATAAAGAAATCCGCCGCCGTCATAAAGCCATTTTTCCGTTTCCGGGAGCAAGGCTCCTGTAGGCCTCATTCCGCAGGCTTTTCTTCCCGTATATTTCAAAAACAGCTCCTGACTTTTCTCAACATACTCCTGCTGTTGTTCCAGTGTGTTTCCGTATCTTCCCGTATGGTCATAACCATGATGGGAAATCTCATGTCCGCCGTCCAGAATTTTTTCTACAACCGCCTGGTGCTCCTCAATCATTACCGCAGGAATAAACCAAGTTGCCTTTAAATCAAATTCCTTTAAAATCTCCAGGATTCTGTATGCGCCCTTTCTCGGACCATAGCCTCCGATCGACGGCCCCTTTAAAAAGCTGTCACCTCCCGGAAGTCGCCTTGCTTTATTGCGCCATATAGTCTCTCCATCCAAATCAAATCCCAGATTAAATGCGCTTTTCGCCTGATTCGGCCAAATCATTCTCTTTTCTCCCTTTATACAAGCATTCTCTTGCCGCCATTTGGAGCAACAATCTGCCCTGTTACATAATCCGCTGCCTCAGATACCAAGAACAATGCTGTGTTTGCCACATCCTCCGGTACCGCAATACGTCCCAGCGGAATCATCGGAATTTCATCTGCAACCAACTCAAAGTCTGCCTCGCGCAGTCCTGGCGTATCCGTTGTTGGAACCGGAATTACATTTACATTTATTCCGTAAGGAGCCCCCTCCTTTGCGATAGAAGTGGTCAGACCGATAATACCTGCCTTTGCGGAAGCATAGTGCGCACAAAAATCTCCTCCGCCGATGGCGTAACCGGAGCTGATATTTACAATCTTACCCCTCTTCTGATCCCGCATGTAAGGAAACACCTCGCGGATCATGTAGAAGGCGCTGTACAGGTTAAAACGGATATAGTAATCCCACCGCTCATCGGTAATGCTGAAGAAATCACAGGGCGGCTCTCCTCCTCCTGCATTGTTTACCAGAATATCAACGGTTCCGAAGGCTTTCACGGTTGCTGCCACTAAATTTTTAATGTCCTCAATCCTGCACACATCGCAATGGCAGTATTCTGCCACACCACCTGCGTCAATAATCTCCTTCTTTACATTGTTTCCGTTTTCATCATTAATATCTGTCACCATAACCTTTACGCCGTAGGAAGCCAAAGCCAAAGCAATTCCACGGCCAATTCCACGGCCCGACCCAGTTACGATTGCAACTTTTCCATCAATTCTTAAATAGTCCTTCATTGTATTCTCCTTATTCGCTTTTATTTTTTTCTACCCAGATATGCCGCAACTACATTCTCATCCTTTGCAATCTCATCGCCGGTTCCGTAACGCACGATTTTCCCCTGCTCCATAACACAGGCATGATGGGCAATTTTTAACGCCTTGCGCGCATTCTGCTCAACAAGCAGAATTGTAACTCCCTGTTGGTTTATCTCATCAATGTAGGCAATCACCTCATTTACGATCAAGGGTGCCAGGCCAAGAGATGGCTCATCCAGGATCAGCACCTTGGGATTTGCCATCAGTCCTCTTGCAATGGCCAGCATCTGCTGCTCGCCGCCAGACATGGTTCCTGCTCGCTGAGACCGCCGCTCTTTCAATCTTTTAAACATAGAGTAAGCCCGTTCAAGCCCCTCTCCTCTGTTCTTTGAAAGGTAGCCTCCCATCAGCAGATTCTCTTCTACTGTAAGATTGGGAAAAATCCATCTTCCCTCCGGCACCATGGCAATTCCCTTTGCCACAACCGCATTGGCTGTTCTCGGAAGCACCTCGCCATCGTAGCTCACCTCGCCGCTCTGGGGTTTCAAAAGACCAGAAATGCATTTAAGAAGCGTTGACTTTCCTGCTCCGTTTGCTCCGACAATAGACAGGATTTCTCCCTGCTGTACCTCAAAGCTCACTCCCTTTAAAGCCTGGATTTTCCCATAATTAAATACGAGATTATCGATTTTTAACATATCAGTCACCCACCCCCAAGTACGCGTCAATTACTTCCTGGTTGTTCTGTATTTCCTCAGGATTTCCTGTAGCCAGCTGGCTGCCGAAATTGATTACTGTTATCTCATCACAAACACTCATAATAACATCCATATGATGATCGATGACCAGGATGGTAATTCCTTTGTTTTTTTCAGAAATTTCCCGAATTACCCCTGCCAATGATTCGGATTCATCCTCATTCATACCTGCCGCAGGCTCATCCAAAAGAAGCAGCTTCGGGGATGTGACCAGCGCTCTTACGATTTCCAACCTTCGCTGCATTCCGTAAGGCAGGTTCCTTGCCAGCTGGTTGCGAATCTCCCAGAGACCCATGTCCTTTAAGGCCTCCTCACAGATTTTTGCGCAGGTTTCCTCCTCCTGCTTATAACGTTTGTTTTTTACAATTCCATCCCAGAAATTATAGGACATGTTTTTCTGATAGGCGATATGTACATTTTCATACACGCTCAGGTCTCCAAACAGCCTGATATTCTGAAAAGTACGGGCAATTCCCTCTCTTGCAATCTGATAAGGCAGTTTACCCGCTATTGATTTCCCATACAGCAGGATGTCACCCTCTGTCGGTTTGTATACACCGGTAATCATATTAAATAAGGTCGTTTTCCCGGCTCCGTTTGGACCAATAATACCAAAAATCTGTCCCTGTTTAACTTTGATATTTGCATGATTGGTCGCCACAATTCCGCCAAACCGTTTGCTGACATCCCGGATTTCCAAAGCGTATCCGTTATTATCCATAGCGATCATTCCTTTCTCGTAACTTTCACCGTTTTTCTGCAAACTTTTCCTTTTATCCAGTTAAAACAGGATTTGAAATCGTTTCGTGTCAGCTCCCGTGTACCCATAATGCCAGAAGGGCGGAACAGGATAACTAGAACTACAAGGAATCCATAAAGCACCATGCGCCACTGCTCTGCTGAACCAAAACGTAGAAGCTCCGGAAGCGGCAGAAGCAAAAGCCCTGCTAAAATGGTACCCGTAAGACTTCCCCGACCTCCCAGGATTACCATGATTACCAGCTCATCAGATTTTACCATGGTAAACATATTTGGCTGAAGGTAGTGCATATAGTGTCCTAAAAGCGCTCCAGAACAACCGCATAATGCACAGCTGATCACCATTGCCTCCATTTTATACTTAAAAACATTGACGCCCACCGACTGAGCTGCCAATTCCTCCTCACGCACTGCAATACAATTTCGCCCATGGCGGGAGTTAATAAATGATTTTAAAACAATGACCGTCAAAATAACGATAATCCACACATTAACAAAATTGCTTCCCTTCGGTATGTCTGCCAGACCTCTTGCACCGCCAGTGATGGATGTGGCATTCTGAATGATCAGCTTAATCGCCTCACCAATTCCAAGGGTAACAATAATAAAATAATCATCACGGAGTTTCAGTGTCGGATAACTGACAATGGCCCCCACAACGGAAGCAGTCAGCATACCGGCCAGTATTCCAAAATAAATCGGAACATCAAATGCCTTTGTCAGCAGCGCTGATGTGTACGCACCGATTGCCATAAAACCTGCATGTCCCATAGAGAACATTCCGGTAAAGCCGCAAAGAATGGAAACTCCTAAAACTGCGATCATATAGATACCGACTAAGGTCGCAACACCTAACCAATATTCCACTTCTTTCCCTCCTTTAAGCCTTGTCCTCGCTGGATTTTCCTAACAGACCCGACGGGCGGATCAGCAGGATAACAATCAACAGGAAATATGCAAACAAATCTCTCAATGTGGTAGACACATAAGCGGAAATCATTGCCTCCGACACTCCCAGGATCAATGCTCCTACCACTGCACCCGGAAGACTTCCCAGACCGCCGAATACCGCACAGATAAATGCCTTGTTGGTATAAAATGTTCCCAGCGACGGGTAAGTGGTATATTTCGCTCCAAGCAGTGTGCCTGCAACACCTGCCAGGCTTCCTGCAATCAGGAAAATGGAGAGAATCAGCTTAAAGGTATCAACACCCATAAGAGAGGTGGCTTCCAGGCTGTAGGACGCGCTTCGGATTGCAAGCCCCAGCTTTGTTTTCTTTATGATCCATTCCACAATCAGAAGAGCCGCCATACTTACAAAGAAAATCAGCAGGTCAACCACACCGATATTGGCACCAAGGATCTGGATGCTTTCGGCTGGAAAATTCACCGGAAAGATACGGAATCTTCCGGAAAACGCAATGATGATCAGGTTGTCGCCCATAACAGAGATTCCAAGTCCGATAATCATCAAGTACACACGGGGCGATAGGCAATAAATTCAATAAATGCTGCCAGAATCGCCGCTACTGCAATACCAGCTACAATTCCCAGAAACAGGTTCTCCATGGCATAGGTCAGGAAAAAGAAAGTGGTAAATGCACCGATTGTTACCGTAATGCTATGGGCAAAATTTGTAAAGTTCAGTAAGCTGTAGATCAGTGCATATCCAACTGCCATTAAGGCATATACACTCCCTACGGAAAGTCCATTAATCAACTGTTGTATAAACAATGAAGATACCTCCCTTATTTCTGCATAGAAGGAGTAAAGCGTCCTATAGTTTTGAATCCTCCGTTTTCAATCTGGCAGATTGGAACTTCACGGTATACCATGTGTGTTTTAGGATCAAAGGTAATCTTGCAGGTCAGTCCCTGAAGCCCGGTGGTATTTTCAAGTGCCTCACGGATTTTTGCAGGCTCTGCACTGCCAGCTTTCTCAATAGCGCCTGTCAGAAGCATGAACGCATCATAGGCAAGGTAGCAGTCCGGTCCTACATTCTGGCTGGGATCGTATCCCCACATTTCCTGGAAGTCCTTCAGAAGTCCTTCTACATTCTTTGATTCAGTATCAACAGCCACATTGTAGATCATTCCCTCTACAGAATCAGTCGCAATGTTAAACAGATCACTGGACATAGCGCCCTCAGTTGTCAGGAAAGGCTGGGTAATTCCAAGCTCTCTTGCCTGGTTTGCAATCAGACCGATCTGCTTATAGTATCCTCCGGCAATATACAATGCATCAAAGTCACCGGAATTTTTAATCTTTGTTAAAACTGCACGGTAATCCACATCTCCTGTGTTAAAGGCCTCTTTCACCGTAATCTCTCCGCCTGCGCCTTCTACATTCTTAGAAAATTCATTTGTAACACCTACAGAAAAATCGCTTCCTAAATCATAAATAATTGCAATCTTCTTGTAGTTACATTCATTTACCGCATACTGGCCCAGAATAGCACCACTCTGCGGATCGGAAAGGCAGGCTCTGAAGGCCCAGGGACGAACCTGTCCATCCTCCGTCATGGTGACCTTGGAATTAGTTGCGATGCTTGTGATAAAAGGTATCTCGTTTTCTGCCGCAACCTCGCCCAGCGCGATGGTGGTCGCAGAAGAATCGGTTCCGATAAACGCACAAACCTTATCATTCAATACGGCCTTTCTGGCTGCATTCGTTGTCTCCACCGCATCATCACGGTTGTCATAAACCTTAATTTCAATCTGCTTGCCAAGAATTCCGCCGGACTCATTTTTCTGCTTTGCCAGGAGCTCAACGGTCTCTGCCAGCACATCGCCAAAAAGAGAGGACTCACCGGTTCTGGGGCAGACAACGCCGATACGGATAGTTTCCGCTTCTTTTTTGCCGCCGCAGGCTGTCAGTGAAACCGCCGCCAATGCCAGACCAAAACCTATCATTTTTTTCATCTTCTTCATAGCTGTTCCTCTCATTTCTATAATTTATTTTCTTTCTTTTGTTTACATATTTCCGGATTCTTTTCCAATAGCTTTCCTCCTGCACGTTCCAAAAGCTTTCTCCCCTGCTCAGATGCGTTTCGGATAACTTCCGATTCATCCACAGTCAGAATTCTCCGGTTTTCCATCACAATCTTTCCGTCAATCATGGAGAGCTCCACTTCACTTCCGTTTGCCGCGTATACCAGATTTGGGATCAGATTGCTGACCGGCTCCCACACAAGGGGTATCAGATGCATTTCTTCCATGTTCAGCATGATTATATCTGCCTTTTTTCCCCGCTCCAGAGAGCCAATCTCCCGTTCCATTCCGATTGCCCTTGCACCGTCAATAGTGGCCAGCCGCAGCATCCGCCATGCAGGGAAAACCGCTGCATTTTTCGCCTTGCACTTATTTAAAACAGCACCAACCTTCATTTCATAAAACAGATTGCTTGTATTTCCGCCTGAGGTCTGATCGGAGCCGATTGCTAAACGACTGCTGTAGTGACTAAATTCTGCCGCAGGCGGGATGTTCCCATCCACAATCGCCTCGCTTCCGGAACAGAGAACCATTGCAGCGCCCTTTTTTGCCAGAAGCTGAAGCTCCTCCTCTGTTGCCACGGACAAATGAATTGCCATAAGCCTTTCATTGATCAGCCCCATTTCATCGAGAAAAGGAATGCTCCGCTTTCCATATCGCATCTGCATCTGCCTGACTTCCCGATTGCCGCAGGCCAGATGCAGATGCATCAGCAGTCCCTGCTTTTCTGACAATTCTCCCATCACCCGAAGGGTATCCGCAGACACTCGATCTAGTCCCAGAGGGCACAGCCCGCAGGTAATCCGTCCGTAATTACTCCGATGATACTGTTCAATCAGCTTTCTGCAATTTTCCAGAGATTCCTGTTCCACCTTTTCATCCAAAGGATAGAGCGTACCATCCTCGATCTCAGCCTTTTCCAAAGGCAGGGCATGTACAGTATGTGACAACTGGGCTCTTATCCCGATCTTCACGTGATTACCTGCAAAAAACAACATTTCCTCGTTGCTGTCAACCATGGTGGTTGTTCCCGCCTTTATGGCTTCACACAACATCACCATGGAGCCTGCCTGCCTCGCCTTTACATCCAAAGCTCCCTTTAGCGGAAATACCCGGCTGCTCATCCAATTTTCTGTATCCTGGGCATATCCTCTGAAAATGCTGACTCCCGTATGCGCGTGGGCATCGATCAGGCCCGGCATAAGCAGCTTTCCACGTCCATCGATATATCGGTGCGCGCTGTACTTCTTCAATATCTCTGCTGTTTCGCCAACGGAGATGATACAGTTGCCTTTAACTGCCACCGCACCATCCTGTATCACTCCGCAGCCAAGGGAATCTGCCATTGTCACTACTATCGCATTTTGAAATATACAATCAACCATGACTGGCCCCGTTACTGCATCCAGGCTCCGCCGTTAGGTGAAAGCACCTGTCCGGTACAATAATCGCTGGCTGCGGAAGCCATATATGCAACCGCGTAAGCGATATCTTCCGGCTGTCCCACTCTGTGCCAGAGCGTATCTGCAATTTCATCTTCCCATGGCCGGATTCTTGCCATTCTGGTATCAACCAACCCGGGAGCCACACAGTTAATATTGATATGATCCTTTGCAACCTCGTGGGCAATCTCCTTGGAAAATGCGATTACACCGCCCTTGGCTGCCGCATAGTGTGGATCGGAAAAGTCTCCTACAATCCCGGCTCCAGAGCTGATATTTACAATCTTTCCGCTTTTTTTCGCTCTCATAATAGGAAGTACAGACATTGTAAAGCGGTAAACACTATTTAGATTCAGCTCAATCAGACGCATCCACTCTTCTTCGTTGATATTATCGATGGTAACACCGCCGCCGCAGCCTGCAGCATCATTTACCAGAATATCTACGGTTCCGTAGGTATCCACTGCAGTTTTAATCACATTCTGGATGTCCTCGTACTTTCTCACATCGCAGTAAACTGCTGTTGCGTTCAGCCCCTGTTCGGTAATCTGAGCTACTGTTTCCTCAACGCTGTCCTTCTCAATATCGCAGGCCACCACATTGGCTCCCAGGCTTGCCAGCACCTTTGCAATTCCGCGTCCGATTCCATTTCCTGCACCGGTCACGATTGCTGTTTTCCCCAGCAGTTTAAAATAGCTGTACATTGCCTGCTCAATTACTTTTGACTCCATAGTCTCCTCCTTACGTTCTTTCATTTGATGTGTCCATTATATGATGTTGGGGTCAAAAGGTTTTTTGACCCCTCTGACACCGAATTGCTACGTGCTTTGCACTTCCGCAATTCTAAAAACATTCGTAATCCGCTCATTTTTCTTCCCAAAATGGCTTCTTACTCATGTTTTTGGCGGGTCCCAAGTTCAAAAATCCTCCTGCAAGCAAGCTTGCATTGGATTTCTGAACTTTTGACCCTGGTATCATTATATATAAATTATGTATATTTTTGCGGATAAAATGGCTCCAAAATTATGCATTATGTCTTTTGTTTTATTTTTTTTTACACTTTATCAATATCCTGTTATTTATTTTAGTTGTTTCAATATTTTTCAGAAAATTTAGGCAATTTTTACATATTACAAAAAAATGAAATACAAAAAATAATCTCTGATTTGTCCCTTAGGACGATTTAAGAAGATGTATAATTTGTTGCATAATGCAGAATTTGTAGTACAATAAAAAAAAATAAACGTATGCCGCTCCCTTTGCCGGCAATGCGTTCAGACAGGAGGAATCGCCGTGAATCGTGTCATCCCAAAAAACACCGCCGCACAGTCACTGCTTGCCGGAAAGCTTTGCAGTTATGAGACAACCAATACAGAAAAGCAGCCCATTGCCCTGATTCATCAAGACGCACGTTTTTTTCTGATCACCGCAGGTTCAGGAGAAATGTCTGTGCAAAACCGTCAGTACCCGCTTACAGCCAACACCATTGTTTCCATTATGCCATGGCAAATCTGCGATATATTCCAAATAAATTCTCCTCTGGAATATCAGATGATTACCTACAACTACGATGCGCTCACCCGTGCTGTTAAAATTTTCAGCAATGAAGAGGGACAAACCGAATCCTTTCTTACCGCCATGGAATGTCACTCGGCTGTAACCCTGATGCCTGAAAACCGCACCATCTGCCGCCTGATGGATATGATTGCAAAGGAACTCTCCATATCTGATCCCAATGAGCTTCCCTCTCAGCGTGCATTTCAAAATATCAGCATTACCAGCCTGCTTGTCCAGCTGCTTATCCGTTTTCTCCGTTTGAGCAGCGAGCTGAAAGCAGAAGAGCCCCACGTACAGACCGATTACACGGAAATCCTCCGCTATATCTATCTGCACTGCAACGAAAAGCTCTCTCTGGATAAGCTTTCCTGCCGTTTTAATTGTCCTGCCTCCGATATCAGTTCCTACCTTACAGACACAATCGGTATTTCCTTCTCTGAACTGCTGAATGAAATCCGGATCGGCAAATCTCTTAATTTTATTATGTATACAGATTTTACATTAAAAGAAATGTCGGAGTTCCTAGGCTATGTAGATGAATCCCATATTTCCAAGGTATTTGCAGCGCGGATTGGAACCAAGATCAGTGAATACCGGAAAATTTATCAGAAAGTGCAGAATATTTGTCGGATTGATGAAACAAGAACCGCCTATACGGTCATTAATTATATCTACAGAAATTACGCCGATGATTTAAATCCGCAGGGAATCTCCCACCAGTTTGGGCTTTCGGTTCCGCAGCTGAACAATCTTCTGCTCTACCAGGTAGAACAGAGCTTTTCCGAATTTTTAAACCAGGTTCGTGTCAACCGTGCCTCTGAGCTGCTGCTAATCCCCTCCAAAACCGTTTTGGAGGTTGCCTTTGAGGTCGGCTATCGAAACTCCAAAACCTTTACCCGCAATTTCGTAAAGTTGAAGGGCATGACGCCAACTACCTTTAAACAGAAGTATATGGGAAAAGCGTCCTCAGTGTAAATGCTCTGGCTGCGGATTCTTTTTTGTAAAATACTCCGAAAAACGAGGTGAGACTATGAGAAAAATTGTTCCCATGCAAAGCCTTTACTGCTCCTGCGAGGATGAAAATAAAATATGCAGCTTTGATATTGAAGTGCTGGCTACGCCCACTACACCCCTGATTCATCCCATGTCCCGCTTTTGGCTGGTCAACAGCGGTGAGGGAACGCTGTTGTTAAATGGTCAGGAATATCACTTAAAGCCTGGTACCCTTGTTTCGGTGCTTCCCTGGCAGATCAGCGATATTACGGAGGTAACTTCCCCTCTTCAGTTTTTTGTGCTGGTTTACTATTTCGACAATGTGAATGAAATCATTAAAGCCTTTTGCAATCCCAGCAACATGCCCCTTTCCATTATCCAGACCTTGAAGAAGATTCCGGTGCTGTACCTGGAGGGCGAAGCGCTGGAATCCATGAGCAGGCTGTTTTTACAGATTCGAAATGAAATCGGCGTGGAATCCATCCCCACACAGGCTGCTGCGGAGGACTTTGCTTCCCAAGAACTAAGCAATCTCTATGTCACCAACAAGCTTGTTGAAATCATCATCAGCTTCCTGCATGCAAAGCACCTTACCGCATCCGCCCCCCGGGAAAATGCAGATCCCAGCGAGATTTTCCTGTATTTGTACACACATTTAAATCAAAAAATAACCCTGGCTGCTCTGTCAAAGATTTTCTACATGAGTGAATCCGCTATCAGCGCCTATATCACCAACACAGCAGGTCTCTCCTTTTTTGACCTGTTAAATGAAATGCGCATTGGAAAAACCATCAATTATCTTCTTTACACCGATTTCACCTTGGAGGAGCTGGCGGAAATTCTAGGCTTTGTTGACAGCGCTCACATCAGCAAGGTTTTTCTGGCCAGAATGGGAATGAAAGCAAATGATTTCCGAAGCACCTACCAGAGCATCGGAAATATGTGCCGTATCAAAGACAGACGTGATTTTTATTCTCTGGTTTCCTACATTTACCGACATTACAACGAGGATTTACAGCCAAAATCCCTGGGAAAACAATTTTCCTTGTCTCCCAGGGAATTAAATCGAATTCTGCTTTATCAGGTTGAAATGAATTTTTCGGATTATTTGAATTATATCCGTATTAACCGAGCCAGTGAGCTTTTGCTTAAAACCTCTCATAGCATTATGGAAATTGCTCTGGAGGTAGGCTATAACTCCACAAAAACTCTGACCAGAAATTTTCTCAAATTTCGCTCCATGACGCCCAGCAAATTCCGGCAGACCATTGAACTGCAGAATACAAACTAGCCTGCATTTACATCGTATACTTCACTGTCCAGCTCCAGGGGTACATAGGCGCAAGCCTCCTGCTCCGAACGTATCCGCGTTCCTGCTTTCCCGTGGATAGCACATCCGGCCTTTTCCAGAGACGTTATGACTGCGCACCTGCCCGGGAGAGCCTCTACAAAATCAATACAGGCCTCTACCTTGGGAAGCATACTTCCCCTGGCAAACTGACCCTCTGCAATGTATTTCTTTGCCTCCGCTATGCTGATCTCCTCCAAAGCTTTCTGTCCCGGTTTGTTGAAGTTAATATAAACCTGATCTACTGCCGTAAGGATGATCAGCATATCAGCCTTTAATTCCTGTGCCAGCCTGCTGCTGGATTTGTCCTTATCTATCACGGCATCAATCCCACGAAGCCCGTTTTCCGTTTCCACCACCGGAATACCGCCGCCCCCCACTGCAATCACAATCAAACCGCTTTGAATCATTTTTCGGATGGCACTGAGTTCTATAATTCGTTTAGGAAGGGGGGATGGAACTACCCGACGGTATCCCCTTCCGGCATCCTCCATAAAGGTGTATCCCTTTCCTTTCTGAATCTCCTGTGCCTCTTCCTTCGTATAAAAACTTCCGATAGGCTTTGTGGGCAACCCAAATGCATGGTCAGTCCCATCCACCAGAACCTGCGTTACCACACTGACAACGTTTTTTTCAAGGCCCCGTTTCAAAAAGCTCTGCTGAAGAGCTTGCTGAAGGTGATAGCCGATAAATCCCTGAGACATAGCTCCGCACTCCGGAAAGGGCATATAGGGCGTACAGGGTCCGTTTACAGCTGCATAATTCATGGCTGCATTGATAATACCCACCTGGGGGCCATTACCGTGTCCGATGACGATTTCATGTCCCTCCGCCACCAGATCCGCAATGATTTCCGCCGCAAAGCGTACCTGGCTGATCTGCTCCTGGGGCGTATTTCCCAGAGCATTTCCCCCCAATGCAACCACAATGCGTTTCTTCCCCTTTTTCATTATAAGCCTCCTTAGGAAAGCGTTGCGTAGATCACAGCCTTGATGGTGTGCATACGGTTTTCCGCTTCATCAAATACAATGGATTTCTTTGATTCAAATACCTCATCAGTCACTTCCATTTCCGTAATACCGAATTTCTCTGCAATCTGCGTTCCGATAGTAGTTTTGGTATCATGGAAGGACGGCAGACAGTGCATAAAAACAGAGCCCGGATTTGTTTTTGCCATTATAGCTGCATTTACCTGATACTTCTTTAAAAGCCTGATTCTTGTATCCCATACCTCATCCGGTTCACCCATAGATACCCAGATATCAGTGTAAATCACATCTGCGTTTTCTGCACCTTCATTCACATCCTCTGTCAGGCGCACGGTACAGTCATTCTCTTCAGCAATCTTTGTTGCTTCGTCTACCAGCCATTGTGCAGGGAACAGCTCTTTTGGTGCACAGGCCGTAAAATTAATACCCATCTTTGCACAAGCTACCATCAGTGAATTACCCATATTATTTCTTGCATCGCCCATAAAGGTAAAGTTTAGACCCTTTAATCTGCCGAACTTCTCCTCCATTGTCAGAAGATCGGCCAACATCTGTGTGGGATGAAACTGGTCAGTCAGGCCATTCCAAACAGGTACACCTGCATATTTCGCCAGCTCGTCCACAATATCCTGACTAAATCCTCTGTACTCAATTCCATCGTACATCCTTCCCAAAACTCTTGCTGTGTCCGCAATGCTCTCCTTCTTGCCCATCTGGCTGCTGCCCGGATCCAGGTAGGTCACCCCCATGCCCAGATCTCTTCCAGCCACCTCAAAGGCACAGCGGGTACGTGTGGAGGTCTTTTCAAACAGAAGAACAATGTTCTTGTTCTCCAGATATTTGTGAGGTACACCATTTCTTTTCATGTTTTTGAACTGCTTCGACAAATCCAACAGATAGCGGATTTCCTCCGATGTATAGTCCAGTAATTTCAGATAGCTTCTTCCTTTGATATTTACTCCCATTGTCTGATTCTCCTTCTCGTTTTATAATTCTTCCCGCTCAAGTGGCATACTCATACACCTTGGACCACCTCTGCCTCTTGACAGTTCTGAGCTGGGCATTTCATGTACTGTAATTCCGTTGTCTTCCAAAATTCTATTTGTAATATAGTTTCTGTCATATACAATAACCTCTCCCGGCGCAATACAAAGGGTGTTAGAGCCGTCATTCCACTGCTCCCGCTCCGAAGCAACCCGATCCTTACCGCCGCAGTGAATCATGGTAACCTTATCAAGTCCCAAATGAGCTGCAAGCACAGATGGCAGCGAATTGTCAAGCTCTACAACCCGCAGCTGCCCCTCTTTATCACCCTTAGTTATCTCATAAATGCGCAGACTTCCCAAAATTCCCGGATGGATGGTAAACTTATCGCAATCCACCTGGGTACATACCGTATCCAGATGCATATATGCGCGGATACTGGGAATATCCAGTGCCAGAATGGTTTCAATCTCACAGTTATTGTCGTTGAAAATATTCTGAGCCAACGCCTCTACTGCCTCTGGAGTTGTTCTCTGGGAAATTCCTACTGCAAGAACTCTCCTGCTTAAATTGAGGATATCGCCGCCCTCAATGGAAAAGGGGTATTCTCTTTTGTAGTAAAAATGGGTTCCCGCAAAATCTCGATGATTTTCCAGTATGTATTTTCCGAATATAGTTTCCCGCCTTCTTGTTTTTGAATACATCTTATTCAGGCTCACGCCTCTTCCCACACTGGCAAAGGGGTCTCTGGTAAAATAGAGATTGGGAATCGGGTCAAGGATAAACCGACTGTCCGATTTTACCCGTTCCACCAGGGGACTGTAAATTTCTGTTTTCAGTTCGTGAATACTCACTCCGGACATGGCCTTTAACACCAGTTCCGTCTCATCCTCAATTCCCATCAGATGTTCATACAGTTGATTTTTAAATCGATTGGCTGTATTTCCTCCTTCACTGATAAACTGCTTTACAAATACCTCCTTCAGCAAAGGCTTTTCTTTTATGACCTCTGCCATCAGGTCCTCCAGATAAACAACTTCTGTTCCCTGTTCCCTCAAAATCCCTGCAAAACAGCTGTGCTCACTGCGAGCTGTTTTCAGATATGGAATATCATCAAACAGCAGCCGCTCCAGCTCTTCTGGAACCAGATGCTCCAATTCAACGCCGGGCTTATGAAGCATTACCTTTTTCAGCTTTCCTATCTCGCTGGTGACATTGATCGGCATGCTCTCCCTCCTTTTTGTTTGCTCTTGTTTTTCATACACCCATTGTACTATATTTTTTGCAAAAGCATCGGTCATTCAATGGTTCTTCACTTGTATTTTAACAGGTTTCGACTGTCCTCTTCAGATGAAATTCTAAGAATAATTTCAGGATATCCAACCCTTTTTTGGGCTGTCTGCCTGGTCTTTTGTGGAATTAAAATACAAAAAAAGCTGCAATTTTTGTCCTGGTATATAAAGAAAGGATTTTCAATTCGCGAAAGTGAGTCTTTTGTTTATAGTTTTTGGCTCAGCTTTATCTTCTGTAGCCGGTTTTAATGGATCATAAGGATTTCGGTCTGTATCCAATGGTACAAAGCCAGGAGCCGGATCTGTAAATCCACGTCTTGTAAGAGTCAGCCGGAGTTCTTATATTCATCTTCAATGGTGATCTTATCAAAAACTGCCTCATCAAAATGTTTGTTCCTGATGATCATATCCATTATATGGAAACCTCGGTTTGTCTCTTCCCCTGTTATTTGCATAAGGATCCAACTGATAGGTATCTCGTATAATAGCCATTAAACCATCAAAACTTTTTCGCATGTCGGTTCGGCCACATTATCTACACATAAAGATAAACCGGCTTATAAACATGAAATTTTTATCCTCATCTTTTTACCAAAAGCTTTATTTAAGGCATTTTTATAACAAAAGATGAGGATAAAAAAGTTATCTCAATCCACAGATGCGAGCAAGTTCATCCTCATTTTCTTCCCATTCCGGAGTCTCGTCTGGAATCGTAGAATTAGCAGTATTCATTGCTTCTTCAAGCATTTCAATGGATGGAGTCGCATAAATCCTGGTTGTTTCAGTAGATGAATGTCCAAGAATTACAGATATCATCTCCAGTTCAACACCGTTTCGGTATAAACCAGTTGCCCTGGTACGCCGGAACATATGGCAATGCAGATGTTTCGGGAGATTTGGGTGTTCTGACCTGATCGCATCCGCATACTTATTGATGATTCTTGAAACATTTCCAGGGGACATCGGAGCAATACTTCCTTTGATTTTCGTATAGAATAAGGGCTGATCAGGAAGCATTTCCGGATGAAACTGTCTTAAATACTTTTTTAAATGAGATACTGTTGCATCTGTAATGGATACGGAACGTTCCTTATCACCTTTTCCATGTATGTGAATGCTTGGAACGGATGTAAGTTTCAGGGATGATATCTTAAGTTCAAGAAGCTCCGCTATGCGAATCGCTGTATCATACAGGAGAATCATGATCATCCTGTCACGGTTTCCTTTTTGTGTATCTGGAGGAGCTGCAAGCAGGGCCTTCATATCCTCATCCTGAATGATCTGTTTTTCCTTTTTTGGCTCCTTCAAAAAGGGTACATGAGATGCAGATAACGCTATAGACTGAAGAGAGATATCCATATCCGACGCATACCACAGATAGGCCCTTAGTGCAGCAAGCCGGTTGTTGCAGGTAAAAGCTTCGCATCCCTGGCTGTTCAAATATCCCAGATAATCCAGCATAAGTTCACTGGTGCAATCAGTAAACAGAAACTTTTTTATGGATATTTTCTGTACATTTGTCATGTATCTCCGGAATACAGTGAGTCCATCACGATAAGTTTCTATTGTATGTATGCTCCTTGCTGCCTGACAGGGAAGATAGTAGCTTAAAAAATCATTTGTCTTCGAGAAAAAGAGCTGGCAGTTCAAAGTTCTATTTTTCATCGGCCACCTCCGGTATTACGAAGGATGCAGACTGATCTTTTTGCTTGATGATGGAAAAGGCTTCTTCCACCTGGTGATAATAATAAAAAGTATCGTCCGGACTGGAATGACCAAGATACTTGCTTAGATAAGGCATCATGTTATCCAGTTTAACACCAGATTTCATCCATTCGTTCATTCTTAGTACCACAAACGTATGACGCAGAGAATGTACTGTTGGCTGGAGAACCCCTTCTCTGGCATAAGGTGTTTGCTCCCATGCCCGGTGGAAACGTTTCCCGACGGAAGCAACCTGCAGTACTTTTGCTGGATCGGATGCAGGAAAGAACCATTCCGATTTTATTTTATATTTAACTGTCATGATCTTTAGATACTCACAGCATAACTGTCGCAGATCGTCCGGCAGATAGACCAGACGGTCATTGCTGCCTTTTGACTGATAGATTTTTAGCACACCATTTTCCGGGTCGACCATATCCAGCCGTAGTTTTCTGGCTTCTGATACCCTGAGCCCACAGCAGAAAAGCATGCGAAACAGGATCCTGTATTCCAGAGCCAGCCTATGAAAGACCTCGGCATTTATGGCTGGCTGGTAACTGTCAATCTCCAGAAACAGGGACTGTATTTCTTCAATACTTAAAACATATGCGATACGGCTGCTGTTTCTGTAAAAATTACGGATGAAGCAGGTACACATGAGGAAATGATAGAAAAAGATGCCTATCCGTATGTGTTCTATTGTTCATCTGTCCCATCGGAGTACGTTTTTATTGATGCTGAAGGAAATGAACTTAACTGAAACCTCAGCAACTTCAAATTTGAAGGGAGGCAGTTAAGATGATTTCTTGTAATAAGAAATTGAAGAGTGCAGCTAAGGGATTTCTATGTGGAATGTTGCTATATCTATTTATGATATTTATGACGGGGCATTTCACCTTTTTCAGATTATCTGAAATTCCGACGTATCTTTTGAGACGACTCCCATACGGAATAATGAAGTGTTTCTCCTTTGGAGTGGTTGGTTACCTAATAAGTTTGTGTTATTACATTGAGAAAAGAAAATTCAATAAATGATAAAAAGTGGGCTTCTAGGAATAATCGCAAAGGCTGCCGTCCTGGTATTTGTTAGGCGGTAGCCTTTGCTTATGCAAGAATGAAAATGTGCTTTTATATGTTGATTGACTCAGTTATTCATTCCTATGATCACAACTCTGCAGAATTTCCAGGGTCCTATTATCTCTTTCTCCACCGAAAAATTTTTTGAGTACTTTTTCAAATACATCAATTTCCGGAGCTACAGTATCAAATAGGGTCATACAGGACTGGAGCTTTCTATCATCTGGTTCACCCATTACTTTCTTTGCATCGTTGTCTTTAATTTCCAGCAGGACAGTGGATATTTCAATCAGATTATGGCCGAGGGTTGGATCCGTAATATAGTTTTCAGCTTCCTCACGACTTTCAATGGCATAGTATATCGCCATATTACTGTATCCGAGACCACGAATCTGGGGGAATATGAACCACATCCAATGGCTTCTCTTTTTACCTACCTTTAATTCCTCATAAGCGTCATGATAGTAATTCTGCTGTGCTATTAGGAAACGATCTAATGATTTTTTCATGAATGGCTCCTTAAAAATATTTACTTTGGCGAGGCTTCTGCAGGTGACAGTTGTTCAATTTTTGCCTGCAGCTTTGCATTTTCTCTATCCGCTTCTCTGATACGCTCCTGCATTTCACGCTCTTTATCCATGACGGCGCGCTCTTTATCAATTTCCGCACGCAATTTGCTTTCATTTAACTGAGACTGTAGGGCTGAAAATTTGTCCTGGAGCTCTTTGTACTGCTCCTGTAAATCCTTGTATTTTTCCAGATCGGCTTCCATACCAGTCATTTTTTTGAGAAGAAGATCATTGCTGGCAGTTTTTTCATTGGCAATCGTGCGGGCATCATCACGCTCACGGCATGCATGCTCTTTTTCACTCATTACTTTTTCAATTTGAGCAGTGGTTTCTTTTTTTATGGCTTCAATCTGGGCAGCGGCATCCTCCTCTGCTTTATTCATCGTATCCATGGCCTCTTTTTGGAGTCTGTTAGCCAAATCAGTATTTTGCTGGGCCCTATCCATATCAATTTGGGCCTTTGCAATAGCCTGTTCTTTTTCTGTAATCGCAGCATTTAATGCTTCCTGAAGCCTAGAAATTTTGGCATCCTGGCCGACTGCTATACCATTAAGTTGTTTAATTAATGTAGAGATCGTGGCTTCAACTGCCAGTAAGGGGCCTTCTAACTCAGGATGTGTCCCTCTGATATTGTCGGACTCTGCAATATCAAGAATGCGCAGAATAGCATTCTCCTGCTGCTCGCCTTTTGGGTCTTCCAGATTTTTATACAGATCAATGATGTGCATCAGCCGTTCCGATGCTGTTGCGGTCAAGCGCATGCTGACCGGCTTTTTGGCAGATTTTTCTTTGATTTCTTCCATGGGATGCTCCTGATTGATATAAATGTTTACGTTTACATTATTTACGTTTACTTTAATTGTATTATAGCATCATACAGGCCACATAACAATAGAAAGTTTATTTTTAGTGAAAAACGTAAACTTTTTATTGCGAGAAATGTAAATAAAAATAGCCCTGGACATTTTTGCCCAAGGCTATATCATGCAGCATCAATTTTACTTTGCAATTAGGCGAATACACAATGAATTTCACGATATATGTTGAATTTAAAGTGCACGTGGTCACTGATTCCCACATGTGATAATTCAGCAGACAAGTACGGCAAATATTTTTGATTTGGAGTTGTTTAGGCATTTTAGAACAAAAAGTTTACGTTTACGCCGTAAACGTAAACTTTTATGGAGATGAGCAACGATTATAGCATATAGAAAGAAAAATTCCATAAATAATGCTATTCTACCGTTCCAGTGGAAGATCTAATCCAGGATCTTTTCAGGCTTAAAATTGAGGTAGTCTCCAGAAACCAGGTGATACCGGATCCCATGGTGAACTCCGTGGATACTGTCGCCGTAACGGGACTCTCCGTGGCAGTGGGAATATACAACATGCTCCACTCCGTACTCTTCGGCCATCCGCGTGAAGATACTCTCCTCTTCCACGATATTTGTTGGCGGATAGTGGAGAAACATAATATATTTACGGAAGCCGGCCTCTCTGGCGCTTTCAAAAGAAATCCGCAATCGTTCCGCTTCCCGCGCTACCAGCTTTTTGGCCTGTTTCTCATTGGCTTCATCCCATCCGACAATCTGCCCTTTTGAATTGATGTAGAATGGTCCCTCAAAGGTATATCCTTTTGTTCCTACAAGGGCATAATCCTGGTAATGATAGTGATTATTCTGCAGGAAATGCAGCTGTGGTTCATATTCTTGATTTAGAACTGCAGTTTTCTTGGCATCCCAAAACATATCGTGATTTCCCCGCAGCAAAATCTTATTTCCGGGAAGATCTGCGATAAAAGCAAGATCTGTTTTTGCTTCGGACAGATTTTTGCCCCAGCAATGATCTCCAGTGATGACAAATGTATCTTCATTTCCAATCAGTTTTCTGCAATTCTTTTCGAGTTTTTCTTCATGCTTTTTCCAGACTTTCCCGAATCTATCCATAGGTTTGTCTACGGAAAAGGCCAGATGCATATCTCCCAGAGCATATAGTGCCATGTTTTCTGAGTCTCCATTTAAAATGAATGTTTGATGAGCAGGCCGGACAATACAAACTGCGATGTTATATGGGGAGGATGCTCAACGATATTTTTAGTATAATGGGTTGCTTCGGGAGTGTCAATTCGATTTGCATTCACCTACATCTGGCCGGCTTAGGCCAGGAGGCTGATTGGCAAAACAAAAAGAGGATATGCCCATAACAGACATACCCGCTAAAATTACTTTGTTGTCTGCATCAAAGTTTAGAAATAAAAAAGTTTACATTTACAGCGTAAACGTAAACTTCCAAAGAAAGTGGCAGATTTTTCATGCATCATCTGTAAATGATACGACATCGTTGGGCGTGCAGGACAGATATTTGCATATGCGTTCTAATGTTACCAAGGTTATATTTTGGCCTTTTTTGAGCCGGTCAAGCGTATGATTGTCAAGGACCTTATCCTTCAACAGAGTATACTGTGTAATTTTGCGTTTCTGCATCGTGTCCCATAACGGGCTGTAATCAACCATTGAAAAGTCCTCCTAAGAACAATCATAGCTGATTTACGGATAAATCAACATTGTGCATATATGCACAATGTTGTATACTGGTTAGAAGGAGGTAAGAGAATATGCAGGAATTTGACTATAGTAATGAAACATCGAATGATTTGTATGATGCGGTGGATGGGCTGTCTTATGAGGAAGCGGTATTTGCCAAGGAAGCTATTGAAAAAATAAAAGAGGAAAAAGAAGAGAAAAAGGTCATGAAATTTAAAAAATGGTTTAATGAGGCTCTTTTCCCGATTCTTAATGAATTTGCTGCTGTTTCCGGATGCTGCCTTAAAATTGATCAGGATGCGTGTGGCGGTATGACAGTAACATTAAGGAGCAAGTATGGCGTTGATATCACTGCAAACCAGAAACAAATGCACATGGCAATAGCATTCGCAGACCACATTGCTGTAAACAAGTGGTCTGGAGCTGATGAGGTGGAACTTACTCTCATATATGGTATTCCTGAAGAAGATTAAGAATTGAATGGATGAGAAAAGGTTCATCCTATTAGCAAAACACTAATGAGATGGACCTTTCATTGAATTCTCTTAATAAATGCAGTATTGAGGTGCTCCCCCGGATGCCAGAAGATCATCAATACCTTTTCCATTTTCTTCTTTCCAGTTTGCAATTACGACTGGGATGCCAGCGGTTTTTAGTCCGTCTGCCAGTGATTTTTCGCACGATAAAACCCGCTCATTATGAAGCTTGTCTGCATCAAATGCAACAACAACCATTTTCATTCCCAGTTCTTTCATTTGAGAAAGGACACCGTCATCTAAAATAAGAGAATAGGAATTGACCCCGGGAAGAGTTACCACCGGAGTCGATAAGGCGTTGGATGCAAATAGTCCTTTTGGCTCACCCTCCGTGATGTACCAAAGGGAGGATGTTTTGGCAAAAGGAAGGCCGTAAAAACTGCATCGGTTTGCAGCCGCGCAGCCCTTTTTATAGATGTTGGCCAATATTCCACGTGTTGCAGCCTGAGAATCCTGATAGTAGGAAGCCAGGGTTCTGTATTTTCCTTTTTGCGGGAGAAATTCTTTCTCTCCTCCAGGGGTTACAAAGTAAACTCCCTTCATACTGATGAAATATTTTTTACCTTCGGCATAGTAGAAACGATCCTGGCCGGAAGTGATCACGGTTGCATCAATGTCAGAAAAATCTTTCCGGATCCGAAGACGAAAGGTGTTCCCATCGAGGTCATACATCGGAAATACCAGTCCACTTGGGCCGGCAAAGGTCCACTGCTCTCCTTTTAAATACGCCCCGGGAATTCCTTCGAGTGAATTTGATCCAAATTTCTGTAGAATTAGATCTGCAAGCCTGGCTCTGGTTATATTTCTGGTGCGGTATCGGTTATGGTACTTTACCCGCAGGCTGTCCTCTTCTGGAAATGATACAATATGATGCTTTTCAATCAGTTCATCCGTCCAACCCTGGCTATGAAGATAAGCCTTGTGTGCCGGGTCAAGGATCAGAAGATTTTGCATATAGGTGTAAATACTGCTGCAGTTTTCATTGTTTTTGGGCACAATCTGATCAACCGGTTTCAGTTCCCTTTTTTGTGGTTTTGAAATATGCGAATAATTCATTCCGGTTTTCTTTTTCCGGAGCAGTTCGTACTGAGTGCGTTCTTCATAGATGGAACTGCCGGAACCTTTTGCGCTTCCGATGAACACATATTCCTGGCCATCGGAACCGATCATATTGCACTTTTCTTTATCACGCTGGCAGCAGATGAGCTCACCACCGTAATCTTCCGGTGTCCAATAGCCACACCAGTCTTCATGCTGACAAATGGGGCATTTTCTGGCCCTGCTTACCCCTTTCCATGCATCGCTCATGTTCTTCTCCTCCTGTAAATATGATATTTGTTTGCTTTTTACCGCCATGTAGCGGAGTATGTCAGTCCTGCTGACGCATATGATTGCCTGTCGGCATCATTTTCGCATAAAAAAGGGCATATCAATCCCGGATGAGATCGTATGCCTTTCACATAGCGAATTATATTTGAAAAAAATGAGTACCGTTTTATTATATCTGCTTCACAAATGCTTGTCAACAGCGCTGAAACCCTGTTCGGCGAAGGGAAAGCCTTTGAAAGGACTGCAAGTTAAACACTCATGGGAAGGTTAAGAGATGCAGACCAGTCAGATTAATTCCAATATCTGTTGGATGTTCTTTTTGCCAAATGAGGTTTTATCCTGATTGATAATCAGACAGGGAACGCTCATAACATGATATTTTTCTTTTAAATCTGGAAAATGGGCAATATCATATACTTCAGCCGTTACGAGAGGGTTTAGGGAAGCAATCCTCTGTGCGGCCGTCACAAGATCCGGGCACATGGTACAGGAAAGTGATACCAGGACCTGCAGATGAACGTTATGCTGGATTGCCAGTATTTTTTCTCTTATTACAGGATCAAGTGGCTGCCCAGGCCCTGCAGCATTATATAATCCCAGAATAAAGGACGTAAATTCATGCCCTCCAGGGACGCCGTGAAAAGCCAGCCCTGTCTGCTCTCCGCTTTCGGTTAATACATCCACAAAAGGAAGCGAAGCACCGGTCTCTGCAGAAGGGACGCGTTCGTGCACAGTCAACTTATCTGTATATTTTGCCAGTTCTGTCATATAATTTTCTAATTCCTGGCTCACGGGCCGGGAATCCAGATGCAGCTCAAGCTGCAATTTCCGTTCCATTTTGGCAAATACCGTATTTAACTGGTTTATGATATCCTGTGAGAAAAAACTATTTGAGGATTTTACATCTGGCGCGGCACCTTTTTTAACCGCCTGTTTTGCATGGATACCGGTTCTTCCCTGCATGGCAGCCGCATATTTTTCCAGCTCCGTAGCGGCGGTAGCACCATCTCCCACTGCCGTTACTACCTGGCGCAGATTTTTCTGGCACACATCACCGGCTGCATAAATTCCTTGGCAGCTGGTCTGCCGGCTCTTATCGGTTATCACATATCCATGGGGATCCAGATTTACCAGTTCTTTTACCAGTGATGTGTTTGGCTCATAACCTGCAAATACAAACACTCCGAACGTGTCATTTGCAGAATCAAAGAGAGTTTCCTTTCCGGTATTTCTATTTCTGTAGCAGATCCTGCGCAGCATGTGGTCACCCTCAACACAAATAACTTCGGTATTTGTCAGGACGGTAATCTTAGGATGATTTTTGGCTGCTTCTGCAACAGCTTTTGCGCAGGAAAAATCATCGTCTCGGATCAAAATGGTCACATGGCTTGCGAATTTGGTGAGGAATACACTCTCTTCTGCCGCTGCAAATCCTCCGCCGATTACAAAGATTTCTTTCCCGTAGAAGAATTCTCCGTCACAGGTTGCACAGTAAGCTACTCCATGACCGCGGAACTCTGCCTCACCTGGAAAGCCGATCATTCTTGGATGGGCGCCTGTTGCAAGCAGAATTCCAAAGCTTTGGAAGCTGTCCTTGTCTGTAGTGCTTTCCCAGAGTTCTGCTCCGGATGCAGTTTCTTCTTTTTTTAGCGCAGTAACTTCCCTTAATAGAAATTCAGCTCCAAAAAACTCGGCCTGTCTGCGCATGGTTTCTGTCAGTGCTCTCCCGCTGGTTTTCTCAATGCCTGGATAATTTACCACTTCATCAGTGATGGTGACCTGGCCGCCGAATTTCTCTTTTTCAAGGATAAGGACACGATAGCGGGCACGTGCAAGATATAATGCGGCGGTCAGTCCGGCCGGCCCTCCGCCGATCACTACTACATCATAGAAATTTTCCTTTTCCATCAGAGCATACCTACCAGATCAAGGCTTGGTTTTAAGGTTTCTGCACCAGGTTGCCATTTGGCCGGGCATACTTGATCGCCATGTTCTGCTACGAACTGGCATGCCTGAAGGCGGCGAAACAGTTCATCCGCATTACGGCCAACATTGCCCGCATTTATTTCGTATACAACGATTTTTCCCTCTGGATTTACGATGAAGCTTCCTCTCTCGGCCATTCCATCGGACTCAATCAATACCCCAAAGTCCTTACATAATACATGAGCGGGATCGGCCAGCATTGGGTATGCGATCTTACCAATTCGCTCAGAGTGATCGTGCCATGCTTTGTGTACGAAATGAGAATCTGTAGAGACCGAATAAACTTCGCATCCTGCTTTTAGAAACTCTGGATATTTGTTCTGAAGATCTTCCAGCTCCGTAGGGCATACAAAGGTAAAGTCTGCCGGATAGAAGAAAAAGAGACTCCATTCTTTCATGATATCGTTTTTGGTTATGGTTTTAAATTCACCATTCTGATAAGCCTGAACAGAAAAATCATTTATTTCTTTGTTGATCATTGACATCTTCGCAGTCCTCCTTTATGGAGTAATGGTTCCCAGAAGCACATCAAGTTATGCGGAGACCGCGCTGCAACAATGACGTTTGCATAGAGAAAGGCATCAATCTTATGGCAATCAGAAACAAAAAAGACATACAAAGTCCATTGGGCTTATATGTCTTTTACCTGCAGCTCCTAAAACCAATCTGTTACGATATGGTACGGATCCATGGTTTCTGCAGTGATATAGTATTCGCCGGTTGCAGGGACAGGCTGCCCGTCCGGGCCGATGATCTTTGCATCAGCACTTATTTCTGCCAGGGGAAGTAAGGTTGTTCAGGGTTTGATTAAGCACAGTGGGTTGTTCTCAACAATTTTGTATAGATACTTTCTTTTGTCCCCGAACCGCTCTACCACAACGTCGGCTCTGGGACTTCTTAAGGTCATTTTCATATTCATATCCTTCTTAAGGCCAGTATTCCAGAAAAGATCATGCTCCGAATGATACACGCAGTGGTGGGCCATTTGTCAGGCATGATCCTGCTTCACCAATTCTATCATTATTTGCGAGTTGCATCAATACAAAAAAGAGGCATTAAACACTGTGAAGAACACCAGGCCTTCATCGTCTATCACCACATTGCCGTGCATGGACGAAAACAGAAGGAATCAGCGATATTTAGTATTGCGATGGGTACAATACTGCGTTAGAACGGTTTCCTGTGCTAAATCATCAATAGCCTGGTCATATGGGGATTTGTTCTGTACAATGCAGAAAAGAAGCGTTGCAAGAAACAAGAAAAGTAAGAAACATATCAAATACATCGTAATTTTTGTCCTCCTGTGGTATTGAAACGGTTACTGATTTAAGCTTCGATCTTTCTTAGGTATCAGAAAGTGCCAGGCACTCCATATGCCCATTCGTGAATTGGTATAAGTGTTTAAGAAGTGGAATTTCTGGGTTCTTCAGCGAAGCATCGGTGCTAAAGAGTAAAGGTGTTTTAAAATGGCTGGTGTCCAGAAAGTGGTTCAATTTCCTTGCATCATCTAAAGTTTCGGCGATCACTATGCATGTCTGATAGGAAGTGGCATTTTGACGATCCAGTTCCGCTTTTAATGCCTTTTTATTTGAACGGTAGGGAAATACTAAGATCTGCCCCTGCAAACGCGTCTTAAGGCAGATATGGGGAATAGATGGGGCATTCTCAATGGCCTGCGCAAGGAATATCTGGTGATTGCTTCTCAGAATATTGATGCAGGCGCTATTGCGGACCAGAACTGTTAAAATTGTGGATGGATCATTTGCAGTACGGTTTGGAAAATGATCAAAAATTCTGGGATGCGGGAATAATAATTCCATTAATTTATTTGTAAATGAGCTTAACTGCAGGATAGACGGTCCGCTTGCTGTTCCGCCGCGAAATATGGAAAGTGGGATCAACAATCCTTTGCGTATCAGAGCATGGATGGGGTTTCGATAGGGATTACCGTTTCCGTCGGAAAAACGCTTGAATCTGTTTTCACACCCACAAAACAATAGAAAATCTCTTACCTGAGATGCGGTACAATACTGCAGCTCATAGACTATGGATAGGATGAGCAGTTCCAGATCAGACAATTCATTTTTTGTGATGGATTGCCATGCTCCTGATGATCTAGGGACCTGAATGGATTTAATGGTTGTGGTGCTATCAAATCGAAATGGGGAATAGGACATGGTATATGCGGTGGTATTCGCGTTCCTTTCATTTTCATTCACCGAAGAAGATGCCATCGGTGTGTTCCGTGGGGGTTATGATATGGGTCGGCTCTACTGGCGTTTGATCTTCTGCATCTGAGACAGCTTCAGTTGTTTCTGTGGTCAGATCCGTCTGGACCTGGGGTTCTGGAATGGATTTTTTATTTCCTGCGAGGAAATAATTTCCTGGTTTGCATGAAGAAAAATACCCGTTTGATGATATGTGGGCAACGCTGAATCGTTTTTCAAAAACGGATGGATGCAACGGTCCTGGCATGAATGGCTCCCATTCGATCTTTAGTCTTGGGGCGCTCTTCTCTCTCGGTTTGGGCAGAAAATTCACTTTTCCCCTAAAGGGATAAATGGGTGAAGAATTGTTTACGGAAAAGAATATAACTTCCTGAAAGCCCAAATACCGGAATACCGTGCCAGAAAAACGTTCGGATAAGGTAGGTGTAGAGCGCCTGGAATATGAGTAAGCCGGTAGCTCTGCGGTGATTGCTGTTTCCGTAACAGTTTCCTGTGTGACGTGTTCCAGGGTCTCGCCAGCCATTTTGGAAAAGATATCCATTTCCGTGGTGCTTACGCGTCCAAATATGATCTGGTGTGCGCAGTTACCGAGCATGATGCTGTCAAGCTGTATCTTCTTTACCTGATCCAGTGTCTGGATGGCACAGATGACAGCAACCCGGTACTGGCGGAACAGTGTGAAGAAACTTTGCAGTTTCGGATGCAGGAGCACAGGAAGCTCATCGATGTAAATAAAATTTTTGATACGGTCATTTTCTGATCCAGGACGCCTGAGGACGGCCGTTTCATAGGAAAGCAGGAAAAACAGGCCAAAACCGGTTGCCACAGAATCGCCTCGCTCAAGGGCATAATTTAATATGATGATCTCACCGTACTCCAGGGCTTTATCAATATCAACGGTCTCTTCTGCTTCAAAAACATCGCGGACCAGAGGATCATTTAGGAAATTGTTGATCAGGTTTCGCAGACCATTGCAGCGATCGTACATATTTGCTTTATTTTCGCCCAGAAGGTCATTGTTGATGGTTGTGTATACCTGTTGCCACTGCCCTACATCTACAATCTCAGCAACCTGTTCTGTGCGGTCATTTCCATTGCTTCTGAGGCTGTGAACGGAATAGTGCTTAATAAGTGCATCCAGATATGGGCGGCAGCGACTACAGTCGTTGATCAGGTTCTGCACATCGGATGCTTTGGGAACCTGTCCGGGGTGCACCAGATGGTAAGTCAGCATTAATAGTTCTGCTATGCTGACAGTTACTGTTTCGTTGAGACTCGAAAAATATGGATCGGATACGCCTGACTGGTCATAAATGGACTGGACTACGGTAGCGAAATTGGAGGCCTGGGCCGTGATGGTGGTTGCCAGCTCCTTTCCGGTCAGTGCGGGATCGATTTTAAAAGGATTGAAGCCGGTGAAACCTTCTTTGTGTTTTCTGTCTTTTAAAATCGGGTCAATCCTATGGATCTTCAGTTTGCGGTTTTTGGCCATATGGTAGCACTGATCCGCCCATGCCGCATTGGGCGCAACCACGGTGATGCCAGCGGATTGAGAGTCAAACTTGAGATGCCGGTACAACTCTCTTCTGCTGGCATTTTCTTTTTCAATCTGTTTGTCTGCGTTTGGATTTTCTAAAAGTATCGGCTCAAAGTAATTGATGGAAAAATCAGTTCCATTGAATGGGGCGCAAATCCGTAATTTCCCCTCTTTCAGGGCTTTGTAGCAGGCTTTTTTCTGATAATCCTCGTTATATACTTTCTGATCAAGGTCGTCCGCAATGGCAACCGTGAGCACACTGGATGTTTTTGCGGTGCCGGTTGTACCGTCACAGTACATATGCAAAAATCGGTCCAACTCTTTTACAACAAACTGGGATCCCGTTGAAAGATAGCGGACTGCTTTAAAATCATAAGCAAATTCTTTGGATTTCCGGAAATCTATGTAATGATCGAGTTTAAACCGATCGATTTCATCCAAGACTAGGTCCGAAGAAAATGTGCCATATAATTTGCATCCGATATAGATGGGAATAAGAGGCGGAAGTCCGGCAAATAGGAAAATGCCCAGTTGCATGATCATATCCTTGCCGATGTACTCTCCCACCGGAATGACTGAGAGAAAACGAATCAGGGGCGGATAAAGGCTGCTCATTATGAACTTCTGAATGATTATAAGGTCATTCAATGTTAGGAGGATGAGGCTTCCATATTTGTACAAACGGTAGTTCCAAAAAACATATCTGGTAGAATACATCCAGATAAACGGAGGCATAAATAGCCAGAAAAGTGCCATTATGAGTGATAGTAAATGATTTCCTAAGTAGTGATTGGAAAGATTAGAAATAGAAATGATAATAATAAATAAATTTATTATTATGTTGAGAAGCAAAAACGCATAAAATACACCAACCAGAGCGGGGCTCTGGCTATACTTTTTAAAATTCTTCCAGAAATCAGATACGGTTACAGTATCGGAGTCAAAGATATAGTCCTGGTCATCCCCAAATGGTAAGGGCTGGATTTTCCGATTGATGGAATTGTATAACTCGCCTACTTTATCCCGTAGAATTTTAAATATCAAACTGAGCATAAATGATTCCTGCCTTTCCAAGTGAAAATGTGTTTACTGAATGAGACTTCCATCGGCTTGAAAACTATAGGTTTTCCCCTGGATCACTATCGTACTAAGGTTTAGGGTGCCATTATTCTGAAATAGATATATCTTTCCATGGATTTTTTGCCAGCCAGTGACCATGGCCCCGGACTGATCGAAATAATATCTTTGATGATCGATCGTCTTCCAACCGGTTATCATAATGGATGACGCAGGATCGAAGTAGTATTTTTTACATGCTTTTGAAAACCATCCGCGAACTGCTCTTCCATTGTTTTCATCGTGATAAGTCCATTCTCCGCCAAAAGATTGCCAGCCGGTCAGCCGCTCACCGTTTTCGTTAAAAGTGTAGTAGTCTCCGTTTATAAGGTATCGGCCACTTATAAGGTATTCACTATCGTATTCAGAGCGTTCGGAGGGAGCGAGCTTATAGAGCTGCGCATCATTTTTCTTCTGCCAGTATCCTGTATAATAGCCAATATCTTCAGATGATAGATATTTTGAATGATTATAGGCCAGCTCTGCTTTTTTACTGGTATACAGGTATGTTTGGTCGCTGGCTGCTTCGACTTTAAAAATATAATCACCTGGTTTTGAATATAGGATTTCTCTTGTGTTGATAGAGGTTGTGCTGCATGTAAGTTCTTTTCCACGTTGGGTAAGACGACCGTCCTTTTCGATGGTATATATAGTCACATGATATGAGTCGGCATGTTCAACAGGATCCCATTCTGCGACTGTCCCATTCCAACGAAGCTGCTGTGGCTGATTTAAAACCATTGGTAGCGGATAGGAATGTAGGGTAAAACTACAGGATGAGTAATCTGCAGATATAGAGAGTCCCTGTATTGTCCCGGAATCTGAAAGACAATTTCGTTCTTTTAGCCATTCAAAATCATACCCTTTTTTAGCATTAAGAGTAATCCTATAGTCCATATAAGAACCGATGGGTAAATCGCTAGCATCATACATTCCCTGATAAGTGATGGTGTACTCGGAACGGCCGGGCTTAAAAGATACTTGATCTGGATTGATTTCGCCCTCCTTTGCTTTATAAATTCTCTGGATGTTTACGCTGGTGATCTTTTTGGTGTCAGCGGCATATGCTGGGATCGTCAATATGATGAACATGAATATGAGGAAAATAATGGAAACTGATTTCATTTTTATCATCTTAAAATCCTTTCTCAAATTCAAATTTTTGGCACAAAAAAGCATAACATAATCGGCTGCAGCAATTCTGCAGATTGATTATGTTATGCCGGAAAGCGGTTTTGTAATAAGTATTCTATCATATTAGATTAGCTTTGTAAATTCTTACCTGATCGGAAACACTTATCAACGCTCAAACGATAATTTTTCACTTACCATATTGAATTCGCGAAAAAGCTTTTCACTATCGTCTTTTTTGATAATGGATGTAATGGTGGTTCGGTTGAGACCGTTGATGGCGGTCAGAAGTTCGATCGACTCGCCCTGACGGTGCAGCTTAACAATTGCATCTCGCTTTTTCCTTGTTATATGCATGGTCATCATCCTTTTTATTCTAAGCCAGCAAATGCACTGTTCATGAATATATTATCGGAATTATTTTCCTCGGTAGTTCTACTTGAAGCGGTTTCGGTATCCTTATTTTCAGAAACAACTTTTGAAGTATCCTGTTTCATGGAAGACGTTGATTTCGTTATCACTTCATTGGAACTATTATCCGTACAATTTTCGTTTACCACCGGTACATATGAAGGTGCCACACTACTCTTCTCTTCTCGGGCTGTTGATCCGAAAGTAAGCTCGGCTATTTTCATATCCATTTCTGCTTGTGTATAATGGATGGGCGTATCTGTACTGATGGATTGTTCCAATATATACTCAATCGTTCGGCGTTTATTGAGGCTTGCCATTTTTAAATCGTTTTCCCATTTGACAAGTGATTCATTGCCTTTAATGCGGATCTGAAATACTTTTGGAAGCTCTTCAAGGGAAATGTCTTTCGGTGCGTAGCCGATTAAGAGAAATTGCCGCTTGATTGCGTAATTTAGTACTGCAGCGGTCAAGTATGACATTGCTGGACCGCTGCGGTTATGATACCACGTAGCGAAATGTGGCGCATTAGCTGTATCGATGTTGATTTGAATGTAGCTAGCCATTATTTGTACCTGTTTTTGAGCTGTTTATGCAGTCCGATTACAATAGCGTACATTGGAGAAATTTCGGATCCATCATCAGCACGATTTGTTAAAACCACTTTTGTAAGTCCGTGATGTTCAGCCATGTATTTTTTTATGTGAGGATAATATGCGATTCCGGTGCCGCCGGTTATGAACATATTTTCAACGTCATCCAATGAATATTTTCCTTCTAATAGGCTACACAGTTTGATAGCTTCTTCTGCCAAAACTTTTTCGTAGATATCCTTTACATTGATCACAGTTGTGTTCTTACGAACTGCTGGATTACCTTCGCCTCTGGCATGATACTGTACCTGAAGATAACTAAAGTCCTCTCTTCCAGCTTCTTTTACCTTCTCTTCAACATACTTATCAATGTTGTACATTGCATGATCTGTATCACTGAACGCGGTTTCTGGATTGATCGACAGATTCTTTGCCAGTTCAAATAATCCAACTGTTTTATATCCAGCATCCATCATGATACATGGTAAGGCCTTCTTATCAATAGTTAAATTACCGTCTGATGATGCACCTTGGAAAAGAAAAGCTGTGATTACCTGTGCGTTACATAAGAAATTCGCGTTTGAAAGATCCAGGTCAAAATCAAAAGTACAGGATTTGCTGCCACGGCGGATTTTGAAATGATGGCGCTGCTTCAAAAATTCCTTGATCTGTGGCCATTCATTCATGCTGCCATAAGGCAAACCAATACCGATAAAATACTGCAAATTACTGAGGTTTCTAAAAAGATGTTTGTCAACATCTTTTTCAGGGTTATAGACGGTATCATATGCTACTATTGAGTATCCGATTGCTGCGAGTAAACTAATATGGAAAGTTCTGTCTTTAAAACGTTGTTTGTTTCGGTTACTATCAAGTTCTTCAGCATACATTTTTAAATTGGATTTCATACTGATGATTTGATCGATACTGTCACCGAACATATATACAGATCCCTTGTATTCTATGTAGGTGTTGTCGCCATCTGCTACTGATAAAGCATTAATAGAATTGGTGACATCAATCATTTTAGATGAAAAGGCGAGTAAATAGTCGCCAATACAGCACTTAAATTTATCAAATCCGCAGTCAACGCTCAAATATAATTTCTGGTCCATTCCTTTTCCTACTGCCCATCATCTTTTTCTAATTACATAGATGGCAGCTTTTCCTTTCTTTTTCGTTAACATCAATTTTATTATCATATCTTATGTTTTCGATGCCGTAGAACTCTTGAGTCAATTTATTATTATCAAAAATAATAATGACATTACTATTATATTACTGTGTATTTATGAAAATGTCAATATTATTATCGTCTTATCAATGAACTAAATCTGAATAAGACTCGATGAATGGCGTAAAAATTGCGTGTTAGTGGCATTGCGATTGCGTATGAATGGCGTAATTATAGCGTGATAATGGCATAATGGTGGCGCACAATAATTTCGGCTTGACAGAATGGCGTAAAAATTGCGTGTTAATGGCTTAAAAATTGCATTTTGATGGCGTTACTGCTCTCCCACCTTTGATAAAACATAAAAAATAAATTTGACAGATTCATAAAAGAAAATTTTACTAATACAACAAGCTCACAGGTTTGTTTTCTGAAATGAGCGTGCTGCGATCAATGAAAAGAAATTTATCATAGATAAAATAAATTAATTCACAAAAATGATAATGATAAATATGAGAAGAAAATCCAACATGGAAAATATGGTAAATGAATTACCAATTTTGATAATAAGAATATAATTCGAGGAATGATATAGTAGTAATGACATTATTACTACTATATCGAAGCGAGAACAGATAATAAATAAATTTACTATCATCAAATATAATAATAAATACTTTACATATGCAAAAAGATAAAAATAAATTATTATTATCATAAAGGAAGCTCGATAAATAGCAAACATGTATTTGTATGACTTAAAGAGATGCAAGTTGGGATAAAGAATAATAGAAAATAAAGATGAGAGTAGGAGAGAGGGTGTAATCAAGTAAATAAAAAAAAGCAATCACATTCAATGATTGCTTTTATAGGCATATAAATTGTAAGATGGTATCAAGTTAAAGTCCGAATAATCTTGAAAAAAAGCCTTTCTTTTCTGAAGTTTGTTCATCATCATGTGAAAGCTCATCCTTTAATTTTTCGATATATTCGGATTGTTTCAATATGATTTCTTGCGCATCGCTGATAACTTGACTGTTAAGTTCATATGCATCTTTTGAAGACGATATAATATTTTGTGCATCAGTTAACTGTTTTTGCAGCTTGTCATTTTGTTCTTTTAAAATCTCATTCTGCTTTTTTGTCTCGGAGAGTGCAGATTCATAAAACTTCTTTTGATCTAAATAAACATCGCTTACTTGTTGGAGCAGACTTTCTAAAGCTTTTTGATTTCTGGCGTTAACCAAGGAAAATTGATTAATAACTTGTTGATCACGATCGGAAAGATTTTTCTTGTATAAAGCCAGGACTCGCTTCGCAATAATAGCAATCTGATCATCCTCATTATCGTTGTTATCATCAGCCGGACCGTTTTCTAAAAGCTTAATGATTTCAGCATTCTGAATTCCCTTTTCTTTATAAGCAAGAATTTGCTTAAGGGTAGCATAATCAGATTCTGAATATTTGAAATTTGCACGTTTAGCATTTGCAGAAGTTGTAACGGCAACAGGATGAATAAAATCGCGGAAAGTATTGATTAAGTATCGCAGATTATTCTCTGGTTTATTTAACAATTTGGCAAGTTGTCCATACGTATATAAGCCATCTATATCGCTCACAATAGGACCATTATGTCCGTCTTGTTCGTTTACAACAGAGCCGTTATGATTATTTTGTTCAGTATCAGTTGAAGTGCCAGTAGAGTAATCAGAAGAAAAATCATCCTGACTATCAGGCTCCGAAGTTTCAGCATTAACATCATTAAAATTCGATTCGGTAGTGCTGCTTAAGTCCTGATCAGGAAGATTTTCATCTGTTTTCCTGCTGCCCATAAAGTTGTATACTCGTCCTTCCAAAATATCACCTCTTTCATAGTAACAAAGTTTGTTATTACTAAAAATAGTAAAAACACATGTGAAATTATTATTATTATACTAAAGCAAGGTGCAAAAATCAATAAATTAAGTATTGGTAGTTCGTAAATGGAAGGAGAGTGCTTGACGATAGGAAGTCAAAAATTATAATATGACATAAATGAAATTTATATTTATTTGGACGAACTCTTCAACGAAAAAGCTGTTTAATTCAATTACCCATATCCATACTTATAGCAGGTTGATACAAGGTACAGAGTAATGGCCAAATATCGGAGGAATCTTGAGACGTTGTTTTAATTATGGTAAGATAATATTGTACATTATTGGTTATCGAAAACAGATCGTTTGGATCAGGAAGTGTCTGGAGCGTGGATTTGGCATTAGTGGCAGGAGTAGAATAATTTAAAATGAGTGGGCATTGCCCTGAGATTGATATGATCAGGGGAATGTCTACGGAGAGACTTTCCCTGTTTATATAAAATATTACAGAGAAAGTGAGGAGGATGAATGGATTTTTTTGTAAAACGAAATACGGAGGTGTATGTCAGATGATGGAAGATGAGGCATTACAGGTAATACAGAAAATGAATGTTAAAATAAATGGAACAGAGGATGAAGTAAAGAAAGTTTACGGAGCGCTGGAAGTTGCAAAGAGAGCACTCAAAAAGGGAATAGAGGCTCATCCACTTGGAGCCTTGCATGATGTAAAAAAAGGTACGCTGTATACATGTTCCAGTTGTGGTACCCGTTTGGGATGGGGACCAAATGCAGCGAGACTGGCGAATTATTGTCATGGATGCGGTCAAAAAATCGACTGGAGGGGCACACCTAGAGAGTAAACAATACAGCATTTTAAAATATTATGCCTAAAGGGAGACACGAAAAATGATATTAGAAAGAGAACAGAGAGCGTCCGATCTTGCGACAAAAGCAGACAGAGATATAAGCCCAAAGCTTACAGATGAGCAGTATCATGCTCTTCTGTATTATACATTTAAAGCCGGTTTTAAGCATCCGGCGCAGCTGCTGGAAGCGTTTGTTGGTGATTTAAGTGGATGGCACAGAAATGGATCGGATGAGGAGGAACTTGCAGGCGAATGGTTTTCGCGGGCTTATAGTGGAATGGGCGGTAGTGATTCATTTCTTTACTACCTCTATGACCACCAGGTAGATATAGATGAGCTTGAACGGATTGCGGTTACGTTTGATCACAATCCAGAAGAGGTGTATGACGAAGATCCAGAAGAAGACTACAGGGAGACTTATGGGGATATCTATCCTTATGATTGGTATGAAGATTACCTGATGGATGTTCGTGATGAAATTGATGCTGACCAACGGGAAACCTGCGTGAAACTGATACGTTACCTTCTGGAGAACCAGGTAGACGGCTGCATTGACTGGGGTCATATAGATTTTCAATAGCCACAACCGATTTTGACAGGAAAAGAGGATGGTGGCTGCCTGAAATTTCTAATACCAGTGCGGCATATTCCAAGAGACAGAATTATCGGAAGCCCTCACTTCATATTTATAAGAAATTGAAGTGGGGGTTGGTAATTCATCAGGATATGCAGCGAGTATGTTGCCAGTTTCGATATTGCAATCTTAGAATTGCTTTGTTATAATAATTTCATTAGATTATTTTTTTCAAAGATACCGCTTTTGGCGGTGAGTGAGCCCATATGGGCCTTTGGAGGGAATAGTCTATTTTTTTATATTCAAATCCCGGTTAGCGATAACTGGGATTTTTTTTATTTTAAGACTATTCCAAAAGGAGGAAACGGTGATGGAGCAAATCATCAAACAGAATACGTTCTCAAGAACGGTATTTAATGACAGTAAGCTTGGCGCTTACTACACGGATCCGGTGCATGCCACTAAAATAGGAAGGTTGTTCCGATTGCAGGGAGAATGCTGCGTTTTGGAACCATCGTTTGGTAATGCAGAAGCACTGAAGGCGTTTTTAAGTCAGTGCGAGAGGGCAGATGAAGTCGGTTCTGTCCATACATTTGGTGTGGAACTGAATCGGGAAACCTTTGAGCAGTATAAGCAGGAGATTGAATTTCCAGTATGTGCAGATTTCATTGGCGGGATCCGGGCATCGAACCGGTCATTTACATTGTGTTTTGCCAATCCGCCATATGGCGTAGGCGGAGATGATGGATCAACAAGACTAGAAAGGCTCTTTGTTGAACGCATCTTCCAGTTAATGAAAACGAAAGGATATCTTGTCTTGGTTGTTTCCCTTACCACAATGAACCTGGATGAATTTGCAAAGTCTCTGCTGGCAAGGTTTAAGCCTGTGGCCTTCTATCGTTTTGACGATGAGGAGTTTGCGAAATACAAACAGGTGGTTTTCATTGGTCAGAAGCGTGCATCGATCGGGCTATACCGGAAAGAGTACGAGGAGTGGATGAGTACAAATCCTGGGGCACCGCTTGAGAATATTCCGTACATTCCCAAAGACCCAGATACACGCATGGAAGTTCCCGTATCGCTGGAGAGTGAGATTGAGCTCTTTACAACGAAGGAATTCGATGAGGCAATTCTGCTTCATAATACGAGTGCATTGGTGCCAGTGCTTAAAAAAGCTCTGCAGACCAACGAATATCAGTCGGTTGGCCTTGGAAAGCCAATTGTTCCGCTGAAAAAAGATCTGCTGTATCTGTCTGCGATTGCGGGAGGCGGACAGGGCCTGGCCGGAAATGAAGACCGCGGCGATTTACACCTGCAAAGAGGACAGGCAAAGCCAGTTCAGGTCGAAATTCCGGAGATTAATGATGATGGAGATATTCATTCTGTTTTAGTCACAACACGCAACCAGATCACGCTGCATGTGATTGATAATTTCGGGACGATCCGAGAGTTAGCATAGGGGAGGGCAGTGTGATGAAAAACGGAATGATTAGAATCGGTATGTTTGAGGCTTATCTGGAGCGAATGCTGATCCGGGGAATCAGGGCTGCTTACATCAGTTATTTTACCCGGACGTTACAGGAGGCAAAGGCGATAGCAAGTACGATGTGCACCACCGAGCATAACACAATCTGGCTGAACAAAAACGGACAGGAGAAGCGGTATAACGTGTTTGGCAACTATAAAGCTTACTATGTGCCGATCATGCGCGGAAAAGAGCGGTTTTATCATGGAGTGATCTTAAATGCAGCGATTGGAAACGATTTGTTCGTTTCAAAAGAAGAAACTGCAGGAGAAGAACTTTATGAAATTTTGATGAAAAAATATCCGCTGCCACTGCTTAAGTGGTGGGGAAAACCAATCCTTTCATATGCACTGAGAGAGGGTCTGATCAATGCTTATTCCAATCGGCTTCATACGGAATGCGTTGAGACGGAATATTCTCTACAGGGAACGGATGACCTGAAAGAAATGCAGATATATGATCTTGTAACCTTTGATTATGAGGCTTTAAAGTCTGCTATCCAGGTCCTGTTTGAGCAAAAACAGATCTGGATCTCAAAGAAAGAGCAGCGCTCGATCAACTTTAACAGCATGGATGAGTATTTTCGACAGTACGGATCGACGCTCGTGGAAAATCTTGAAAATCTGCTGAGCCCGGAAAGCGAACTGAAAGGTGAGGTGGATGCATTTACCCTAAACTCTATTCGACTTTACCCTCAGCAGGCAGCCATGGTGAATGGTGTTACCACGCACCTCTTAAATGGCGCAACTTTTTCCATCATCTGTGAGGGGATGGGCACAGGAAAGACAGCGCAGGCTGCTGCAATCTGCGAAAGCTATTTTGTGCAGAAGGAAATGCGACGCAGCCATAGAGCACTCAAGGATATTTATATGGATGAGTCCCTGGTAAAATACAGGAATCTCGTCATGTGTCCTGGTCATCTCCTTGAAAAATGGAAAGGGGAGATTGAGCGCCAGATTCCATATGCAAAGGCAACGATCGTAACTGATTTTTCTCAGTTGCTGGAGCTTAGAAAGCGCGGAAGTCAGAGGTTTGGAAAAGAATTTTATATCCTCTCGAAAGATTTTGCAAAGCTCTCCTATAGCTTGAAGCCGGTACCGAAAAAGGAAATTGCTAAGATGGCGTATATGAAGAAATGCAGGAATCCAGACTGCGGAGTAGAAAATATGCCTGTCCGAAAATGCGTTTCTTGCGGCGGTAAAGACTTTGAGAAAGGGACAACTAAGATCGAGACAATCTATGGAATGAAATGTCCGTATTGTGGAGAGGTGCTTGCTGCCTATACAGCATCTGGCGGAATCTGCGGACTTACAGCCAATGACTTTGCGTATAAAACAGGGCGGAATTCAAACTGCATCTGGTGCGGAGAATCCTTGTGGATGCCACATGTGAAAAACATCGGTGCAAAGATAATCAGCCCCTGGTACCGGGCAACCTGTTATAGAAACAGGGCCCAAAAAGGAAAGACTACGGTCTGGGTACATAAAGAATATGCAAGAAAGTATTACGCAGAGAATGAGACGGAACCGATATCCGTTTCAGAAAGAGATGGGGTAAGAAAGTATTCGCCTGCTTCGTTCATTAAAAAATACATGAAAGGGTATTTTGACATCGTGATTTTTGATGAATGCCATGTGTGTAAGGACGGAGACAGTGCCCAGGGAAATGCAATGCACTGCCTGATCAAGGCAACAAAGAAACAGCTTGCACTGACTGGAACCATCGCTGGCGGAAAAGCAGAGGATCTTTATTATCTGATTTACCGGCTGGCACCGTGGAAAATGACGTCGAAGGGTTACCGCTGGACAGATGTTGCAAATTTTTCCAAGCAATACGGAAAAGTGGAGCAGCGCTATGAATATGCGGGTTCTTCCTCAGATGAGGAGCTTGCGGAGAAAGTATCTGCCCGCGGCCGGAGTTTATCGTCACCAAAGACAAAGCCGGGAATCAGCCCTACGATCTTTACAGACTTTTTGCTGGATTGTGCTGTATTTCTTGATCTTTCGGACATGTCATCCTATTTACCGGATCTAAAGGAGATGGTTGTGACCGTTCCGATGGCAAGAGACGTGGCCAGGGATTATTCCATCCTGGTGTCAAGACTGACTGCGTATGCCAAAAGAAGAGAAAGCGGTGGATTTGCGTTACTCAGCCAGGCATTACAGTATGGGCTTTTTTATCCGGATATGCCATATGGCAATGAAGAGATCCGTAATCCGGTCAATGGAGACATTCTGATTAGAGCTGCTCAGCACGATGAATACCGTTCGGGAGAAATACTGCTTCCGAAAGAAGAAAAACTCATTGAACTGATAAAATCAGAGCTTTCGGAAGGCAGAAAATCTGTAGTATTTGCTGAATGCTCTGGAAAAAATGATTGGAACGTCACACACCGGCTCAGAGATATTTTGGAAGCCGCGGGGATCTTTGCCGTTGTTGTGGAAGCGGAGAGCCCGGGAGCATTAAAGCGGGAAAACTGGATTCGTGAGCGGGCAAAAGATGGCGTGGAAGTATTTATCACCAATCCAAAGCTCATCGAGACAGGGGTTGATCTGTGCTGGACGGAAGGCGGGAAGAGGTACAACTATCCGACCCTGATCTTTTATCAGCTGGGGTACAGCCTTTTCACTGTCTGGCAGGCTTCCAGGCGTCACTACCGGATGAACCAGACCATGGAATGCAGAACGTACTATATGGCTTACGAAGGAACCGCACAGGCGAAAGTGATTGAGCTGATCGCGGAAAAGCAGGTAGCAACGGCAGCTATTCAGGGAAAGTTCTCCGTGGAAGGAATTTCTGCCATGGCAGAGGGTGTTGATGCGAGAGTTGCATTGGCATCAAGCCTGGCGGATCAAGATGTAAAGTCTGGCAATGCCCTGCAAAAGATGTTTGATGTGCTTCACAGCTCGGACAAACAGGCTGAGGCGTATGTGACGATGCAGGTATATGAAGAGTTGCTTGGAAAAGAAGAAGTAGAGCGACGCAGAAAAGCAAAAGAAGATGAGATGTTTGAAAATCTGTTCGGCCAGTGGGATGAAGATTTTATGGATCTACAGGAGCCGGAAAACGAGGAACCGGCAGTGGTAGTGCCACAAAAGCAACCCATGGCAGGTATGGCAAATTTTTTTTCATTGTTTGATTTCTAAAAAGGAGGACGTTATGAACCGATTTAAAAATGATAAGGCGGATGAGACACGCATGATCCGCTTCGTTGATCCGAATTACCGGGATATGTTTCAGATCCCGGATGGTGCGTATGTAGAGTTGAAGTATGTAAACAGTACGGTCATTGTGGCTTGCGGATATATGGATGAATATCATCTGCGTTTCGGCAGAGAAGTTTACCATATCTGCGAACTGGCAGAACATCTGGAACGATGCCAGGCAACCTGTACTCCGGAGCAGGAGATTACGGAAGATGAGTGTGCCTGGAAGCTGGGTAATAAGGGCTATTTATATGTTCAGGTTTCGGAAGATGGCTATGATTACCAGTTATACCATTCCGATTTTTCAGAATGGGATGGTGGCCAGGTGGATATGGACGGCACCATGAATGAAGCCAAGAGGATGATTCTGGAAATGTATGAAATGGATACGCAGACGCATGAGCGTATCTCAACAGATGAACTGGAAAATTCAGTAGAAGAGAAAGGGGAAATATATGAGTAAAATGATGATCGTTGCGGCTACCAGCGAAAAGATGTTGGAACTGATGGATAAGATCACGATTGAAGAGGGGGTTATCAGCTTTCTGGCCAGTAATAAGGCAACGGCAAAAGGTTACCCGTGCATGTTTTCGGTAGAGGGAAAAACGACCACTGCCAGCGTGAAGTTCGAGGCCAAGATCAAAGGACTTGATGAAAAGGGCGAGATGATGCCGGTTGAGAAAATTTCGGTTTATCTGCCGGCGCGGTTTGCCGGTTCGGTCAGAGCCGTTGCGGAGCAGACCGACATTGTATATATGCAGTTTGAGGAAAAGCAGGTGACACTGCTTTCCCAAAAACCAGCTATTCAGATCCCGGTAAGCTTCGTGGAAGAACCGACCAAGGTGAAAAATCCGAAAACGGATGCATTTAGCATGAGCATTCCGTTGGAGAAAATCTCACAGTATTTACCCCACATGGCAACTACAAAAAGTGGGATCGGCTTCCTTCCGGTATTATCCGGAGAGGGCCCGATTTTGAAAATGGCATCCACGGATCGCCAGAACACGATGTTAACGGTGGATTTATCTCCAACAATGGTCCGTTTTGAAAGTAAAGACCGGTCTGAGGTGAAAGAGGAAGATTATAAACCTTATGTAGATGCAATTTCGACCTATCTGACGATCCAACCGGGAACACTGATCAAGATTCTGGCATGCAACAAAAGCTATAATCAGCTCGGTATTTCATTCCAGTTTGATGAGGAGCACAAAAACATCATTGGTATCGCTCTTAAGTGGCCGGATGCGATTTATCAGCTTCGCTTGAATATACAGAGCGCTGTTGATAAACGGATGTATGAAGCGGCTTTCAGAAATACGGAAACCGTGCAGTATGAATTTCAGGCCAACAGCAACAGTTTAAGACGCGCGCTTAGCGTTATGAATGCAGGTGCCCAGAAGGTTGATACGGTAAAAGTTTCATTTGAAGGACAGATGATGAGCATCTCGGACATGAAGAATGATAACTTTGTATCAGCTATTGATGTCAAGACGACTGCGGAAAGCGGAGCGTGCTTTTATGAAAAACTGTCTCTGTTTATGAATTTTCTGAAACCGTATACGGAAGATGTGAAAATTTATAAGGGCTGGTGCATCTGGACCAAGGATGATGAAAACCATTTCATTCATCTGGTAACGCTGCATACAGGACCGGGCAGTCAGCCGACAAAAGAGGAAGAAGATCAGGAAGAGGAAACACAGGAAGAAGAAATGGAAGAAAGTTCCGAAGAAAATTCCAATAAGTAATTTGTTTGTTTATGGGAAAGCTGCTGCATCTGCGGCAGTTTCCCATGAATTTCTGGCTGTTCTGCATATATCCAGTATCCCAACCAAGTTGGGGTACTGGATATGGGCAGGAACTGTTCATAACCAATAGAAAAGATGAAGGAGGACATCAGGAATGTTCAGAAGATGGAAAGAAAATGGAAGGAAGGCACTTCTGACCATGCAGGCGGCAGTCTTAAGTGGAATGATGACGATCTGCTCTTATGCGGAGACGGTCCAGGATGCAAACTGGATGAAAGAAGATGCGACAAGCGGAGGCCTTTTTACGGAAGCGATCACGAAGGTACAGGATGTATTCCGAAGCGGCTATTCCTTTGCGATTGTGGTGGCAGTGGGACTTTTTGTACTGTTGTTTATCTATGCAGGCGTAAAACTGTCATTTGGTGATACCTCTGACGCAAAGCAAACAAAGCAGAAGATATTCCGAATCTTCGTTGGTATGATCTGCGCGTTTGGGGCAATCTTCTTTGTAAGTCTGGTTTATAAGGCGGCTGGCGATGCGTTCCAGTAGAAAAAAACGGCCAGGTGCATGGATCGGAATTGTTTTAGCGAGTTCTTTTCTGCTGGTAGGTGCGATGAAAATGAGTGCTTATGCGGAACCGGCAGAATCAACCGAAACGGCAGAAATCACAGAGTCTTCAACCGGCGCGGGATTGTCGGATATGGATTTTGGAATGGGAGATGGGCAGATCGAGCTGGATCCATACGATCAGGTATCCAATTTTGGGTTTAGTGACAGTGAAGCGTTACAGAGCCCAATCGCCTCTTTTTACAGTTTATGTCTGTATTTGTCCATAGGCGGGATGGTTCTGTCATTGATCATAGCGGGAATTAAGCTGGCGGCAAATGATACCGGTCATGGGAAACATCAATTTCTTGACGTAGTTGGAGCGAAAGTGATCGTGTTTTTTAGCATTAGCTGCTTAGTGGGACTTATCAATTTGTTTTTGGGCATGCTGCAGCATTAGAAACGGAGGAATGGTATGAATCAGCTGACAGAACTTAGACCACCGGATTTTACGGATGTGACAAAATGGTGGATCTTTTCAAACAAATCATTACTGGTGTGCCTGGGCGGCGGAGTGATTGCCTATCTTCTTTTTAAAATCACGGCAATGCTCCACCTGGCTTTTCTGGGCGTGTGGTTTGGCGTGATGCTTGAGGCAGGACTTTTTATCGGGGTCACATTTCCGGTCCCTGATTTTGGAAGTTCCCTGCTGGCATTTGGCGGACGTACTGCAGATGAGCTTATCATCAGCCTGATTGCGCATCGGTTAAATCGCAGAACTTATTACAAAGACACGGAATGGGAGGAAGAATTCTAGATGGAAAGTATCAATCATCTTACCAGGCTTACGGCTGCGTTTTTAGGACTGACCATTCTGGTTCTGGGAATAGCTGCTATCTGGCTTATCCGGATGAGAAAAAAGAACTTAAAGACAAAAAAGGCAGAAACAGAAGAAAGAGGGCTGTTTTCCCAGACGGATGAACTGGTACCGATTGATGAGATCGGGCCGGGGGTCATCGTGACAAATGGTGGGAAGAAATTTGTTGTGGTACTAAAATGCGGTGGCAGCGACTTTTACACAAAGCCGATTGGGGAAAAAGTAAGGGTCAAAAATAATTATGCTGCCTTTATTTCAGAATTTACGTCCAGGGTTACATACCGCATATATGGGGAAGACATTAACATGGATGGCACTGTCCGGGAATATGAGAAGATCTTAACCGGTCTTCAGGACATGCTTTTTGAGACGAATGAAGATTATAAAGCTCTCCGGAAAGAATTTGAAACGGTAAAGAGTGATTTTGATTCCGCAGAAACCCGGGAGCGTTCCAAACAACTGCTCCTGCTCCAGAAAAAGATAAAAGCATACAGTTGGCGCATCCGTCATGTGGAAAGCCAGTTAGCCTATATCGCGAAAGTGTCAGGACCGGATGCAGCTAGGCAGAACCTTATTCAAACATATGTACTTTCCTGGAGCGCTCCGCCGGACCTGGCAACGGTCCTAACGAAAGAGGAACTGTATCAGGAAGCTACAAAACATTTAAAAGAAGATATCAAAAAGCTGCTTCACAACCTGGCAGAATGTGATGTAAAAGCGGTGCCATGCAGTAAAGCGGAACTCTTTAATATACTCCATACGCATTATCACCCGATTACTGGAAACAGGTTCCGCTATGATGATCTGTTGGAGTCCAACTGGGACAGCCGGATCATGCCGTACCGAGAGGACACGGATTTAGAGGAATCCTTTGCGGACGAACTGATCGATGAAATGTTATACGGAGGACTGCAAAATGGTTGATTTTCTTATGATGTTCAGTCTGTGCATCTGCGTTTTGTCGGGCGTGACGTTACTGATCGTACATATCTGGTCTAAGAAAAAGCAGAAAAAAGAAGAGGCGGAAGAGAAAACAGGAGGTACTGTTTTTCATAGCGGGACGAAGAATGTGCCAAAGCCTATAAAAGAGCGTGCCGGGATTTTACAGGTGCTTGCGCCGGATGGCGTAAATACCATGCCGGTATCTTACATGACACTGGATGATAACGGGATTGAACTTTACTATGCCGGTCTCTATATCGACAAACTTCCGGTAGAGGGCCGGTTTGCTCATAGTTTTGCCGGGATCTTCAATATGGACTATGTTGAGTCTTCGGTCATCATAGACCCGCTCTTAGAGGAATCTCAGAAAAAGATCAACCGCCGGATCCGGTCACTGGATATGGAGCGGTCTGGGGAACGGGACAGAAACCGGCTGAGAGTTTTGGATGGAAAGATTGCGGATGCAGAGCGGTGGGCCAGACAGATCGACTCTGACCAGTCAACCCTGTTTGAAACATATTTTCTATTCCTGATCCGCGCGGAAAGCTTAAAGCTTTTAACAGAGCGGATTTCAGAGTTTATTTCCAGGGGAAAGGGGATCGGTTTCCGTTCCTGCTATGCGATGCATAAGGAAGCTTTTTTAACATCCCTCCCACTTAATGAGATATTTGAAGCAAAAATATCTGTCGGTAAAAATCTGAGTGTGAGTAAAAAGCCGATCAAGGGACATATTTTAAGCCAGGCATATTTATCCCTGATCTTTAACCACACGACGAGCGAATATTTTCACGAAAAGGGCTGCGTATTTGGGAGGTCTATCTTCAGTGGAATGCCGGTTACGTTTGACCCGTTTGATAAGACTCATTTTTCCTACGGAGCCGTGATCGCGGGGCAGTCCGGATACGGAAAGTCGGCCACCGTGAAGCAGCTGTTTTCCAGACAGGTGGATTTCGGCGTGCATATTGCGAATATTGACTATGAACCTCTCCCTGGCGATGGAAAGAGAGGTGAGTATTCCATAGTGGCGGAAGCTGTAGGCGGAGTCAATTATCTGATCTCCAATTATTCCGACTCCCAACTTAATTTTTTCGAGATCAGCGATGAGTATGAATATAACCGGGCAACCGGAGAGGAGATACCAACGCTGTATCTGGAAGAAAAGATCGTGGACATGACGAATATCCTGATGGTACTGGCAACCAGTTTTACGACCAATGGCATGGTTGGTGAATTTGAGCCGACGGAATATTCCCGCATTAAATCCATTATTTTAAAGAATGTAAGGAAAATCTATGCTGACTGTGGCCTTCGGGATAAGGATGCAGCGTCTCTTTATGAAACGGTGCCAGCATCCGGAGGATCCTTTGGGTCAGGGCGGAGAAAGAAGCGGCTGCCCCAGATGCATGATTTTTATCGTGCAATATTACTGGATGCGCGGGAGAATAAGGACAGTTTCAAGGAAAACGCGTTCTCCCTCCTGTTGGATATATTTGAGGATCGCGTGCGTGAAATGTATTACTGTCCTCATTGCATGAAGGAATTCACAAGAGAAGAGCTGTCCACATTAAAAAGAACCGAGAGAGGTGCCCATATCTGTAATAATCATGAAGAAGGCAAGATCTATTATCTGCGGGAAATTCATGGCAGTCAGGCATACCTGGATTGCCAGTCCACGCTTTCTATTAATATGTCGCTGCCGTTTCATAATTTTGATCTGTCGCAGATTACGGATGAGACGGAGCGCATTAATATGATCATGGTCGTACAGTCTTATATCGAGGAAAACTTTATCAAGAAAAACTCTACCAATCCGAATAAGGCAAGAAAACTCATTGTGTCCACCGATGAGGCACACCGTATTTTAAAATTTGAAGGAGCCCGTATGTTTGAGAATGCCCTATACCGCGTAGCGCGTAAACGTCATACAGCCCCATGGCTGATTCTCCAGTCCGTAAAGGATTTTGCAAAGTATCAGGATACGGAGGAAATCTTAAAATCCACGGAGACCTTTATGCTGTTTCGTCATAACTATCTGGACGGGCAGTACATCAAAGATACTACAAATCTTACCCAGTCCCAGGTGGATACGGTACTTAATCTGGGCGGTACGTCCGAGGCGAAAAAATATGGAGAGCTATGTCTGGTTGACATTCCCACGAAGCGCGCGGTGTTCATCCAGGCGGATTATCTAAAAGACAGTGAGTTTGATGTAGTGGAAACAGACGTAGAAAAGATCGCAGAACACGCAAGGATGAAACAGGGGGCATGAAGCCAATGAAACATGTGCAGATCATCAGCAGGAAGACAGTCCGGCTGCTGCTTCTTATATTTGTACTTACATTCTGCATGGTACCGGTATCTTCTTATGCGGATGGGCCGTGGACGGACCGTGCGGACCAGAGTATTTATGATTCCGCCGGGGACGCACCTGATTCCAGTACACCGGACATGCTGGACGGAGGAATTTTCGCCGAACTGCTGGGGGAGTTCTGTATAGGAATTGGTGACGGGCTGAATTTTTTGCTGACTTCTTTTGGGTGTGACTTAAACGCGATCATATTCGGAAGAGTGGGAGGTGCCTCTGCCCGTACTGGGGACGTGGCGCTGTTTTCCTTTGACATGGGGACTGGCAACATATATGGCCTGGTGGGTATGGCGATGTATGGGTACCTGCGGAACCTGGTTTTTACGCTTATGGTGCCAGTATTCTTATACTACCTGGTTGGTTTCCTCTACTCAAATGGCAATCCGCGGGTCAAGGAACGGCTGCTGGGCATGACAAAACTATTTGTTGCTAGCAGTATTGGTTTTATTCTGTTCCCCCAGCTTCTTGGAATTGCGTTATATCTGAGAGATGCCATGCTCCATGCGATCATGACTGGAAGCCAGTCGATGATCCTTAAGGTGGCGGATAGTGTTGGCTCCGGCGTCAACATGGGGGATAATTCCTATGCCTTTTTCTTTGGTTCGGGAGGAGACTACAACCTGATCAGCCAGTTTCGTGCAATGGCAAAACCAAACGGCAAGGTCGTGTTTATCAATTCGATGTTATATGTAGGTGCGGTTGTTTATCAGGCGTATCTGGCCGTCTGCTATATTTCCGCTGCCGTCTGCATGGTGGTTTTGGTTCTGCTGTTTCCATTTGCCGCATTGTTTGAAATGGTCGAGCGGGGAACGATATCCAACTGGATGCGGCAGGTGCTGGGAATTTTATTAAACCCGGTGATCGATTCCTGCCTGCTGCTTATCCCCATGTTTTTTATGATCATCGGGACGGCCCAGGAAAGTAAAGGTTATGCCCTGATCGCCCTCATTATCTGCGGCTGTATTATACCGGCGCGGGGCGTCATTCGTGGATTTTTACATATTGGAAATGGCATGGGAATGGAACTTGCCGGGTTTGGAACCATTATGGGGGCAACAAGCCTGATGCGGTCTATCGGAAGCGGAATTGGAGCGGCGGCCGGTGCGCTGGCCCATGCATCTGCGGATGCAAAATCCGATAAGAAAAACGCGGATATGACGGATGACCTGGCAGATGTCCAGAAAAAGCAAGATCTGGAAGATGTCAATAAAGGTGAGGTGCTGCAGAGCGAAATGGAAGATATCATAGGAGAAAATCCGGATTTGGATATGGATGATGCGGAAACTTCCTTTGCTTTTGGCTATCAGCCTACACCGAAAGAGGAGATGCATGAAAAAAGCCCGCATGCCCAGGCTGCAGCGACCGCACAGAATATTGCCAGTGGTATTGATGCACTTGGGCGCAAGAAGGATTCTTTAAATGAAAATATTCGTTCCAATGATTCCAAAATCGCGTCCATTGGGGAAGAAATTGCCATGGATAATGAACAGATCGCGTCCATGAAGGCTGAAAAACAGGCGATCCAGGCGGAGCAGAATGAACAGAAAAAACGAGGGGATACCCCATCGGCGGACGGATATGCGAGGATCCGGGAACTGGATCAGGGAATTGGAGAAGCGGAGCATTCGCGCTCTGTCCGTATGGAAGAACAGTCCAGGCTCCGCGGTGAGAATGCCCGGACAAAGGAAGAAATTGGCCGTATTGATGCTCTATCGGCCAGGGCCCGGAGTGCGATTTCACCATCCAGAAGTAGCTTTGGAGGCGGTGTGAGCGGAATTGGAAATGGTATCTCGGAAGAAGAACAGGAGATACTGGATCAATATGCGACCATTGATAATTTTGAGTCACCACAATTTAAGAATATATCCCTTGAACGGAAAGCGGCGCTGTACCGGGAAAGAGCCGCAAAGACCAGGGTGAGAGGTGCGACAACCGCGGCAGGCACCATGGCCGGGATGACCTTTGGAGCAACGGCCGGGATGGCCATGACCGCATTCAGCGCTCCGGCAGCAAAGATGCAGATGACGGCCATAGGCGGCGCAATGGGCGCAAATGCCGGAGGTGTTTTGGGCGAAGTCCTGGCCGAGCCAGTATATGAAGGCGGTGTCGAACTTGTAAGAAGGGGAGGCCCTCTTCTGCAGAAAGGAGCAACGATCCTGAAAGACAAGGCAGAAGCCTACAGAAACAATCCGGAAGGACTGAATGTTTACGAAGAGGAGCCGCAAAAAATGTTGGAAGTAAATGTGCATTCCTCATCAAAGCCGGCTGTTACGACCGTATCCCAGTCACAGGATAATAATCAGTCATCCGTAGAGACGGTTTCAGGACCGGGATCAAAGGAACAGCCGTCCTATCAGTCAGAAGTGGAAGCAGTAGGAAAAGATGCGGGAGCACAGTCTGGGCCGCAGGTGACTTATACAGAAACGGTTTCAGATGAAGATGCAGCGATCATGCAGCAATTCTATGAGGCAGAAATCCAAAAGCCTGAATTTCGCAGAACTATGCACCATGCGTATACGGACAGCGCGGTGAGTGCAAGGCAGGTTTATTCAGGTCTTAAAAACAGCATGGTAAATGCCACAAAAGAGGAACGTGCGGTTGCGAATGAGCAGATCATTGAAACAGCTTTTATGCAGTATACGAACACGATATTGGATAGTCTGGATGCTCCGGAGCATGTGGATCAGATCACATATCAGCAGGCGGTGGAAGACCGGCTACGGGAAGATGAACGCGGCCGGATAGAAAAATATTTAAGGAGTAAACATTTATTGTTTTAACGGAGGAGTATGAACATATTTACAAAAAGGATACAAATGAGGAAACAGAAACGGCTGAAACGAAAAAGTCTGGAAACAGAACGAATAAAAGCACAGCATGGCCTGGAGGATTCAACGGATATCATCATTGTGGAGCATCCCGATACGTTCTCCGTTATAATCCAGGCAGCCGGGCAGATTGTGCGGTTTTTTGCAGCCACTATTTTTGTCGGGTTCTGCCTGCTTGGGCTTGCGTCCGTATGTTTCCCGGGACCGCGCAAAGAAATGGTGGAAATCGGGATCGCACTGATCACACAGCTGCGGGAGTATCTTCCGTTTCTGAATGCAATTTTTTGGAGGTAGATTATGGCAAGACCAGTTCGGACTTCGAACTTATTAAAGGAAACGGCTGCGGATCATGAAAATCTGGACAGGATGGCAGACCAGGAAAGATTGGCGGTCAATAGGGCAGCCACTCAACCGCCTGTTCAGGAAAATGAATCCGTAATAGAGAAAGCAGAGGAAAAAGAGCCGTCTGTACAGGAAAAACTGGATGCGATCCTTCCGGATGACTTTTTTGGTGAATTTGAGGATCTGTTTAATAGTGAAGATGTCCATATAAAAGAGCAGATAAAACAGGATATGTCGCCGGATATTTTGCTGAAGGCCCCTGCAACTGTGACTGACGATGGGGCAGCGCAGGCGGTTTTGGAAGCAGCAGAAGAAAAAGCTGATGAAGAAGAAATTGCCCAGGCAGTCAACGAAAATACTGCTGAAAAAACGGGCAAAGAGATTTCTGTAGAGGCAGTAGAGAAAGCAGAGGAAGCGTTAAGACCAGAACCAGCTGCGGCCAAAACAGAAAAAATGCCAGACCTTTTGCCGGATACCCAGACACAGGAACACAAACCCACAGTGACTGCCGGTAGAAAAGCTTTGGTAGAACCCATTCCAGAAACACGGGAACCGGAGAAAGTTATCAGACGTATGTCGGCGGAAGAGGATCTAACGCCAATGCATACGATAAACAGGGCAGTCCGGCGGACCTATAAACAGATCGGTTTAAGCCAGCCGGTTACAAACGTGTCCCTGCAGCAGCAGATGATCTCTGTATATTCCCCAAAAGGCGGCGTAGGGAAATCTACCATTGTGAGGGAATTGGCCTATGTCCTATCGGATATGAAGAGAAATGGAAGACGGCTTAAAATTTTGGTGCTTGATGCAGACTGGGAATTTGGGGATGTGGACAGTGCGTTTGGTATCTGCCCATCACCTAATGTAATGGACTGGGTAAAACGGATCTGTAAAGACCGAGAGTGTCTGGGATACATTCCGGCCTATTCGCCGGTGGACATCGTATCCAGATATGTAATCGAATACGATGATCAGATTCATATCCTGGCCGGAAGTGATAATGCAATGGAAGCGGCGCGTCTGGATTGTGAGATTGCAGAGGCGATTATGGATAATCTGAGGCGCTGCGATTATGATCTGATTCTGGTTGACAATTGCAACACCTTAAAGGATACGACCGTCATTCCACTGGAAAAATCGGATCTGATCCTGCTGATCCTTTCACTGGACACCTCCACTGTGCAGGATGCCCGCAATTTTCTGGATGCGCTCAGTGAATTTCGGATAGAAAAATCAAATATCCGAATGGTTATAAACCAGGTGCCGCTTGATGATAAAAAATGTGAGCTTGGCATATCCCATGTGGCCAGAATCCTTAATATGGAACCGACCTGTATCATTCATACAAATCAGGATGCCAGAAGTTTTGCGAATGTCGGGGAAGCAGCATCAAGTGATAAAAGATCCCTGTTTTCAAAAGAAATCAGAGCCCTTGCCAGGATAGCAGTCGCGGTAGATGAAGAACCGGAGAAGCCAGACAAGGGTTCCGGGGGATTTTGGCGCAGACTATTTGGCAGAAAGAGGTGAGTATGGAAAAGGAATTAGACCTTCTGATCGCAACGGAAATGAGTGGAGACGGCGATTCGGTAGCAGAAGAACTTCGGAGTGTATTTGCAAAACGCGGAGTCACGGTCCACAGAATAGAATTTCGCTCTGGAAAAGACAGTGTGATCCGGTCTATCCGGGCCAATCCACAAATACACGCGGTGGTACTCAGCCAGTACCAGGATCAGGAAAAACTTTCCCCGCGCGACATTGATCAGATCTGCTCTACGGCGGAAGGTGATCTGCAGGTTTTTGTAGTAGTGTCTGAGATGCGTGGCAGTGACTATATGAAAGAAATTGAAAGCCTGGGAATTTATACGGCCGTCTATCAGGAAGATGCCAGTTTTGAAAAAATCGCAGAATGGTACTGCAACGGCCGGACGAAAAAAGAGGCCCGGGCATATTACGGGGTCGCCGGAGGAGACCATGTGGTCCAGTATCGCAACATGGACGTGAATGCCAGTATCCAGTATCTTTTGGAATATGACGGATCGTACACGGACCTGATCCAGAGAATGTCTGTACTGGTAAATGGGATTCCGGCCAGTCAGGTGGCATCTATCGTCTGCCAGCTCCCGGATCCTATATGTGATATGTTAAAACGGGAGCCGCGCTTTGCCCTGATCTGTCAGATGGCGGAAGAACAGTATGCATACCTTTATAAGCCTTCCGGTCAGCCAGAGAAAGAGGATGCAGGGGAAAAAGCGGACACGGCAGGGGAAGAGCAGCCGAAGAATAAGGCAATACGGCGATTTTTAAGAAGAAAACAGGAGAAAGAGACAGAATGTAAACCGGCAAAGAGGCAGGCATGTGAGATCGGGGTTATGGCGACCAACATAGGGGTTGGATGCACAACCATTTCCATTCTTCTTGCTAATACACTGGCACATGAGGGAAAGCGCGCTGCGATCGTTGAACTGGATGATGCGGATGGATGCTTTGAGCAACTCTGCCGCCAGGAGCGGGAGGAAGAGCAGGTGGATGGGATCACAAAGTTTGCAATCGGAACGCTGGATTACTATTACCATGTTCCGCTTCAGAAATTCCAGCTGGACTATAAGCCTTTATATGATTTTATTGTCTATGATTTTGGGTGTCTGGACCAGAAAACGATTTTTCATGTGTATGCGAGGATGCAAAACCGCTTCATTGTAACATCAAAGGCAGAATGGAAACAGCATGAATTAAAAGAACTTCTGAAAGATATAAAGGGAATGCCTGGGGAAGATGAGTGCAAGGTACTGATCAGTTCCCACTGTGTCGGTTCGGACTTTGGAGATGTAAAGGAACTTTTGCCGGAGAATACGGTCCTTGCAGCAATTCCATATGAGAGCAATCCATTTTATCCAGGAAAAGCGTGCAGACAGATCTTTTTAAAACTTCTGGATGGTACATACAAGGAAGAAAAATATAAAAGGAGCGATTCTGTTGAGCAGCGTTTTTCAGAACGGCCGCGGGACTTTAAAAAATTTGGGTTCCGGATAGTGACGGGAGCGCTGTTAGTGGCATGTATGGGATTTATGGTATCGGCCTGCAGCGCAAACAACAGGTATAATCGGATGGTCACGAAGGCAGATACATTCATTACAGGACTTGAGGAAGAAAACCGGCAGGCGGAAGATGAACTGCAAAAGAAAGAAAAGGAATTAAAGGCCCTGGAGCATGAGGTATATTATGCGCAAACTGACATTCCGGCCGGCCAGCTGATAAGTGGAGATATGGTTAAAAAGGAGATTGTGCAGACAGAATTTGATGATAGCTTCTTTATCAATGCTTCGGATTTGGGAAGTGTGGCTGCCAGCATACCGATCAAGGCGGGAACGCCACTTATGAAGGCATTTACTGGTCAGATGTTTCAGGATCCGCAAAATGGTGATAATGACCTGCCGGATCTGGCAGATCTTGAGGATATTGGAATGGAAGGAGTGGAGAGTGCAGATGGTGATTAAACCCTGGTGCAGGTACTTTACAGGAAAATTCATCAGAGCATGGCCGGCAATTACTTTGCATGCTCCGGATATGAATGAAAAACTCTGGGATAAGAAACGGAAGCTGGAGGATGCGTATGACCGCGTCATGTCGGAACTGGAGAATTATAATGGGCCCACTTATGGCGGGGTTACGGAAACGGTGTTTGCATTGTTTGAACAATTTTACCGGAAGGTGCGGATGCTGGCGTTGCCGGTGAGTGGCTTTTCTCTGGTAATTGGTTTTTTGCTTCTATTACTGGTGCGCAGGGACAAGTTGTTGTTCCGCAGGATTTTTTTGACATTTATTGTGGGAATTCCGGGATTTTTTCTCCTGTTTACATGGGGAATCGGAATATTATTAAATTAAGAAGAGGAGGACAAATATATGAGTGAGAATGGAACCGGATTAGAATTATTAGGATTTTTAGGAGGAACCGCGAAATCTAAGGAGGCAGAAGCCCAGAAAAAACTAGATCAGTATGGGTACCTAATGGAGAAGGGAGAACTTTTGACGGACATCCGGTTTACTCAGGAAATCAAGGATAAGGGGTTGCAGGCATATGACGGGGATGTTCAGCTGATTATGCCGACAGAGGAATCCACGCTGTATAAAGGGATTTTCGGTTCAACTTATCTGCTGGAGCGCTGCTACAACGTGAAGATTACCAAAGTTGACCGGGAAACAATGACGGTTTACCTAAGTTATCGGGCTGCGCAGGCGGAATACCGGCCGGCAGCTCTGGAGAAGATAAAAAAATCCATAGAGTCAGGGGAAGAGTTAGAAGTAAAAGCTATCGTGGTCCTGTGCCGGGAACTTCAGAATTACATTGTGGTTGATCTTCTAGGGCTTTCAATACCAGGCGTGCTTCCATTTTCGGAATGGATCCATGGATATGCGGCAAACATCAAGGAACAGGCAGTTTCCGGAAAAATCATTGATGTGAAGATCAAAGGCTACACGAATAAGTCTACAGAAGAAGAGCCGCGGTTCCTTGTTTCCAGAAGAGATTGTGTAGAATCTGAATGGATCGGTATCGAGGAACGTTTCCCTCTGCATAGCAACATTATCATTGAGTGTGTGGAGATGCAGGGGAAGAACTGGATCGGCAAAATTCCGGGAGTTCCCAATATTTCTGTATACTGTTTTTATCCGAACCGTTTATCTCCGACAACAGGCGGACCGATCATTATCAAGATTGGCGGGCAGTATTCCTGTTTTGTGGCAGCCATTGATGCGGAGAAATGTATATTCCGTGCCAGGGTGAAGGATATGGTGGATCGGAGTTAAAATAGAACAAAAATTATGAAATAATGAAAGATATTTATGCCTGAATAGCAACGGATGAGTGCCCGTGGGGTGTATATCATCCGTCTGCAGACCTTCACCATATAAAGAAGGAAAATATCGGCCTGATCGAAGTAATGGGACTGGCTGTTCTGCCAGCGCGGCTGAAAAAAGAAATGGCTCTTCTGGAACAATATATCCTTGAAAAACAGGATATCCGCAGCAATCCGCAGATCGAAAAGCACGCAGACTGGGTGGATACATGGATAGGCTCCTATGAAATTACAGAGGGTAACATTCATTCCATTCTGCAGAAAGAAATAGGAAAAGTGTTTGTCCGGGTTCTGGAATGCGCCGGTGTATATAAGAATACAAAAGAGGGAAGAATTGCTTTCGGACGGTTTATCGAAACTTTGTAAAAGCCGATACGAACTGACCGGCAGCATGCGGTTTCACTTTCATAATTTTTACAGAACCCTTTCTATTAAGAAACTTCATAGGGATGGCCTATATAAGGTCGTCTTTGTGAAGTTTTTTACTAGGGCTTGCGCAGGCAGAGTATATTTGTTAGAATAGAGAACAAATGTTTGCAAAAAATAGAAAAACAATTTCCGGAAACTTCAATTTTGGGAACCGGAAACAAAGAAGGACTGATTATATATGCAGAAGAAAATGATACTGAAAAGTGATATGCGGGTGTATTTTGATATGGATGGGACGATTGCAAAATGGCGCGATGTTCCAGTGGAGGAAAGCAGAAAACCCGGATATTATACAGACCTGGAACCGGAAACAGAATTATTGGACTTTTTAGGTGCCGCCCTGAAAGCAGATGAGAATATGAATATCTTATCCTCATACTATACAGATACCAGAGCGCTTCTGGAAAAGAAAAAATGGCTGGATAAGTACCTGCCGGGAATCAGCTCTTCGCACTGTCTCTTTGTTCCTTATGGGGAAAATAAAGCGGAATTTGTTGAAACCATGCTGCATCGGAAACTGGGAAAGATGGACATCCTGGTCGATGACCATACACCAAACCTTAAGCGCTGGGAAACGGCCGGAGGTACGGGCGTAAAATGGCTGAACGGAATCAATGGAAAGAATGGCCGGTTTGAAGGCATCCGGGTAGGCAGTGTTAAGGAACTGAAAGCAGCATTCGATGAGATTGAGGATAGAAAATAATACGATATTAGAAGGACTGCAGGCATTTTGTTCTGCAGTCTTTCTAATATATACATATGGTTGCGCCAGAAATTATGGAAAGGCAACCGCAGTAAACCTGGCATCTGGATGAGCGCACAAAGATGATGCACCCTATCAGATAAAGACGGAAGCATAAAAGATACCATATTCATAGCGAAATTCAGTTATGCCATGATGACGCTGCGCAATGGCCCAGACAGAGGCGGTTCCGGTGCCAGAGCCTTCATGCTGCCGACAGCCTTTGCCTTTCAGTTCTAATAAAACACCTAAATGCTCCTGCATGGAACACATGGTATTGATGTCGCCAAGCACATATTTACTTTCATATCCGTATTTTCCATAATCTTCATAAAGCATATAATCAGATTTCAGCTGTAATACATCACGAATAATCGCCAATGCGTCCGTAGTAGGAAAGCGGACACGGAAGTAACCAATCAACAGGAAAAGAGGTTCTTGTGGATTGAAACGCTCAATCTGTTTTTCTAGGACTTCTTTTAATTCATCATTCAATGGCTGTTTTCCTTTTTCAATGCGGTTGTAATATTCACGGCTGATACCACAGGCAACAGCAAGCTTTGTTTGTGTTACTCCGTATTCCTCACGCTTTTGTCTTAGTTCTTCAATAAAGTTTTTATCATTCATTTTTAAATTCCTCCAATTAAAAAAGGCAACTACCATGTATTGATAATTGCCTACATTTCTGTTAAAAAAAGACAATCAATTTCTTATTTGAAATCAACTGTCTTTCTTATTTCTTATTCAATTTTTCATAGTGATAATGGCATAATTTATATCACGCCATGTAAAATGCGGTTTTACCTTATAAATACAGCGTTTTCCGCTTGTTAGTGTATATTGTCTCTTGTTTTTTGTGCCCCCCTTGTTAGATAACGGGGGCTTATAAGGCTCGCTAAAGCTTGCCCAACCGCCAAAGTGAACCAGCTACAGCGTCGGAAAGTCTGAGGACTTCCGCCACCGTGTCTGGATCACTCCGTCGGTTTGTTAGTTTTAAACTTATTCTCTGATATAAACTGGGATTTGTATGTTATTCAATCCAACGCTTCATATAATCGCCCTCTTGATAGTTATATACTCGTTTGCCTGCTTCTTTTTTCAATTACTTCAGTATCTGATAGCTCATCATAAAAAGAATAACCATCAGGCCTAAAAATATCTTGACCAGTTTCTGATACATCGATGTTGCCGGACTTATGAGTGGGTTCCAGGTTTCCTCTGTTTCAGGCATATTGTTTTTATTGCTCCAATTTTCTCCAGTTATCTTCTGGGCATAGAGACGGTTGGATGCATAAGAGAGCATTTCCTTGGCGGCTTCTGCCTCGTGTTCTGACAATTCAAGGGTTCTGCCATCTGCGAAAGAGAGCATTTTCCATTTGCCTGCTTTCTTTCTCGGGGAGGCCCATCCGCTGATGTCTGTGAGAAGCGGAAGATAGTAAACACCGGCGGCGTCCTGTTCGTCAATGATAAAATGATGAGTGACCGTGAACGATCTGTTGCTGGAAACTGGCTGCATGAGAAAATATTCCGTACAGAAAAGCTCTCTGATCTGCTTGCGCTGTCCCCATGCATCGAAGCAGGAAAGTGTCCGCATGACCGGACCAATGGCGATAAGAACGAGAAACACTGCGCCTGTCAGCAGCAAAAAGACTGCGTATATCATAATCGACGAGTAATCACTGAAAGGCGATGCCGCTTCCCGAAGCATCACTCCACAAAGCGGAATCACCAACGCAGCTTCCAGCAGGGAAATCCCACGAAAAATGGCATTCTGGCAAAACAGATAATAAAAGCTGACAAAGGTATCAGCATTCTGCCCACTATGGTAGCGAAGCGGAATTCGCATAAGCAAAAGTTCAGACAAAAGGCCGACAAGCAGCACCACTTCCTTGCATACAAGGATATAAATTCCATACATCCATATATAGAGCCAGGTTCTGCGGGAGCCATAAAGGGCCAGTAAATCTCCAGCCTCCGCATTTTCCAGAACACTATTCAGGATATTTTCCCCGAAAAACAGGTGATAACCGATGCCCAATATCAGTATGATCCATGCAATATAATCAGGAATGCAGGACAGCACCCAGCGTTTGCGGCTACCGTGTTCAGGCCTCCTTTGTCGTAAGAGCCCGATTCCCCATAGAATCGGATAAAGAAATACAATAAGAAGCAGCGTAAAATTCGTTTGTGGCTGTATTGCCGTTATAAGCAGGCTCAGGCGTTTGGCCTGTGAAGCTATGCTCTGCAGATTCGGTACATGCGCAAAAATTGATAGTATCGACACGAAAATTACTGCAAAGACTCCTGGTATCGCCATCAGACTGAATGTTTCCGCTTTTGACTTGCGTTTCACCAGATTATATAGGTCGCTAAGATACAGACCTGCATTCAGATAAAGAAGTATCATTGTAAGCCAAAAGTCTGGTAAATAATCGGCATCCACCGTATATAATTGAAAGAAATCCAAGAACGCCTCTATCATTTTTTACTCTTCTCCCTATTGAGATTTATCCTGTTTATTCTTACGGAAACACCCTTGTTCATAGTCATTAAAAATGTCTCCTTTACAAATTCTAATTTGTACATCTTTTTGTGTCTACATTATATCATTTTCTAATGCTTGCAACAATAATTCAAAATCTTAAGGTTACTATTTTTTTCTGCTTTTGAAAAATTACTTACCCGTCTATGATTTGTAAAGGGTGCTAAGCATTGCTTACGCAACAAGCCCTTGGCAAATCATATCCCGATAAGTTTAGAGTAATCAAGCATAAATGAAATAGTCTGTTGTTTCAAGGCAACGAAAAAGAGATACCAGCACATTTATGCAGTATCTCCAACTTAATAGCATTATTCTTTTATTCGCAAGCAGGTAAACACAGGTTATTCCTTAATATCCTTTTGTTTGGGAAAATCCAGGAAAATTATCACCAACCGCTGTAGGTCAGCATACGATGACGGCAGAATATGAACTCACAAATACAGAGAGCACAAATTATCAGAAACCAGATCAGGCAGCTTTTTCGTTTGAAATCGGTAAAGTCGATGAAAACGAGGTTCAGATCGTGACTGTGGATGGAAAGGTTTATGGAGATGCACCATTTGACCTGGAAGTAAGCGGACAAAAAGGTACGGGAGCAGTAATCTATTCAGTGCCGGAAGATAACGGCGTTTTAGAATTGCCTGACAATCATGGCAGCGATGTGAAGATTATCGGTGCCGGATCTGTCATGGTAACAGCTCAGATTGCAGGCGATGAGAAATGTAATGGTACGACTGTGACAAGAAAGATCACCATTGGTAAAGCAGCTGCACCGCAGATCATCTGGCCAACTGCTTCCAGTGTAGAGGCAGGAAGTTCCTTAAGCGCATCTGTTCTGGCCGGAGGAAGCACGGAGTATGGAAGCTTTACCTGGAAAGATCCAGCGCAGCTGGCAGAAGCAGGAACACACAGCTATGAAGTGGAATTCACACCGAATGCAGGGGCAGCCCTAAATTATGAGATCCAACCGATGATCGGAGTTGTAGAACTTACAGCAACAATGCCAGCATCAGATAACAGGAATCACAATACAGCTGACAGAGATTCTTCCTCTGACCGTGATGCATCCTCTGCCGCAATCAGAAAAGATCCGATCGAGGGAAGGATCAGCAGTGATCGTGGCATCATAACCGGCGCAGCTAACAGTACGGCCAATGACGGTTACAGTCACTGGATGCAGGATGCATATGGATGGTGGCTCCGTTTTGCGGATAACAGCTATCTGAAAGGAAGATCCGGTATTTCGTATGCATCGGAACATGTAAACGGAAGCGGGTGGGCATTTGATGAGAATGGTTACACCAAAACTGGGGGGTTACGGGATGAAACATTTGGCGGCTGGTTCTATATTGATCCAAAACGAGGTATGCAGACTGGCTGGGTTCTGATTGACGGTGTATGGTACTATTTCCATCCGGTATCTGATGGTAGAAAGGGCATTATGTATGCCGAACAGAAAACACCAGATGGATATTATGTAGATGAAAATGGTGCATGGGATGGCAAAGAAAAATAAATCATCCGGAATATTAATGGTCGGAGGTGTGTATGAAAAGAGTTAAAATCCTGGTGTGTGGGTTTAGCCTTGCGATCGCACTGGTAGCATTGCCGTTCCCGTATATAGACGATATCACATCGGGCCTCGGTTTCAGCATTGCTGCAGTGCTTTTGGCCTGGTTTGGTATTCTGGAGAGGAGAGGAGCAAAAGATGGTTACAAACGTGATGTGCGGTTATATTCAGCCAGTACCATGATGAAAGTGGTGCATGTGGAAGAGTCTGAATATGACAGGTGGGAGGATCAGCCTGATGGAAGTTCAAAGCTGCGCCGCGAAAAGGCATATCTTCCAACTTACGAATATTCGGTGAATGGAATAACATACCGGTACCTCAGTTTTCAGTCGGTTTCCGGTAAACGAGATGTGGGAAAGCAGGTGGTTGGATATTATATGCCAGACCGGCCGGATCTCATCACGGAAAACCGCCCAAGAAAGCCAGTGTTTGGTGGATTTTTATATTTCTACGGTGCTGCGATCTGTCTGTTTTTCGGAATTGTGACATTTACTGGAATGTGATGGCCAGATGTTGATATCATATAGGGCGCGACTTATAGTAAAATATTCCTGGCATATTTTAATGAAGCATTAAGTAGTTTGTTTGACGAGCACACATTATTTTGTTGTAATTTAATGTGTGTTCGTCATTTTTTTGATTGACATTCACACATTATTTCTGCATAATATAATGTGTGAATGTTAAAGTGAGGTGAGAAACATGACCACCAGGGAAAAAATAGAAGAACTTCTGGAAGCATCGAAGGATGGTACAATCTCCACATCCCAGGTGACGGAAGCCGGACTTCACCGCGGCATTCTGCAGGAGTATGTTAAGAGCGGTGAAATGTACCGTTTTGGTCGCGGCCTGTATGTGCTGAGCAATGTGTGGGAGGACGATTTTTACCTTTTGCAGCGTAAGTATGGACGCGGAATCTATTCCCATGATACTGCACTGTACCTGCTGGGTTATTCGGACCGTACCCCGGCGAAATATACGATGACCTTTCCGAAAGGCTACAATGCACCGTCTTTGAAGCAAGAGAACTTGATCATCAAGCGTGTTGTACCGGAAAATTATGAGTTTGGGCAAATCCAAATTAAATCTTTGTCCGGCAACCCAATCCGCGTTTATGATTTGGAGCGGACGCTATGCGATATCCTGCGCGGCAGCGGCAGCGATATCCAGATCGTCAGTGAGGCTATGAAACGCTATGCGGCCTCCAAAGACAAAAATATTCACAAACTGATGAAGTACGCAGATCAGCTTCGCGTGAAGCCGAAGGTCCTGCGTTATATGGAGGTTCTCTTATGATTACAAAAAATCCAATGCAGTTAAAAGCCTTTATCAAAAATAAGGCAGCAGAGAAGCATATTTCTGCACAGCTTGTCATGCAGAACTATATGCTAGAGCGACTGCTGGAACGAATTTCACTTTCGCCCTATAAAAACAATTTTATTCTCAAAGGCGGTTTCCTGATTTCTGCTATTGTAGGGCTGGATACGCGGGCAACCATGGATCTGGACACGACAATCAAAGGGTTCACTCTGACCCATGAAGCGATCCGGAAAATTTTTACGGATATCTGTACTGTACAGATTGCCGATGATGTGCAGTTTGAGGTTGTCGGAATTTCTGATATACGGGAAACGGATGATTATCCCGGAATCCGGGTTGGGCTGAAAGCAAACTATCCGCCGATCAGTGTACCGCTGACGGTGGATGTTACTACGGGCGACATGATAACGCCCCGTGAGGTGGAATACACATTTTCCATGCTGTTTGATGATCGCCAGATCAGTATTCTTGCCTACAATCTTGAAACGGTGCTGGCGGAAAAGCTGGAAACGGTGTTATCCCACAACATTGCAAATACCCGTCCGAGAGATTATTACGACATACATATCCTGTATGCGCTGCGCGGTGAAGAGTGTGATAAAGAAACACTACGCCAGGCTCTGGAACGGACAACAAAAAAGCGCGGCAGCGGAGCGATTCTTACGGACTACATGGCAATCTTGAAAGAAATCCGAGAAAGCGATACCCTTCGTAAGTTGTGGGAAAAATACAGACGCGAATATGACTATGCAAAAGATATTTCTTTTGAAGATACCTGCAATACCGTTCAGGAAATTATGAAAGCAATTATATTGTAAGCGAAAGATTACAGGGCGTAGAGCCTCACAGTAACGGAAAAAAGAATGTGTATGATTACTGCTACAGCAACAGAAATGCAGAATAATTTCGGTCATTATCTCAACTTTGTGATGTCTGTACAGGAGAGTATCGTAACAAAGAATGGAAAAGAAGCCGGAAGGTTTACTTCAAAAGAGATAGCGGTATTTTACTCTGGCAGATTCCCTTACGGGAATTTATTTTGGAAAGTTTTAATGTACAATTTTTAACGATATTGAACTTGGTACAATAAGGAAATCGGCAAACCAGATGAAAGTCTGGGACGCAAAGCTACAGGGCCTGTAAAATGGCAGCCAGTTGCAAAAAATGCGGTGCACTGTCTGTCTGACAGTGTTTTTTTACGGTGTTATTTCATAGACGTAACAACAATGATTTTATCAGGAAAGAATAAGGAAAATAAAAGTATGAAAAAGGCAAAACGTTGTCTGATAGCAGTGGTGTTAGGTGTACTTGTAGCAACTGCTGTCTTGTCTGGATGTGGACAGTCAAAGAAAGAAGTATCTAAAAACGATGATCATCTTACCGTTTATCTGTGGGAAAATCGTTTGATGAAAAATATTGCACCCTATATCCATGAAC
>ERZ791854.18-NODE-18-length-163029-cov-13.012_pt1 | contig 163029 bp, 137 predicted proteins | sample MGYA00510286_ERZ791854 | MGnify/ENA primary metagenome ERZ791854 (study PRJEB30046, sample SAMN00715267) | human gut metagenome | study: EMG produced TPA metagenomics assembly of the A metagenome-wide association study of gut microbiota in type 2...
CAGCGCTTTCCAGATTAAACTCAACAGAACCATTTCCCGGTTCTACGGTTACCTGACAGTCACTGGATTCCAGTGTTCCTGCCATGGCTGGTTTCTTGATCTCCATCTTTATTTCCTCCTGTTTTTAACGATGTCTTTTCAACATCTTTTTGTTACCCCCCGCATCTGTGAAATAATCATTTTCAAACGGGTACTGCCACACATTTTCCAGATCATTTTGAATCAGGAAAATATGTGGCATTATGTTTTTTCTTAAAGCTCACGAACACGCGCTATCGCACTCTACTGCCTGCTACCGCAGGCGGTTCGTTCGTTAATATTATACTACTTTAAGCCTTTTCTTGCACGGTTATAATTGATCAGACAGCCTGCTTTTACGATCTTTCTTTCATCTGCAGTCATATCTGCAACATACAGACTGATCTCTTTTACTGCCTTGGTATCTGCATTGATCACATAAGCCTTAATATCTTTTAAATCACCATCCAGTGCTGCTTTTGCACCTGGAACGTAGATATAGTCGCCTACTTCAAACTCAGGCTCTTCTACCATCTGGAATGGGATCATGCCCCAGTTCATTACATTAGAACGATAACGCTTGGTTGCGTATTCCTTTGTGATGTTTGCAAGTCCGCCGATGACTCTCTGGCAGCTTGCAGCCTGCTCTCTTGCAGAACCATCACCAGGTTTTACAGCATAGATCATACTTCCGATCTCTGTTTCCATTTCATTTACATTTTCCTGACCGGAAATGGTATGGATGGCATCAAATACTCCATTCAGATCTGCATCTAACTCAGATGGCTTCTGGCCTGCGGTTCTTGCCTTCTCTAACTTATCCACTGCCTTGCTCTTTCCTACATATTCAGGATCTCTTCTGGATAATGTAAACTCAGCCAGTCCTAATGGGTTGGAACGATAGGAAGAGGTCTCACCAGATGGGATCAGCTCATCGGTCGTGGTTACTTCGTCCATGATCTTGGAGCATACCTTTAAGAGGATATTGTCAGTTAATGGGCTCATTTCCGGCCAGTCCTTGATATTTGGACCATATACCAGGCTGTCCTCCTCATGAGGTGCTCTGTAACCATTGTATACACGGCGGTCATAAACAGTCTTATCAAAGTTGTATTCAGGAACATCGCCCCAGCAGTCTAAGTCGGTAGCTGGTGTAAGGATACCGCCGTTTGCTGCAGTTGCTGCGATAGAACGTGCATCCATTAATGCTACTGCTGACATCTGGCCGTTTCCTGGCTTGCTGCCTTCCCGGTTCGGGAAGTTTCTGGTTGTATGACGGATACTTAAGCCATTGTTGCAAGGTGTATCACCGGCGCCGAAGCATGGTCCGCAGAATGCGGTTCTGATGATAGCGCCTGCTTCCATCAGATCTGCGATCAGGCCCTTTCTTACCAGGTCGATAAATACAGGCTGGGAAGAAGGATATACAGCCAGTGAGAATTCGCCATCGCCGCAGCTCTTTCCCTTTAATGCATGTGCTGCTTCTACTACGTTGGTGAAATTACCGCCTGCACAGCCAGCGATAATTCCCTGCTGTACTCTTAAACGTCCGTTTTCGATCTTATCAGTCAGTGTAAATGGAGCTCTTCCGCCGCTGACTTTCTCAGCTTCTTTCTCTACGCTTCTTAAGATATCGCCCAGGTTTGCATTTAACTCATCAATCTCATATGTATTGCTTGGATGGAACGGAAGGGCGATCATTGGCTTGATGGTGCTTAAATCTACGTAAACACAGCCATCATAGTAAGCTACATCTGCCGGATTTAATTCCTTGTAAGCATCTCCTCTGCCATGAGCAGTTAAAAATGCCTTTGTATCTTCATCAGTGCGCCAGATAGATGTTAAGCAGGTAGTTTCTGTTGTCATAACATCTACGCCGTTTCTGTAGTCGGTTGTCATAGAAGCAACACCAGGTCCTACAAATTCCATTACTTTATTCTTTACATAACCCTTCTTGAATACTGCGCCGATAATAGAAAGTGCCACGTCCTGAGGTCCGATGCCAGGTCCCGGCTTTCCTGTAAGGTAAATTGCAACAACGCCTGGATAAGCAACATCGTATGTATCACATAACAGCTGTTTTACCAGCTCGCCGCCGCCTTCACCGATAGCCATGGTTCCTAATGCACCGTAGCGGGTGTGGGAGTCAGAACCTAAGATCATGCGTCCGCAGCCTGCATGCATTTCACGCATGTACTGATGGATAACTGCAATGTGAGGTGGAACATAGATGCCGCCATACTTCTTTGCTGCGGAAAGACCAAACATGTGGTCATCTTCGTTGATGGTTCCGCCTACTGCACAAAGGGAGTTGTGGCAGTTGGTCAGTACATATGGCAGTGGGAATTTTTCCATTCCGGATGCCTTTGCTGTCTGGACAATACCAACGAATGTGATATCATGGGATGCCATTGCATCGAATTTAAGTTTTAAGTGCTCCATATCTCCTGAAGTGTTGTGGGCACTTAAAATGGAACAGGCCATTGTGCCTTTCTTTGCTTCTTCTTTATTTGCTGCTTTTCCTGTAAGAGCCTGTACTTTTGCTGCCTCAGACTCCGGTACGATCTCGGTGCCGTTTACAAGGTAGATGCCCTCATCATATAACTTTACCATAATGTTTCTTCTCCTTTTCTGTTCTTGAATGGTTATTGACCATCCTCTCCCGGAGGAGCTGGTCTTTTATTATCTGCTTCTTAAGTTTGTTTCTTTTTGTTTCTGAATTAACTATACACCTCTTTACTTTTATAGGCAAATACTATATATATAATAACAGATATACATTTTTACCTATGTGATAGCGAACCTCCTGCGTCAGCAGGCAAATAAGCGAGCAAACGCGCGTTCGCGAGTATAACACCAAGTACATACAAGGAGGCTCCCCATGACCAGCCGTGAATTAGAATACATAAAAACAGTAGCAGATGAAAAAAGCATCTCCTCTGCTGCCAGAAAACTTTACATCGCCCAGCCGTCCCTAAGCCAGTCTTTACAGAGGATCGAGGAAAATCTGGGGGCAAAACTTTTTAACAGGACGCCTTCCGGCCTGACACTGACCTATGCAGGAGAGCGCTGCTATCAGATGGCCTGCCAGGTTCTTAAGATCTACAGTGATTTTGAAGCAGAGATCAGCGACATCAACCAGTTAAAAACCGGACGTATCGTAATGGGGACTACCAACCATTTAGGTACTGTCATCCTCCCTGAAATACTGCTGGAATTTAAGGAAAACAGCCCTTCTGTTGAACTGGAGATCCTGGAGGACAATACGGGAAATCTGGAAGCAAAACTTCTTACCGGCGCTATGGATTTTGCTCTTCTCCATGCCCCGAAGCTGGCTCCAAATCCTTTATTAAATTATGAATTTCTCTCAGAGGATCCTTTTGTCATAGCACTTGCTGCCGGACATCCCCTGATCGAAAAGGCGCAAAAAAAACCGGGATATCTCTTCCCGGTTTTAGATGTACGTTTATTGAAAAATGAACCTTTGATCCTGCTCCATCCCCAGCAGCGCATCCGTCATGTATCGGACGCCATACTGGCAAAAGCAAAGATTACGCCAAATATCGTGCTGACGATAAAGAATTACGAGACAGCCCAGCGTCTGGCCGGTCAGGGCATTGGCATTACCTTTCTGCCTATGGATTACGCCGCCCTGACCTATGCAGACCATCCGCCGGTGTTATTATCCATTGATGAGTCCTACAGCCCCAGCTGGGATCTGAGTATTGCCACCTTAAAGGGCGGATTTTTGTCCAGAGCGGATCAGTATTTCCTGGATCTGGTACGGCAGACATTTGCCCAGGAACCTAATGACAAATAGTACATCCGGAATTTTTCTCCTCTCATTCCTGTACCTGCCAATATGCAACGCTCCCGCCCACAAGGGCGGGATGCTATCACACGATCTCAATATTATACTTCTTCAACCAATAATCCACCTGTATCATATAAGCCAGCATCTGCGGCCCCGCCATCAGCTGACCATACCATGGCTTTCCATAATCTGAGGGGCTTTCCAGGAATTTCTCTGTTTTGGCCTTATCCAGAAACTGCAATACAGGTGAGGTATTGTCTTCTAAAATCTCACGCACCCGGCCCACCAGCAGCGCCTCATAAGCTCTGTCATAGGTCTTTGGATACGGGGATTTTCTGCGCCACAGCACTTCATCCGGCAGCAGACCTTTTCCAGACTCTCTTAGCAGATGTTTTGCCACCCCATCCCTTGTTTTCATGTACCATGGCACATTCCACAGATATTCTACAATGCGGTGGTCTGCAAAAGGCACTCTTGCTTCCAGTCCGGAATGCATGCTGGTACGGTCCATACGGTCTAATAATGTCTGCATAAACCATCTCAGGTTCAGCCACGCGATCTCACGGCGGCGGGCTTCTTCTGGTGTATCCTCTGCCAGTCTGGGTGTTTCTGCTACTGACTTTTCATAAGTTGCCTGCACATATTCATCCATGTGAAGTTCCCGGATGAAATCATCAGAAAGCAGCACCTTTCTGGCTGAAAGATCCATAGTCCATGGAAATGTTCTCGCCTCAAAGCACTCTTTTTTGTGAAACCATGGATAGCCCCCAAATATCTCATCTGCACATTCCCCGGTCAGAGCCACCTTGTGGGTACGGCTGACCTGGGAGCAGAAATACAACAAAGATGAGTCTACATCTGCCATGGCAGGCAGATCTCTGGCTTCTACAGACGTATAAAGCAGATCCGCCTGGGTCACATTGTCACATTCCAGATAATGATGATCTGAACCTAAATATTTCACCATAATGTTCACAAAAGGCCGGTCCATAGACGGCTGGAAGGCATTGGCAGTAAAATATTTGTGGTTATCCTTAAAATCAAAAGAAAAGGTAGTCAGCTGTTTATTTTTCTTCTTCAGTTCTGCGCTGCACACTGCTGATACCAGGCTGCTGTCCACACCACCGGACAAAAAGGTACACACAGGAACATCGGAAATGATCTGGCGGCGGATGGCATCCCGGACCAGAAATGCCGTCTTTTCTACCGTTTGCTCGTAACTGTCCGTATGAGGCTTACTCTCTAATTTCCAGTAACATTCTGTATGCAGACCTGCTGCATTGCATACAAGATAGTGGGCCGGAAGGAGCTCTTCTATGTCCTTGAAAACGCCGCATCCATAGGTTTTCGCAGGCCCGATGCTGAATATCTCGTTTAAACCCTTTTTATCCAGTTTTGGCGTAACACCCGGATATGCGAAAAGTCCCTTGATCTCAGAGGAAAAAATGACCTGGTCATGAAAACAGGTATAAAATAATGGCTTTACTCCCAGACGGTCACGGAACAGCACCAGGCAGTCTTTTACCGGGTCCATGATCCCGAAAGCGAATATGCCGTTCATCTGCTTTACAAAATCCGGACCGTATTCCATATATCCTGTAAGGACCACTTCTGTGTCGCCGGTAGTGGAAAATTCCCAGCCTTTTTTCAGTAAATCTTCTTTCAACTCTGTGGTATTATACAGTTCCCCGTTGTATACGATCCCAAAGGTCTTATCTCCTGTTTTTTTAAGGATTGGCTGACGGCCGGAAAACAGATCCCGCACCGACAGTCTCACATGGGCTAACCCAAAATGAGAGTCCAGATAATTTCCCTGTTCATCCGGCCCACGATGCTTCTGCACTTTTTCCATATCTTCCAGTATCTGACGGTAGTGATCTTCCTCTGTGAGATAGTCAAAATGACTCTGATAAAATCCGGCGATCCCGCACATATGATAACCTCCTCTTAAACTCAGGTTCACACGCTATCGCGCCCTACTGCCTGCTTGCGCAGGCGGAACCTTACAACACAAGACACGCCACCAGAAAAGTGCATGTCAGGCCAATAAATACCGGCAGCATATTTTTCCTTGCCAGTTCCACCGGATCTACATTACAGATAGCTGCCACCGGTATCAGTCCCCATGGCACTACCGTTCCGCCACCGATAAAAATAGCACTGATCTGTCCCAGACATGCCAGGACCGGAATGGAAGCGCCTGTAGCTGTGCCAAAGGTCCTCGCCAGGGCACCTGTAAGAGGAAGCCCGGAAAAGCCGGAGCCATCCAGTCCTGTAAGACCACCGATCACCAGCTGCAATAAGGCTGTCATATACCTGTTTAAAGGAGCATGATGGGCCAGCCACAGCGCCCAGTCATTTAAAATTCCACGCTCATAGGAGTCTCCCAAAATATGGGTAATACCATTGCCTCCCAGGAAGAAAAAGGCACCGATCACAATGACCGGAGCAAAAATGCGGATGGCAAATAAAAATCCATCTGTTACGTATTCCGTCACCTTTTCAAGAGAACTGGCCTTAAACTCCATGACCGCGCCCACACACATAAGAATAACTGCAGTCCCCGCAACCAGGCTGGTGGCATCTCCGCCCTTTAATTTGAATAAGAACATAAACAGGATATCCATAAGAAAAGCAATGGGAGTAAGAACCGCCAGAGCCTTAGCAGTGGTGGAATATTGCTTCTTCCTATCCCCCTTTTCTTCCGGAATCTCTTCTCCACTGTCTTCCTGCTTTTCAGGCAGATCCGTTATTTTCAGATCGTTCCTCTGATCTTCATTTTTTCTCTGTCCTGCCAATGTCATCCGGTTGAGCAAAAACGCGCTGCATACACAGGTAATACCCATGATCCAGAACAGTGGCCGGCCCTTGCTTAAAATATCGGTTGTGGAAATATCTGCCGCTCCCGCGGAAATGGCCGGTGCCCCCTGGATCACTGCATCATAGCTGAGGGCAAAACCATGGCCGAACAAATTCATTGCCATGGCTGCTGCAAGCGGTGTTAATCCGGACTGCACAGCAATTGGAAGTACAATAGCACCTACCAGTGCCACTGCCGGAGATGGCCACAAAAACAGGGAAAATACAAACATGATGCCACCTAAGATCCACCAGGAAACAGCAGGAGTCCTCATAACTTTTGACACCGGCTTCATAAGAAGGGCATCGCTTCCCAATTCCCGTAAACATTTTGAAAATGCCGTTACCAGGGCAATGGTAGCGATCACCTCGCGAAATTCACTGATAGCATAGATAATGGAACTGAAAATGGTCTGTATTCCTCCTGCCAGACTGCATTTTCCAACAACGCCAATTCCAAAAAGAAAGGCAATGCAGACCAATGGCGTATCTTTTCGCAATATCATGGTAAATAAGATCACCAACACCCCCACCAGGTAAAACCAGTGGACCGGTGTTAATGCAATATAAGCTTCAGGCATATAAAAGCTCCTGTATTTCATACTTATTACCATGGTATGCAGCTTACAAAAAAAGGACTCTGCGCCAGTGGGAAACATCCCACCGGACTGCAAAATCCTTTGATCTTAGACTCGCAAACCCGCGCTGTCGCGCTCTATTGCCTGCTGACGCAGGCTGTTTGCTATTTTCTCACATAGACCATTCCATCCATGATCCTTCTTGCAGTTCTCTGTACTGCAACACCAGGAAGAACTAATTCTCCATTCTCCTCTTTCAGGTCCGGATACATGGTCATAACACCGCTTGGATGGCCGATGCGCACATTGGTCTTTCCTTCTTCCGGCTTTCCAAGCTCTTCATACAGCAGACTTCCTTTTAAGAAAGCTGCTACGGAAATTGAGCTGGCTGAAGTCAGAGGGCATGCCTTGTGGCACTTAAATACAGAGATCACACGGGCGCAAACGTCCATATCCTCTGCATTTACCTGCTGTCCTGCAATATCCACATAGCTCTGTGGCTTTGTGAAAAATCCTACTTTTGGCACTGCAGGGCTGTTAGAAGTTGCATCTTCTAAATCCTTTGCAAAGCCCATTTTGCAGCAAGCTGCACCGCGGATCTTCTCCAATATTTCACTGGCTGCCTTGTTGCTGTTTACCTCTTCCGGCAGTTCACGGCCTGTAAGACCGATATCCTCTGCACGCACCAGGACCATTGGGTTAGACACATCCAGAATGGTCGCCTCAATCGGTCCAAATCCCGGAATATCCAGCACGTCCTTTGGATTTCCTGTTGGAAGCAGCTTTCCTGTCTTTGCACCGGCCGGATTTAAGAAATTGACCTTCAATTCAGCTGCTGTTCCGTCTACACCTGCAATAGCACAGTCACCCTCCTGGGCAAATGTCTTGGTTTCAGGATCGATCGGAACGGTTACATTGATATATTTATCTGTGTTACGGTTTAGCATACGAACAGTGGTGATCGGCTCTACAATATCTACCATACCTTCTTCTACTGCATAAGGTCCTACTGCTGCTGTCATATTTCCACAGTTGGACTTATAATCCACCTGACTCTTACCTACAATGACCTGGCCTACCAGATATTCTACATCTACACCTGGTTCTTCACTTTTCCATACAATAACGATCTTATTGTTGGAAGACACAGTACCGCCAAGACCGTCGATCTGCTTTGGATCCGGGTCGCCCATGCACTGTAAAAAAATGTTATCCCATTCTTTTCTGTCCTCCGGAAGGTCTTCTTTATGGAACATACAGCCTTTGCTGGTGCCCCCACGCATAAATACAGTTTTAAATTTTCTCATGTTTCCTGCCTCTATTTCAGCTTTTCAATGGTCTCAATAATATAATCGGTATATTCTTTTGCACTTGCATCCTCTGTAAAAGTAGTCAGTACCACTTTCTTCTCTGTGGTACATACATCCAGTGCCTTTTCCAGAAGAACCTTCTTGTCTGCATAGCCAATATGAGCTAACATCATGCCAGCTGCACGGATCAGGGAGCTTGGATCTGCGTACTCGCCTCTGCCGTGGCTCATCAGATATGGAGCAGTTCCATGGATCGCCTCGAACATGGCATATTTATTACCGATATTGGAAGAAGAAGCAGTTCCCAGACCGCCCTGATGCTCTGCTGCAATATCTGTTACAATATCGCCGTACAGGTTTGGAAGTACTACTACTTCAATACCCTTGTTAAACTCAGGATCCAGCATTTTAGCGCACATAGCATCTACTAAACGCTCCTGGATCTCGATCTCCGGATATTCCTCGCCTACCTTGCGCACTGCCTTGATAAAGTTTCCATCAGCCAGCTTTACAATATTTGCCTTTGTTACAATGGTTACGTTCTTCTTACCATTTTTTCTTGCAAACTCAAAAGCAGCTCTTGCAATACGTTCACTTCCCTGCTTGGTCTGTACCTTAAAGTCTACTGCCAGATCTTCATCTACCTGGATACCCTTATTTCCCCAGATATATTCACCTTCAATATTCTCTCTGAAGAAAGTCCAGTCAATGCCCTTGTCCGGGATACGGATCGGACGGACAGCAGCAAACAGCTCCAGGCCGCGACGCAGCAAGCTGTTAGCAGATACCAGGTTTGGCCATGGCTCACCGGCTCTTGGAGTTACCATCGGTCCTTTGATGATAACATCACATTTTTTGATCTCTTCAAATACATCATCTGGCAGACTCTGAAGCTTTGCAGCTCTGTTCTCAATGGTCATGCCTTCAATATGGCGCAGTTCTACTTTGCCGGACGCGATCTCATCCGGAATCAGTGCCTTGATCACGCGGACTGCCTGCTCCATAATGATCGGACCAATACCGTCTCCTGGAAGGATGCCTACAACGATCTTATCCAGCTTTGAAAAATCTTTTACTTCCGTATCCTGTTTCATACGTTCGATCCGTTCAAACTCAGACTGGATCAGTTCCCCAAATTTTTCCTGTGCCTGTGAAATAGCGCTCATTTTTCCTTCTCCTTTTCTTTCTTTGAAATGATCTTAAATTGATTTTAAATGGTTGTATGTGTATGTTACTTTTTTCACTTTCTTATTTTTATATTAATACAAAAACAGTAATAGGTAAAATACATTACATACCAGTTTTTATATAGGTAAAATGCAACACTATTTTTCAGAATTTTCTTTATATTTCCTTATTCCAGACACTCTTTTAATGTACGCAAAAATTCCCTGGAAGCCCTTGAAAGTTTCTCATCAGCAGGATAAGCAGCCACCAGCTTCCAGGACGCTCCCAGTTCTTTATCCAGCGGATAACAGCTTAATCCCTCTGTCCCCGAATACAGCGTCATATAAGACTTTGGCAGAAAAGTAGCTCCCATTCCCCCTGCCGCCAGACGTTTGGCTGTTTCCATGCTCTTTGTAGTGCAGCAGATATCCGGCCGGATCCCGGCTTTTCTTAAGATCTCATCTGCCACCTGGCGCAGTTTCTGTCTGCTTGCCACCATAACAAAGGGGATCTTTTTCAGTTGCCTTATATCTTCTGCCTTTAACGACTTTTCCTCTGACAGCGATACCTGTGACTGAAAAATTTCCGGCACTGCAAGATAAAAAGGATCCTCAGAAAATTCATCATAGCATACTTCATCCAATGCTTTCTGAAAATGCATAATGCAGAAGTCCACTTTATGAGACAGCATCATTTTTTCCAGTTCCTGGGAATTATTTTCACGGATAAATACCTTTACCCCCGGATAGCGCCTGCGAAACACAGGAACCACTACAGGCAGGATACAGGCCCCCAGGTTCATAGGGATGCCGATGGTTACTGTTCCTTTTTTCAGTTCCCGGTATTCTCCCAGTTCTTCCCGCATTTCCTTCCAGAGTTTCCATACTTCCTCTAACTGTTCTAAAAGCTCTGCGCCCGCTTTTGTCTCCTCTGCCCCCCTCCGGTCTCTCTGAAAGATCTTAAATCCCACTTCCTCTTCCACTTCTTTTAAGACCTGGCTTAAGGAAGGCTGGGCAATAAAAAGAGTTTCCGCTGCCCCGGTAATACTCTTATTTTCCCGGATACATAAAAGATAACGGATCTCATTTTCCGACCAGATCCGTTTTTCCTTTATTTCCTGCAGGCTTTTTAAGATCCTCTCCCCATAAGAAAGCACGGTTTCTCCCTCGGAAGTAGGGACCATTCCTTCCCGTATCCTGCGAAACAGCTGACAGCCCAGTTCATTTTCCACACTTTTAAGTCCCCTGGTAAGGGCAGAAGGCGTCCTGTCCACACAGGCCGCTGCCCCCCGGATCGTACCAGTCCGTGCGATCTCCCTGATGAAAATAAGCTGCTGTTGGTTCATAAGGCCCTCCTTCTGGTTTATTTGCTCTTAAACTCTTTCTTAAACCTCATTTTACCATATATCCGTCTGACTTCCCAGACCTGTAAAAGAATGTGCCTCGGTGTATACCAGGGAGTTCCAACGGAATTTCCTAGTATACACAAAACAGGCGCATCTTCCTGTTACGGAAGAATACGCCTGTTTTTATATATCACTTACCTATTTTATACGATTTCATTCACTTGCCATGCTTATGTATGCTGTTTTACTCTGCTACTGCCTTAAATGCCTCATCCAGATCTTCAATGATATCGTCAATGTTCTCAGTACCGATAGAAAGACGGATGGTGTTCGGGTAGATGCCCTGCTCTTTCAGCTCTTCTTCTGTCAGCTGTGCATGAGTAGTAGAAGCTGGGTGGATAACCAGAGACTTAACATCTGCTACGTTTGCAAGTAAGGAGAACAGTTCCAGGTTGTCGATAAAGTCCTTTGCCTTCTGTGCATCGCCCTTGATCTCAAAGGTGAAGATAGAACCGCCGCCATTTGGGAAGTACTTCTTGTACAGTTTCTGCTGCTCTGGATCAGTTGATACAGATGGGTGATGAACCTTTTCTACCTGTGGATGGTTATTTAAGTACTGAACTACCTTCAGTGCATTTTCTACATGACGCTCTACACGAAGGGACAGTGTTTCCAGTCCCTGCAGGAAGAAGAACGCATGGAATGGGGATAAAGTTGCTCCGGTATCACGAAGTAAGATAGCGCGGATCTTAGTAACAAATGCTGCCGGTCCTACTGCCTTTACAAAGCTTACTCCATGGTAGCTTGGGTTTGGCTCAACTAAGGACGGGAACTTGCCGCTTGCTTCCCAGTCAAACTTACCGCTGTCTACGATCACACCGCCAATGGTGGTTCCATGTCCGCCAATGAACTTAGTTGCGGAATGTACAACGATGTCAGCACCGTATTCAATTGGGCGAACCAGATATGGGGTTGCGAATGTATTATCAACTACTAACGGGATCTTATGTGCATGTGCGATCTGTGCCAGTCTTTCAATATCAACTACATCAGAGTTAGGATTTCCCAGAGTCTCTACGTGGATCGCCTTGGTGTTTTCCTGGATGGCTGCCTCAACCTGCTCGTAGTTAAATGGATCTACGAAAGTGGTCTTGATGCCGTACTCTGGAAGAGTGTGGGCAAACAGGTTGTAAGTTCCGCCGTAAATATTCTCAGCTGCTACAATGTGGTCACCTGCATGTGCCAGGTTCTGGAAAGTATATGCGATAGCTGCTGCACCGGAAGCTACTGCTAAAGCTGCAACGCCACCCTCTAAGGCTGCAATTCTCTTTTCAAATACATCTTCTGTTGGGTTGGTCAGACGTCCGTAAATATTTCCGGCATCGGTCAGTCCAAATCTTGCTGCTGCATGATCGCAGTTGCGGAATACATAGGAAGAGGTCTGGTAGATCGGTACGGCTCTTGCATCGGTTACCGGGTCTGGCTGCTCCTGTCCTACATGAAGCTGTAATGTCTCAAATTTAAAGTTTCTTTCATCGTAAGATTTCTTTCCCATGTTATTGTCCTCCTGGATTAAAAATATATCAGTCATTTACCTACTGTTTTTGTTTGTTTTTGTTTATGGACAAATAATAACACTACTTTTTCCATCTGTCTAATACACAAAAAAAAGAGCTCGTTATAGTTTTTACCTATAGCGGGCATCTTCATTCTTATATTTCCGTATCTCATCCAGATATTTCTGGCCCAAAGGACTGATGGCTACTCCCTTGCGGCACAGATACCCAATAGTCATCACTTCGTCAGACTCCAATGGCACTGCACAGTAATCACCGCCATTTAATTCCTCGCAGATAATACCGGAGCAAAGAGTATAGCCATTTAAGCCTTTCATCAGGTTTAACATGGTTGCACGGTCATTGGCACGGATCAGCTGCTTATATTCATAAGTAGAAAGGACTTCTTCTGCAAAATAGAAGGAATTATTGTTTCCCTGCTCAAACGCCAGACATGGATAGGGCTGCAGATCATCCATAGTAACAGACTCTCTGGATGCCAGTGGATTTCCCTTCCACATATAGGCATAGATCCCGCAATCCAGAAGCCTGTGAAATTCCAGCCCGAACTCTGTAAACAGCTTTGTCAGCACCTTGCTGTTAAAATCATTAAGATATAAAATGCCGATCTCACTTTTAAAGTTCTTCACATCTTCGATCACTTCGTAGGTCTTGGTCTCATGAACTGCAAATTCATACTTGTCCATTCCAAACTGGCGCACCATTTCCACAAAGGCCTGGACAGCAAAGGAATAATGCTGCATGGACACACTGAACTTCTTGCGCACATTTTCTTTTTCAATGTACTTGGACTCGATCAGGCGGTACTGTTCCACCACCTGTCTGGCATAGCCTAAAAATTCCTCTCCTTCCGGCGTCACAGTAATACCACGGTTGGTACGCTTAAAAAGCTCCACGCCAATCTCATTTTCCAGCTCTTTAATAGACGCGGAAAGACTTGGCTGTGTGATAAACAGGCTGCGGGCCGCTTCGTTCATGGATTTGGTATCTGCCACTGCAATGGCATATTTCATCTGCATTAAGGTCATTTGTGAAAAACTCCTTTATCATTCGGGATTTAACATTCATACTGCGCCACTTGTTTTTCTTTTGGACAAATTATAGGCTAATCAGGTAACGTTGTCAACGCTCCTGAAATTCTCATTTATGATACCGGATTGCTACGTGCTTTTGACACTTGTATCATTCACATTTCGTTCATAAATCATTCAAAAAAGTGTTACACAATGAACACGATTTCTTCATCTTTTCTTTTTATACTTTAGTCATAGATGAGAGACAGAGAAAACAAACAAAAACCTCATCTCCTGAAAATTTTTAATACCTAACTAAGCTTACAAGATTTTTTTCATAATACTCGAGCTGGTAAGATTTTATCAGCTCTCCTCCCTTTTAATAATACTTTTTTCCGGAAAAGGCACCTCAAAACGAGGTGCTTTTTCTAGTCTGCTCTTCCTAAATATACCGATCCGGATATTCAACTTCCCCTGTTAAAAATAAAAGAGCCGTCAGATTAAAAAATGCCATCAGTCCATTCCACAGATCCGACAGCATCCATACTGCTTCCAGCCTGATACAGCCTCCTGCAAATACTGCTCCTAAAAATAAGACCGGATAGATCCTGGAAAAAAGAGACAGATCTTCTATTGCCTGCTGTCCCAGGTAATACCATGCGATCACAGTGGCAAAAGCAAATACCACCATGGAAATACTGATAAACCATTCTCCTATGACTCCCAGTTTTGCAGAAAAACAGGCAGCAGCCAGGGCCGCTCCTGTAAGAGAAAGTGTTTCCGTATCTCCCTGTGTGGTACACAAGATGACCAGTGCTGTAAGGCTGCACAAAACTACCGTATCAAAAAACACCTCAAACATAGCCCACATTCCCTGTTCTTCTGGTGTTGTATGTTCTGCCGGTCCATGAAGGACTGCCAAAGTGCCAAGCCCTGCCTCATTGGAAAAAACGCCTCTGGATATACCATAACGGATACTTTTACTGATGCCAAAGCCCGCTATGCCGCCTGAAACCTGCCGGATCCCAAAAGCAGACTGAAAGATCCTTAAAAATGCATCTGGTATACGGTCTGCGCATAATAAAAGTACCAGCAGGGAAAATAAAATATAGATCCCGGAAGCCAGAGGCAACAGGTATTCTGCTGCTTTGCCGATCCGTTTTATCCCACCTAAGATAACGGCTCCCGTAAGCAGCGCCAGAATACCGCTTCCTAACACCGACGGGATTCCCCAGGTAAATTCCAGTGTCTCTGCTGCTGAATTTGCCTGTACCATACTTCCCATTCCAAGGGCACACAGAAAGCAGAAAAAGCTGTAACATGCTGCCATAAAAGGGATACCCAGCCCTTTTTTCATATAGACAAAGGGGCCGCAGATCCATTTTCCCCTGTTGTTCTTAAAACGGTACCGGACTCCCAGATAGGTTTCCCCATAAGCAGTGGCCATACCGATCAGTGCGGAGATCCACATCCAGAACACGGCTCCCGGACCACCGGATACAAGAGCGGCTGGCCCACCTGCAATATTACCAGTCCCCACCGTTGCTGCAAGGGCGGTACAGACCGACTGGAACTGTGTAATTCCATGGTGGGCCCCGGCAGCACCTGTACTTTCATCGCCCTCACGTTCCTCTCCCCATAAGCTTCCGGCAGTTGCCTTCCACCAATATCGAAATCCCCGGATCTGAAAGAAACGGCAGCGCACCGATAACACCAGTCCCACAACCAGAAACACCCCCACCGTCCACGGCCCCCATATGATCCCATGCACCATTTCCAGAACTTTCATATGCGCCTTATTTATGCCTCACTGCAACCTTCTTATGAGGTTTTTATGCACTGTTTTTCCCTTCTATGCCTGCTTTATCCACAAAAATATGGTATAATGTAAAGAGCGCAAATGCGCGGGGACCTGAGTTTACGATGTAAAGAGCGCAGGAACCTGCGTGGCCCCACAACGCCATCAACACCCGAAAGGAGGCCCCACAACCATGCCCGGCTTCACCACCCACTACATTCTCGGTATGAAGGCATACAATGACATGCCTCAGAACAACTTAAAATTCATCATTGCAAAATACCGCTGGCTCTACCAGCTTGGTCTTCAGGGACCGGATATGTTTTTTTATAATCTGCCTGTTTTGCGCCACAGGGATCACCGCAACGTAGGCTCCTATATGCATGAACACCATGTAAATGACTTTTTCCGCTGCGCATTCACCCGTCTTTCAAAAATTGAGTCCCGGCAGCAGCGTGAGGAAGGCCTTGCTTTCTTATGCGGTTTCATCAGCCATTATATTGGCGACTCTATCTGCCACCCTTATGTATATGGCCGCATCCACTATGACGCGGAGCATCCAACAGCCGCCTGTCACGGCTTACATGCCAGGCTGGAAAATGACATTGATGCCCTGTTATTGATGAAATACAAAAAGAAAAAGCCGTCCCAGTTCAACCAGGCGGCTACCATCTGTTTAAACGGCATGGAAACACAGTTTATCTCTCGTTTCCTCTCCTCCTGCTTAAATGACGCCTTCTATCCTTTAAGCAGCAAAAATCATTATCAGGTATCCCCGGGAATGATCCACCGTTCTATCCTTGCCCTGCGTCTGGGCTGCCGGACACTTTCCGACCCAAACAGCCAGAAAAAGAACTGGATCGAATACGTAGAGTCCCTGTTTTTAAGAAATCCTTTAGCTTCCAGTAAAATGGTAACCGATGTGGTAGAAGACCCTGTATGGAGCCTGAACCTGCGCCATGAGACCTGGTGCAATCCCTGGGACAAGAGCATTGCTTCCCAGACCTCTTTCCCCGATCTGTTCCGCCAGTGCCTTGCAAAACATGCCACCATCTACTATATGATCAACACTTTGATGGAAGAAAATAATATTCGCCCAGCATCCTTTGACCGGATACTGGACGAACTTGGAAATTATTCTTATCACAGCGGTCTTCCCTGCAACGACGAGGAAGACTGACGCATCATAATTCTTATAGCATTACCGCTGTCCATAATAAGCGCCCGGGCCATGCTTGCGCAGATAATGTTTATCCTGCAGGCACTTAGGCGCTTCTTTTACGTCTGGATTTAAACGCTCACAGCGGGCTGCCATTTTAGCAACTTCTTCCAGTACTACTGCATTGTGTACTGCCTCTGCCGCATCTTTTCCCCAGGTAAAAGGACCATGATTTTTACACAGAACACAGGGAACTGCCACCGGATCCAGTTTTCTTTCTTCAAACAGATCCGCGATCAGAACTCCTGTATTTCTTTCATAATCCTTTAATTCTTCCTCTGTCAGGTTTCTGGCACAGGGAACTGCCCCGTAAATATAATCTGCATGGGTGGTTCCGTAACACGGGATGTCTCTTCCGGCTTGTGCCCAGGAAGTAGCCCATGGACTGTGGGTATGTACGATACCACCGATCATCGGAAAACGGTTGTACAGTACCAGATGGGTCTTTGTATCAGAAGACGGATTTAATTTTCCCTCTACCTGATTTCCCTCCAGGTCCATAACCACCATATCTTCCGGTTTCATTTTATCGTAATCTACCCCTGAAGGCTTGATCACAAACAGTCCCTTTTCCCTGTCAATAGCAGAAACATTTCCCCAGGTAAAAGTGACCAGACCATACTTTGGAAGCTGCATATTGGCTTCATATACTTTCTGTTTTAATTCTTCCAGCATTTATTTCCATCCTTCCACTGCGCCCTTTTCAGCTGCCAGTCCTTTGATATAATCCTTCATAAAGCTGTCAAAGCCCTTTACATCCTCTGCATCCGGCTCCATTACTTCTTCTTTGGCATCCGCAAATACATACTGGTTCAGATAATCAGAAAGGCTTTCCCCTTCTTTCTTATCTTTTCTGTAAGCTGCTAAAAGAGCAATGCCCCAGGCGCCGCCCTCTCCTGCTGTCTCCATAACAGCAACAGGTACATCTGCTGCAGCAGCCATAATGCGCTGTCCAACACCTTTTGTCTTAAAGAAACCGCCGTGTCCCATTAATTTGTCCAGAGACACATTCTCTTCTTTAAACATAATGTCCATGCCATATTTAAGGGTTGCAAGGGAACTGTATAAATGAGTCCTCATAAAGTTAGCCAGTGTCAGTTTGCTGTCCGGTTTTCTCATAAACAGAGGACGTCCTTCTTCAAAACCTGTGATCGGCTCTCCGGAAAGATAACCATAAGACATAAGGCCGCCGCAGTCAGCATCCCCTTCCAGGGCTTTTCTGTAAAGATTACCAAATAAAGTATTTTTATCCACTTTCTGGCCCATCATCTCATAAAACTGCTCAAACAGTCCTACCCAGGCATTCAGATCCGAAGTACAGTTGTTGCAGTGGACCATTCCTACCAGATGACCGTCAGGTGTAGTTACAAGGTCGATCTCCTCATGGACCTTCTTTAAGTTCTCTTCCAGGACTACCATGGCAAATACGGAAGTACCGGCAGATACATTTCCTGTACGGACAGCTACACTGTTTGTAGCAGTCATACCAGTTCCTGCGTCTCCCTCTGGCGGACAAAGTGGGATACCTGCCTGAATCATTCCGCTTTCATCTAAAAGGGCTGCTCCTTCTTCTGTAAGACTTCCCGCATCTTCTCCTGCAGTAAGGACCTGAGGCAGGATACCGGATAATTTCCAGGAATATCCTTCCGGCTCCATCAGTGTTTCAAACTTGCGGACCATTTCTTTCTCATACTGGCCATCTGCCGGATCGATTGGGAACATTCCTGAGGCATCTCCTACGCCTAAAACCTTCTTTCCTGTCAGCTTCCAGTGAATATATCCAGCCAGAGTGGTGAAGAAATCCAGCTTTGACAGATGTTCTTCTTTGTTTAACACTGCCTGGTATAAATGGGCAATGCTCCATCTTTGCGGAATATTATAATCAAACAGTTCGGTCAGTTTCTTTGCAGCTTCCCCTGTAATGGTATTTCTCCAGGTTCTAAATGGCACCAGCAGTTCTCCTGCTTCATCAAATGCCATATATCCGTGCATCATGGCACTGATACCCATAGAGCCGATCCGTGTAAGTCCCACTCCATACTGCTTTTTTACATCTGCTGCCAGATCCTGATAGCAGGAACGCAGGCCTTTCCAGATATCCTCCAGGGAATAGGTCCAGATCCCGTTTTCCAGGCGGTTTTCCCACTCGTAACTTCCCTGTGCAACAGGGGCGGTGGTACTGTCAACCAGTACCGCCTTGATCCTGGTAGAACCAAACTCGATCCCCAGAGATGTTCCCCCGTTTGTTATGTCATTTCTTATTTCTTCTACACTGCGACCCATAGCTCCTTCTTTCTTCCTGATCAGTGGAACTTGTAATAAGCCTCATTCCAGCGCAGTTCATTGCGCAGCTGACGGATATTTGTATCTTTGTCAATATAAACGGTTTCAATTCCCATTGCATTGGCCCAGTCTCCCATCTGCTCTGCAGTCAGGTCATAGGAAAAAGCAGTATGGTGCGCGCCGCCTGCATAGATCCATGCTGCAGCCCCTGTTTCAAGAGATGGCTCCGGAGTCCAGAATGCAGTTGCTACCGGAAGTTTCGGCATTGGTTTTTCTGCCTTCTTTACTTCCACATCATTGATGATCAGACGGAAGCGGTCTCCCAGGTCAATAAGGGAAGTTGCAATACCATGTCCTTCCTTTGCAGTAAATACCAGACGGGCCGGATCTTCCCTGTTGCCCATGGAAAGCGGGCACTCTTTAATGGAGATCTTTCCATCTGCGATGGTCGGGCAAACCTCTAACATATGAGCCTGAAGGATACCTTCTCTTCCTTTTACCAGGTTGTATGTATAATCTTCAAAGAAGCTGGTTCCCTTTGCATCCTTTGTTCCTGCTGCCATGATCTTCATCAGACGTACCATTGCCGCTGTCTTCCAGTCACCTTCTGCGCCAAATCCATAGCCTTTTTCCATCAGTCGCTGGATCGCAAGTCCCGGAAGCTGCTTTAAGCCGCCCAGATCACCAAAATGGGTTACGATCGCCTGATAATTGTTGGCATCTAAGAACCGTTCAAAGCCCAGCTCGATCTGTGCCTGTACAGCTACATGACGGCGGAATTCCTTTTCATCCCTGCCTTCTAAGAGGATGTCATATTTATCATAATATTCTTCTACCAGGGCATCTGTATCTGCCTGTGAAACAGCGTCTACCGCTTCTACGATCTCATTTACAGGATAAGCATCTACTTCCCAGCCAAATTTGATCTGTGCCTCTACCTTATCACCGTCTGTAACTGCTACGTTGCGCATATTATCGGCAACACGCATTACACGGATATGGGAAGACTCCATTACTCCGATGGCTGTACGCATCCAGGAAGCCAGCTGATCCTGTACTTTTTCATCTGCCCAGTGGCCTACGATCACTTTTCTTTCAATCCCCATACGGGTCACAATATGTCCATATTCTCTTCCGCCGTGGGCAGACTGGTTTTCATTCATGAAATCCATATCAATGGACTCATAAGGGATCTCCTGGTTAAACTGGGTATGCAGATGGCATAAAGGCTTGTGATATTCCTGTAATCCCAGGATCCAGCTTTTAGCCGGTGAAAAAGTATGCATCCAGGTGATAACGCCTGCGCACTCCGGATCCTGATTTGCTTCGTTAAATGTCTTCCGGATCACTTCATTGGTGATCAGAGTCGGCTTCCATACAAGCTCAAATGGAAGTCTTCCGCTCTTATTCAACTCTTCTACTATGATCTGTGAATGTTTCGCTACATGAGCCAGACACTCATCTCCGTAAAGATCCTGTGAACCGGTGCAAAACCAAAATTTATATTTTTTCTCCGTCATCAGCATAGCAAACTTCTCCTTATTTTTCTACATTTTTCTATTTTTTCTACTTCTTTTTCTTCATCATGGCAAGAACAGACTGGAGTACAATGAAGAAGCATAACAGAGCTGCAATGGTAATACGTGTCCACCAGGAAGATAAGGTTCCCTGGAAGGTGATAAAGGCTTCGATGGTTGCCTTGATCAGTACACCAAATAAGGTTCCAAATACATTTCCCACACCACCGGTAAGAAGGGTTCCACCGATAACGGAAGAAGCAATGGCATCCATTTCAAAGCCCTTTGCCTGCTCTACGAAACCGCCCAGTGTGTTTAAGCAGAATAAAATACTTCCAACGCCGCAGAGGAAACCGTCTAATACATAGGCTTTTAATTTGACCCTGCGTACATTTAAGCCCATCATCAGGGCTGACTGCTCATTTCCGCCTACTGCATAAATGCTGCGTCCAAACTTGGTATATTTTAACATGATAAATGCCAGTACCAGAAATACCAGAGCGATCACAACGGTAGGATACATATAAGGATAGACCATAACGCCCTTTTTGTTCAGGTAGCCGCCAAATGGCAGATACAGCTTCATTTTTGCCCATGCCATAAAGGTCTCATTGGTAATACTGATCATATCTTTGGAAATGATGGCAGTCATACCTCTGGCAAAGAACATACCTGCCAGTGTTACGATAAATGGCTGGATGTCCATGTAGGCAACTAAAAATCCCTGGACCAGGCCAAATACAATGCCTGTCACCAGAACAATGATCACTGCAGGAACTGCACCAATACCGCCTTTTTCCATCATCCAGGCAAGCATCATACAGCCCATAGCCACGAAAGAACCAACGCTGATATCAATACCGCCGGTGATCATAACAACAGTCATGCCGATACCGATAACGATCAGTCCTGCATTGGATATAAACAGGTTTAAGAAGTTCTGTGTCTTGGAAAAGCCCTGTGCGTTAAACAGCACACAGCCGATCCCGTACATAATAAAGAACAGCAAAATGGTAACAAGCAGCAGGAAACTGTTCTGTTTTAATTTCATTTTACCTTTCATGTCATGCTGCCTCCTTTCCTGCTTTTATCTCTTTCTTCTGTAACAGAGATTTTCTCCATCTTGCAAAACCTGGAGACTGGAGAGCTACAATGATAACAACTACGATAGCCTTATAAACAGGCACCTGGTCAGAAGAAACATGCATTGCATACAGGGTAGTTGTAAGTGCCTGGATGGTAAATGCACCGATCACGGAACCTGCCAGTGAAAATTTTCCGCCGCCTAAGGAGTTTCCGCCAATGGCAACTGCCAGAATGGCATCCAGTTCCATGTTAAGACCAATGTTGTTGGCATCTGCAGAATAAATACGGCTGGAAGCGATCAGGCCTGCAAGGCCGGAACACAGGCCGCAGTACGCATATGTAAGGAAAATGATAAGAACGGATTTAATACCTACTAACTGGGATGCTCTCTTGTTGATACCTACAGACTGGATGTACATGCCCAGGGCTGTTTTCTTTAAAAGCAGCGAAGTAAGGGCAACTACCAGCACTGCCACGATAAACGGGGTAGGAACCGGAAATCCCGGGAAAGAAGCGCCCAGTACACGATAACTGTCTACACGCACATAGGTGATCTGTCCGTCTGTGATCAGCTGTGCAATACCTCTGCCTGCAGTAAACATGATCAGAGTTGCCACCATAGGCTGGATATTTAACTTTGATACTAAAAATCCGTTAAAACAGCCAATGGCTGCGCCTACTACCAAAGCTGCTATAAAGCCAAGGATCAGTGGATTTGCATAAGCAGTAACTGCTCTCTCTCCACCTGTAAGGATGTTACAGCATACAGCTGCACTTACTGCCATAATAGCGCCTACGGAAATATCCGTTCCTGCTGAGGAAGATACTACCAGGGTCATTCCTACTGCCAGGATCACAAGTTCGGAGGCACGGTTGATGATATCGATCATATATCCATAGAGAACGCCATCACGGATCTCAATTGAAAAGAAGTTCGGTGTTGTGATGATATTTACCAGCAATACCAGTGCCAGGCAGAAAATAGGGAGAAATAATCTCTGGGATGTTATGTTTTTTAATGTTTTATTTTTCATGACTACTGCCCTCCTGCAATGGTTGACATAATGGAAGACTGGTTCATTTCATTTCCGGAAAGTTCTCCTACCTTTGCACCGTCACGCATAACCACCATGCGGTCACAGGTACGGAGCATCTCTTCGATCTCTGAGGAAATAAATACCACTGCCATTCCCTGGGAAGCCAGTTTTACTACCAGCTTCTGGATCTCTGTTTTGGTTCCTACGTCAATACCTCTTGTAGGCTCGTCCAGAATAAGAAAATCCGGATTGGTCAAAAGCCAGCGGCCAATGATCACCTTCTGCTGATTTCCACCGGATAATGATTTGATCGGTGTTTCACGGCTGGCTGTTTTGATCTGCAGCATTTCAATATATTTATCTGTAAATTCTTCCTGCTGCTTTCTGCTTAATAAGTGGAACATGCCACGTTTTGCCTGAAGTGCCATGATCATATTTTCTCTTACAGACAGGTCTGCAATGATACCTTCATTTTTACGGTCTTCCGGAAGATAGGCCATTCCTGCATGCATGGAAGTAATTGGGTGTTTGGCTGTTATTCCATTTCCCTTTACCTGAAGGGTTCCTTCATCCGGACGTTCTGCCCCGTAGAGAACACGGACTGTTTCAGATCGTCCGGAACCTAACAGGCCTGTAAAGCCAACAACCTCGCCTTTGTGGATCACCAGGTCAAATGGCTTGATATAGCCTTTCTTTCCCAGTCCCACTGCCTTGATAACGATATCTTCCTCTGTATGTTCCTCTTCGTCCTTTGCTTCCTTGATGGCAGCCAGATCATCAAAATCTTTACCCATCATCTTTGCAACCAGCTGGACTCTTGGAAGTTCTGCTGTGGTAAATTCTCCTACCAGCTGTCCGTTACGCAGTACTGTGATCTTATCGCAGACTGCATATACCTGCTCCAGGAAATGGGTAACAAAGATAATGCCCACTCCCTCTCCTTTTAAACGCAACATCAGCTTAAACAGCTTTTCTACTTCTCCGTCATCCAGGGAAGAAGTAGGCTCATCCAGGATAAGAACCTTTGCAGACATGTCCACTGCACGGGCAATGGCGATCATCTGCTGGATGGCGATGGAATAATTGTCAATAGTCTGTGTAACATCTGCATGTATGTCAAGATCCTGCAATAATTTTGCAGCTCTTTTATTCATAGTTTTCCAGTCGATCAGCCCTGCTTTTCTGGGCTCTCTTCCAATAAAAAGATTTTCTGCCACTGTAAGGTTGGGGCAGAGGTTTACTTCCTGATACACGGTACTGATACCGCGGCTCTGGGCTTCCTGCGGACTGCGGTTGATGATCGTATGGTCACAGCCATCGATCATGATCTCTCCTGTTTCAAACTCCTCCACACCGGTGAGAACCTTGATCAGAGTGGATTTTCCGGCTCCGTTCTCACCCATAAGTGCATGTATTTCCCCTTTTTTTAATGTAAAATCCACATTCTGCAGAGCTTTTACACCTGGGAATGTCTTATATATATGCCGCATTTCAAGGACAGAATCCTTTTCCATAAAAGCCATGCCTCCTTTTTTCTAAAAAAAGACACGGGAGGGGACTTTTGTCTCCCGCCCCGTGCCTGATCTGCTATGTATTACTGGTAACAGATTGCTGGTTATTAGTATGCTCTGGTCTTTAAGATCTCTTCCAGATCCATGGAGGTATCAAAGTAAGCTTCATCTACATACTGGATCTTTTCAACTTCTTCGCCCTTTTCCAGTTTCTGGATGATCTCAGCTACACGTGGTCCATGAAGTGGGTTGCACTCGAAGGTTGCGTTTAAGTCACCTGCGATCATAGACTCAAATGCTGCCTTTACAGAGTCAAAACTTACTACGATAATGTCACCCTCTGGTCCACAGGTCTTTCCTGCTGCCTTGATCGCGTCGATAGCACCGAATGCTTCGTTATCATTCTCACAGATAACTACGTCAATATCATCGTAGCTCTTTAAGAAGGACTCCATAACTTCCTGTCCTTTAGCCTGTGTAAATTCACCGGACTGCTTGTCTAACATATTCCAGTTGGAATGTTCTTTTAACTTGTTCTCCATACCTTCTGTACGGCCAACCTGTGCAGATGCACCGATGGTTCCCTGAATGGTTACCATATTGATCTCTTCGTCTGCTCTGCCCTGTTTCTCTAAGTAATCTGCCAGCCAGTCACCACAGGTCTCGCCTTCTTTTACGAAGTTTCCGCCTACCCATGCTTCATAAAGGCTGTCATCTGAAAGCTGCATCTGACGGTCAGAAAGAATAACCGGTATTCCAGCTTCTTTTGCTTCTTCCAGAACAGTTTCCCATCCGGTCTCAACTACAGGAGCAACTACGATATAATCAACATCCTGCTGGATAAAGGAACGGATCGCTTTGATCTGGTTTTCCTGTTTCTGCTGTGCGTCATCAAAGATCAGCTTATAGCCGTTTTCTTCTGTAAATGTGGACTTAAAAGATTCTGTATTCGCAGTTCTCCAGTCAGACTCAGCGCCTACCTGTGCGTATCCGACTGTGATCAGATCTCCGTCAGCTGCTGCTTCCTTCTTTTCCCCTTCAGAAGAAGCTTCTGCTGCTGTGGTCTCCTCTGCCTTTGTCTCAGCTGGCGCTGCAGTTGTTTTTGACTCTGCAGGATTGCTGGTGCATGCGGTTGCTGACATTGCTACAGCTGCTGCTAATGCTACGGATAAAAATCTTTTTTTCATATGATGGTTCCTCCTTTTTAATAACATCACATTTGTTTTTGCAGTTTTATTATACAAAATGCTCCGTATATTTTATACAGAGCATCTTTTCAAAAAAGTGTGTTTTTTATAGGTTTTCCACAAATTTTTGTGTTTTCTTTGGAAAAAGTTATGTTTTTTTATTGAGGAAGATCTTAAAGCAGGTCCCGATCCCTTTTTCAGACTCAACCAGTATCTCTGCCTGATCCCCATAATACATCCTAAGGCGCTGTGCCACATTATTAAGACCAAAGCCGCCTTTTTTCAGATCTGCCTGTTCCCCTTCAAAGGTTCCGGAAAGCTTTTTACGTACTTTTTCAAGAGTTTCCGGATCCATGCCGCTTCCATTATCCTCCACTTCAAAGATCAGGTTATCCCGGTCCTCATAGCCTCTTATGATAATACAGCCTCCGCCCCGCTTATTTTTGATCCCGTGGTACAGAGCGTTTTCAACTAAAGGCTGCAGCAGCATTTTTAAAACAATATGATCCTTTATTCCCGGTTCGATCTGAATGGAATAGTCTAAAATATCCTCATAGCGGATCTTCTGGATCTTTAAATAACTGCGTATATGAGACTCTTCTTCCTCCACTGTAATAAAATCTTTTCCTCCCGACAGCACGGTGCGGAAGAAATCACTGAGGTCTGTGGTCATTTCCACTACCTGACGGTTATTTCCCCCTTCTGCCATCCACACAATGGAGTCTAAAGTATTATAAAGAAAATGGGGACTGATCTGCTCCTGGTGGAGCCGCAGCTCTGCCTCCCGCAGATTTTTCTGCTCCTGGGTATTTTTCTCTAACAGCCGCCGGATCCGCTCACTCATATGATTAAAAGTACGGGCCAGTACATTGATCTCCTCTAAACTGCCAAGATCCGCCTTTGCATCCAGATCTCCCTTTCCCAGACGTTCTGCCGTCTGCTGCAGCCGTCCCAAAGGCCCTGTAATGGAATTTGTGATGGCCAGTGCAAGGAAAGTGCCTGCTGTCAGCACACAGGCCAGCAAAACCATATATTCCTGGATCCGTTTGGTCACCTGCTGTTCCAGTTCTTTTTGCAGCTGCTCCATATTGATCATCTCATAGTAGGTATACTGGGTAATATAATCCTGGATCATGGAACACAGCCCCTGGATATCATTTTCCCAGATATTTACATTTTCATCGTATCTTCCTGTAACAGAGGCATTGTCGATCATCCGGTTGACTGCCTTTTCCAGAGAGTCTAAACAGGATAAAATACCTTTTATCTTAATATCACCGTCTGATCCCGGTACCCGCTCAATGGACTTTCCAAAGGCATGACGGGCAGATGCAATCATGTTCAGGGGATTTTTCACCACTGTAGCATACTTGCTCTTCCCCTCTAAAATATCCCCGTTTTCAAATTTATCTACATCGATCAGACCGATCATGACCCGGTACATGGAATATTCCATATCGGATTTAAACTTGATATTGTATTCATTGGCCACTTTCAGGTTTGCCATGATCTCATTATAGGACCGGGAATAATTTTCAAACATACGCTGATAGCCGGCTACCATAAATGTAAGAGGGATCACGATCACAAACAGTAAAAAGAGCAGACGCATTTTCAGTGACAGGTAAAACTTCTTTTTCTTTTCCATGTCTCTATGCCCCTTTTATCCTTTTTGTCCTGCCCTGTAGTCTTTTGGTGACTGCCCCATCACTTTCTTGAAAGTAGCGCTGAAATAATGGGGATCACTGTAGCCTACCTGCTCCCCGATCTCTGCTGTGCGGCTGTTGGTGCAGCGCAGAAGTTCACAGGCTTTGTCAATGCGTACTTTCGTAAGATATTCCACAAAAGTCGTCCCAGTTTCCTGCTTGAAAATAGAGCTGAAATAGCTGGGACTGACTCCTATATGGGCCGCGATCCTGTTTAATGACAGTTCTCCGTTGGAGAAGTTCTTTTCTATGTACTCTTTGGCACTTTGGATCACACTTCCATAACGGTCATTTGAGACACTGTTCCTTGCCTCGATGGCTGCCTGAAACTGCTCTTTCAGATACATCTTGGTCGTATCCACGCTGACGATCACTTTTGGGATCCGCTTAATATCCGTAACTTCCGGTGAAATTGTTACATTTCCCTCTCCCAGTCCTTTTAAGAATTCCTGGATACAGTAGAAAATATCCATGGTAAGATACTGGCGCAGCAGCAATGACTGATAATTGTTCTCACCGATCGCAGCAAAATATTCTTCCACAAAAGGATCACATTCTTCCATTGCTCCTAACTTCAAAAAATCCAGGATCAGCTTCCGGTCTACCCCTGTATAATTGGTATTGTCCAGAAATTCCGTGTATTTTTCATAGCTGGCAAAATAGCGTTCCAGAAGCCTGGATTTTTCCTGCTCTTCCCTGATCTCATCTGCTACATGTTTTAAGGTATCCAGTAAACTTACAGAAGTTACCGGTTTTAATAAGTAGTCACTGATCCCGATCTTAATGGCTTCTTTGGCATATTCAAATTCATTATAACCACTGAGAATGATGATCCTGGTTTTAGGCAGACTTTTTTTCACCAGGCGGCTTAATTCCAGTCCGTCCATAAACGGCATCTTTATATCTGTGATCAGAATATCCGGTTTTGTATTTAAGAGCAACGGATAGGCATATTCTCCGTCTCCTGCTTCCCCAACAAATTCAAATCCATGACTCTCCCAGGCAATATTGTCACGGATCCCCCGACGGATGATGGACTCATCTTCCACCAGAAACACCTTTACCATCTTAGCTTCCCCCTTAAGTTGTCTATCAGCTGTTTCCTATGTATGTACATGTATCATGTACCTGCGTATGGTCCGATTATCCCACATTTATGACAGCGGGTCAATGAAATGTCATATCAAAAAAAGATCAAAAATTCCCATTTTCTGGAATTTTCGATCTTTTTTGCGTTTTTGTCTAATTATAACGTTTCAATTTTACGGTTACTTTTTCTGTTTCCGAATTATTCGATCACCTGATCGCCATCCTTGGTGACATAATACTCTTTTACACCAAGACGGGTCATCCAGTTTCTGGTCTCCTGTGTCTTCCAGGAACCGCTTCCTGCTCCGCCGCCGTTATCATTATCCCATAACCACTGAGGAGTCGGCCATAAGCATACAGATGGTCTTAATGCCTTGTATACTTCGTAGTCTACACCGTTCTGTCCGTGATGGGACATCTGGACCATCTTGCATTTTAAAGCTCCAAGGTTTATATCCTGCATCAGATGTTCACCACCGGTACGTCCCAAGTCTCCTAAGAACACTACATTGGTACCGTTTAAAGATACCATATAAGCAACACTGCTGTTATTTACAAAGTCATTGTTTTCTTTGTAAGCCTGGTTTAAAACCTGGATCTTTGCAGGTCCTGCGTTGATCACCTGTCCTGCTACGATATCACCGTGAAGAACGGATGGAGAAATTTTTGCAAATGCGCCTTTTACATATGCCACCATAGAAGCAACATTTGCGTCCTTTTCTGCGTACCAGCTGTCTTCTAAGAAGGAGTAATAGATACCGTCAATGGTGATCTCTCCTGCATGCTTATAAAGAATATCTGCCAGGGCACCTACGTGATCAGAGTCAGGATGTGTGATCAGCCATGCCTGAACATGTCCGCCTTTTGCCTTGATCTGATTTAATACATAGTCTGTGTTGTCTGTCCAGCCGCCATCTACTACGATCAGACCGCCCTCTCCCGTTTCAATGATCGCTGCCAGCTGCTGGGCTGCTGTATCATGATTTGCCAGAAGAGTGAGCCTTCCCTTTCCGAAGTAAGAGGAAGAGTCTGTAACAGGAGTGGATACTTCTCCAAATCCGGCAACCTCTGCCTTAGTAGTTACCGTCTGTGTATTGGTATTATTCTGATTGCCTGTATTCTTATTTTCATCCTGTACAACGATCCTGTCTGGGGAATTAATAACCTGCGCATTCATAGCGTAAGACTGCATGGTTCCCTGTCCCAGCATCAGTGTAACTGCTGCCAGCAGACATGCCCCGCAGCGTTTCCAGTATCTGTCGATCCGTCTCATTTTCCCTCTCCTTACTGTACCGGCTCAACGGCTCTGACATCCCCTGCTTTAATGGTGTCATTTACCAGATAAGAGCTTTCGTCCCCTTCTTTATCATAAGGGAATACCTGTACCTTTACATCATGATCATCGAAGAAGCTGCCGTAGCTGGTAGTAAATCCGTTTTCATTCTCCTCCGGTGCTGTATAATAGAAGTTCTGGGTTGCTACAGACTCACCAATGCTTCCTAAAACATCCTGTGCATAAACCACTGCTACATCGCTGGTAGTCTTGCGGGTAACAGGCAGCAGTACAGTCAGAAGACCGGTTTCGTCATCATAAACAACGTTTAAGTCCATTACATAATCAGCAAAAGCACCATATGGCTCTAAATACTGCTCTTCCAGGTCTGAACGTACTTCTTCCCAGTCGATCTTAATATCTTTATCGATCTCTGTATCCGGCTGTCCATCTCCCTGGATCTTTCCATCTGCTGGAGAAACAATATTACTCTGGGTACAGCCGCTTAAAAGAGCTGCTGATGCCAGAAGGATCAGAGAAACCTTTTTCCAGTTAAACATTACAAAAAACCTCCTTAATTTTCAACGGTACTATTATAACGAAGAAACCACAATTTTAACAGTGGTTTTTTCTTACAAAATTGTTACCTATATGAAACTTCTGTGAAATGTAGCTTGCTATTTGATCTTATTGGTGCTATCATGTTCAATATGATTTAATTTTTTATTTTTTTGAACATATTATTTTTTAACAGGAGGTCATTTTCATGAAACCGAAACAGAAATCATTTTTGCAGAACCTTGACTGGGTCACCACTATCCTGCCTTTCGGATGCATCACATTGTTATGCTGTCTGTTTATGATATTTCCGGAAGGCTCTGCCAATATCCTTGCTTCCATCCGTTTCTTCCTTGGCGACCAGCTTGGCAGCTATTATCTGTTAATGGGACTGGGGGCTGTGATCTGTTCCCTGTATATGGCATTTTCCCGCTTTGGTTCTATTAAACTGGGGGATGTAGAAAAACCACAGTATACTGCTTTCCAGTGGGGTTCCATGATGTTTACAGCCGGACTGGCTGCAGATATCCTTTTTTATTCTCTCTGTGAGTGGATGCTTTATGCAGATGAGTCTCATATTTCTGAGATGGGTTCCATTCAGGACTGGACTTCTGTTTACCCATTGTTCCACTGGGGTCCTATTCCATGGAGCTTTTACATCATCCTGGCTGTTGCATTTGGCTTTATGATCCATGTGCGCCGCAGGAATAAACAGAAATACTCAGAAGCCTGCCGTCCTCTTCTTGGAAAGAAAGTAGACGGAGTGGTTGGAAAACTGATCGACCTTACCGCTGTTTTTGCTCTCTTAGCAGGAACTGCCACTACCTTTTCACTGGCTACCCCTCTTTTATCCATGGCTTTAAGCAAGGTGTTAGGAGTTGCAGAGACGCCCCTTCTTACCATTGCTATTTTAGTGATCATCTGTATTGTATACACACTGGCTGTATATTTTGGCATGCAGGGAGTCACACGGCTGGCTGCTTCCTGTATCTATCTGTTTTTTGTGCTGTTAGCTTACTTCCTGTTTTTAGGCGGTCAGACACGCTACATCATTGAGACCGGGATCACTGCCATCGGACTTTTAACCCAGAATTTTATTTCTCTGGCTACCTGGACTGATGCCCTTCGCACCTCTTCCTTCCCACAGAACTGGACGATTTTCTACTGGGCTTACTGGATGGTATGGTGTGTGGCAACCCCGTTCTTTATTGGAACCATCAGCAAGGGAAGGACCATCCGCCAGACTGTTTTAGGCGGCTATTTCTTTGGTCTTGCTGGCACCTTTACTTCTTTTATCATATTGGGAAATTATGGTCTGGGACTTCAGACTCATGGGATCTTAGATTTAATGGGACTGTACCGGGAGACCGGGGATCTGTATCAGGCGATCATCGCTGTTTTTGAGACAATGCCTGCAGCCAGGTTTGGACTGATCTTACTGGCTGTTACCATGATCGCTTTTTATGCAACTACGTTCGATGCCCTTACCATGGTGGCAAGTTCCTATTCCTACCGCTCCCTGGATGCAGATGAAGAGCCGGATAAGAAGGTAAAACTGTTCTGGGCCATTACTTTAATGCTTTTCCCTATTGCACTGATCTTTTCAGAAAATTCCATGAGCAGTCTTCAGTCTGTATCCATTGTCGCTGCTTTTCCTATTGGATTTATTATCCTGATGATCGTGTGGAGCTTTTTTAAGGATGCGGATGCATATTTGCATGATACAGGGTCAAAAGGTTAAAAATCTGGTATCATAACAAAAACAGGAGACGTCCCCTTCCAGGTCTCCTGTTTATACGTTACTGTGCATTTTTACACTTCCTTGTCTGTTACATGTAATACTCATCCTGCCATAGGATCTTTCTTATACAATTATCTGCCTCTGTTTCATCTCTCCCCTTAAAACATATGGTCAGAAAACCATATAAACTTAAATTTTTCATTTCTTCGTAGTGTTTTAAATTTGCTGTTTTTTTGTCATCGGTTACGAAAATGTCACAATCAAAACGGTTTGCGGTCTGAATCAGATAAGAAATCGGTATTGGATTCAGCGCCTTTTTTCTTACGTCCAAACTCCTGGTTACCATTCACATCACCTCAATTTCAGAAAACTACAGCATGTTCCACTCCCTCTACTGAATTATTATATTCCCCTTTTGTTTATAATAGCACCACTTTTTGTTAATAACAACCAGTTGTTACAAAATTTATCATTTTTTTATGTGCAATAGTTATATTTTCTTTTGTTTTGATAATTAAGAAGCGACAGTTGTTACTTTTTTGACAACTGCCGCTTTTTCTTTGGAAGATTTCGTTTATTTATTTTGAAATATGATCATTACTGGGTGTCCGCAGATACGGAAGCACCTGCTACTGCCCATTTGTAATTCTGGATGGCCTGCTGGAGAGCCAGGTCTGCACATTTATATCCGGACTGTGCCTGAAGCCATGCCAGTTCCTGCTGCATATACTGGATGTTGCTTAGCATGCCATTGGCCTTCTGCACCTGCGCTGCCTGCCAGGAGATCTGGCCGCTTTCGTAGGCTGTTTTGGCTGCTGAATAGGAGGAATTTTTTTCTTCCATTGCATCATACAGCGCCTGGATATTGGAACGGACATTTTCTTCGGAATATTCTACATTGCGCAGTTTATTGGCGATCTGTGTAGTTGTCTTTGAGGTACGGATCTGCAGATCTGTCATTCCGCCGCCTGTCTGTCCTCTGAGACTGATCAGCTCGTAGTTGTTATTTACTGCTTTTTCTTTATCTTCTGCTACATTGACTGTGGCAATGTAGGATGGATCTGCTGCCGGTACTTCTCCGAATACTGGATTAGATGCTTCGTCGTATCCGGTAAAGGAACAGAGCATTTTACAGATCTGCTCAATTCCTGCATCCAGTGTATTTAACTGGGACTGACCGGAAGAAAGGCTGGCTGCTGCGGAAAGTACATCTGCGTCAACTGCCATTCCCTGGGCCTGCATGGTGTTCTGCAGCTGTTTTGCTGCTGTAGCCAGTTCTACACCTTTTGCTGCTATAGTACGCTGGGACTGCAGCTGCTGATACTGGTTTAACATCATTTCTACATTAAGGATCAAACTGTTGGCCTGGCGGTCGATCTGTTTTTCAGAAGAGTTCTTCCGGGATAATGACCGGTCCATATTGTTGGCCATTGTACGCATCTGATTTGCAGTCTTACGCAGCGCTTTTGCCGTTGCCTTGTTGATCATCTGATCCATACCTGTCTGGTCTTTGGCAAGGTCTTCTGCTGCTCTTGCCTGGGAAATAAGATCGTCTGCCATGGTCCTCTCATTAACTGCGATCTGCCCCTGATCTTCTGTCATTCCCCGTACCATGTTGTAGGCACTTTTGATGGGACCGTAATATTCTTTTACTCTGGCACCTATTTCGTCATAGTCTAACTGATTATCTGTAAGGCGTTCCTGATCAACAGAATAGCTGCTGTCCGGGTTTGCTTCTTCTGCGAATACCTGAAAAGGAGCGGACGCTGCCAGCAGGAATGCCATTGTGGCTGCTGTCATGGAGCTTAAATGATTTTTTTTCATCTTTTTTGTCCTTTCTCTCTATGTACTCTCGAAGTCTTTTTGTATTTGATCTTGCGAGAAAGGCTCCGGGAGTGCATCTATTAATTTGAGGTGGTAAGTCCTTTTACATTCCAGTCATAGGCCTCTAATGCGAGGAGAAGCTGTAATTCTTTGGTGTTTACATCGTTTTTGGCTGATGTATAGGTGTTTAATGTACTCTGGTACTGCAGTTTGGTCTGGCTTCCTACTGCAAGGTTTGCCTGGGCAAGGTTTAAATTTGCTTCTGCTACCTGCAGCTGTGCTTTAGCTGCATTTAAGGAGTCTCTTGTAGTAAGTACGGTGTTGTACTGTGTTTTTAAGGAACGGATGGCTGTATCTTTTGCATTTACAATAGCTGCCTGGTTGGACTCGATCAGATCCTGGCTTGTTAAGTTGCCTGCTTTTTTGGTGTAGTATCTTACATCATAGTTGTTGTCAATGGCTGTCTGGGCATCTGCGTTTGGATCTAAAGCATCTACACGGGATAAATCCGGCTGTGGTACTTCTCTGATCTCAGGCTGTGCATCTGCGCTCCAGCCTAACATAAGGCACAGATTTCTGTGTACATTTTCCTGGCTCTTTTTTGCTGTTAAAATGGCTGTATCCTGATCCTGTACACTCTTTAAAGCTGTAAGGACATCGGTCTGGGTTGCCATTCCTACGGACATCTGAGCCTGGGTTGCTTCGTACTGCTGCTGCAGAAGATCTCTGGTACTCTGTAAGTTTTCCAGGTTATATGCGGACTGCTCTAAGGAAACCATCATTTCCTGTGCCTGGTATACCAGTTTTGCTTCCTGCTGGTCATACTGGATCTTTTCCATTTCCGCGTCTTCGTAGTTATTGTCTGCCTGTTTGGTTAAAAGGCCTGCGGAGTAACGCAGGGAAGCCCAGGTTACATCGTTGTCTGCGTTGTCAGCCTGATCCCAGATGTCATCAATGTCTTTCATATAGTCGTCATAGATGTCATTTAAGTTTTTGTTTTTCTGGTCTTTGTAAGTGGAACGGTTGCTTAAAACGGTTGGGTTGTATTCGTGGATCAGGTCTGCTAATTCGCCGTATTCCATGATGTTGTCACGAAGGGTTGCCCATTTTTCTGCGGAATAGGCAAATTCCGGAGTTAAACTTTTTTTGTAGTCTACTGTCTGAACGTCTTTTGGCTGATAGGTATTATCATCCGGGCTGTTCTGGGCTGCCAGAGCTGTAAGTGGAAGGGCTGCTGACAGAATGGATGCTGTAAGTACAGTGGATATCCGTGTGATTTTTTTTGTGATATTTTTCATTGCTAAGTCTCCTCATTTCGTTTATGACTGCTGTGAAGTCTGGGTACACATTCCTCTTTCCAGGATCGTCATTTCTTCTGTTAATACCTGGATGATGGTTTCTTTTTCGGAAGGATTTTGGTAATACATTGCCATGGATTTGATCAGGATCATAATTGCCATGTCTACTATGTAGCACAATGTTTCTATTGTGGTCGGGTAGCGGTCTTTGTCTAAGCGGTTGTACAATTCTTCTACGAAGGATTTATAAAGTTCGTCTTTCATCAGAAAACCACGGATCCCAAACATCTGGTTCTGTCCTGTTACGCTTAGGTCTGCCAGAAGGTTTCTGTGGATCTGGAATGTAATACGCTCACTTCCTGTTTTTATCCAGTCTTTCAGAAGACGGATACACAGGCGAAAAGGGTTGCCGTTTTCTTCTTCTAAGAATTCAAATACTTTTTTTCTTAAGGTATCACGAAATCCTCTGAGCATGTAGCGCATCAGGTCGTCTTTGTCTTCAAAGTAAGTGTAGAAACTTCCTCTGGATATTTCGGCTTCTTTGATGATCTGGTTAATGGATACTGCGGAGTAGGGAACTCTGGCGAATTCGTGGGCTGCAGCTTCCAGGATCGCATTTTTTTTTGAGTCTTTTAAGTTTAAAAAACGCTGGGTTGGCATGTAGTTGCCTCCTTGTTGGCTTTTGTATGGTTGATATTATTTGTATAGATGACAGGGTGTTATTTGTGACATGTTGTCACCGTTGTCACTTTTGAGATTATATATATGTTGATTGGGAAAGTCAATAGGAAGAAGGATTAAAACTTTATAAACAAACGGCGAAATGGATGGGATGGGACACGGGGGATTTGCGCGGGGACAGACTAAGGATTTGAGAAAAGGGCTAAAAACAAGAGAGGGGCGGGCAAAACTCACTTCGTTCAAACAGTTGCCCGCCCCTCTCTTAACGCCCTTTTCTCAAACCCAAGTCTGTCCAGCCTGCGCATCCCATGTGTCCCATCCAATTCATTTCGCCTGAGGGGGCCTGGTATCCTCATTCTCCCGCCATCGGCGGGAGAATATCGTCTTAGTTAAAGATTATTTGCGCAAGTGCGCATTCTTGCGACGAACGCGGTCGCTTGTGACAAACTTCTCCATCGCGTGAATGTATATCATTTGTGCAAAAATGCCCCAGCCCGAGGGCTGAGGCATTTTCCATTATGTTCCAAACCAGTTATACTTTACCTTGTATTAACTGTCTGGCTTTGTGTTCGTCTTCTTTTTTTACGGATATAGAGTAGGTGTTTTTTACACGATAATATTTTTCACCGTCTTTCCGCCCTTTTTAGGGGCGGAAGATGTACCTTTCTTACATGTTCTCTGTCTTTTCTACAATATAAACTGGGCGGTCTTTTAGTTCTGTGAAGAGGATTGCAATGTATTCGCCGATGATCCCTATTAGCAGGAACATCATGGCAAACATGAAGCAGAGAAGGACTACTATGGTTGCATAGCCGCTTGGAGCACCTTGTCGGGTGAAAAGGGTGTATATCATAACAGCTACCCCAAGGGATGCTGATAGCATACCTGCGTAAATTCCCAGTTTTAGTGGCATATTGGAGAAGCAGAGTATCGTATTTATGGAGAATATGAACAGTTTTTTGATGCTGTATTTGCTTTCTCCTGCTACTCTGGCTCTGGCTTCGTATTCTATGTTGGTCTTTTTGAAACCTACGTTTTGTACATAGCCTCGAAGGAAACGAACTTTTTCACGATAGTTGTCTTTCAGGACCTGGGCTACGTGACGGCTGATGGCGAAGAAGTCTGAGGCATTTGGCTCGAAATGTACATCAGAGATGTGATTGATAAGCCAGTAAAAGCCTGAAGATGTTATATTTTTCACCAGCCCCGCGGACTTGTTTTGTGTCCGTACCATATTTATTACTTCGTAACCATCGTTAAACTTTTCGATGATCTCTGGGATACATTCCGGGGGATGTTGAAGGTCTGCATCCATGCAGATGATCCCATCTCCGGTGCTGTAATCGATACCAGCGATCATTGCTGCTTCATGCCCAAAGTTTCTTGAAAAACTGATAAGTTTTACATCATGGTCTTCATGAGCTATTTCTTCCAAAATACTCAGACTATTATCTGCACTGCCGTCATTTACAAATATCAGTTCATGTTCCCAACCGGCATTTTTTATCTGTTCCAGGATTTTATTTGTTTCTTTATAGAATTCTCTTAGTGCTTTTTCTTCATTATATACGGATACGACTACAGATAATTTACAACATCTATCGTCTTTTTGGCTTATGCCATTATTATTTTTTTGTGTGTTATTTTCTGCTGCATTGTTCATTAGTCGTATACCTGTATCTGTAAACTGGAATGGGTTGGAACACGTTTTTCTTCCGGCGGAAGCTGCATATAGTCCCCATATACTTCTTTAAGGACCGGATCCCAGCCCTTCGGGATCATAAGCGTCGTATCTTCAAATGGTGCATCTATTACTTCCTCACACCAGTCTTTGTGCAATGTTACATAAAGATAATCCGGCTGATAATTGCTGTAGTAGCGCAGATCACCTTTACTGTGTCTGTCTTTCAGGGCAATGGCCTTCTGCATAAAGAAGATTGCTTTCATAGGAATGAATTTGCCTATTGTTGCAAGACCGCCTACAAAAACTTTATACATCAGGCTGTACTTTGTATAATCCAGGTCATGTCGGTGTCCCATGGCAAGGCCGTAAACTGCCTTATGAAGGAAACGTGTGATCTCCGCTGCAGCCTTTCCTTTTGGAAGCTTGTCCAGGATAAACAGATCTACCCATAGGTGATTTAATTTTCCATCATAGTAGTCCATCTTATCGCTATCCGGATGCATACGGCTTTTCTTATAGATAATACGTGGAGTAAAGTCAAAAAATGCTTTTCCTCCATGGAAACTGTCTGGTTCTACCAGTTCCATTGTATCTGGAAGTTCTCTTCTTACTACTTTTTTAAATGCTTCAAACTGATTACGCGTAAAAACAATATCTGCATCATCATCCCAGGGAATAAACCCTTTATGACGTACTGCCCCAATAAGTGTTCCCGCATCCAATGCATATTGGATCTTATACTTCCGGCAAATACGATCTATTTCCTTAAGGATCTTAAGGTTAGCCGAATGTACCCTACTCATGTCATATCCAACGTTATCCTTTATAGCACTAACTTTGTTACTACCATTCTGCGCACTATTTATGTCTTCCACCATGCTATTCACCATATCATTTACCGTATCACTTACCTTATTTTCTGCCATATAGCCATTTCCCCTCCTTTACTAAACGCATATACTTTTGCAGCCAGCGAAGCTGGCTGCACATATATTTTTCCTCACTCACGCCTATATTGTAGAACTGAGGGAAGGGGGACGCTTTCATTTTTGCAAGTGTCCACATCTTGAGCGCAGCTGTCCGAATGCAGCGGACATAGTCCGATGCAGGCGAACAGGTGCATGCCGAAAGCCAGTGGACAATGCAAAAATGAAAAAAGGACTCCTTTCCTCAGTTCGGACCCTTCGCGACATTTCCTTGGTCAGAAAACCTTTCACACCTCTCGCGACAGACTCTTGGCCTGAAATCAGCTCAGCCCTCTCGCGATTATCTCACAGCCTCCCGAATAGTCTTCGCCATAAAATCAATCATCTCATCATTCATTCCCGGATAAACTCCAACCCAGAAAGTATCCCGTAAGATCCTCTCCGTATTCTCCAGTTCACCCACAACACGATACCCGGTTCCGGAAGCTCTCATCTCATCAAAGCAAGGATGCTTGATCAGATTACCAGCAAACAGCATACGTGTCTGTACGCCTTTGCTTTCAATATACTGAACAGCTGCATTTCTGTCTGTTCCTTCCTTGCAGGTGATCAAAAATCCAAACCAGCTTGGATTGGAATGTGGTGCTGCTTCCGGGAGGATGAGTTTATCGGTGCAGTCAGCCAGCGCTGCCTTTAATCTTGCAAAGTTATGACGGCGGCGTTCTACGAAAGACGGGAACTTATCCAACTGGGCACAGCCAATAGCAGCCTGCATATCCGTAGCCTTTAAATTATATCCAAGATGGGAATATACATATTTGTGGTCATATCCCACTGGGAGTTCGCCGTACTGACGGTCAAAGCGGTGTCCGCACAGGTTGTCATGTCCAGATGGACAGATGCAGTCTCTTCCCCAGTCACGGAAGGAGCGGATGATCTTATTTAAAAGTGAATTATTCGTGTAAACAGCGCCGCCCTCTCCCATAGTCATATGGTGAGGCGGATAAAAACTGGAAGTTCCGATATCACCTACTGTACCGCTGAAATGTACTACCTCTTTTCCATCTTCTTCCATTGTATACTGTGTTCCCAAAGCATCACAGTTATCTTCTACCAGCCACAGATTGTATTTATCACAGAATGCTTTTACAGCCCGCAGGTCAAATGGGTTTCCTAAAGTATGAGCGATCATAACCGCTTTAGTCTTTTCAGATCTTGCCTCTTCCAGCATATTTACATCAATATTATACTGTGGAATTGTTACGTCTACGAATACCGGTACTGCGCCGTACTGGATCATTGGTGCTACGGTTGTTGGAAAACCACAGGCAACAGTAATAACTTCATCACCGCGGTTTACACGACGGTCACCAAGGAGTGGAGAAGTCAGTGCCATAAATGCGATCAGGTTTGCGGAGGAACCGGAGTTGACCAGGGAACAGTAACGTACACCCAGATATTCTGCCAGTTTCTTCTCAAATTCATCGGTATAACGGCCGGAAGTCAGCCAGAATTCCAGGGAACTGTCTACCAGATTGACCATTTCGCTGTGGTCATAGACTCTGGACGCATATGGAATGCGGTCCCCCTCTTTGTATTCTTTCTTTTTATGGAAAGTATCGCAGTAATCAGCTACCAGATCCAGGATCTGTTTTCTTGCTTCTGCTTCTGTTGTATGTTCAAACATATTTTTATCTCCTAATCAACCAAATTAACGTCTTTACAATTTTGCAACCGGAACAGGATAACGCTCCCGAAAAACACCTTAAGCGAAAAATTCCCGGATCTGGCGGTCTGTTACTTCTAACATGTCTGCACCGTTTAAGTATTCTTTGGACCATTCTACTGTTTTTTCAACTGCTTCTTTTACTGTGTATCTTGGTTTCCAGCCAAATACGGTTTTGATCTTGGAGCAGTCTAATTTCAGGAAATTTGCTTCGTGAGGTCCGCCTACCCAATGGTTCTCCCAGGTCATTCCTTCTCCCCAGGCATTACAGAATAAGTCTGTTAAGGTGCCTGTTGTTACACAGTCTCTGTCATCTGGTCCTACATTGTAGTAATCCTGATATTTGCTGTCTTTATACTGTTCCATGGCAATGGTCAGATAAACTGCCAGCGGTTCTAATACATGCTGGAACGGTCTGGTGGAATGTGGATTTCTTACCATGATCGGTTTTCCGGCCGCTGCTGCGCGGACACAGTCCGGAATAATGCGGTCGCTTGCAAAGTCTCCGCCACCGATCACATTTCCGGCACGGGAGGTGGAAATAGCACAGCGTCCGTCTTCAAAGAAGGATTTTTTATAGCTGTGTGTTACCAGTTCGGAACAGGATTTACTGTTGGAATAAGGATCATAGCCGTCTAACGGATCACACTCTCTGTATCCGTATTCCCATTCTTTATTTTCGTATACTTTGTCGGTTGTTACGTTTAGGAATGACCGTACAGTGTCAGTAAGGCGGACACATTCCAGGATGTTGACCGTGCCCATTACGTTGGTCTCGTAGGTGTAGACCGGTTCTTTGTAGGACTCGCGGACGATAGGCTGCGCTGCCAGGTGGAATACGATCTCCGGCTTTACTTCATCGAACACGCGGCGCAGATGAGTCAGATCCCGCACATCGCCAACTACACTGTGAATGGTGTCTTCCAGACCTGCGATCTCAAAGAGATTGGGGTCTGTGGGCGGATTTAAGGCATAGCCTGTTACCTGGGCACCTGCCAGTGTAAGGATGCGTACCAGCCAGGAACCTTTAAATCCGGTATGTCCTGTGACCAGCACTTTTTTTCCGTTATAGAATGATTTTAATTCTTCTAATGTTAATGCCATAATTACTCCTTAGTCTTTCCAGATCTTCCATGGTGCTTTTCCGGACTGCCACAGTTCTTCCAGTTTTTTCATTTCTCTCTGTGTATCCATGCACTGCCAGAAACCGCTATGATAGAAGGACTTCATCTGGCCTTCTGCAGCCAGTTTCTGCATTGGTCCCTGCTCGAAAATAGTAGAGTCCCCTTCCAGATAATCGAAGATCTCCGGGTTCATGACCATGAAACCGCCATTGATCAGAGCGCCATCGTTATCGTCTTTTTCACGGAAGGAAAGGACTGTATTGTCCTCTGCAATGTTTAACACGCCTTTGGACTGTCCCAGATTGACAGTTGTGATCGTTGCGATCTTGCCATGGGATTTATGGAATGCTACCAGCTCATTTAAGTCTACGTTGGAAACGCCATCGCCGTAAGTAAGCATAAACGGTTCATTTCCAATATATGGCTGGATACGCTTTACACGACCGCCGGTCATAGTGTTTAAACCGGTATCTACCAGTGTGACTTTCCATGGCTCGGAATAGTTGTTGTGTACTTCCATGCTGTTGTTTGCCAGGTCAAAAGTGACATCGGATGTATGCAGGAAATAGTCTGCGAAAAATTCTTTGACTACATACTGCTTATATCCCAGACAGATCACAAAGTCATGGTATCCAAATTCGGAATAATATTTCATAATATGCCACAGGATCGGCTTTTCACCGATCTCGATCATTGGCTTTGGTTTTAAATGGCTTTCTTCACTGATCCTGGTGCCGAAGCCCCCTGCTAAAATTACTACTTTCATTTTCAATCTTTTCCTCCGAGAGTGTATCTATGTTCTCCCACATTTGTGGGAGGATATATTGTTACCGGTCCCTGAAGATATTCAGGTGGTTTTCTTCCAGGATACGGAATGCATCCCGGATCTTATCTGTTCCTTTACGGTATTCGTAAAGATCATCTATTTCTTTTGAATGTTCTTTTAATTCCTGATCTGACATAAATGGGATCTGTGGTGCCATTTCTGCCATTTTTTCAAAGTTCTCTTCTCTGTAAGGTGCTTTCTGTATCTCACGATAAGTAGTATACCCATTTCCAATTAGGATTGCAATACAGAAGACAGTTTCAAGAACAGGCACTGCCCGTTTTACCAGTCCTCCATTGATACATTTCCTGCGTATTTGGGAAGCCAGGGCAAAGGTGAGAAGGATCCCCAGGACTCCTACCTGAAACTGCAGGGCATATCGGGAGCTTAAGGCATAATCTTCTTTTTCAAAAATGTAACGTGAAAGGAAGATGAGAAGGTGATTGGCTCCGCCGGATACAAGGAGTATTAACGGAAAGAGTGTTTTTTTATAAATGCCAAGACTTATGTTCAGCCACAGGGACCACAGATAGCCAACCATAAGTATGACTCCCAGCAGATAGATGATTTTGTTGGAAATACAACCATTTGCGATCCACTGCTGTAATTCTTCACCGCCAACCATCATTCCTGCCAGGGATTTCAGGATAAAACGGATGGGAAATGTAGGGAAGTCTTTTAATATTTCCCCTAAGGATCTTCCCGTTGCTCCTGCATGTTCTTCTACTGCAAAGGAATTGCTGAGAATGTAAAGGAGCAGCGGGATCAGTGTGCAGATAAGAAAGATCACATACTGTTTTCTTTTTTCTCCTGTATCCATAAATGCTGCCGCACCGGATGCCAGTATCATAACAACTGCATAAATCGCGCAGTAGGGACCGGCTGTCCCCAGTATGATCAGCCATGGAATCAGCATAAGTATCGTTTTGTCCCATTTTCGCTCTTGTCCCCGGTAATATCGGTCGAAAAGGATCTGGTGATAATAAAAGCAGGCAAAGGCAAAGAAATGGGACCAGCCGCTTCCATTTGTCAGCATCTCCCATTTGTTCAGACTGAACATAACGATCATGAAGGTGATAAACCATTTTATATTTATCTTCAGCTGACGGGAATATGCTGCAAAACACCAGGCTGCAAGACTGACGCTTACAGCGCCTAATACCCGGTCAAAGGTAATGGAAAAGCCAAAAAATTTTACGTTTATGATACGGGACAGGTAATTGATGGGAATACGGGTGAGCACATCTGCCACGAAGAATTTTTCAGGGTTAAATACATCTGGCAGATAGCTGTTTACCAGGCGGATGTAGTCGGAATAGACTACATCGCAGGCTGCATTTTTAATATACCACAGGAGAAATGCCAGTCCCAGAAGAGGCAGAAGGTAAAAAACTATCCTGTGTGTACCGTCAATTATTTTTTTATCCCTGTTTCCGGGAAGTTTCATGTGATCTCCTCCTGCGTATAGTTACGTTCTTTTACGGTGTTGTAATGTGAACGATGGCTGCCAGCCGGTCCTGTCCTCTTTGTTCTCTGGCATTCTGCATATAGAAATTATAATCAAACTGCAGATGGACCATCTGCCATGGTTCTGCCTGTAGGGTTGTTTCTACTACGCTGGAATGAAGAGGCAGTGTACGGACCGGTTCTTCATCTTTTGTAATGGAAATGGCTTCCCCGCCACTCATTACTCCCGGATACATAAATTCCAGTTCTATTTCCCCGGTGGAACCTGCCATCACAGTGAGGGATGCGTGTTCATCCATCCAGCCGTCGGAATAGTATCCGTAATCGGTCTGCAGTTTCAGGCTGCGGACAAAATCTGTGATATCCTGGAATGCATTATGAGCAGGATCTTCTCTGAGGACTAACATCTGGTCATCTACCATTCCAAAATCACGGATGCTGTCTATAAATTCTACATTTGTGCCCTCTGCCTTCATTTTCGGGTCAAATACTTTAAAGAAGGTACGAGCCGTAAAATCGCTCATTTCGTAGCTGTTGCCAATGATATAAATGGTTTTTCCGAAAATCCCGTTTCCGTATTTTTCGTAGGTCTGTTCTGCTAATGAATTATAGCGCAGCTGATCCGGCCACAGATACAATTTTGGATAGCAGCTGCGGTAGAACAGTTCTGCCGGAAGCATAAGTAATACGTAAAGTGCAAAGAGAATGCCCCAGGGATACAGGCGTTTTAAATACAGTTCTTTTTTTACTCCTTCTGTCAGTTCTCCGTAGATATAGGAAAGGAAGAGCAATGCACCAGCTAGGGATACATAGATCCAACGCATCTCTACGCGGATGGTCACACTGGAAGATGCAATGTTTAATGCAATAAAACCGATAAAAAGCATGGTATTAAACAACATGGAAAATTTACGCTCTTTCCGTTTTTCCATGATGAATTTTACCAGAAACGCCAGTACCATGATAAGGAGCATCCCGTCTGCCATACCGATCAGCCCTTTGACCCACATAGGGCTTTCACTCCATGGGCAGCCGTTTAAGTGTTCCGGTCCTGCGTTAATTCCAAAGACATAGGCCGCCTGACTGAAGGCAAATTTGATGGCTTGTAAAATATTTAAGGTGTCTGCTACCTGGGTTCCGCCGGTTCCTGCAGGAAGAACAGAACCAATGGTAAAGGCACGAATCAGCTGTACCAGTCCAAAAGAGACAATTGTACTGAGCCAGAGGGATATTTTTTTGCACTGTTTTAAGAGAAGGGCCAGAAGTAATAATGGCAGCAGTGCCATGTACCGTTCATGGACGAAACATACTCCAAAATACAGCAGGCTGGCAATGTAAAAACATTTTTTCCTGTTTTCTTCGTTTACATAACGATATAAATTCCAGAGAATGGAAATGGCCATCCAGAGAGCCATTGTCTCCATCAGTCCTAAAACCTGACCGATCTGATAATACGCCATCCGGCTGGCTAAGAACATGGCTCCTGTAAAGAAGCCGATGGCTTTTGCCCTGGAAAGCCGCCAGGCAATGGAATACAGATACCAGGACAGTGCTGCATTCAGCAATATGTTAATAGGCACGAAAAGAGCTACGTGATTTCTTACCACTGCCATTTCAAGCCAGGCTGCAAGATAATACAGGAAGCGGAAACGGGTGCTTCCCATAGGAAATACATATTCAAAGAAACTTTGTTCACCATAACAGGACCAGAAATACAGATCATCCATATAAAGGCCTTTGATCTGTATTCCATGGTTCACCCACACAGCTAACGCCAGCAGAAGTCCCATGAAGATCACATGGTCCTTCCACTCATATTTTTTCTCCATTCTGGAAAATCCGATCCTGAATTTAATTCTTTCCCTGGTGTCCAAATTTCTGCCTCCTTAAACTAGTTCCCGTTTTTCTCCATGCTGTAATTGTCACGGAACAACTGTACTAATCGTTCATCCGGTTCTTTAAATGGATGATCCAGATCTACTTTTGCCAGCATATTTCCCCATTCAAAGGTAAGATCTCTTAAGGTCCCTTCTGCGATCATATCTTCGATGATCTGTGTGGCTCTGGGCTGGTCTGCCAGATATCCCGCCTGTACATATATATATTCGGTTCCGGCCCATTTTAAATATTCTTCAAAATATGCCAGTTTTTTTACAAGATACACATCCCCACCGCTTCCTGTTATATCATAATAACTCTGGGCGCTGCAGGCCATATCTAACACCTGGGGGTGAAAACCAAAGGCTACTACCCGGTTTTTAGGTGTAAAACGGGAATAAAGTTCCTTACAGCCTCTTTGTTCCCAGCTTTCATGTGTATGATGACGATGGTCATAATATCCTCTGTTTACCAGTTTAAAAGAGGTAAAGCCCGGGCATCCTGCCCAGCTGGTAGAGGATGCGATCAGGGTATTGAAGAGGAAAAATGGAACGGCCAGTAAACAGATGCCGGACCTGAGGATCTTTTTCGTTTCCACTGTTGCACTGCCTGTTGTAACTGCGGCAATGTTTTCTGTCTCTTCTGTTTTTAGCCAGTATCCTGTGATCCGCACGGTACTGATCGCCGCTACTGCATACACCAGTATGAAATAATTTCCATCTATCTGGGCAAGTGTGTAAATGCTGGCCGCGGAACCAATTAACAGTGTGATCATAAGAAAACCATCAAAGAAATCTAACTGGGAGATCTGCTGATGCCTTATAACCCTCGTTATTACCTGAAAGATCCAGAATAACAGGAGTGCTGTTACAAGCACTGTTCCCCAGGCAATGATCACGTGTTCCATATCTTCTCCTACCGGAGAGATCAGTACTCCCTTTAACCGTTCCAGCAGCCGGTGTATTTTTTCTCCCCTGGAAAGGACAGACGGATCACCGATCACATGGGAAAAGTTATAGGGATATTTTACTTTAAAACCTATCTTTTCAAAGAAATTTGCATATACAGAAGTTACCGGAACTCCTGTAAGCAGCCAGGTGCGATACCACAATCCTGCTGTTGCAAATAATGGCAGTATCCATGTTAAAAATGCTCTTTTTTCCGGTTTTCCTGTCTTTTTAAAGATCAGGAGACTGACAAGCCCCACACCGCCTAAGACTGTAGAAAATACAAGAGCCGTTGGTTTGTAAACCAGTGAAAGAAAATAAACAGCTACCGCAAAGATGAGCCATATATTTTCTCTGACAACTGCCAGGCAGAGAAAATCGTAAATAATAAGCTGACACATTAATGTAATACTGTCACTTTTAGCAGAAACTGCCATGTTCATAATGCCGGGGATCGCACTGACCAGCGCTCCTGTCCAGAAACCGGCTGTTTTTCCGCTGAAACGCGCACCCATAACTGCGGCTGTCACTACACTGACTATGGTTGTCCAGAAAGTAAAGGAAAGGACAAATCCGTAAGTCGGTGTACCGGACAAGGGAAACACCAGTACTTCTGCTCCCTTGCTGTAGGTATACACCAGATTGATCAGCCCCAGATTTTTATAAATACCGTTTCCATTATCCAGGACATAGGCGGAACGCAGTCCATAGTGGAGAGAGTCATAGTCCAGTTCATGGTTTAAACGGCCTGCCTGAAGAAAGAACATGGTGAGGATGAAAGCAAGAAGAGCTGCCTGAAGCACGGTTTCCGGCATGACTGCACGGAATAGATTGCTGCACTTACTGACCACATTCTGCTTTTTCATCCCTGACATATCTGCAATCTGTTCTGTTTTCAGACAGTTATCCACAGACCTGCCAAAATTTTTTTTATTTTTCCACAGGAAAATTGCCGTAATCCCCAGAGCAAGCAGCAACGCCAGCTTTCTCCAGAGCCCGATTCCCCCATGTCCTGTAAGAGATACTGCACATACAAGGACCATCCATGCTGCGCTTCCGGTGGTCAGCCCCAGAAGGATCTTCTCCCAGACAGGAAAAACAACTTTGTTTTTTCTTCCAATATTTTCCAAAAAACAGTTGTTGATGCAAATGCCATATCCAGCCAGCGTTCCCATCCACACACCAGCCCCTATCAGCGGGATCAGTATCCTGTGTCCCCAGAGGAACAAAAGCCAGCCGGGTATCAGACAGGCTATAGCCAGTCCTCTTTTTTCCCTGCTTTTTACTGCCAGGCATAACCACCATAAATTCCATAAAAACAGGACAGACAGTTCCATTAGCATCCGTCCTGTTTCTTTCTTTTGTAATGTTCTCCCCAAAGGGCCATGAAGTATCAGTCTGTTTGCAGCTGTTCCGATCAGAGCAATTGCCACCACCCAGAATACAGCCAGCAAAAGACCTTCTTTCCCTCGTCTACTCCCCATTTTAACTTGTTCCTTTTAACTCTTTACTCGTATTCCTTATAAGCGGAAGAATATCCCTTCATGATGAGTTTTACTACCGCTTTAGGCCAAAATCTGGCAAACATTTCTGCCTCTTCCCTGGCTCTCCGGTTGTCTTTGATGCAGGCATTTGTAGTAGCGCCCTCATGGACCCGGTAATAGATCAGCGGCTTTTCCACACAGATAAACCTGCCTTTTTCTCCTGCCAGCTGTACCATGTGGTCCCAGTCTAAGGCAAACTGATACTCAGACTGGACAAATGGTTCTCCCAACCGCTTTTTGCTGTAGGTTGTTGCCGGACAGCAAATGGGATTGCCAAGTACCAGGGGCATTATTTTTATCCATTTTAAACCGCAAAGAATGTGAAACCGAAGGGGAAGACGTAAAAGACGCTTCACCCACAGCATTTTATCCCCGGTAATTACCTTTTTATTTTTCACAATGGCATAATCGGAGGTAAATACAGTCATATCCGGATATTTTTCAGCTGCCTTTAACAGTTCTTCCCCATAGTTTTTGCAGTACATATCGTCCTGATGGGCAATGGTGACAAATTCTGCATCTGCCATGGAATAAGCATAGTTCCAGTCATCCCGGATATTGCTTTTTCCTTCCCGGATGTAGTAGGGCAGATCATATTTTTCTGCCATAGCTCCCAAAAACGGGCTTGGTGTGGAAGTACAAAGGATCACCGGCGAAGTTACGTTCTGGGCTTTCAAAGACTTTATGCAGCTTTCCAGATAAGGAGAATCCCCATAGGCAGGGATCGCATATACATGCTTATGACTCATAAAAATGATCCTCCAGCATTAAGCACAGGGCATGGTATACAGGAAGATGCAGTTCCTGGATCTTAAAGGTTTCCTGTACCGGAACGATGATAGATACATCTGAAAATTCTTTGATCCGTCCGCCGTCACGGCCGGTCAGTCCGATCACAGTCACACCTAATGCTTTTGCTGCAGTTGCTGCATAAAGCACATTTTTAGAATTGCCGGAAGTCGTAATTCCCAGGAATACATCTCCTTTTTTAGCGTAGCCATACAGCTGCTGGGCAAATACCATATCTCCGTTTACATCATTGGAAAAAGCGGTGGTCAATGCCCCATGTCCGGTGAGTGCAATGGCTGGAAGTCCGCCCTGGAGATTTTCTGCCAGTTTTTCCCCCATCTGAGGGTCTGCTGCCTTTAAAGCCTGGGCTAGTTCTGCTGATACAGGACGGCGTTTTACAAAGCCTTTCATCAGCTCTCCTACAATATGTTCGCTGTCAGAGCAGCTTCCGCCATTGCCTGCGATCATCAATTTCCCGCCCTTTTCATAGCAGTCTCTCATGATCTCATATGCCTTAAGGATGTCTCCTTTTACCGGCTCAAGCACCGGATAACGCTGTACTAATTCATCCAAAAATCTAAGTTCTTTCATATACGATTTTCTCCTTTTGCCAGAACTTCTTTTTCCAGGTTTTATTTTCTTTCCAGTATCCATTGTGCTGCCTGTTCAAGATCAGCTGCATAGTGGTCATACGGCGGTTTTTCACCATTTTCCTGCTGTTTTTTATGAAGCTCTGCCCCATATCCGGTTCCTACTAAAATAGAGGTGACTCCAAATTTCTGTCCGGCTTCTGTATCAAGAAGCTTGTCCCCGATCATATAGGAAGCAGCCTTGTCCACCGGAAAATCCTTTTCTGCCATTTCAAACATGCCGGTTCCCGGTTTGCGGCAATTACACACTTTTTTGTATGCACCGATACCATGTACCGGATGATGAGGGCAGTAATAAAAGGCATCAATTTCTGCTCCCTCTTTTTCTAACAGCTGGTTCATATACTGGTGAAGGATTTTTACATCTTCTTCTGTATAATACCCTCTTGCCACTCCCGCCTGGTTGGTGACTACGATCAGTTTATATCCGGCATCTTTCAGCTTCTTTAAAGCCTGGGGCACTCCCGGAAGAAGCTTCATATCTTCCGGTTTATGAAGATAATTCACTTCTTCGTTTAAAGTGCCGTCCCGGTCTAAAAATACTACTTTATTTAATGTATGTTCCACGATATTGTTTCCCATTTCTATAACGATTTATAGTTTTTTATTTCAGATTAAAACAATATTCTCCGTTTGGCATCTGTACTTTTACCTTGTCATACTGCCAGCGGTCTTCGTCTGCTACCCAGCTCTGGGCACCGCGAAGTTCAAAGTTCCAGTCAGCCAGCTGTCCGCCCATAGCTTCCATACGGGCTGCTACTTTATGGCGCACATTGTATGGGCAGTACATTAACAGGTATCCGCCGCCGCCTGCTCCTAAAAGCTTTCCGCCTAACGCCCCGGCCTTTAATGCCTCTGCATACAGCTCGTCGATCTGCGGATTGGAGATCTTATTGCTCATACGCTTTTTGCTCTGCCAGCCATAGTCTAACAGCTTGCCAAAACTGTGGAGATTGCCTTTTAACAGTTCATCCTTCATGGCATAAGCCAGTGCCTTTACCTCGCACATCGCGTCAAAAGCATCTTTCTTCTCATAGTTCTGCACCTGGTCTTTGATGATATTGGCAGAAACATGGATCTTTCCGGTATAGCATAACAGCAGGTTATACTGCAGTTCATGGATAATGTCTTTTTTAATACGCAGCGGGTTTACCACTACATTGTTGCGTCCATGGAACTCAATGAAGTTAAAGCCGCCAAAGGTTGCCGCATACTGATCCTGGTATCCGCCATCGATCTTTAAGTCTTCTCTCTCTACCTCATATGCCAGATCAGCCATTGCATAGGCATCTAACATAATACCTTTCCACCGTGCCATAGCAGTAAGCATAGCAACCATGACGGTAGAAGAGGTTCCAAGGCCGGAGCCTGGAGGTGCATCACACTGTAAGTAAACTTCGCAGCCCTGCTTGATATCCATTGCCTTTAAGGCTGCTGTTACCAGGTCTAAGCGTCCGTCATAGACATAATTTTCATTTGTGTTGTATTTTACTGTCATATCGAAATCCAGAGAGTGGACGATGATCTGGTCATCCTCTCTTGGTACGATAGAACAATATGCGTATTTATTAATGGTACTTCCGATAATAGCGCCGCCCTGCTGTTCACAGAATGGTGCTACATCTGTGCCGCCGCCGCCAAAGCTGACGCGAAGGGGCGCTCTGCCTCTGATCACCATAGTTTTTCTCCTTTCGGACCCATGTATGTCAATACTTAATGTACAACTCCCGTTTTTACATCTTCCTGGAACTGGAAATATGCTTCCGGAATACCGATGTCAATGAAATAGCCGTCATTTACAAAACCGCCCAGTTTCTTTCCTTCAGAAAGCCACTTGGGGATCATCTCATTTTCAAGAGATACTTTGCCCTCCGGAATCTCCTCTAACAGGCTCTTTTTCATAAGATAAATACCGCCGTTAATGGTTCCCGGCACCGGATCTGCTGTTTTTTCATTAAATCCGGTGAGAATGCCATTTTCATCTAAAATGGCTTTGCCATAGCGGGACACATCCGGCACCTGGCGCAGCACCAGAGCCATATCCAGGTTCTGATCATCCTGCTGTTTTGCCAGACGGGTATAGTCGATCTGGTAAAAGGTGTCTGCGTTTAACACATAAAAACGGTCTTCTGTAATAAACCTACCTGCATTTTTAATAGCGCCTGCTGTGCCTAAAAGAGTTTCCTCATAGGCATAGGAAGCCTGGAAGCCGAATTCACTTCCGTCTTTAAAATATTCTTCCACCATGGATCCTTTGTAGCCTACAGCGAAAATGATCTCTGTAATGCCGCTGCGCACCAGCTCCCTGGTCACATATTCCATAAATGGTTTATCCTCAATCAGTGCCATTGGCTTTGGTCTGTCGCTTACTACACTGCGAAGTCTGGTTCCCAAACCTCCGGCTAATAAGATTGCCTGCATTTTATTCTCCTGTTCTGTTTTTCCCTTTTTTGCAGTGCTAACCTCCAAAATGCTACGCATTTTCTCGGTCGCGGGCATTCGCCCTATGAAAAAACTTCTCAGCCGTATCTTCGGAAAGTAAACTTTTCTCAGTTTCGTCTGAGAAGTTTTTTCGCATTGCTCATTGCTATCGCGAAAAGTCTTCCTCTATTACCTTCCATGCCCCATCCATGCTGAAGTGTTCCCTGATATACTTCTGGGTTCCTTCGCACATCTGGCGGCAGCGGTCATTATCCTGATACAAAGCTACTGTCTTATCTGCAAATGTCTTTGGATCATCTTCTACTTCAAGAACCTGCTCTACCTGCGGTATGCCTTCGGCACCGGTGCTGGTGGTAATGATCGGTGCGCCGTTATAGATTGCCTCTACCACTTTGCCCTTTACACCTGCACCGTAACGCAGGGGAACTACCACTACCTTACAGGAAGCATACAGGTTTGCCAGCTCTTCTTCACTGACAAAGCCCTTGATGATGATACCGTTTCCAGGCTGCTCTAAGGCTTTGATCTCATCTGTTACCTTGGAACCGACTACATAGAATTTAATATCCGGCAGCTGCTCCCTGATATGTGGGAAGATTTCCTTCGCAAACCAGAGCACAGCATCTGCATTCGGCGGATGGGCAAAACCACCCACAAACAGCAGTCCTTCTCTCTTTGCAAAGTCTTCCTGGATATTTGTCAGGAAGTGATCGTATACATACGCAGTAATGGCTTTTGCCTTGATCTCTGGATCAATAGCATGAATGGCATTGATCTCCACATAAGACGGATAATAGGAAATAGCCGCCTTGCGCATCATGGAAAGTTCAATGGCCCTCCAGTAATCAGCCTCTCTCTTAATATTAATATCCCCGGTCAGCTCATATTCACGGCCCAGACGTAAGAAGTGCAGATCATGACCATAGTAGATCACCTTGATATTGGTATTTTCCTTGATGAAGTCTACATATTTGGTAGCAATATGAGGTCTGTTCAGATAAGCAACGTCGATCTCATCTTTATTTAATTTCAGCCAGTCCCAAAGACCGGTAGCCCAGTGATCCCCATAAAGGATCTCAATTCCCATCTGCTGAAGAGTGGTAGAATATGGCTCTTCATGAAGGAAGTTATCTCCCAGGAACTTGACAACATAGCCTTTCTTTAAGAACATTTTCAGGTACTGGTAAGTAGTCTTAGAACCAGCGTCTTTATCAAAGGTAGGAACATAATGATCCACTACTAAAATGACTTTCTTGCCCTGACTGCGCTCTCTTGCACGGAATGGGTTTGGATTTCCGTCATTGACGCACTGCTTCTTAAACTCATCCGCCCATTTTTCCTTTAATTTCTGGCTGTTTTCCACCTGATAACGCTTTAATCCGGTACCGTTTACATCCGTACCATTGGAAACGCCCTCAAAATGAATGACTTTGGAAAGGGGCTGGTAAACCACTCTGTAACCGGCCTTTCTTACCTCAAATGCCAGGTCAGAGTCTTCGCAGTAAGCAGGAGCAAAACGTTCATCAAAGCCGCCGATCTGCTTCCATAAATCTACTGACAGCAAAATGGCTGCACCTGAAATATAGTCTACATCTTTTACATAGTTATATTCTGCCTTATCCGGATCATCCAGACGGCCGTAATTCCAGCCGGAACCATCGCTCCAGATAATACCGCCTGCTTCCTGTAATCTTCCATCCGGGTAAACCAGCTTGGAACCGACCATACCAATGGTATCATCTGACTCGATCAGGTTCACCAGGGAAGAAAGCCAGCCTTCTGTAACCTTGGTATCATTGTTTAAGAACATGATATACTTGCCTTTTGCAGCTTTGGCAGCCTGGTTGCAGTTGCGAAGGAAGCCCTGGTTGGTCTGGTTGCGGCAGATCACAAGGCCGTCTACAAAACGGCTAATCTCTGCAGTAGCATCCGTAGAAACATCATCTGCAATAATAACCTCATACGTCACATCTTTGGTAAATTCCAGAATGGACTGTAAGCAGGCATAGGTATAATGGATCTGGTTATAGCACGGAATTACAATAGAAACAGTCGGGTTCTCATATTGTGGGAAAGAAAGATGTCCGCCGGTAAGATAACCTTCTCCGATCTTAAAGTCACCTTCAATGAGGTTGCGTCCCTCTTTGGTGGCATACATTTTTCCGTATTTAACCGGATGCTTTACTGTATTAAAACTGTAATTTAAAAGTTTGCGTTTTCTGGTTCCCTTTGGAAATGCCTTGTTTACCTGTTCTCCCAGTTTCCGGCGCATTTTAAAGATCACTGCTTCATGTCCATTTAAATAGGTAGCCAGCTTGCCCAGTTCATTCACCTCATGGCGCAGGTCTTTGATCATCACTTCCAGGTTGGTCACATGGTTATTGGTAAGACGCAGGATCTCCTGGTCTTTCTTTACCTGGATATTGCGCTCTTCTACCTCTGCCTGAAGCTGGTTGATCCGCTCTCTTGCCTGAGCCAGTTCCTTTTCCTGGGCTTTTAATTCTTCCAGTGTCACCAGACGCTGCTTATAATTGCCAAGGTATCCCTGAGTACCGTCTCCATGTACCCAGGTCTGGAATGCTACTTCCATAGAAGCATAGGTTTCTGCCAGCTTCTCATCCATTCCAAACTCTTTTAAGAACTGGGTTGCATTTTCATACTCCATCAGTCCTTCATATTTATAATAGAAGTAAACCAGATTGCGGTAGCGGACAAAACCGGATGGAATTGGGAAATCAAATACCCATTCATAATCCATACAGTAAAGTCCGTCCTCAGTCTCCATCAGATTTTCAAAGAGGCCATCAATGTTGCTGACTTCATAGGAAGTATCCTGTAAGGAAAGAACATCTTCACTGTCACCAAATACCTCTTTAAACGGGTCTGTTGGAGCAAATGGCTCATTTTTAAGAACTGCTTGTCCAAATACCTGATCGATCGCTGCTTTTAAAGCTTCTACCGGTGCTTTCTTTCCCCGGATCTGTTCTCCTAAGATCTCTGCCAGTGTTCTTCCCTTTAAAAATTCAAAGCGGACTGCCTTTTTATCTTCGGAATACACAGGTGCCAGCACTTTTACCCCTGGATTTACCTTTGATAATTTCTCATATTTTTCACTCATGGAACTGATATGCCCTGCCGCCTTTTCTGTAAGAGGCGTCTTTTCCACATATCGTTTTCCATTTTCTTCCAGAATTGCAGTCCGGATCTGGAACTCTTCTTTTCTGGTACTGTTGTATTTTGCAAATACTGTCTTAAAGTTCTCTGCTCCCTTAGATGCCACTGCCAGATATGCATTGGAAAACAGGCCAAATGCCTTTTCCTGCACCAGTTTATCGGAGATCTCGTCTTCATGGATGCAGGCCCAGCGCTGTCTGTCATATACTGCCGTCACATGAGGGATATCTCCCTTTCCCGGAAGATACCGGTCAGAATAAACAGATACTGCCCGCTTATATTCCGGCATAGGATAATAAAATTCCACTTTGGAAAGTCCTGCTTCTTTCAAAGCTTCTTCCAGTTCTCCCTTTGTAAATGCAGTCTCATCCTCATCATGGACAGCACCGGAAAGGAAGTTTAAACCAAGGGCATTTTCACATGCAAAGATCAGCTTGCCGTTTTCTGAAAGATATGAGGATAACCTTGTAAAGCATTCCTTTATATCCATATCCGGGCGGTCTGCACGTAAAACTATCAGATCATATTTTCCTTCTTTTTCAACTGCTTCCATTTTCTGGAAATCAGCTGCTTTCATATAGGAAATATTGGTGTGTGCTTCATTCATCTTCTGGTTCACTACCAGATTTTCGTCTCTCTCATCTACAACTGCAACACTGGCGCAGCGCTCTGCAAGCAGACCTGTGATCACGCCATAGTCAGAACCAAGCTGCAGTACATGTTCCTGTCCTGAAAAATCCATCCAGTCCATAAGATTGCGCCGGATGTCTGAAAGGGCATAAAGGACTTCCGGACGGCTGTCTGCCTCTAAAATTTTTAAGATGCCCTCTTTATCTGCGCCGTATTTCTTAAATAAGTCCAGAATTTCATAACTTATGTCATTCATCTGCGTTCCTCTTTTCCGCCTTTACCTGTGATTCCATATCGTAAACGCCAACGGTATTTTTATTGGAAATAACGGTAATATTGGTTACGTCATAAAGTCTGTGGTACACCACATGTTCTCCCTGTTCAAAGCCGGTACAGCTCATGCTTAACAGGTACTCACCACCCTGAAGGTTCATTTTCTGGGTAAATTCTACGGTATATTCATCTCCGTTCTTCACCGGCTTGATATCTGCCCCTTCAAACATGGTATTGGTTCCAGTCAGTTCTGTTCCCTTTTTATCTTTGATGGTATAGGTAAAAATAGGAGCTTGGATGTCCGCATGGAAACGGATGCACTCTTTTATGGTGAACATTTCCCCCTTTAACAGCAGGTTGGTCACATTTCCTCTGGCATCTAAAAGACCCAGATCATAGATCTCCGCTCTTCCATCTCCATATTCGGTGCGGTCAGTGTTAATAGCCAGCTGGTCACGCATAAGGCCTGTATGGGATAAATTCATTCCGCCGGAAAAATCGGACATTTCTGTACCGTCGGTATTTCTGTCTCCCGTTTCTGCACTGCTTTTTCCATCTGGGAGTTCTGCTGTTTTTCCCTCTTCTGCTGCCTTTTCAGCCGCCAGTTCTGCACGCAGGTCATCTAACTTTCCAGCCAGTATCTTCTTATACATATCTACCACTTTTCCAGCCGGACCTTCTGCAATAAATTCACCCTTATGCAGCAGTACAACTTTATCGCAGTACTTGATGATACTTCCCATATCGTGGGTAACCATCAGAATGGTAGTGCCCTTTTTGCGGATCTCTTCCATTCTCCGGTAACATTTGGACTGAAAGAATACGTCACCTACAGAAAGCGCCTCATCTACGATCAGGATCTCCGGATCTACGTTGATGGCCAGCGCAAAAGCCAGACGCACAAACATACCGCTGGAATAAGTCTTTACAGGCTGGTATACGAAATCTCCAATCTCCGCAAAATCCAGGATATCCTGCAGCTTTGCATCCATCTCTTTTTTCGTATATCCCATCATGGTACCGTTCATGTATACATTTTCAATTCCTGTATAATCCATGTTGAAACCGGCACCCAGTTCCAGAAGGGCAGAGATCTTACCGTCTACATTAACTTCACCGGAGGTTGGTGTGAGCACGCCGGTAATGATCTTTAAAATAGTTGACTTACCGGAGCCGTTTGTTCCGATAATACCTACAGTCTCTCCCTTTTTTACCTGGAAAGACAGTCCTTTCAAAGCATAAAAGTCACGGTGATAATTTTTATGGGAAATACTTACAGATTCCTTCAGCCGGTCGATGGGCTTGTCATAAAGGCGGTAAACCTTAGTCACATCCCTGACACTGATGGCATTTTCCTTTCCCTGTTCATTCATTGACATATGTTTCTCCATCTCTATCGCATAGTTTTCCACTTTAGGGTTTAGTATAGCATAAAATAGCTTTGTTTCATACTATTTCTGAGCAGATAGACACATTTTACATGAGAAAATACAATAATAACGTGAAAATGAGAACCCTGTAAAATCATCTTTTTACAGAATTCCCATCTTTTATATTACTTACTTTCTATTGCTTATTTTAGGGGTGTAAATATTATAATGCCCGGATGTCCCGGATCAGCTGATCTTTCTCTGCTTCGGTTGTGGCCCAGCTGGTACAGAAACGGACTACCTTACTTCCATCAGCCAGATCCTGCTGGTGTTCAAAGGTATATTCTTTTCCCAGTACCTCTGCCTGTTCTTCTGTCAGGATCACAAACAACTGGTTGGTATAGCTGTCCACATATTCCCGGATCCCTTTTTCTTTAAAAGCAGCTTTGATCTCCAAGGCATAGGCATCTGCCTGGGCTGTCATTTTTTCGTAAGTATCATCCTCTAACAGGACACAAAACTGCATGCCAAGAAGCCATCCTTTTGCCAGAACGGCTCCGTTCTGTTTCATATAAGTACGGAACTTCCGCGCCAGCTTCTTGTTTGTGATCACCAGTGCCTCGCCAAATAAAGCACCGCACTTGGTACCGCCAATGTAAAATACATCAGTCAGCTCTGCCAGCTTTTCCAGTGTCAGATCATTTTTTACAGAACCAAGGCCATATCCCAGTCTAGCTCCGTCTACAAACAGGTACATTTCATACTCATCGCAGACTTTGCGGATCTCTTTTAATTCCTGCTCTGAATAAATGGTTCCCCACTCTGTAGGGAATGAAATATACACCATCTTGGGTTCGCAGATATAATTTGGTTCCCCGCCATTATAATAAGAGGCTGCTGCTTTACGGATCTGCTCTGCGCTGATCTTTCCGCCTGTGGACGGAAGTGGCACCAGCTTATGGCCGGTATTTTCAATGGAACCGGCTTCATGTGCATACACATGGCCGCTGTCCGGGCAGATCACGCTCTGAATCGGACTTAAAGCTGCTGCATGAACAATAAAGTTAGCCTGTGTAGCTCCTGGTAAAAAGTGGATAGCAGCTTCCGGTGCCTTACATTTTTCCTGAATCAGCTTAGCCGCCTTCTCACACCATGTATCTTCCCCATATCCATCATAGCTTTCCCCCTTGATCTGTGCCAGTTTCTCTAATATCTTTTCGCATGCACCACGGTTGTAATCATTGTGTAAACGGATCATATTTGATTTTTCTCCTTTGCTAATTTAATGTACTCTTTTTTCAAACTTTAGCATCTTTCAGTTTTATACAGCAGCGTTTCTTAAAAAAGGAAACACCATAGCACAAAATGTGATCAAAATCATCTTCAAATTCTTTTGCATACATTTTTTCATTGATCTGATCTAATGCTTTTTGACAGTCTGTATCCATAGTTTCCAGCGTTTTTGAATACTTAGCCTCAAAAACAGCCACACGGCCTTCCTCAGGATCATAAACCACCACATCACTGCGGCCTTCTCCATGTTCTTTATTGGATTCTACCACATAACCCGCCCCTGCAAAAATACCTGCAAGAAAAGCATGATAAAAGTCTTCCCTGTAATCATGATAGCTGATGGTTTTTCGCAAAAGCCGGTTCATTTCTTCCATTACCGTCCTGCTGTCACCCTTCCACACTGCCGAAAACATTTTTTTCCTGTCCCATGCTTTTGCGCTGTCATCAAACCATTGGATCACTGTTGTTTCAAATATTTCCCGTATTTCTGCATTGGGTATCATAAGTGCAGAAATCCCATCTGGAAGTTTCTCTTTCAATTCATTTTCCCGTATACTGGTAAGATAACCGGTAAGATAAAGGATGCTCCACAGATTGTCCTCTGATGAATGAAGATAATCATAAGTCAGATTCTCATCTATACGCTGTAAAATATACCCACCATTCAATAATGTTTCCAGTTTTTTTGTAATATTACTGCCTGCAATATCGATAAAGGAACGAATAATTCCATTATCACTTGTGTTCATCCAATAACTTTTTGGCCTCGTATCTGAATCTCTCTGTATATCCCTGATATAATTCATTACATCCCATGGACAATATACATCCATCCGCCCAAAATGATAACCATCATACCAGCTTTTTACACGTTCCAGATGATCTATGCTCCCGGCATCCCTCATGATCTGCTCTACATCTTTTTGAATAAATCCAAAATATTCATTTAACCGGGTATCTGTGATCGTATCAGAAACCAGATTATTGGTTCCAGTAAAAATGCTTTCCTTGGCAATTTTAAGACAGCCCGTAATAATCGCAAATTTTAAAAATGGATTGTCCTTCAACGCTGTACTCATCATTCCTTTGATCACAGACAGCATTTCTTTATAATACCCGTTACTGCTTGCTTTTGCCAGTGGAACATCGTATTCATCCAGTAAAAGAATAACTGGCTTCCGATAATAAGACTCCATCATGCGCATTAATGTATTTAAAGAAAAACCGACCTGTGCTTCACTGGCCGTTCCTGCTTTCAATTCCAGAAATACTTTCTTATCATCCGGATCGATTGCCTCACTCTGTAAAAGATATACATGCATCTTACAAAGATTAGAAAGCTGGACCACCAGACGATCATATGCGCTTTGAAAATCCAGACCATCTATATCCTTTAAAGAAAAAAATATAACTGGCCACTGATTCATCCATTGATCGCACAATTCTCTGTTTCCTGAAATTTCTAGATTCTCAAATAGTTTTTCACTGTTTTTCCGAATATTAAAAAAATTTTCCAGCATACTCATACCAAGGGTTTTTCCAAACCGTCTTGGTCGCGTGATAAGCGTCACTTTAGCTGCCGATGAAGTCAACATTTCACGGATCAGACCCGATTTATCTACATAGTAATATCCATTGCTGCGAAGTTCTGCAAAATCCGAAACTCCTACTGGAATATTTAACTTTGCCATAGATCCAGCTGCCACTCAAAATGTGTTTAAATATATCCAAACACATCGAGAAATTGAAGTTCTCACGAATACTTCTTACTGCTTCATTGTGTATGCTTTGGCGATTACAAGTAATACGCTACTCACAGGTTCTTGTACACTCCACAGTCGTTAATTCCCGAAATAGCCTTCGGTACATACTTACATTTGCTTTTAATTATGCAATCTTGTAAGTTTTAGCATCTTTCAAATTTAGTGCTGCATTGAAATCCCTATCTGCAACATAGCCACATTCACATCGATAAATTCTATCTGAAAGCTTTAAATTTTTTTTGACAGAACCACAATGATGGCAAGTCTTTGAAGATGGATAAAATCTATCCACTATTCTTAATTCAATGCCGTTTTCATCACACTTGGCTTTTAGCCTTGCTCTAAATTCATAAAACTTCTGAGATGCAACAGCTTTTGAAAGACACCTGTTTTTCATCATTCCTTTTACATTTAAGTCTTCAATCGCTATGTAAGATGGTTTTGTTTTCACTATCTCAGCGATTGTCTTGTTCATGTAATCTGTACGGATATTATCCATTTTATGATGAAGTTTTTGTACCTTAAACTTTTGTTTCTGTATATTTGCTCTTTGAGTGGACTCTCCTTTCTTTAAATTTTCATACTTTCGGGAAAGACTTCTCTGTTCCCGGATCAGCTGTTTTTCAAGTTTCTTTATTCTTGTTGATCTGTTGATGTTCTTGTAGGTCTTTCCATTTGAAACGATGGCAAAATCTTTTAGCCCAAGGTCAATTCCAATTCCTTTATTGGAATTATTGGCTATCTTGTTATTTGGGATCTCTATAAGAACTGAAACATAGTATCTGTCAGCTTTTATTGAAACATGACCGCTTTTGATCACATACCCGTCTTTGGTAGTAGGAAAGTATCCTTTTTCTTTCATACGGACCCAACCAAGTGATGGAATATTGATCCTGTGTCTTTCGCATCGGCAATCCTTTGGATTATTCTTTACGAAATACATCTTCACATCTGATCTTCCTTTCTTTTTAAAATTAGGAAAAGCGCTTTGATGTTTGAAAAATCTGGTAAATGCGACACAACCATTTTCGATTGAATGCTTTACAGATTTTGAACTAACTTCCTTGATCCATAACTTATCCGGATTTTGGGGAAGATACTCATTGTTCAGCCAGACACTAAAACTTTTACCACTCTTAAACTTTTCTCCATTGTCATGAAGTTCTTTGTTATGAGCGAGATAGAAGTTGTAAATATATCTACAAGTTCCTATTGTTTTACGGATCTTAACTTTCTGTTCCTCTGTCGGATTTATTTCCGTCTTGAAGCTCTTTAGCAATGTCCTCATCCTTTTCTATTTGTTTTTTATACTTACGAAGCCCATATAATCTACAGGAAAAAACATGGAGTATAGATGCAATATCCTGTACAAGTTCTTCTTGCGGTGATAGTTCTTCATTGTTCACTATCATGATAGTTGTGTTGAACTTCATACAGAATCTTTCAAACCAATCATATCCAAATCGGATAAATCTGTCTTTATGTGTAACTATGATGGTTTTAATTTTTTGGTCCATTACTTCATCTAATAACTGATTCCACTTTTTGCGATTATAGTTTAAACCACTTCCATAATCTTCAATACATTGGTCTACAATCATTCCTCTGGCATTACAGAATTGACGTAAAAATGATACTTGATCCTGTAGATCATCCTTTTGATCTCTTGTAGAAACTCTTGCATAAATAACAACTTGTCGATCATCATTCTCTGTATTTATACCTTTGAATTGAAGATATTGGTCGTAAGTATAATAACGCCTATCCGTTGGAGTCCGATTTGCTTTCAGCGTTCCTTCCCTGTCCCAACGCTGTAATGTTTTCACAGAGACACCTAATAATTCAGCAAAATCCTTTGGTTTGTAATTAGTGATATTTGATGTGTTCATAGCAATACCTCCATGGGTATATTTAAACACTTTTAATCACCAATGTCAATTTTATTTATTACTTAAATTTTCTCCTTTCCATTTTATGTGTACGCAAAATTTTTCTATAACTACTATAACTAATGATACCATGAAGTGTTGATTTTTACAAATATTCTAACCATCACTATTTACAGAAAAATGGCTGTCCACAAATCAGCAGACAGCCATTTTCCAGCAATTTATAACTATGAATGATAGATTGATTTTTACATGATCTTATGGATCCAGCCTTCCGGTGCTTCGATCTCGCAGTGCTGCATACCTGTTAATATATCATAAAGCCGCTTTGTAACAGGTCCCATGGTATGTTCTGAGTCCCTGAATACGATCTCTTTTCCATGATCTGTGATCTTGCCTACTGGAGAGATGACTGCTGCAGTTCCGCACAGTCCGCTTTCTACAAATTTTCCAATTTCTTCCAGTTTTACAGGACGTTCTGTTACTTTAATTCCCAGCATACCAGCTACTGTGATCACAGAACGACGGGTGATAGACGGTAAAATGGAGTCGGACTTCGGGATCACCAGCTCTCCGTCTTCTGTTACAAAGAAGAAATTAGCTCCGCCGGTCTCCTCTACAAAGGTTCTGGTAGCCGGATCAAGGAACATATTTTCATCATAGCCGTTTTTATGTGCATCTACGTAGGCATGAAGGCTCATCGCATAGTTCAGGCCTGCTTTGATATGTCCGGTTCCATGAGGTGCTGCACGGTCATAGTCACTGACACAGATGTGAAGAGAACGGACACCGCCCTTAAAATATGGGCCTACAGGTGTACACAGAATACGGAACTGATATCCTTCTGCCGGTTTTACTCCGATCACAGGTGTAGAAGCAAACATATATGGTCTGATGTAAAGAGAAGCTCCGCTTCCGTAAGGCGGTACCCAGGCTGCATTTGCCTTTACCACCTGATCCAGGGCATCCAGGAAACGTTCTTTTGGAAATGGGGGCATTTCCATGCCCTTGGCAGAATTCATCATTCTCTCTGCATTCTGATCCGGTCTGAAAGCAACGATGCTTCCATCCTTTGTCTCATATACTTTCAGTCCTTCAAAAACCTCCTGGCAGTACTGAAGGATACCTGCGCACTCATTGATCACCACATTGGCATCTGCAGTCAGTCCTCCTTCATCCCAGGCGCCATTTTTGTAATTTGCCACATAGCGCATATCCGTCTGATGATATGCAAAACCGATATTTTCCCAGTCCAGATTTTTCTTTTCCATAATTTGTACTCCTTTGCAGATGTTACTGTGATAATGATATTTTAATAAAAATTGTGATACTCTTTGTCTAACTCTATTTTTCCAAAATATTTTTCAAAATCCATCCCCAGGTAATCACTCATCTGTTTCATTTCATAAACAGTCTTTACATCAACAGCAATTCCCTGTTCTTTTATTTTTTCTATTGCAAGAACTTCTTTTTCACCGTGGGTATAGATTTTTTCTTTTCCATCTGCTTTTGGTGAATTTCTCAATTCATCCAAAAATACAGATAAATGCTTCTTAATCTCTTCTGCATTTCCGAAAAATTCCAGATTTACAGCTGCAAATCCATGGCAGGTACCGCCTTTTCCATCTACATGAGTATGATTGGATGTCATACCCATAGATAAAATAGATGAAAATAATTCACAGAGCATTCCATATCCATATCCTTTATGACTGCCTGTTAATTCTTCGTTTCCTCCAAGCGGTACAATTCCTCCGCCTCGTTTTCCTACTATATTTCCCAGAACCTCTCCAGCATTCTTGCTTGGTTTGCCCTGGGCATCAAGCGCCCAACCAGCCGGAAGCTCCTTTTCTGCTTTATTGTACATTTCCAGTTTTCCGCGGGTTACTACTGATGTAGATGCATCAAATAAAAACGGGTATGGATCTGCTGGCATTGCCACAGCTATAGGATTGCTTCCTAACATTGCCTTTTTCCCAAATGTAGGAACCATGATCGCCTCTGAATTGGTACAGGACATTCCCATAAGTCCTTCATCACTTGCCATTTTTGCATAATATCCTGCAATTCCATAATGATTTGAATTACGCACGCTTACAATTGCAATACCACTTTTTTTAGCCTTTTCAATAGCCATGTTCATTGCTTTATATGCAACCAGCTGTCCCATTCCATCATGAGCATCAAGCACTACTGTAACTGGTGTTTCAAATATAACTTCCGGGACTGCATCTACTTTGATCAGGCCTTTCTGTATTCCTTTATGATATCGGGAAATGCGCTGCATCCCGTGAGATTCAATTCCGAACTTATCAGATGTAAGCAGGACATCTGTTATGATCTTGCTTTCATCTTCTGAAAATCCAAAATTTTTAAAAGAATCGATACAGAAGCATTCCAATATTTCTGTTGGAAAATATAAATGTGACATAACGAAAACTCCTTTTTAACCTACCCAGCCAATACCAGATAAAATACAGATAATAACACATGCGATTCCGATCAGGATTCCTATTAAAGGCACTGCATATTTTAACCAGTCGGTATATTCAACTTCTGCAATTCCTAAAGCACCTACTAATGGACTGGATACAGGTGTCAAAGTATTAGTTAAGCTGTCGCCGATGCAATAAATCTGAGCAATGATCTCTCTCGTAACACCAAGAATATCTCCTACCGGGCATACTAACGGAAGCAGGATCGCAGCTTTGGAATATCCACTTGGGATCAGCATATTGAAGAATAAGATAAATGCAAAAATTGCAAGTGCAGCAACCATAGGTCCAAATCCACCAAATAAGGTAGATGCTCCATGAGCGATGGTATTAACCATCTTGCTGTCTGTTAAAATTGTACCGATAACTTTGGCAAATCCCAAAACAACGCAGATACCGCCCATTCCCTGGGCACCTTTAAAGAATCTCTTTCCTACTTCATTTGGATTGACCTGATAAATAACAGCTGTAAATAAAACATCCACTACCATTAATGCTACAAGATAATCATTTTCCCAGCCATAGTTTTTTGAACCAAATGCGTAGATAATATAACAGGAGAATAAAGTGATCATATTAACAAATGCACGGATCGGGAATTTTGTTTCTTTCTTTTCTCCCTGTTCCTCCGGTTTTGTAAGTACACCGGTAATGCTTCTTAACGGATTCTTTGTGATCTTTAATGCATAATGTGTGCAGTAAGCAGCATGTACAGCTGTAAAGATGATCCAGATGATAATACGCACCTGCATACCTGATAACGGTGTAACTTCACAGATAGACTGTACTGTGATCAGCAAAGTAGATGTAAAAGAAGCTCCCTGACCAATCAGGTATCCTAAATAAAACATTGACATAGCACAAATTCTGTCCAGTTTCAGTCTTGAGCAGATGACCAAGCCAACAGTAACAAATGCGATCATGGAGTCATTTCCTGCAAATGCGCCTAAAAGGGACATCAGTGTTACAATGGCAGGTACCAGTACTATAACACTCTTATCTTCCAGTCTGTAGATTCCATAATTGATCATTTCCTCAAAACAGCCTGTAGAAATGACAACTGCCAGGGATCCACCACAGATCAGCAGCAAAGAGATCGTACTAGCTGATCCTACAATTCCCTTCTTAATAGAAAGAAGTGCCTGCCATGGTGATACAGGATTCTGGCCAACAAACTGGAATGTACCTGCAATGGCACGTTTATTATCATCTAACTGGAACTCTCCACCTGGGACAATATAGCTTAATGCACAGAATACTAAAATAAGCAGCATGATCAGTACCAAAATCTGCGGTACCTGAATTTTTTTTCTTTGTTTTTCCCATTACCTTTCTCCTCCGTATTTACTTAACTGTGGCAAGAACCACCGTAAATAATTCTGTTTTTTCTACCATAGATGACAGCCTCATGGATTCATCCTTTGAATGGATCTTATACATATACGGGCCTAAACCATCTACAGAAGGAACCCCCTGATAGCTGAAATAGCTTGCATCTCCGCTTCCTCCTACTGTCTGTTCCGGAAGTTCATGATCTAAAAGTTTTCCAGCTGCCTTTACATGTTCGTAAAGCTTTACATTTTCTTCTGTACGCTCCATTGGGACGCATACCATTCTGAAGCCAATCTTAGTAGTTGTATCTGGAATATAAGATTCTTTTTCAATACGGGCTGCTATTTCTTTCACATGCTCAATATCTGCACGGCTTAACACCCTCACACCTACTGTTGCAGAAGCATAATCTGGGATGACTCCTACTCCATTTTCCCCGCCTTTTAATTCAACTGCATTAAACTGGATTCCCCGGTCATTTTCATTGCTTTCATAGAATTTCAACAGCTTACTTGCCAGTTCTATGGTTGCGCTTCTTCCATCCAGATAATTATTTCCTGAATGTGCTTTCACGCCATGGACTTCGATTGGTAACCGTATGGTTCCCTTTCTGGATGTAACAACTCCATTATCCAGTCTTGACGGTTCAAATACAAAGGCCATGTCTGTACCAGGAATTTCAAGGTCAAATACTGGATGTGCAACAGGAGTTCCTGATTCTTCATCACAGTTAAAGATAAATACGATTTCCTTATTTGGAAGCAACCCATTTTCCTGTAATATCTTCACTCCATAAATAGAAACCAGTAATCCACCTTTACAGTCTGCACTTCCTAAACCGTAAAATCTGTCTCCTTCAATATGCGGTGGATTCTCAGCTGTATCGCCTTTTTTAAATACAGTATCCATATGCGCACTGAGAATAATCTTGCCATCAGGATTTTCCGGTTTCAGCTTTGCTACAATATGCTGACCAAATCCTTTACTGTAATGTTTCTCAATCTGGATCCCCTGAATGGTATTTAACAAATTCTCAACGATTGCTACTATTTTTTTATTTCCTTCTTCATCACATGTACCACAGTCAATCGAAGAAAACTTTGTAAGCAGACTCACCTGCTCATCAAAATATTTTTTTGCCCCTTCTTTCGCAGCTTGTAGTATTTGTTCTGTTTTGTCCATATGCTGTCCCTCCCAGACATATTTTTTATGTTTGGTATTTTAATGCTACTTTAATACCCAGCCTCTTCTCTGATGCCTTTACAGACTGATCAGATACCAAGGACTTACTTCACTCAGATCTGCGCAAATCTGAATGACTGTATATATGGATGCACCTCTTAAGGTTAATTGTACTAAAAGTAGTACTTTAACGCAAAAATCAAAAGTTTCTTCATGCTATAAAAATGCCCTTTTAAGTTTCTTAGAAATAAACTTTTCTTTTTTCGTAAGAACTTTTTGGAAAGACTATATAAAATCAAATACAAAATCGCCGCTTTGTTGATTTATATGAAACTTTTATAGTTAAGATTAATATAAAAAACTCATGGGAACTAAGCCTTTTAAGCCAAGCTTTATCGTTCCCATGAGTCATTTCAATCACGAACAATCTATTTTTTATATTTCTTAGCTTCTCTGATGATCGTTTCAGCTGCCTGCTTTACAAAAACAGGATCTGTTGCCAGGTTCATACGGATAAATCCTTCATATCCGGCTCCAAACCATTCACCATAATCTACTGCCAGACGGCATTTCCCCTGGATAAAATCATGGGTTTCTTCCGGTTTTACCCAGGCTCTTAAGTCGATCATTGGAAGATAGGTTCCTTCCATGGAGCATACCACAACTCCCGGAAGCTCTGTTTCCAGTGTTTCTTTCAGATATTTATAGTTGTCGCCGATCCCTTCCAATACATTGGATAACCATTCATCACCTGTCTTATAACCAGCCATAGTGGCAACCATACCCATAACGCTTACTTCTGTACGGTTTAAACCGTTGGCAAACTTATCATAAATTTCACGAAGCTTATCATTTATGATCACAATATGGGAATGGATCAGAGTCGCCAGGTTAAATGTTTTTGAGGATAAATTTAAAGTCAGTAAAATATCCTGGTATTTTCCTTCTGCCACAGAAGCTGCTGGCACGAATTTATTTTCTCCGAATACAATATCCTGGTGGATCTCATCTGCAACCACCAGAACATTGTACTTTTTGCAGATAGCAAGCACATGGTCCAGTTCTTCCTCTGTCCATACTCTTCCTGCCGGATTATGTGGGGAACACATAAGGAACAGTTTCACATCATTTTCTGTGATCGCCTGCTCAATTGCGTCATAATCCATGGAGAAATAGCCATTTTCATATTTTAAGTCTGCGGTTACAAGCTTACGGTCATTGTTGGTCACTACATTGTGGAATGGATAATATACCGGTGTCAGGATCAGACACGCATCTCCAGGCTGTGTATATGCATGGATCATCCACGCGATAGCTGTTACGCAGCCGGTGCAAAAACGTACCCATTCTTTTTTCACTGCAAAACCATGATGTCTTTCCATCCATTTTGAAAACAGTTCATAATATTCATCGGGAACCACGCCGTATCCGAAAATCCCCTGTTTTGCACGTTCAACTAAAGCATCTGTGATCCCTCACAGGTCTTAAATTCCATATCTGCCACCCACATAGGCAGCAGGTCAGCTTCGCCAAATTTTTCTTTTAACCCATCCCATTTACTGCAATTTGTATTGTGACGGTCTGCAATATATGTTTCTAAAAATTCCTGCTTATTCATATGCCGCTTCCTCTATTCTTGTCTTAGAATTTTAGGTATTAATGCTCTGATACTTTTTTCAGTGCCTCATCTAAGGAAAATGTTTCCGTTCCGTCCTCAAAGATCATAAATGGGATCCCGATTCCTCCATTTTCCTTTACCGGCACATATTTCTGATCATGCTCTCTTTTATTTAAAAACAGCTTCAATGCCGGAAAGCTGCTGGAAATATCCTGAAAATCAATTTCCACCTTATAATCTTTTAATTTATTCAGTGCATATAATGTGTCCTGGCATAAATGGCTTCCTATTAAAATAAGTTTCATATTTAATCCCCGAATTTAAAATATTTATTTCTCTCCCAGATACTTTTCTGTATGTTTTGTATTAACTGCTTCGCAGATTCTTCTTAAACCTTCTGCCAAAGTTGCCTTCGGGCAAGCCAGGTTCAGACGGATGAATCCATCAGAGTTCTGTACGAACATGTTGCCTCCTTCCAGAAGGACTCCGGCCTTGTATGCGAAGAACAGAGGCAGGTGCTCATCTGGCTCAAAGTAGGCATTTAAGTCTACCCACGCAAGATAGGTTGCTTCAGATACTCTGTATTTTGCCTTTGGCAGATGCTCCTTTAAGTATTCTCCGGTGAAGCGGAAGTTCTCATCCAGATATGCCCTTAATTCTTCCAGCCATGGCTCGCCCTTTTCATAAGCTGCCTGTGCTGCTGCAATACTTAACGGGTTGTCAAAGTTATAATGACGGCCTAACCAGATTTCTTTTAAGCCTTCATCACGGATGATCACGTTGGAGATCATCATACCTGCCAGGTTAAAGGTCTTGCTTGGTGCCATGCAGGTGATCAGGCGCTTGTAATCCGGCATTACCTTGCCCATTGGGATATGCTTTTTATCGCAGCGGATCAAATCACAGTGGATCTCATCAGAGATGACCCACATATTGTTCTTTTCAATGATCTCTGCCATCTTCTTTAATTCTTCTTCAGTCCAGATACGTCCACTTGGGTTATGAGGATTGCACAGGATAAACAGTGTAGTCTTCTCGTCTGCTGCCTTCTTGGCAAGATCATCAAAATCAATGGTATAATATCCGTCTTCATCATGAAGGTCACTGCATACATAGCCTCTTTTGCTAAAGTCTGCTGCATACTTGAAATATGCATAAGAAGGAGTTAAGAATAATACCTTTTCATCTGGTTTGCAGATGTATTCCACCATTTCATATAACGCTGGAATGATACCATTTGACATTACCAGTTCTTTTCTGTCAAAGGTCCAGCCATATCTTCTCTGGCACCATGCGGAAAATGCTTCGTAATAGCTCTTTTCAAATACTCTGGTATAGCCGAAGATACGCTTGTCTAAACGCTCTCTCATTCCGTCAATAACAACATCCGGTGTGGCAAATTCCATATCTGCTACCCACATACGGATAAATTCTTCATCCTTGTATGGGAATTTCATAGTCTCATCTGCATGGAAAATGTAATCACGAAAACCGTCTGTGTTCATGGCATTTGTATGCCGTCTGTCAATGATCTCATCAAAATTGTACATATTTTTTACCCCGTTTCTCTGATTTTCCAGGCTTGCGCCGGCCTGGTCTGTTATTTTTATTTCAGGTACTGGATGCATCTCATGCCTGGATTGTACTAAAATAAGTACCCGAAATCAAAGTGCTTTAAGTTTCTCTACAGTGGAATTTTACAAATTAAGTTTCCTGAAAATAGATTTTTCTTTTTTCTGTGCAGAGACTTTAGAAAAAGCAGGTAAACCAGAAAAGAAATCGTTGATTTATTGATTTATACGAAACTTTTCAGGGCTTTTGACCGGTGAATATGTCACAGATCCCTTCACCATATACACAACAAAAAATGAGAGATAAAGCCTTTTCAACGCAGGCTCATCTCTCATTTATATCACTGTATAACTATATTACGCCGGTCCATCCGGTAACAGTCAGCAGGAAAACGATCACACATGCCAGTAAAATAAAGGTGATAACCTTTGGGAACACCCACTTAAACCACCTTGGAAACGGCACTTCTGCCATAACACAGGAACCGATCATCCAGCCTAAAAGAGGGGATAAAAGGTTGGTAAAGCTGTCGCCCATCTGATAAGCTACAACTGCAAGGTTCAGATGTAAGCCCAGTGCTTCTGCTACCGGCTTCATAATAGGAACCAGGATCGCAGCCTTTGATGTAGCAGAAGGGATCAGTGGATTGATAACAGAAACGATCCGTGTAAGTCCTACACTGGATACGGATTTTGGAAGACTCATAAGCGGCTTGGTAAGAACATACACAATGGTATGGATCACATTTCCATCTGCCAGCACCAGAGAGATCACCTTTGCAAGTCCGATAACAAAAGCTACAAAAGCCATAGAGCCAAGGCCTTTTGCAAAAGCATCAGCCAGCTTTTCAGCAGACATACCGCCGATAATGCCTACTACGATCATAGTAATGATCATAACTGCAAGCATAAAGTCAAAGGTCAGGTTACTGTCTCCGCCCATAAGAGGATAAATGGCAATGATCAGATACTGAAGTACAAAAAGAACAATAACTGCTACTTTTCTCCAGTTCATTTCCACATGCTTTAACAGTTCTTCCTCTGAACCGTTCACAATAGCATCCGGTCTCCAGCCATCCTGATACATTATAGATGCAGCAGGATCTTTGCGGATCTTTTTGATATACTGCATAGTCATAATGATCGCAACAAATAAAAAGAAATTCATGATGACCAGCCTGGTAAAGAAACCAGAATAAGGAGTGACGCCCATAAGCATCTGTGTAGTTGCCTGCTGCGCAGGACCTGTACCAAAGCCCACTAATGCTGCAAAGGTGGTTACTGCAAGGGCACAGATTGGATCCAGCTTCAGCTTTTTAGAGAACATAACACCAACCGGTACTACAGCGATCAGGGCATCTGTTCCACCAAATCCACCTAAATAAGCCATAAGGATCATCATCATGGATACCAGGATACCTGTTCCTTTATCCTTTAACTTATAAACACCCCAATTCATCAGATCATCCATAACGCCTGTTTCCAGTACAACGTTGATATTAGCTCCTGATATCATAACAACAAACGCTATGGTTGCTGCTCCTACCATGCCTGACTTCACACGCATCAGTGCGCCCCACGGACTGACCGGTGTCTGATGTCCCAGGAAGTGGAAATCAGTACCTGTGATCTGTCCTGCTTCATTTACTGCAAACTCTCCTGCCGGGATCAGATAGGTTGCCAGACAGGCCAATACTATGATCCCAAACATGATCCACAAAAGATGCGGCATTTTAAACGGTTTCTTTTCTTTTTTCCCATTTAGTTTTTCCCCTTTATACTCTTACGTATTTTTCAAACCATTCCCTGTTTTTATTTTTCAAATGCAAAGGCTGCTTCTGCACACACTCCCAGCCAGAATCCTGATTCATCTATATCGAATTTTCCATTATGGTGTGCTGCACCGCTGCCATAAGCTTCATTGCGGATCCCTAAAAATCCCAGCACGCCTGGATATTTGTTCTGATATGCACTGTAGCACTCAGAAGCAAACCACTTATCACAGTCTCCTAATACTTCTTCTCCACAGATCTCACCTACTGCTTTCTGGATCTTAAGAGCTGTTTTCTCATCATTTACAACAGGATATGGGCTGATATTATTTCTCTTTTCAAATTCAATGCCGCATCTGTAGGAATCTGCTGTATTTCTTGCGATCCGCTCAATGATCTCTAATGCCTTTTCTCCTTCTTCTTTATTGAAGAAACGGGCAGTTCCTCCTACATAAGCATCATCCGGGATAATGTTGGTAGCTTCTCCAGCTTTTACCATTCCAAGACCAAGTGTAACTGTTTCTTCTACATTTAACTGGTTCATAAAAGCAGAATTCAGCTGTGTGATAATATGGGCTGCCGGAATGATCGGGTTGATCGCCTGATCCGGTCTGGAGCCATGTCCGCTCTTTCCTTTTAGGTGGAAACCAATTCCTACTGTTCCTGCCATTCTTGGTCCCGGAACAATGTTGACCTTGCCTGCATCCAGTTCGTTATATACGTGAAATGCAAAGCACTCATCAATAGGATATTTTTCCAGTGCCTCTATCATGGTATCAATTCCGCAGTTTGTTTCCTCTCCTTCTTCAAAACAACAATATACAGTTCCTGGAAGTTCTTCTTTGTTCTGCACCAGTATTCTCATTGTTCCAAGGAGCATTGCCATATGGGCATCATGGCCGCAGGCATGACATCTGCCTGGAATTTCAGAAACGCAGACCTTAGGCTGCTTTAAATTTTCAGTTTCTTCCTGTAATGGCAGAGCATCTATATCTGCACGCAGTATTTTATTCTTCCCAGGCTTTCCGCCTTCAATGATCGCAATAAGGCCTGTTCCTGGAAGCTTTTCATAGGGAACACCCATTTTTTCGATTTCTTCTATCAACCGTTCTCTTGTGTGGAATTCTTTTCCTGAAAGCTCCGGTGAACGGTGAAATTCCCGCCTCATAGCCACTACGTAGTCCTGCTGGTCCTGTGCCAGTTCTTTTATCTTACTGGATTCCATTCATTTCCTCCTGCTTTTGTTTGTCAGGCTGCGCAAACCTGTCATTTAACTGATTTCCTGGATGCATCTCATATCTGCATTGTACTAAAAAAAATACGCTGAAGCAAAAAGGCATTTGTTTCCTCTTAATGGAAAAATCTAAAACTTGTTTCCTGAAACTGGATTTTTTTCTTTTCAACACCTGCTTTTGGCCCCGCCTGAAAAACTGCAGAAAAAAATCGCGGTTTTGTTGATTTATACGAAACTTTTTGCTATCATAAAGTCATTAAAAATACAGTTGGATCCTTACTTTAATCTATAAAAGGAGTGGCTTAATCTATGTCCCAGATCAGTACAGAAATCGGAAAACAGATCCGCACTTTCCGCAAAAAACGCAAAATGACACTGGAAGCCCTTGCGGCTGTTATCTGCAAAAGCAAATCTACTGTTTCCAAGTATGAAAACGGGGAGATCCCGGTAGATATTGAAACATTATATGAAATTGCCTCTGCTTTGCAGATCCACGTAGAGCAGCTGCTCTACTGTCCGCCACGCCATGCCAACCTGCCGGACAGCAAAAACAGTCCCGCCTTTTTCGCAGGCTGCTCCCAGTTTTATGCCTATGTATATGACGGAAGAAATAAGCAGCTGATCCGCTGCGTCTTTGATGTGCTTTCAGAAACCGATACATCAAGTTATAAGATCATGATGTATATGAATTTTAAAGATTTTGAAAATTACAAGCTGTGTGAAAATACATACTGGGGCTATATTGAGCATTTTGACGCCCTGACCAATATCCAGCTGACCAACCAGGACAGCCCGGTAGAAAAAGCCAGCGCACAGATCCTTGCTTCCTATCTGGATACAGATACAAAATGGGGACTGTTCAATGGTTTTTCCAGCCGTCCCATGATGCCCATCGCTACTAAAATGCTGTTTTCAAAAACAAAACTCCCGGAAGACGAAGCTCTGCTGCAGGGCCTTAAAGTCTCCCGGGAAGATATACGTTTGTTAAAGCTTTATAATATGTTTACAGTGCTTTAGATTTCTTTCTTGTTGTCAGCACCAGGTGTGGTAACGATCACTTTGGCAGGTGTGATGATAAGCGCTCCCTTTGCAGTTGCAGCACCCTTAAACATGCTCTCTACCATAGCCTTAAAGGTATCTACAACATCGCCCTCTGTTACGTACTCAGCAGTTCCCTTGATCTGATATCCTTCCAGGCTCTGTGCGTCATATACAGAAATAGCGATTTTTCCGTCATTTGCCTTAATGTTGTTTAAAGTTGTTTCAAGGAAAACATCGCCTACAACCAGCTTGCCATCCTCTGTTACATCCTTAAATGCAACTGGAACTACATTTGGCTCTCCATTTGCACAGGTAGCAAGATCCCACATACCATTTTTTAATACTTTGATCACTGACTCATTTAACATTGAATATACCTCCATTCGTTGCTTTTGCATGTCTGCATTGCTTATTGACAGTACTTATCTTATCGGATCTGCTACTGTTCTGGAAGATATTAGTCAATTTATAAGCCGCTATTATTTTTTATAGTTTTTATATGATCATTTTTCTCTGTAACCGTTATTCTTTTTACAGCAGTTTCCCATACATTTCAGGCCGTCTGTCCCTGAAAAGTCCCCAGGAAAGGCGGTCTTCCATCAGCTGGTCCAGGTCAAAGGTAGCTGCGATAAAACCTTCTTCCTGTCTTCCCATGGATACCTGTACCTCGCCACAGCCGTCTGTGATAAAAGATGATCCGTAGAATACCAGGGAAGAACTCTGGCCTGCATTTTCTGCACATGGCTCTACCCGTTCCTCGCCTACCCGGTTCGCTGCAATTACAGGCACCAGATTAGAGGCGCTATGTCCCTGCATACATCTTCTCCAGTGAGGCATACTGTCTGTAGAAAGGATGGGTTCACTGCCAATGGCCGTTGGATACAGAAGGATTTCTGCGCCTTCCACTGCCATAGCTCTGGCAGTCTCCGGAAACCACTGGTCCCAACAGATGCCAACACCCACTTTTCCGTAAGCTGTATCAAATACCTTAAAACCAGTATCTCCCGGTGTAAAATAAAATTTTTCCTGATAAAAATGATCATCTGGGATATGGGTTTTCCGGTAAACTCCCAGAATGGAACCGTCTGCATCGATCATGGCAACGGAATTAAACAGCCGGTTTACATCTCTTTCATAAAAACTGATTGGGATCACTACCTGCAGGCTGGCGCAAACTCTCTGGAAATAGCGCACTGCCGGATTTTCCATCACCGGCGTGGCAAACTGATAGTAATCATATCTGCGCTCCTGGCAGAAATACTGGCGTTCAAACAGCTCCGGAAGAAGGATCACCTGCGCTCCTTCTGCTGCTGCCTGACGTACCAGAACCTCTGCTTTTTCTATGTTTTCTGCTACATTTCTGCTGCAGCACATCTGAACTGCGGCACATCTTACGTTTCTCACTTGCTGTTTCTCCTTCTTTCCTTCGATCTGACATTCCTGTTTATGTTTGATCCGTTGTTTTTCCAACATTCAAAAGATTCTCACCATTTTTACATCAGTTGACAATTTTTTCTGTTACCGCGGGCTGTCACACCTTATTTCCCAATGCCAGAAGGTATCTGCTGTGTAATACAGTGGATATTTCCGCCCCCGATAATGATCGCCCGGGCGTCAATAGGACAGATCCTGCGATCAGGAAACAGCTTTCCTAATATATCACAGGCCAGCTTATCATGTTTATCCTGAAACTGCGGAACCAGAACTGCTTCATTTGCAATATAGAAATTTACATAGCTGGCTGCCAGCCGTTCTCCTGCTTCTCTGGTATCTTCTCCCGGCTCAAACATAAGCCCTTTTAAGTCTTGTTCCTGGATACATACCGGCTTCTCAGGAATTGGCAGCTTATGTATCATAAACTTTCTGCCCTTTGCATCTGTTTCATTTTCCAGAATCTGGTAATCTTCCATAGAAAGAGCATACTGTGGATCTTTTTCATCATCTGTCCAGGCTAAAACAACTTCTCCCGGCTTTACAAAGGCGCACACATTATCTATGTGTTCATTAGTCTCATCCTGCCATATGCCATTTTTCAGCCAGATCACCTTTTCTGCTCCCAGATATTCACAAAGCTTCTTTTCAATCTCTTCTTTTGTAAGATGGGGGTTTCTTCCGGGACTTAGGAGACATGCCTCTGTTACTAATAAAGTTCCTTCCCCGTCACTGTGGATGGAACCGCCTTCCAGCACAAAATCACCGACATCATACACCGGATAATCAAGGGCATCGCAGATTGCCTCTGCTGCAGCATCGTCCTTTTCCCAGCTTGCATAAAGGCCATCCACTTCTCCACCCCAGGCATTAAAACGCCAGTTTATGCCACGAACTTCCTTTCTGGCATTTTTAACAAAGGTAGGTCCTACATCCCTTGCCCAGGCATCGTCCGTTTCTATAGGCAAAATGTGGATCTTTTCTGGCTTTCCGGAAAAAGCTGCCTTTGCAGACGCCAGGGCAGAAGGTCCTGCTAACATGTAAACATCTTCTCCTTCTGCTATAGCCTCTGCGATTTTTGCAAAGGCTTTTCTGGCATCCTTTGCCCCATAGGCCCAGGAGCCGGGACGTTCCGGCCAGATCATAATGGTTCCTTTGTGTGGTTCAAACTCTCCCGGCATGTGAAATCCATCTGCTGCCGGCAGTGTTTTTAGTCTTTCTACCTGAACTGTTTTATCTGCTTGATCCATTTCAACGGTCATATCTGTCTTTTCCACCATCACCATTATGCCAGTCTCCCCTTAAAATCTCTATATCCAAAAGTACGGATAAGTTCACAGTCTCCGTCTTCTTTCATTACAGCGATCCCCGGAAGCGGGATCCCATTAAAAGTATTATTTTTCACCATGGAATAAATGGCCATATCCTGAAAATACAGCTTATCTCCCACATAGATCTGTTTATCAAAGGAATAATCCCCGATCACATCTCCCGCCAGACAGGTGCAGGAGGAAAGACGGTAGGTAAATGCTTTTTCCCCCGCATTTCCACTATCCTTTAATGGCGGCCGGTATGGCATTTCCAGCACATCCGGCATATGACAGGCAGCAGAGGCATCTAAGATCAGCACAGACAGCCCGTTTTCCACAATATCCATTACCTCTGTCACCAGATAACCGGCATTTAATGCAATGGCTTCTCCCGGCTCCAGATATACCTCCACTCCATAAGTGTCTCTTATATGTTTGATGCATTTTATAAGCAGTTTTCTGTCATAGTCATCTCTTGTAATATGATGACCACCACCCATATTCAACCATTTTATCTTAGAAAGCCATGGGCCGAACTTTTCTTCCACTGCTTCCAGGGTTTTAGCCAGATCATCTGCGTTCTGCTCGCAAAGAGTATGGAAATGGAAACCATCCAGAGCATCAAAAAGCTCTGGTTCTGCCTCTATTTCCCGTACAAACACCTCTTTTGTAACTCCCAGACGGGAACCGGGAGCACAGGGGTCATAAATTGCATGATCCCCCTGAGTGGAGCATTCCGGATTAATACGCAGTCCCAGGCTTTTCCCTGAAACAACGTCTTTATGACGGCGAAGCTGGGCAAAGGAATTAAAGATAATATGGTCGCATATCTCTCCCAGCTCTTTTATATCCGCATCCTTGTAAGCCGGGGCAAAAACATGGTTTTCCTTTCCCATTTCTTCTTTTCCAAGTCTTGCCTCATACAGACCACTGGCTGTCGTGCCGTCCAGATACCGGCCGATCAGAGGATATTCATAAAAACATGAAAAAGCTTTCTGGGCAAGAAGGATCTTGCAGCCGGCTTCTTCCTGGATTTCTTTTAAAATCTGTAAATTTTCTTTCAGTTTCTTCTCATCGATCACATAACAGGGAGTGGGAAGCTGATCCATTCTCATTTTTTGTTCTCCCTATTCTACGATCTGAGGATCTTCGCATACCTGCCATGGAAGCCCCCACTTATTTAATGCATCCATAAATGGATCCGGATCAAATTCCTCTACATTAAATACGCCGTCCTTCTTCCATGCACCGGTAACTACCATCATAACACCGATCATAGCCGGGACACCGGTAGTATAGGAGATTGCCTGGGAACCAACCTCTTTGTAGCATTCCTGGTGATCACATACATTATAAATGTAAATGGTCTTTTCTTTTCCGTCTTTCACACCGGTAAAAATACAGCCGATATTGGTCTTTCCTACAGTTCTTGGACCTAAGGAAGCCGGATCAGGCAGAAGGGCCTTTAAAAACTGGATCGGTACGATATCCTGTCCCTGGAACTGGATCGGAGAAGTAGAAAGCATTCCTACGTTTTCCAGACATTTCATATGGGTTAAGTAGCTCTGTCCAAAGGTCATAAAGAAACGGATCCGCTTTACACCAGGGATATTTTTTGCAAGAGACTCGATCTCTTCGTGATGAAGAAGATACATATCCTTCTTTCCTACTTCAGGGAAGTCATACTCTCTCTTGATCTCCATTGGCTCTGTTTCTACCCAATGGCCATTCTCCCAATAAGAGCCGTTTGCAGATACTTCACGTAAATTGATCTCAGGATTAAAGTTAGTCGCAAATGGATATCCATGATCTCCGCCGTTGCAGTCTAAAATGTCAATGGTATGGATCTCATCAAAATAATGTTTTAAAGCATAAGCAGAAAATACGCTGGTAACACCCGGATCAAATCCGCTTCCTAAAAGAGCGGTAAGACCAGCCTCTTTAAAACGTTCATTCAGATCCCACTGCCAGGAATAATCAAAGTATGCAGTAAAGCCTTTTTCCTTGCAGCGCTTTTCATAAATAGCTCTCCACTGTGGATCATCTGTATTTTCAGCCTCATAATTAGCTGTATCAATGTAATCCACACCTGTACGCAGACATGCTTCCATAATAGTAAGGTCCTGATAAGGAAGAGCTACGTTTAATACCGCATCCGGCTTATAGGAACGGATCAGTGCCTCAAGTTCTTCCACCTTATCTGCATCCACCTGGGCAGTTGTGATCACTGTATCTGTTTTTCCTTCTAACTGTGCTTTTAAAGCATCACATTTTGATTTTGTGCGGCTTGCGATCATAAGTTCTGTAAATACACCACTGTTCTGGCAGCACTTATGTACTGCTACGGAAGCTACACCCCCACATCCAATTACCATTAATCTACTCATTTGTTATTTTCCTCCTCTTCTAACAGGTCTTCCACATATTTTGGCAGCATAAACGCGCCTGCATGGAGATTTGTTGTATAGTACCATGTTGGTATATGAAGCCCGTTCCATTTTTCCGCCTGAAGATCATTTAAAGGATGATACTTCTTTGAGGCAAAGCCAAACAGCCAGTAGCCTGACGGACAGGTAGGAATATGGGCCTGATATACGCGGCTTACAGGAAAGGAACGATATACCTTTCTGTGCATGCTGCGGCAGGCAGCTTCATCTTCATCATAAAATGGACTTCCATGCTGATACACCATGATCCCATCTTCCCGCAGTGCATTATAGCAGCTGCCGTAGAACTCCTTGGTAAACAGACCTTCTGTATGTCCAAACGGATCTGTAGAGTCATTGATGATCAGGTCATAGCAGTTTTTCTTTCCCCGGAGAAAACGCAGTCCGTCATCATAATATACATGGACCCGTTCCTCCTCTAATCCGCAGGCTACCTCCGGGAAGATCTCCCTGCACACATCTACAAACATTTTATCGGTTTCCACTACATCAATAGATTCAATTCCCGGATACTGGATCAATTCTTTTGCCACACCGCCATCTCCGCCACCGATGATCAGCACATTTTTCACATTAGGGTGGACAGCCATAGGCACATGTGTCACCATTTCATCATAGATAAATTCATCTTTTTCAGAAAATACGATTTCTCCATCCAAAGCTACAAATTTTCCAAACTCAGCAGATTCAAATACATCTATCCGCTGATATTCACTTTCACCGGAAAACAGCTGACGGTCCACACGGACAGAAAGCTTTACATTTTCCGTATGAAACTCCGAATACCATAATTCCATTTTTCAGCTCCTCTTATGTCCCCTATATTTCAAAATGTTCTCTCGGAATCTTTCTGTGCCTGATTTTGTGAGAAGATTTTTTATCAGTTGTACCCAAATTTCTGAGGCGTACGCGGTGCGTACGCTGATGAAATTCGGATGCTACTGACGGAAAATCGGTCACAAAGGCAGGTGCAGGAAAGGTTCCGAGAGAACATCAAATTCTTTTACACTTTCAGAAATGCCTGGTGCTGCGAAAAGATTTTATGCCAAAACCATCAGATTCTCTATTTTCGGATCTTCTGTTCCCTGCATGGAACATCCTTTTTCTTTTGCGTAAAGAATGTATTCCACAATCTCCTGGGTGATCACCTCGCCTGGCGCCAGGATCGGAATACCCGGTGGATAACACATAACAAATTCACCGCTGATCTTTCCTGCTGCCTGTGCAATGGGAAGAGATATCTTTTCCGCATAAAACGCCTTCTGTGGTGAACATTCTACCTTCGGTGAAATGTATTCCCCTGTAAGCATACCGGTCTTGTCTTTCCGGTAAAGCCGTTCAATATCTGCCAAAGCTCCCACTAAACGTTCAATATCCTGGATCCGGTCCCCAATAGAAATATACGCCAGAATGTTGCAGATATCTCCAAACTCAATCTGGATGTCATATTCATCTCTTAACAGATCATAAACCTCGATACCTGCCAGTCCGATCCCCAGTGTATACACAGAAAGCTTGGTCACATCAAAATCATAGACACTGGTACCATTGACCAGATCTTTTCCATATGCATAATAGCCGCCAATGGAATTGATCTCATTTCTGGCATATTCTGCCATCTGGATCACTTTCCCAAAGGATTCCTCCCCCCGCAGTGCCAGGTTCCTTCTGGAAATATCCAGACTGGAGAGGAGAAGATAGGATGCACTGGTAGTCTGCGTCAGGTTAATGATCTGACGCACATAATCCTGGTTCATGCCCTTATTTAACAGAAGCATGGAGCTTTGTGTCAGGCTTCCTCCGGACTTGTGCATGGAAACAGCTGCCATATCTGCACCTGCTGCCATTGCATTTACCGGAAGGCCTTTCCCAAAGTACAAATGGGTTCCATGAGCTTCATCTGCCAGCACCTTCATCCCTTTTTCGTGGGCCAGCTTTACGATGCCCCGCAGGTCAGAGCAGATTCCATAGTATGTGGGGTTATTTACCAGAACCGCTACAGCATCCGGATTTTCTTCAATCGCTTTTTCCACCTTATGAATATCCATTCCAAGAGAAATTCCCAGATCTCCGTTTACTTCCGGATTTACATAAACCGGAACTGCCCCGCAAAGTACCAGGGCATTGATAGCGCTTTTATGTACATTTCTTGGCAGAATGATTTTATCTCCTGCTTTACAGACTGAAAGGATCATCCCCTGGACAGCTGAAGTGGTTCCTCCTACCATAAGAAATGCATGGCTGGCACCAAAGGCCTCTGCTGCCAGTTCCTCTGCCTCCCGGATCACAGATACCGGATGGCACAGGTTATCTAAAGGTTTCATGGAATTTACATCTAATCCAACACATTTTTCCCCTAAAAGAGCTGCCAGCTCCGGGTTTCCCCGTCCTCTTTTGTGTCCCGGTACATCAAAGGGCACTACCCTTTTCTTTCTAAAACGCTCTAATGCCTCATAAATAGGTGCACGCTTTTGTGCTTCCAGGTCCATTTAACCGCCTCCTCATACTCGCCGTCCCTTTTATCCATAAAAAAACAGGTGACGGCATATTCCATCACCTGCTGTATGTGTTTTGTCTTTAAATGTCTCTGCCCTTTTAACAGGCAGAAAAAAAGTGACCCTACTTTCCCAGTTCTCCGCTCTGTTTTGCCAGAAGCTCTTATTGACCGTTTCACAAGTGACGTGCCTTTTTGCACTGATAAAATTACGCATACTGCGTATCGACTTATAAAATTTGGGCTCTTAACCCAATCAATAATGTGGTTTCCCACTTTCGGCTTCTGACCCGCCTGTCCGTCTGGGCTTAACTCAATATATTGAGTGGTCACACTTTTTAAATTAACATAGTCTTAACAAGCTGTCAAGATTTTTTTACGGTTCTTTCTTGACAGATTTTTTACGGTTCTTTCTTGACACAGATATGAAAGTATCTGCTTTTTTCAATCATATTACCAATCTCCCGTTAATTTTTACATTTACATCTTCATTTTCATGGCTTATAGTAAAAAAGAACTTAATGTCCTCTCGGAGGCTTTCCTGCACCTGCCTTTGTGGCCGATTTTCCGCCAGTCGCACCCGAATTTCATCAACGTACGCACCGCGTACGCCTCAGAAATTTGGGCACAACTGACAAAAAATCTTCTCACAAAATCAGGCACAGAAAGATTCCGAGAGAACATCTTATCTTTCTGGAGGAAACCATGGAATTAAATATAAAAGGAGCCAGTAAGGGCCAGATCCTTAAAAAGCTCTTTCTCTCAACATTGTATCTCAGTGCCTTTACCTTTGGCGGCGGATACGTGATCGTTACTTTAATGAAAACAAAATTTGTTGACCAGTATCACTGGATCGATGAAGAAGAGATGCTGGATCTAGTGGCTATCGCCCAGTCCTGTCCCGGAGCAATCGCCGTAAACGGTGCCATTGTTGTTGGCTATAAACTGGCTGGCCTGACCGGTGTTTTATGCTCTGTGATCGCTACGGTAATACCACCTTTTGTCATTCTTTCTGCTATCTCATTCTGTTATGCGGCATTCCGTTCCAACCTGATCGTTGGGTGGATGTTAAATGGCATGCAGTCAGGTGTAGGGGCAGTTATTATGGAAGTCAGCTTTAGCATGGCATCTGGTATTGTAAAAGAAAAACAATACCTGTCTATTTTTATTATGGCCGCAGCTTTTATTGCCAATTACTTTTATAAAGTCAGTGCCATTGTACTGATCCTGATCTGTATTGCCCTGGGTGTCGTCCTGACACTGTACCGGGAGAAAAAGGCCAAAAAAAACGACCGTAATACTTCCCAGGATAATGCACAGAAAGGAGGCGCCTTATGATCTATTTACAGCTTTTTCTCAGTTTTCTTCAGATCGGTGCCTTCAGCTTCGGAGGCGGCTATGCTGCCATGCCTCTGATCCAGAATCAGGTGGTCCAGCTCCATCCATGGCTTTCCCAGTCAGAATTTACGGACCTGATCACCATTTCCCAGATGACACCTGGACCTATTGCCATCAATTCTGCTACCTTCGTAGGCACCCGTATTGCCGGAATGCCGGGGGCTTTGGCTGCTACTGCCGGCTGTGTCCTGCCATCCTGCATTTTAGTTACCTTACTGGCAAAAATCTATCTGAAATACCGGAATTTAAGCCTTCTCCAGGGCGTCCTTAAATCCCTGCGTCCAGCAGTTATCGCCATGATCGCAGCTGCCGGTGCAAGCATCCTGGTCAATGCTTTCTGGGGAGAATCGATTGCCTCCCTGACCGCAAGTCAACTTTTACCAAATATCAGCATTCGAGCCGTAGGCATTTTTACCGGCTCCCTGATCCTATTGGCCCGCTTTAAAATGAATCCCATCCATGTAATGCTTTTGTCGGGAGTGGCTGAAGTGGTGCTGCAGGTTATAGGTAACATATTTAATATTTAATTGAGAATTTTATTACATAATTTTCCCTCATTTTGTGGTATGATATAAGTGCTATAAGATTAAATGATCAAAATCAGATACAAGGAGGTTTTTCATATGGCACTTACACATTTAACATCTGAAACATTTGACCAGGCAGTAAACGCCGGTGATGATCTGGTAGTAGTGGATTTCTTCGCTACATGGTGCGGTCCCTGTAAAATGCTGGCTCCAACTGTAGAAAAAATGGCAGAACTCCACCCGGAAGTTCATTTCTATAAAGTTGACATTGACGAAGACATGGATCTTGCAACCCGTTTTAAGGTAATGAGCGTACCAACTCTTCTCTATTTCAGAAGAGGCGTGGTTGCCAATAAGACCATTGGCGTTATCTCTGCTTCTGAAATGGAACAGGCGATCGCCAAAGCAAAGTAAAAAAGCAATCTTTAGCAGAGCTGTACAAAAGCAGCTCTGTTTTTTTCTGCATAAAACCACTGTCACTCTTCTTTTCACAATCGAAAAAAATACCGGAATATGATATACTTATGATACCAGAGGCAAAAGGTTATAAATCTGATGCAAGCATGCTTGCAGGAGGAATTTTGAACTTGAGGCCCGCCAAAAACATGAGTAGGAAACCTGAAAAACAACAAGAAAAGCAGCAAACGTCCTCTCGGAGTTTTTCCTGTACCTGCTTTTGTGGCCGATTTTCCGCCAGTCGCACCCGAATTTCAGAGGCGGACGCAACGCCAACGCCTCTGAAATTTGGGCACAACTGACAAAAAATCTTCTCACAAAATCAGGCACAGAAAGATTCCGAGAGAACATTCAACACTAAAGGAGGTTCTCGTATTTGTGAATAAAACACCCAAACTGCTTATACTGGCCGGAACTGTTTTGGCATTTCTTTTTCTTTTCGGGATTATTTTTTACAACAATTTTATCAAAAAAAGTATCTATGAGGAAAATTCCCAGCATCTGCTGTCTACTTATGAGCAGGTAGACAAAACCTTTACTATGTTTGTCCAGCACAACTGGAATGCGCTTTCTGACTGGAGCAATAATTTGCAATACCTGGATGATGCTGAAAATATGAAAACTCTCTGGTATGACTTTGCCAGACGCAAGGATGCCTGGCAATATCAGGATTTTTATATGTTTAATGAGAACTGTGATTTTATAACTGCTGCAGGACGGGACGGAAATGCCCCAAATATACAGGGGATCTTTCTGGATATGTATAAAACCGGCCAGCCTGTTATTTCCAGCTATATTGCAAGCGATTCCAACCGCCGGATCGTATTTGCGCTTCCCATGGATGTTCCATATACCATAAATGGCATAACCTATTCCGGACTTGCTGTCAGCTATAATAATGATGTAGTGGAAAAACTGATCGCAGGTAATATTTATCAGGGACAAAGTGACTGCTACATCCTTACATCCGATGGCAATGTCCTCCTTTCCCTTGAACCCAAAACAGAATTTCTCCAGAAAATATCTAATCTCTTTGATTTTTTAAACAAGTATACGAATATGACAGAAACTGAGATAACTGACCTGAAAAAGAATATTAAGAATGTTTCTACCGGAAGTCTCCAGTGCCGTTACAACAACAAAAACTATTATCTGGTATACGAACCCACCGGGATCAATGACTGGACCATTGTGGGTATTATCCATGATGATGTTGTAGATGCCAGTATGCGCCGTATACAGTCCATCACCATTGTCCTGCTCCTGATCCTGAACGGATGTATCGCCCTGCTTCTTACGGGTACTGTTTTTGCCCTGATGGATTCCAGGCTGCGCATGAAAGAACATGAGCAAATGATCCTGCTAAAGCGCAAAGAGCTTACTGAACAGATGTTTTCAGGACTTGGAAGGATCGTTGACCGTTTTGCTGTAGGCGATCTGAAAAACAACCGCTATGAATATCATGAAAACCTGCTGAAGCACCCCATCTATCCGGAAACCGGATACTATGATGATCTGGTTGAGGATATTTCCCGCCAGTATCTGGTGATGACTGATACGGAAAATAAAAAGATGAACCATCTCCTTACACCAGATTATCTGCGCTGCGTCCTGAAAAAAAAGGATGATATCTTTAAAATTGAATACTACAACCGTTCCGCCGATGCATACCTGATCATGCATGTTGTCCCCGTTGAATGGAGTCCTGAACATGAACTGGAGAAGGTTATGCTTATCACCCAGGATATTGGACAGAAGCATGCCTTAGAGAACCTTGCCAATACAGACGGCCTTACTGGTTTATTTAACGAGCGTTATTTTAACTCCATACTGCATAAAAAGGAGCTTCAAAAGCTCCCTTTCATACTTTTCTATCTGGATCTGGACCATTTTAAACCTGTTAATGACACCTATGGTCATGACATGGGTGATAAGCTTTTAAAAGAAGCTGCCAAACGCCTTCAGTCCTGTATCCGCAGCAATGACTATGCCTTCCGCATTGGCGGTGATGAATTCAGCCTGGTAGTGTGTACTGAATTTGATGAAAGTCTCTGCTGCAGGATCAAGGAACAGATACAAAACCGGCTCTGCGCTCCTTTTGATATTGACGGAAAAACCCTGTATGTTGGTTCCAGCTGCGGATACGCCGCCTATCCCAGGGATGCATCTACTGCTAATGAGATCCGTATCCTTGCAGACCAGCGTATGTATGCAGAAAAGGAACAGCATCACATGCTCAGCAGTTTAAGCAGTTCCTCCACCGGAAGAGGTCTGGAAAAATAATATCCCTGGATCATATCCACACCCCAGCTGCTTAACAGACTCATTTCCTCTTCTGTTTCTACTCCTTCTGAAACTATGCTGTAACCCATCCGGTGGAAGGTTTCAATAATGCTCTGATAGAACATGGCACGTTTTTTATCATTACAAATATCAAAAAGAAGTGTTCTGTCTATCTTGATAGCAGAAAATGGCAGTCTCATGACTGTATTCAGGTTTGCATATCCGGAACCAAAATCGTCCAGACACAGTCTGACCCCGGCAGCCATAAACCCATCTACTACCATTCCTAATCCTGCGTTGTATTCTGTAGCAACCGTTTCTGTGATCTCAAACTGTATCCAGTCATGGTGGATATCCATATCATCCATCATACGGATAAAATGGCTGCTGCAGTCACTGCGCATCAGATCCAGGGAAGACAAATTTACTTTTATATTAAAAAGCTTCTTCATCAGACCCCGGTGTTCATTTATAAACATGCAGATGCGTTTAAACTGCAGATCTGTGATCTGTTCGATCATATGATTTTTTTCTGCGATCTGTATAAAGACATCCGGTGCGATCCAGCCTAACTCCGGATGATGCAGACGGCTTAATGCTTCCAGTGTAACAAAATCATTTTTCTCTGTAGAATAAACCGGCTGATAATATACTTCAAAAAGATCCTGGGCAATAGCCGTGTGCAGATACTGCTCTACTTTTTTATTATATAAAAAGCCATCCATGGTCTGCTGATCATCCTGTATCACCTCTATCATGCCATTTTGCATAGACAATGATTCCAGATACTCTGCATATTCCAGCATCAGCCCGCTGGCACCAAGTTTTTGTCCATGGACGATCCCACTGAGGATCACAGGCGTTGCAGGTTTACTGCTGTCTGCATCCATCTGCATATCGGTTTCAAACATCTTCTTTATCTGTGTAATATAATACTCATACTCCTGCAATGACATAGTCAGAACTAAAAAACGTTTTCCCGTAATACGGAAAACCCGGCTTCCACACAGTTCTTCCAGTTTTTTTGCTGTAAGCTGCAGAATATAATCACCGCCTTCAACTCCGGCAACTTTATTGATATGCTTTAGCTGGTAAAGGTATATTGTGATTATATGGAAGGATTTTCCTGCTGCGATCAGTTCATCGCTCCTTCTGGTAAGGTAAAGGTGATTATATACTCCTGTAAGGCTGTCCCGGTTCGCATTTGGATTATTGATAGTAAGAAACAGAGCCAGTATTCCAAGACTCATGCCAAAACCTGTCATCAGCAGAGGGTAATACAAAAGCTGGATCACTACCCCACATCCGCACAGGATCAGGATATCCAGGATCACCTTTATTTTCTGAGGGCCAAATTCTTTTTTCCAGGAGATAACAAGGATCAAAATCACTGCCAGATGGAAAAGGGCACTGTAATACATCAGTCTGTACCATGGTCCTTCCACATATCCGGCTGATATATCAAAATAAAACAATTTTTCAGTAAAGGGATTGGTAAGCACAATACTGACCAGTAAAATAGTTGCAATACCAGCCAGCAGCATCTTCTTCACTGAAATAAGCTTATTATCGTGCAATGTCATAATATAACAAAGAAGTGTATATGGAAGCAATGCCTGAAACAGATAAAAAATAGTTGTGGTCACCACTGCAGCCAGGCCAAAGTCCCCATCTCCTGAAGTTATATAATAATTGCTTACTAATTCAGCGATCACATCCAGGATCCCAATAACTGCAAAGAAAAGAAATACCCTGCTATTTAAATCCTCTGCCCTTTTCTGATCCAGGAAATTTCTCAAAACCAACAGCAATATGACCACTGCTGCGATCAGAAAATCTGCATTATACATCATCATAAATAGCCCCCTTTGTTCTTTGCAACATGTGATCTGCCTGACGTTTCCAGTCACTTACTGTATTTCGCATCCCGTCCTCATTTTTCAGATAACCATATCCGAATTGTAAAGAAATATAATACCTGTTTTCCGTTTCCTTTTTCACTTCATTTTCAAGGAGGCATTCCAGCTCCTGCGGCTGTATCTGGGGATCCATTACGATCACAGCAAACTCCGTACCGCCAATGCGGAAACTTTCTATCTTATGCCTCTGGTCACTATCTGCTGCCTTTTGGATACACCGGGCTGTCTGGATCACTGCTTCATCTCCTGTTTTCATTCCGTAAATATCGTTGATCTGTTTCAGTCCTGTTATCTCTATAAATAAAAGCATCGCGTTCTCAAGCCGGAGCTTTCCTTCCTGGATCTCTTTTATGTATTTTTCAAATGCTTTCCTGTTTTTTAATCCAGTCATCCTGTCTTCCATTGACATTTTTTCATAGACCAGCTGCTCCATCCTGAACTGACTGTCCCTGGATGTTTTTTGCAGTAAATGCCAGAACAGGATCGATGTGTATAAAAAGATTCCTGCCTGAAAGACCATATCATACCAGTAGATCGAATATACCCAGTACAGGATAAGTGCTGTCACACCGCTGACTCCCAATGTGGCAAATGCCCGCAGACAAAACAGAAGTTCTTCCGCTTCACTTCTTTTGTATTCTTTCCACAGAAGACAGATCATGGATATAACCCCGGAAAACAGCATAATGTGTGTTAAAAACAGCATATGCACAAATGGGATATGAAACAGGATATTGAGTATTCCTTGCAAAATGGCATTTCCATAAAGAAGGAATATCCACACCTGCGGGACCCACCGTACTTTCTCGCTTATTGTATTCTGTACAAACCAGAGCATTGGAACTGACATAAGAATAAATGCATAAAAAGAAAGAACCATTCCAACAGCACCATGATTTCCGTACATCTGATAAAAACCTGAGTCCAGATAACACCACAGACCACAGATGAACATAAACAATGATGCATCCAGAAAACGCTTTTCAATAATATGATGGGCTTTCATATACCAGAAAACAATAGCAGAAACAATTCCCGTTCCCCACATTCCAAGGATCATAAGAAATGAAAATACAGATTCCTGGAAATGCTTCTGTGTAACTGCCGGAAAGCTTCCTAAAACAGGTGCCTGTATATAAAGGGAGGCTCTGTTATTACTTTCATAAATAAGGCAGAACGGCTCTGTTCCTGTATCTTCTGTCAGCCACACATCTGCCCACATTTTTCCCCTCATCTGGTCATTCTTTAGAAAATCCTTTTCTTCATACCGGAACAGACACTTTTTTCCCATCCACACTTCCGGCTGTTCCTGAAGGCCGTTTATTGACAGGACCTTATTTTTATCTTCCGGGTTCAGTGTATTATTATAAAGTATGATCTTTCCATCCTGATCTGCCTTAACCATAGCAGGAAGTTCAAGGGCTTTTTCTTTTCCATCTACCATCTGATACCAGCCACTGTTGACAGAGCGGATATCTGCCATTTCTCCATCTGACCCTGAATTCCATAACATACGTATCAAAATCATCAGGATAAAAAATATACAGATCAACCCTGCCCATTCTGTTTTTTTCCACACATTGCTTTTTTTCATGATCACTATTTCCCTCGCCTAAACGGACAATTAATTTTTCCACCCCTTACTAAAAAAATTATAACAGAATCTATATTAATTGTCACCATTTGCAGTGCTGTATTTCATTTTTCTATCAACGTAAAAAGCAGTAAAACCATGTTGATCTTTCCGGTTTCACTGCTTTTTTAATGCGTTATATATCTTTATTTACTTTTCGCGCTTTTTGTTTACTTTCTGTATCAGCTTCTCCACGCCCCCAAGATAATGATCTGCAATAGCCTGTTCTACCTGTGCCGGTGTGCCGGTCTTGCAGGCATTTAACAGCTTTTCGTGGATAAGATACTGACGTTTGATGACCTGTTCACTGTCTATTTCCATATTGTACCCCGTTACAATATTTCCGTAATTTAAGTCTTCCCAGGCTTTTTTCAGGCGCTTGAAACTTACAAGGTCCAGGATCGCTTCATGGAACTCATTATCCAGTTCAAATACCTTGCGGTATTCTTCTTTATGAAGCTGTTTCATCTGCTCTAAAACCTGTTCCATTTTCTCAATGGTTTCCCGGGGAAAAGGAGCATTATACAGTCTTACTGCCATCATTTCATAGTTAGCACGCATGTAGTATATCTCATAAACATCATCCATGCCTATATGCTTTACTGAGCAGCCCACATTTCTGGAATATTCCACCATACCTTCCTGCTCCAGCTGACGCAGTGCTTCCCGCACCGGGCCACGGCTGATGCCAAATTCCGACGCCAGTTCCTGCTCTATGATCTTATCTCCCGGCTTCATATCACCGTTTAAGATCTTCATCCTTATCTCGTCTGCTACATTTTCCCTTAAAGTTCGATAATCAAGCTTTCCCATAATACTCTGTAAGTCCCTAAAAAATCCCTGGTACATTGTTTACGAAACAATGTACTGATCACTGTCATAAACATTAATACCAACATTTGTTGTTGGTTATTTTACCATAACGCGTTAAACAAGTAAACTAATTTTTCTGCTCTCTCTTTGCGATCTCAGGAAGTACCAGTCCCAGAGCGGTCAGTACAACAGGTGTGATCACATTTAACGCATCTGTAGGGCCCGCCATATACTGGCGAGCCCATATTTAATAGGATCTGTAAATATACATTCTATCTATTTTTCCTCTTTTAACAGTTCTTCCATGGTATGCCATCCCAAAACAGCACATTTTACTCTGGCCGGCATATGGGAAATATCCTGTAATGCCCCTGCTTCTTCCAGGGCATCCATATCTTCCTCTGTTGCGTTTCCCTTGATCATCTTTAAGAAACTTTCTGCCAGTTTCACGGCTTCCTCTTTCTTTTTACCGATGATCAGATCCAACATGATATCTGCAGATGCCTGGGAAATGGCGCAGCCATCACCTACGAAACCACCGTCTTTGATGATGCCGTCTTCTACTTTCAACTTTAACCAGATGTGGTCACCGCAGCTGGGATTTAAGCCTTCCAGTACCAGATTGGCATCCGGGATATCTTCTTTGTGGACCGGATGCAGATTGTGATCCGTTAATATTTCATTGTAAAAATTTCTACTCTCCATAACCCATTCTCCTTCTTACCGTCTTCATGCTTTCTACAAAAGCATCGATCTCTTCTTCTGTATTGTAGAAGAAAAGGCTGGCTCTTGTGGTAGAAGAAACGCCCAGATACTCCATCAGAGGCTGTGCGCAGTGATGTCCGGCACGAACGGCAATTCCGTCTGCGTCTAAAATGGCGCTTACATCATGGGGATGTACGCCGTCTATGGTAAATGTAAGGATACCGCAGTGTTCCTCTGCTTTTTCAGAGCCTAACACATGAACATGTGGGATCTCTTTAAGGCCTTCTAAGGCTCTGGAAGTCAGCGCCTCTTCCCGGCGCTTTATCTCATCAAAGCCAATCTGCTGCAGATATTCAATGGCTGCTTTCAGTCCCCATGCACCTGCTGCATTAACGGTACCTGCCTCAAATTTGTGAGGAAGTGGAGCAAATACAGCACCTGTACGGCTGACAGAGTCGATCATCTCTCCGCCTGTAAGGAATGGAGGCATTTCTTCCAACAGCTCTTTCTTTCCATAGAGAACACCGATGCCCATAGGTCCCATTAATTTATGACCGGAAAATGCCATAAAATCTACATCCAGGTCTTTTACATTAATTGGCATATGTGGCGCACTCTGTGCTGCATCCATGACAACTACGGCACCATGTTTTCTTGCCAGTTTTACGATCTTTTCAATGGGAGCAGTCCGTCCCAGTACATTGGATACCTGGGCAATGGCTACCAGGCGGGTCTTATCTGTAATGGCATTTTCCAGTGTTTCATCACTTAAAAATCCGGTCTGGTCACATTCCAGAAATTTAAGCGTTGCACCGGTCTGACGGCATACCATCTGCCATGGAAGGAGATTGCTGTGATGCTCCATAATGCTTACCAGCACTTCATCTCCTGCTTTTAAATGGCTGAAACCATAGCTGTAAGCCACCAGATTTAAGCCTTCGGTAGTATTTCTGGTGAAAATGATCTCTTCTGTGCTTCCTGCGCCAATGAACTTGCGGACCGTTTCTCTTGCTTCTTCGTAGCAGTCTGTGGCTTCTACACTAAGCTCATAAAGGCCTCTTAATGGATTTGCGTTGTATTTTTCATAAAACTGTGCCTCTGCCTGGATCACAGCCTCCGGCCTCTGGGAGGTGGCTGCATTGTCCAGATAGATCACCTTATTATTTTCCAGAAGAGGAAAATCTTTTCTGTATGGGTTGCTGCTCATGTTATTCCTCCTCTAAATAGTCCTGTACCAGCTTTTCTAACTGCTCATCGCCGATCTTCTGGCAGACTGCATCCATCCTTGCTCTGGCGATCATCTTGCTGGCGCTTTCTGCGCTCATACCTCTGGAAGACAGATAGAACAGCATTTCTTCATCTAACTGTCCAATAGAAGCACCGTGGTTTCCTTCTACATCTTCCTCTGCACAAAGGATCAGAGGAATGGTCTGGTTGACTACATAGTCCCCCATAAGGAGTACGTCTTCCTTTTCGTCTCCCTTGGAGCCGGAAGAACCATTTTTGAAATCAATGGTTCCACGAAACAGCTTAAATGCCTGATCATCCAGAATGCCGTCTGCGTTCATTTCACTGACGGTTTTTTTGCCCTTATGGACTGCCACATAGTTCATATCATAGCGCTGGCTGCCTTTTCCCTGATAACCGATATCTGCTTTAAAATGGCTTTCTTTTCCTAAAAGATCTGCCTGACAGCCGGAATAGGTTTTGCTGCTTCCTAAAAACAGCTGTAACACTTCAAACTGGGCCCCATCTTCACACTGGGCGCCAATATCATTTAATAATGTATACTCATTCCCTAACAGCTGCACCTGAACCAGACGTACTTTTGCCCCTTTTTCAATGTGAAGCTTTGTCTGGATAGCTGCCAGACCGGAAGATGTTTTTTCCGGGGAAGTGTAGTCCATAAGGACGTTTACTTCTTCTCCCTCTTTTGCCAGGATTTCCACTTTCTGGAAACTCTTTTTATTATCTTCACAGGAAAAATGAAGACGAACCGGTTCAGATCCTCCCTCAGACTTTGGACTGCTTTTTATCATGATTGCCTGTGATCCGGCCATTTTTCCTAAACGGTCCATATCCGGACCCATTCCTGTGTGGATATGGGAAAAAACTTCCTGATTTTCAGCTGTGCCCTTTGTCAGACCAGCTATTTCTTCGGACTCTCCGGCTACTTCTTTTACATCCCAGGTATCTCCTGCTTCTATCTCTTTTAACTTACTCTCATTCATTTTCAGCCAGTTCCATGTTCTGGAAGGAAGGCTGTTTACTGTCATATCAAGTCCCTGACTCATATGGGACCTCCTTTCCTTTAACCAGTACCCCTTTGCTTAACCAATGCTTCCCTTCATCTCCAGACGGATCAGGTTGTTCATCTCCACTGCATACTCCAGAGGAAGTTCCTTGGAAACATTGTCTGCAAATCCGCTGACGATCATGGCACGGGCATCTTCTTCGCTTAAGCCTCTGGACATAAGATAAAAGACTGCTTCATCGCTGATGCGTCCGATCCGGGCCTCATGGCCGATATCTGCATCTTTGGTACGGATATCCATAGCCGGGATTGTATCGGATCTGGAAATGGAGTCTAACATCAGAGACTGGCAAGAAACGGAGGATCTGCTGTTTTTTGCCTCTTTTGTTACAGAAACAGAGCTTCTGAAGGTGCTGACACCACCGTCCTTGGAAATGGAACGGGTATTCATAAAGGATGATGTATCAGGTGCTGCATGGACTACCTTGGCGCCTGTATCCAGGTCCTGGCCTTTTCCTGCAAAGGTAATCCCTGTAAATTCCATTTTTGCCCCACGGCCCTTTAAGATGCTCATTGGGTACAGATAGGAAACATGGGAACCGAAGGAGCCGGATACCCATTCAATAACGCCGCCTTCTTCTACCTGTGCACGCTTGGTATTCAGGTTATACATGTTCTTGGACCAGTTTTCAATGGTGGAATAACGCAGTCTTGCATTTTTTCCAACAAACAGCTCCACGCAGCCTGCATGAAGGTTAGCCACGTTGTATTTCGGTGCGGAACATCCTTCGATAAAGTGAAGATCTGCGCCTTCATCTACGATGATCAGTGTATGTTCAAACTGTCCGGCGCCTGGTGCATTTAAACGGAAATAGGACTGCAATGGTATCTCAACAGATACATGAGGCGGTACATATACAAAGGATCCGCCGGACCATACAGCTCCGTGAAGAGCAGCAAATTTATGGTCTGTTGGCTTTACCAGCTTCATGAAATGTTTTCTTACCATGTCTGCATAAGGACCGGTCAAGGCGCTTTCCATGTCAGTGTATACAACGCCCTGCTCTTCCACTTCTTTACGAACATTGTGGTAAACCAGCTCAGAGTCATACTGGGCTCCTACGCCAGCCAGTGATTTCCGCTCTGCCTGGGGAATTCCCAGACGTTCAAAGGTATCCTTAATATCCTGCGGGACCTCAGACCATTTTGCAGTCATTTTTGTATTTGGACGGACATAGGTGGCGATATTGGACATATCCAGTCCTTCAATAGAAGGGCCCCAGTCCGGTACTTTCATTTCATTGTAGATCTGAAGAGATTGCAGACGGAACAGCTCCATCCATGCCGGATCATGTTTTTCCTTGGAAATTTTCTCTACGATCTCCGGAGTCAGACCTGCCTGGATCCTGTAGGCGTCTTTTTCTTCATCTTTTATGTCATAAATACTTCTGTCTATATCATTGATCTGTGTTTTTTCTTCCATATGCTTTCGATTTCCTTTCCGGAAACTGTTTATAATCTGACTTATAATCTGCTTTGCAAACTGCCTGAGGGCATATTTACATTTTCCTTTTACTTAAGAAATTCCTCAAATCCGGTCTCATTGATCTGGTCTACCAGAGAGCCGTCTCCTGTTTTAACGATCTTTCCATCTACCATTACATGAGTGTAATCTACATGGAGCGCTTCCAGGATACGGGTGCTGTGGGTGATGATCAGTAAAGAGCCATCTCTGTCTTTCTGATACTCTTCCACGCCCTTTGAAACAGTGCGGACTGCATCTACGTCCAGACCTGAGTCTGTCTCGTCTAAGATTGCCAGATTTGGCTTTAACATAAGCATCTGCAGGATCTCAGCCTTTTTCTTCTCACCGCCGGAAAAACCCACATTCAGATCTCGGTCTGCATAAGACGGATCCATCTGCAAAAGTTCCATTGCCTTTGCCAGCTCTTTTCTGAAATCCCAGAGACGGATGCGCTCTCCTCTTCTCTGCTCTAAAGCACTGCGGATAAAGGAACTTAATGACAGTCCCGGTACTTCCAGTGGGCTCTGGAAGGATAAGAACATGCCAGCTTTAGCTCTTTTATCTACCGGCTCCTCGTTGATCTTCTTTCCCTGAAACCAGATCTCACCATTTGTCAGCTGATATCTTGGATTTCCCATTAATGCATAGCCTAAAGTGGACTTACCTGCACCATTTGGTCCCATTAATACATGGGTCTCTCCTTTTCCAATCTTTAAGTCTACTCCATGAAGGATCTCTTTATCTTCTACATTTACAAATAACTGTTTTACATCCAGTAATTCCTTTGCCATGACCGTACTTCCTTTCTCATCATATTCTCCCATGATCAGGAGGACATTTTTATAAACCTACTCATGTAATTGGTTTATTTAGCACATTTATAATAGTATTATAAACCTAGTTTGTCAATAGGTATTAATTTTCATATCAGCTTGCTAAGTATATGCTTTCTGGTGTATACTATATGGTAATCTTCAAAGAGATAGAAAGATATGTGTTTAAAGAATTACTATAAATAACTATAATAACTATTTTGAATAAAGGAGAATTCGATAATGATCGTTTCTACAAAAGGCCGTTATGCCCTGCGGGTCATGGTAGAACTGGCCCAGCATCAGGGAGACGGCTATGTTCCTCTGAACGTGATCGCCGAACGGCAGGACATTTCTGAAAAATATCTGGAAAGTATATTAAAGGTACTGGTACAGGATAAACTTCTCACCGGACTCCGGGGCCGTGGCGGCGGCTACCGCCTGACAAAAGCACCGGAAGATTATACGCTGGGTGAAATACTCCGGCTCACCGAAGGTTCCCTGGCTCCCGTAGCCTGCACCGATGATGGCGAACACGACTGCCCCAGAAAAGGGATCTGCCCCTCCCATCCGGTATGGCAGAAACTGGACAATATGATCAATGAATTTTTTGACGGGATCACATTGGCGGATCTGATACAGACTGCGCCTCAATAGTCTCTCCCGTTTTCCTTCAACCATGCCCGTCTTGCCTTATAATCTGGCAGCACTTTTTCTACTTCTGCCCAGAAAAGGGGCGAATGGTTCATCTGCTTTCTGTGGGCCAGTTCGTGGACTACTACATAGTCTAAGATCTCCAGCGGCATGAGGATCAGTTTCCAGTGAAAGTTTAAGTTTCCTTCCCCGCTGCAGCTGCCCCAGCGTGTTTTTGCAGCGCGGATGCTGATGCGGCCGTAGGTGACACCCATGATCTTTGCATACCAGGCAGTTCGCTCTATGATCTTCTTTCTGGCAGCACGGCGGTAAAAGGCCTCTACTTCCGGATTTCCCTCATAATCTGGCTTTGGAGCCTCTGCCTTTTTGCGGCGGTGCTTCTCAATCAGGAACCATTTTTCCACGATCCATTCCTGACGGTCATTTACAAAATCCATCAGCACTTTTTTAGTGATCCCTTTTGGTGCGCGGATCAGCACTTTTCCATCTGCCTGCACTTCCAGCCCAATGGTCCGCCGTTTGGAATATACCACATCTACCGGGATCGTTCCCTCTTTTTCTCCCTGGCGCCAGCCAACTTCGATCCTGCTTACCACCTTATCACCTCATTCCTGTCCTGCAAACATAACATATCACAAAAACGCATATCCCTCTGCAAAATTTGATTTTTAAAAATACCCCCGGCACAAAATGAATATAATTTCTTTTTGTACTGAGGGTATAATCTTCCTTTTTCTGCCTGTCACCAGGCACATTTTCCGCTTACAGCCTACAACACATCTGAAAAATGCGGCCGCAGCTTCTTAAACATCTTAAGTCCCACTCCAAACACCAAAAGAGTGAAGACCCAGTAATAAATGGTCAGTTTCGGTCTTTCCCAGAACCAGTTGCCTGTGATCATACTGTCCTTATAACCGGTTACAATGTAATAAAATGGATTGATCTTAAATAATGGTTCGATCCATGGTAAGCGGTTGGTAAACATGGACTCATGATACATGATCGGAGCCATCCAGATACCGAACTGAAGGCAGATACCTACGATCTGGGACATATCCTTGAAAAATACATTCACAGAAGAAGTAAAATATCCCAATCCCAGTGCCAGCATGGACGCCGCAAAGCTGTAGTAGATCACCTGGATCCAGGACAGCATAGGCATTCTTCCTGCCACCAGATACATGATCATCATAATGAGGACGAAAAATGCATGTACCAGCAGACAGGAGATCAGCTTGATCATAGGCAATATCTCTACTTTAAAGACTACCTTTTTCACCAGATAGCTGTATTCCTGAAGACACCCCGTGATCCCGTTTAAGGCTTCTCCGAAGAAAAACCATGGAACAATACCCGGTACCAGCCAGATCACATAGCTGACTCCCGGAACAGGCGGCGGTGATTTAAAGCCGATACCAAAGATAACTGCATAGATCACAATGGTAACTACCGGCTGGATGAACATCCACACAATACCGAAATAGGAGCCTACAAAACGCTTGCGAAAATCTGCTTTTCCCAGATCCCATACCAGTTTTCTTTTTTTAATGATCTCTTTTAAAAGAGACAATGCGTAATTCATAAATTCGTTTCCTTATACTTTTTTCCCGGCAGAACTGTCTTAGAACTTAAAAGTATCCTTTAAACCGCTCCACTTTTTGTCCTTATCGGAGATGATCAGCTCCATACCTGGTTCGATCGGCCAGTCAACACCGATCTCAGGATCGCTCCATAACAGACCGCCCTCATCGCCTGGATGATAGAAATCAGTACACTTATAAGCAAACTCAGCCTCATCAGATAATACTAAGAAGCCATGTGCAAAACCTTCCGGAATATAAAACTGCTTTTTATTCTCAGCAGATAAGGTTACACCAAACCACTTTCCATAGGTCTTGGAATCGGAACGCAGGTCTACTGCTACATCAAATACAGTTCCGCGGACAGCACGTACCAGCTTGCCCTGTGGATACTGCTTCTGGAAATGAAGTCCTCTTAAAACGCCCTTTACAGACATAGACTGGTTGTCCTGAACGAAAGTCATGTTCAGACCAGCTTCCTTAAAGTCATTCTGGTTGTAAGTTTCCATGAAGTAGCCTCTTTCGTCTTTGAATACAGTAGGCTCGATCACATAAAGTCCTTCAATATCACAGGTTGTTACTTTAATCTTTCCCATAATGTTTCTCCTTTATCTTCTTTATTTTTCTAATTTTGTGTTTCTATTTATCGATTATAAATTTTCCACATTCATCTGGAAATTTTACCACGTTATCAACAAGTCTGCAACTGTTTATCCCCTTGCCGGCAACATGTTCACCGCATGTTATCTGCTGTACAGGGTTAAAATCCTTACAATCTCAGGCACACCACTGCAAAAATACGCAGGATCACATACACATCTGCAGCCATCATAGTATACAGGACCAGCCGGTCATCTGTTCCTGTCCGCACTACCTTTTGATTTTTAAGGGTAAGCAGCAAAACAGGAAGCAGTGGAAGCATGTATCTTCCCTGGACTCCCTGGACCATGTTGGAGCTTTTGGGCGTCCATGCAAGAAGCATGGAAAACATCAGTGCTGCGAAGATCACCAGACAGATAAACCAGATCCAGAGCCGTTCTTTTATTTTCATAAAGATCTCTTCTCCCGGCTTTTTAAGGACCAGGATCACCAGGCATGCTGTAAGTAATAAAATGACCACATAAGGGGTATTTAACACTGCATCCCGGTTGCCTAAGGACTCTCCTAACATTCCCGAATACAGGCTTTCTCCCTGCCATGCAACTGTATTATAAAACAGCTGCAGTACACGGACCGGCTGGTGGAGCAATTCCGCAAAGGAATATCCCGCTTCTTCGGCCCAGGCAACATAGCTGTCACTTTCCTGTGTATACATGGCAACCGTCCTTAAATTTACCACTGCCATTGCTGCTAAAAAGCTTCCAAGAACAACTGCTGCTGAGACCGTCCATTTTCCCCAGTTGCCAAACTTCTTTACCGGGATCAGCAGACAGAAGCCTGCAATGGCACCATATACCATTTTACAGGGACCCATAACTGCCATGACCACAGCCAGAGCGATCACATCTTTCACTTTCACTGTGTCCGCTTTATAGGCCAGATCCAGGCACACTGCTGTAAAATATCCTGTAAATGCCAGGATCACAACATCATAAGATAAAGAAGCCGCCAGATGAAGGCTCATTGGTAAAATGGACACGCCGAAAAATACATTTTTTCCAAAGGGAAGCCTTTTTATGGTCAACACACCAACTGCCGCAAAAAGCAGGAGATTCAAAAACCGGCCCAGATATAAAAGGGCGATGCTGTTAAGTCCAAGTACTCTTGCCAGAGTAAAACCCAGAGCCTGAGGTACATAGGCCAGTGGGGTGGTCCGAACGGACGGCTGGCGGGAAACCCTCAGACCGGCTGTTTTGCCACTGTTGCCTGCGCTTTCACCAGCCACAGACTGTTCTGCGCTCTGATCACTGACCGCGCCCCCGTCATGGATTGCCGCATAAGTTTCTTCTTTTAAGGTCTGTCCCAGAATAATAGGTTTTCCTGCCTCAGTCTCCCCATTTTCCCCGTTCAAAGACTCTTGCTCACTTTTTTCCTTCCAGTCCCGAAATTCCTGGTTCACATCCTCGATCCAGTCATCTTCTGCCCGGATGTAAATATAACCGTCTTCATCCGTTCCCGGCAGTCCTAAGAAGCGGTTGGAAAGCTCATAGGCGCTGATATAGTGGCTGACTTCATCCGGTGCTGAAAGAGGCGCCAGGACCAGCATATACAAAATACCAAGGCACATGACCACTCCAAAGTACAGACCTGGAAGTTTCCAGCATTCTGTCTTTGAACCAGATTCTTTCCGTGAGACAAGTTCTTTCTTTAAAACCAGTGCATTCCCGCATCTACTGGAAACGCTGTCAAAAAATCCCCAGTTTTTTCCAAATATCAACACCCCAAAGCCGACCAATATCACCATACTCACGAAAAACAGGCCCCCATACCAGCCATAAAGCCAGTGGTGGCCTGTCTCTGTTACAGATGCCCGCACATCCAGCAAATGCCATATTCCCAGAAGAAACACGGCGAAAGGCCATAAAAGCCAGACAGGTAATTTCTTTTTCATCATTTCTTTCCCTTTTATCTTTTACTCACCTTTCCCGCAGGTTTCTAACGCAGCTTCCCGTTCTTCCAGCTCTGCCTCTTTTTCTTCCAGGAATTTCTGCTCCAGAGCCATTTTCTGGATCAGCTCCCTCTGCTTGCTCTCAAGCTGGGACAACTGGATGGTCATACCAAATGCCTTTACGATCAGCAAAAAGATCATAAACAGGAACAGAAAGTTTGGTGTGGAATAAATGCCTAACAACCTTGCGCAAAGATCCGCAGCTCCTGGAACCACTGCAAATACTACTAAGATCAGCGCCATGATCACCCAGAACATGGCAGCTTCGATCTGAACTTTTGCCTGGCGTATCTTGCGCATCATAAATGTCATGGTGATAACAGAAACCACGATCAGCACCACGCGAAGCATCATTGTCATCATCGTCTGTCACCGCCTTCTTTTTTCTCCAGCCAGTATTCCCGGTTCATGGTACATTTCATGACCAGCCACTGGGGAAGCATGTGATATGCCTTTCCCATACGGTATCCCATGTACTTAAAACCGCTTTTTACAAACATTCCCGGGATCAGCCATGGTTTATGCTGTTCTGACAGATAATGGGCTGTCTGCTTCACCAGACGGATGCCTTCACTTTCTGAGCGAATACCGCCAAATACCTCCGGGTGGTCTGCCTGGGACACAGCCAGGTCAAAGTTTCTCTTAAACTGCTGGGTGCAGTTATAATTGTGGGAATGGATCACCTTTGCGTCAGCCACATAGGCAATGGCATAATCGTCTTCCATGACTGCCTTTCCTGCAAATATCATATCTTCATTGAAAATGGCATTTTTAATAAATCCGCCCTGGAACCAGAATTTCTCCCGGTCATAGGCACAGCATACATTGGAAGCAAAGAAGGTTTTAATGCCCAGACGCTTTAAATCTGCCTTTGTCTTTAAGCAGCTTTCCTCCGGATAGTTAAAGGAACGTGTATACCGCTCTGCCAGAGGACAGTCCTTATCTGGAAGCTGTCTGGCATAAGCCATGATCACCGCTTCTCCTTCCGGACCTCTCTGGTCAAATGCTCCCACCAGCTTTTCAATTAAAAATTCATCTGCCGGAACTGCGTCATCAGTCATAAACACCACAATATCAGCCCGTGAAAAACGCATTCCCCTGTTTCTTGTGGCACCATGGTCAAATTCCGCCTTTGTCAGGTGGTGGACCTGAAGATTGCTGATCCCTTCAAAGCCCTTTTCATTCCAGAATGCCTTTTCTGTATTCATTACAATGATCTTCCCTATGGGATAGGTCTGTTTCTCCAGCATTTTTAAAAGTCTGGAAAATTTCTTACCTGGTTTATAGGTAGGAATCACCACATCGACCCGTGGCTTGCGAAGAGCATTTTCACTCTTTCTTTCCTCTGTCATTGTCTTGTCTCCTTTTCCTCACTCCTGCAGGATCTTACAGTGCAAAATCCAAAACCTGCCGTTTCTCCTGCCATCAGCAGCAGATAACACAGCGCCGCCCCGTTAATACCAAAAGCCCCAACAAGGCCTCCTGACAGGAAAAACGCTGCTACAGCTGCCGCTGCGTATACAAAAAACACGGTTCTCTGCTTTCGCATGATCACCAGTGCGTAATACATCAGATTTGCCAGTGCATAAAAACCGCCTCCAAGGACGATCCCTGCAAATGCCCCAAAATAAACGGTCAACGTTCCCTTTTCGCCTCCCATAAGAAGCTCCATAATGGAAAGTGCCCATTTTCCTAAAACAAGTGTACCTGCCACTGCAAGTACAGTAAGCCCTAAAATAACAGCCGCAATACGCACCAGTGTCTTTTTAAACTCAGCAATCTTTTCTTCTGTCCAGAGATTTGTAAGTGTGGTCAGGTACGGACGTATCACGAAATTGGCTACCATATAAATAACAGAGGTAGGCATAAAAATCAAGTTAAAATATCCCGATGCCGCATTGTTCATCCGGGCGTCAATGGCATATTTTGCACAAGAGAAAATGTAAAAATCCAGGAATACAGAGATGAATAAAAATCCCGTATTTTTAAACAGCTTCGTCACTTTGCCCTTTGTAAAGGTCCAGTCCACGCCATCTAATGCATGGATCACATCCAGGTTAAATAAGAACACACCCATAGCCTGGGCTGCCACTGCCATGAGGCAGGCAAACAGCAGATGTTTAAATGCCCCCAGCGTCACTGTAAACACTGCTACAGAAAAAACAGTCCTGAAAAAGTTAGACTTTCCTGTAAGATATAAACATCCCTGACGCTGAAATTCCGACTCATACACATCTGCATATCCGTCAATGACCTTATAGATCACAAGAAGAAGCAGGATCATACATTTTCCCGCTGTATAATCCCCGATCCCTTTACGGAAAGCAATGGTCCTTGCAGTGAGAAACAGCGCACCTGCAACCAGTGCAAACATACAGGTTATATTTCTATGTTCTCTGTATTCCTTAAAGGAATACGCTCCCTTTCCGTCTGTGATCTGGAAAGGCCGGATGCCAAAATAGGCCACTAAAAACAGCTGCTGGCCCAGCGTAGAATAACCAAAGGAGAAAATACCGCCTTTTTCCTCTCCTGCCATGCGGATGACCAGAAAAGAAAGGACCATACTTGCAAAAGCATAGACAAAGCTGCCTGCAATATTCCACACGACATTGGCTCTTGCAACATTATCTCCCTTATATAATAACTGCTTCGTAAGATTTTTCATATCTAATCCCTTATATTTAACGCTTTCTGAAATTCTGGATGACCAGTATGGATAACAGCATGCGCACCATATAACTTGCAGCTGTCAATGGTTTCAAATAGCTTTCTCCTGCTGTACGGTCATCAATGGTGACCTGCACCTCTGCGATCTTCGCTCCCTGGCGGATCAGGAAAGATACAGTATCCGGTTCCGGCCCATAATTTAAGTTCCAGGCAAATTCACCGATCATCTTCCGGCTGAAAAGACGCATCCCGGAAGTAGGATCTTTGATCTTTGCCCCTGTAGTCAGCCAGATTGCCGTTCCGATCAGGCGGCTTCCAAACATACGCATGGACCAGCTTTTCTTCTCTGTTACAAAACGGGAACCAATGACAATGTCATATCCTTCATCCATTTTTTCTTTCATTGCCTGAATGTATTCCGGGCGGTGCTGTCCGTCGCCGTCAAACTGTACTGCATAATTATAGCCTTTCTGCCAGGCATATTTCATACCGGTCTGAAAGCAGCCAGCCAATCCTAAATTTACCGGCAGGTCAATAAAATTATAGCCACGCCTGCGACAGATATCGGCTGTATCATCTTTGGAGCCGTCATTGACCACCACATAATCCAGTTCCGGAAAATCGTTTTTAATGTGGTCTACCACCCTCTCAATGTTTTTTCCTTCATTGTAGGCCGGTATGACCAAAAGTACCTTATCCATTGTCTCTGTTCCTCAATACTCTGTTACAGTTCAGCCATGCGCTGATTTGTAACACTTTCCCTTTTATCCTGATATCCATTATCCATCATTACCAGCGCATCTTCAAGACACCTGTGAGAAATTTTACTTCTGTAAGGACCACCGCCAGAAATGCTTTTGCCACAGCCAGTTCCATTTCTCCCAGTTTCAGGTAATGTTGGTAGTAATATAACTTGCTCTTATGAAGGAGCTTCTGTTTATCACTTATCTTTGTATAGCTTTTATCAATGCTTACAGAATGTGCATGTACATAATAAGCATCTGTCACTAAAAGCTCTTTTAATCCCATTTGTTTTAATTTCTGTCCTAATATTTTCTCTTCATAATAGAGAAATACATGTTTATCAAACAGTTCTTTTAAATCTCCTGGCGTAAAACAGCCTGTTTTCACCATGAAAAAGGAGCCTGGAAGAGCCCCCACCATACGACTGACACCATCTGCTGCCAGAGGCAGCTTTTCTAACGGTGTTTTCAAAAAGGCACGGAACAGCCTCCTGGTCACAAGACCGGTATCTAAAAGATCCAGCCACACAGACTGGAGATCCCAGTAGCTGAAAGAGGACTGTCCCTTTACATCCACTACCATGGCAGAAGCTACAGCTCCGTCCTCCTGCTTCTCTAAAGCATCTGCCACACGCAGGATACAGGCGTCACTGACCTGCACATCCGGGTTTGCGATGATAATATAATCCGGTTCCAGATACTGGACTGCATAATCGATCCCCGCCTGGTTTCCGCTTCCGTAGCCACCATTTTCCGTTGTCCTGAAAAGGTGAAGCTGCACCTTATCTGAAACAAATTCTTCTTTAAATGCTCTCAAATTTTCCCAGGAGTCATCGGTAGAACAATTGTCTACGATAATGATGTTGCGAATGGCGTTGCTGTTCTTCCAGCTTTCTGTAAGTTTTATGGTTGTCTGTGCATCATTATAATTTAATATTACGGCACATATATTCGTGTCTGCGTCCATAGTTCCTTTCTCTCACTGTTTTATTTTTTCTTCCCCTGACGTTTTTTACGGTTATCAATAACCTTCATCCCCAGCCGTTTGCTGATGGCCAGCCGCAGAGCCGGACATACCCTTGTCATCTGGTTAAAGCACCACCAAAGCTGCATATACCAGAACTTACCCTTTTGCATAGGCATGTCCTTCCATGGGGTCATAGCCAGATATTTCCGATACCATTTTCCATAATAATTGTGGCTGCCACCGATCCAGGGCCGCTCATCTCCCAGAAAATGAATGATCGTTGGTCTTCTCTTAGCTGCAGCAAACTCTTTTTTACCTACCGCCCGGTAAGCATCACAAAGCTGCACCAGTGTATTATAACGGAAATACCGGTAATTGGTAAAGAAATTATACCTCGGGGAAAGAGGTAAAATGCGCCCATTTAATGCCCCGTTAATGGTATCCTGATCACAGGCAAAAAGGCTTCCTGCATGATCCCCGTAAAAATCCAGCAGTTTCTTCAGCACATTTTCCCTGCGCCAGCCAGCCAAGTCCATTAAGATCACACCGGAGTTAAAATAGGCATCATCTTTATCCATATCAATGGACTCTTTCATTTCTTTATAGACCGTAGGCTCCATGATCATGCCTGCCAGACAGTCTCCCAGCGGTGTTTCATACATTTTTTCAATGGAACTGCAGACAATGGTATCACAGTCCAGGTACAATGCCTTAGTCACAGTCTCCGGCAGTACCTCCGGGGCAAAAAGCCGCCCCATGGCACTGATATCAAAGCCTCTTGTATCTATTTTATAAGGAAATCTTTCTTTCAGATCTCCCAGTTCCACCGCATAAAGCTGACGTCCAAAACCGGCTGCCAGCGTTTTAAGCCGGTTTTGAAACGCTTCACACATCTGGGCAGAAAGCACATATATATCCAGATTTTTTATATGGCGGTTATTGTCCAGCAAAGAGCACAAAGATGCCGCCAGATGTCCGGCATAGCCGTCATTGGAAGCATAGATAATGTGGACCGCCTGTTCTTTCGTTTTTATAGTCTTTACAGCCTCTTTCATTGTCTTTTCCATTCTCATGTTTTATTCATGATGATGTCGCCTGCCGACGACAGATCCTTCTGTTCCATAATACATTTAATTTCTTACATTCCATGGTCATTTTATTTACGATTTTACAATACGGGTCCTAAAATGTAAATCCTATATGGCATTTTTCCCCCAATTATGATAAATTAAAGGCAGTATGGTTATTGTTCTCATTTTATGCAGACAATAACATGTAACTAACCGTAGGAGGTTCTATTATGCGTAAAACTTTTAAACATCTGGCAATGGCTGCTCTTGCCTCTGCACTGATCGCAGGACAGGCTACCACTGCTTTTGCATTCAAAAATGACACTAACAATGGTCCTGGTTCAGGAAAATCCACTGAAGTATCTTTACAGGCACCTGGGGATAACAGTGACAGTTCCCAGTCATCTGGAAACAATACTTCCCCAACTACCATTGTAGAAGAGTCTTCCCAGTCAACAGACACTTCCCAGTCTGAGACCTCTCAGACCACGGAAACTACTACAGAAACAACCACAGATACTACTACTGCAGCAGAAACCGTTACAGAAGACACTTCTGCCCAGGTTCCAACCAACCAGGCTTTCTTACAGGTACAGCTTCTTCGTGCCTCTGACCAGGTATGGAGTGATCCGGTCCGTGATGACTCTGTTCTTTCTGTGGGTGATGCAGGATTTTTAAGTATGTGCATCTATGCAAACAATCTTCCAGGTGATGTCCTTTACCGTACCTACAGCAGTTCCCGTGGCTGGACCAACTGGGCCATGAACGGCGGACATACAGACTGGTCAGCTGACTGCCCTGTAGAAGCCGTACAGATCCGTTTAAATGGTATTTTCGGCGACCGTTTTGATATTTATTACCGCTCCAATCTTTCTGACGGAACAGAATGTGACTGGTCTAAAAACGGCGGCACCAACGGCGCTATGGCCTGCGGCCGCATTATCACCGGCATGCGCTTCTCCATGTGGGGCAAAGGAGTTGACGGCGCTGCTTACAAGATGGACAATCCATTAGTATCCGCTGCTCCTGACGGCATCCAGTTTGTAAACGGCACTCCTGTATTCAGCAATGGTACCGGCGACAACTTTACCGGATGGGTATGGAATGACAGAGACCGTTATTATGTAGTTGACAATGCCATTGTAACCGGATGGCAGTACATAGATGGCTACAAGTACTATTTTGAAGGTGACGGCAAGCTGGTAACTGACCTGGAGCCTTACTTAAATTATCAGGGTCAGTTTAAGATCAAGATCAACAAGCAGATGAACTGCCTGACCATTTATATTCCAGATGGTGATAATGGCTATATCATCCCGTACAAGTCCTTCCTGTGCTCCACCGGTGATGATACTCCTTTAGGTGAGCACAAGACTCCTGAGAAATATCGCTGGAGACTGATGAACACCGATGAGTACTGCCAGTACCTGACCCGTCTGGATGCAGGTATCCCGATCCTTCTTCACTCTGTTATTTATGAGAGACCAGATCCGTATACCTTAAAAGCATTTACTTACAACTATTTAGGCGCTACCAAGTCTCACGGATGTATCCGTCTGACTACCGCAGATTCCCGCTGGATCTACGAACACTGCGCACTTGGAACTTCCATCACTGTATACGAATCCCCGATCCCAGGTCCATTTGACCGTCCGGTCATCAAGACCATGATCCCGGATACACAGACCTATGATCCTACTGATGCAAACGTACCGGAGAATGGATTACAGTAATATCTGTTAACAGTTGATAATAACAGATCTTGTATGTATATAAAAATACCTCCTGAAACAGATGAATTTTATATCATCTGAACCGGGAGGTATTTTTTATACCGTAAACCTCTATATCAGATCACACCGCCGCAGTTTTATTTCTCCTGCACTTCTTTACCACTTAAATGCTCGATTTCTATCTCAAAGATCTGTACTGCTTTACCTGCGATTGCGATCTCCTCATCTACCATCTGTTCATTTGGATAATATTTCATGGCAAATTGCTTCAACATTGCCATAGCCTTCTCTCCGGCTTCTACCAGATGGCATCTGCCAAATACCACTACACTCTGCATAAATGGTGCCCAGGCTTCTTCTTTGATCGTTTCATGTCCATAAACAGTGAAACATATCTTATCACAGGCACGCAGCGCATCAACCTTATGTCCCACACGTGCTCCATGAAAATAAATTTTTCTGTTTTCCTTATCAAAATAATAGTTGACCGGTATTGCATAAGGATAACCATCATCACCATTTACGGCAAGAACGCCTCTGCGGCTGTCCTGCAGCAAAGCCAGTGCTTCATCTGTGCTGATCTCATTTTTCTTTTTCCTGATAGGTCTGAACATTATTTTTCTCTCCCTTTCTTGATTTTTATAGGTTTATAAATAAGAATGTGCCTTGGCACATTCTCGCGCCGAGCGCGGTCGTTTGCGACAAACTTCCTCATCGCGCGAGTGCGCATCGTTGGCAGGTCGTGCCTTTTTGTGTACTAGGGAGTTCCAACGGAATTTCCTAGTACATAAAAAATAAAGCGCCATGGTTTCTATCTTCTAAGACCTAACGATAGAAACTCTGACGCTTATTTTTTTCTACCCGGTGGCAGAAAAAAGTCATGATTTATTATATAACATAAAACAAGAAAATTGTCCAGAATTTTTACTCTACATTATTTTACTGATGTTTTAATGAAATAAATATTATAAATATACCTGCTATACTGGCAATGATCTCTGTAACCGGAAATGTCCACCACACTGCATTTAAACTTATAAAATGAAATAACCACGCCAGCGGAACAAGAAGAATGATCTGGCGTAACACAATGATAAAAAGACTTAACTTTATATGTTCGATCCCCTGTAGATAGGATGTTATAACGATGGTAAGTCCTGCAAAAACAAAACTGACAGAAATGACTGGAAATGCATAGTTACCAATTGCCACGATCGCAGACTCTGTAGAAAATATCTGTACAAGTTTCTCAGGAAACAGAAAAAATATCCCTGTTGCCACTGCCATAATACCCACGGAAAACATCATGGAGTACTTCAGAATTTCCCTGTTTCTCTGAAAATCGCCTGCTCCATAATGATAACTGAATAATGGCAGTAATACCTGTTGGAAGCCAAGGAGCAAAATAAAAAAGAATGACTGTATTTTATAATATATCCCTAATACAGTTACAGCATCCTCTGTGAAAAATTGGTATATTCTCTACATCCATAGCAAAAAACCTCCTGAATTTTCTTCAGAAGGTATTTTAAACCGTGTAGTAACTCCACTGTCAACAGGATTTATTGGGAAACCAGGTGTATTTTTATCTCACAGTAGTAGTGATAAATATATTTGAACAGCTGAAATCCTACTTTCTCTGCAAAAACAGCATCTGTTCTGTAATGCTTTTCCTTCAGCCAATGGATCAGTGGTGAAAAATCGGCTTTTTCATTTTTTATAGGTATTGTGCAGACTGCATAATTTCCGCCAGGAAGTGTATATAAATGTTCTGGCTTTATAGCGCTGTAATCACCATCTGGCAGCTTTATATATTCTCGATATTTTCTAAGTTCATTTCCTAAAAATCTCTCCGTATCCAGAAAATATCCATATTTTCTGCGGACAAGATTTGTTGTCTGGAATTCCTAGATTAAAACATCTTGAAGATTTGCATGATAAGACGACTCTTTCCGTTTCTGGTTTCCTACAATAACTGTTTCCGGCCCAAAATGCTTTATATGTACTTTGCAGTCAGACATTTGTGTTTTAATGCGTTCATTTTCCTCATAATACCAGCTGATATCATCTGCTACCTGTTTGTAATACTGACTGAGCCTTAAGGCTTCACTCTGATATTCCATAAGCAGCTTCACTACTTTTTCATTATCTCTGGAGGATATGATCTCTTTTACCTTTTCCAGTGGTATCTTTAAATTCCGGCAGGTAGCAATAATATCTAACTGGTACATATTCCACCTGGAATAATAATGGTAATGATTTTTCGGATTTATATAATCCGGTGTTACCAGCCCGATCTTTGTATAAAAATGTAAGGTATCCTTTGATATTCCTGTAATTCTGCTGACATCGCCAATCTGATAATATTCTTCTTTCATCTTTCTGTCTTTACCCTTAAGATTTTTTCCCGTCTATTGCCGATATACGCTCCATCCTGACAAATGTGATCTGATTTGTCAGACTTAAACTGTAATTTCAATCTGATTGCCTTCGATTGCAACAATGCAGCTTTCATAGTAACCATCTCCCGTGGTCCGCGGCCCACTGACTATCTCATACCCATCAGATTTTAACTGAGCAGTCAAGGCATCTACCTTTTCCTTACTTCCCACACTGAAAGCAATATGCGCATATCCGGTGCGTACCAGATCTTTCGGCAGATCCGTCATTTCCGGTTTATTCATGATCTCAAGTCTTGCGCCATCATCAAATGAAAGAAAATAAGAGCGAAAATTGGTTCTCGGATTGTGATACCCATCATTTGACTGTGCACCCAGATATTTCATAAAGAATTTCCTGGCTCCTTCCAGGTCATTTGCATAAAGTGCAATGTGTTCGATCTTCATAACTGCCTCCATGACTTCTTACAATATTTTACTGACATCTTTCCAAATATTCCCTCAACATCTGTTTCACATATGTCTGTATTTCATCTATGATCTTTTCACAGCTTCCCTTTTTCATGCCTGCCGCAATTCCAACTGCCAGAAGTTCTTTTCTTCCCGGATCTCTTCCATTTCCATCAACCGTAGTTGTATGTTCTCCATAATAGGTATTGCTGTAGGTAAGATCATACGCAGGACTTAAATGCCATTTATCTTCCTTGTCATCATATAAATATGTGAAATTCTTTGAATGATCGTCCCGGTTATGGGCAAATACATTAAAACACATCCTACGAAACATATTTTCCATATCTTCTGCGTTATCTCTTGTCAGTATTTTTGTCAGCTTCATCAAACTATGATAATCCAGACTTGGCTGTTCAAAATCTAACTCTAAAAGTGCCGCCGCTGTCAGCATATGGAGCCTTTTTCCATCTGGTCTTCGGTCAAATCTTTTTGTTCCAAAATATCCTTTGCACTTGTCAGAAGGAAATAATCTTGTTTCACTCATAACAATACCACATTGTCTGGCACAGCAGGAATAATCATACTCCATTTTTCCTGTATCTTTCCCATCTACGTGGGCAGGAAATTTTATGATCCATTCTTCCCCATTGATCGTAGTCATGATCTTTGGTCTTGTTCCGCCACTGGTGCCACCCAGACGGTACAGTTCATCCAACTTATCTGAATATTCTGTATTCAATATTTTCTGACATTCTTCTGCCAGTTCATCTAAATCCAAATTCCCTGTCTGCTCAGAAAAACTCTTTTCAGGATAATAAGTCAGCGCTCCCATTCCTGACTTTCCAACGATTGCCAATCGATCTAAAACTGTCAGTTCGTCTGGAGCCTGCTTATGTGCCCGGATCAACCGGTCTAACAACAATCTTCCCCAATTATCCGGAAGACTGTCTGCAAACACTCCAAAAAGACCTGAAAAATAATCTTTTGTTGGTAAAAATACCTGTTTTTTCAGTGGAAGTGAAAAAGGACTGATAGAAAAACCATTTTCCAGCCATTTTTCATCATACTGAAAAGCCGCTTTATGATCCGCTGTCAGCGCCAGAATTCCCACACGCTTTTCCTCATAGTATACCTGGAGCACATTATCTTCTTTCATTTATAACCTCCTGGATATCTCTGTACGGTACCTGCGTAAAAATATTTCTCAGTTCATCTGCTATATCCAAAGCCATAGCAATCTTCGTCAAAGATATCAATGAGATCTGTCCTGTCGCTTCAAATCTCTTGATCGAACCATAGCTTACACCGCTTAAAGATGCTAATTTCTCCTGGGAGATCAAGCGGCGTTTCCTGATATTACGCACTCTCTGCGCAAGTTTCTGATCCAGTTCTTCTGCTGTTTCCCATATAAGCTGTTCCATAGACACCCCATTTATCTTTCTGCTAATATTTTATCCAAAATATTAGTTTTATATTAAAAACAGATAATATTTTATCTATTTCATTTTATCACTTATTTTTGTTGCATACAATATATTTTTCACCTAATTACTGATAAGCAACAAAAAAGACAACTGCGTTGCTAAAAACGTCAGTTGTCCTTTTATGATCTTGTTCAAATATTAATGCGAAATTTTACTGTATATCCAGATATTCTTTCCTTACTGGCGGCGGATATGCCTGGTCGATAGCTTTATAATCTTCTTCTGTCAGCTGGATCTGATCTGCCTGTGCATTAAGAAGTGTATGCTCCGCACGGCCGCTTCTTGGAATGGCAATGGTATGTCCGTCCCGGATATTCCAGGCAAGCATGACCTGCTCTACGGTGGCATTATACTTTTTAGCGATCTCTTTTAAAACCGGGTTGTTTAAGATGCCCTCTCTTAAAGTCCCAGCCTGTGCCAGAGGACAATAGGACATCAAGGCCACATCATGCTCTCTCATCCACGGCAGAAGGCTGTATTCAATGCCTCTGGAGCCTGTATGATAAAGAACCTGGTTTACCAGGCAGTTTCTGCCTTCCGGGATCTGCCACAGTTCTTCCATATCATCAATATCAAAGTTGGAAACGCCCCATTCTTTGATCTTTCCTGCTTTTTTCACACGATCCAGCTCTGCTACGGTTTCTTCCAGAGGATAGTTTCCTCTCCAGTGATACAGATAAAGATCCAGGTATTCCACGCCCATCCGCTTCATGGAATTATCTAGCGCCTGTTCCAGTCGGTGTTTCCCCGCATTGTTTGGCAGAACTTTAGATACCAGAAAAAGATCATCCCGTTTTTTATCAGAAATGACCTCTTTTATAAGACTTTCCGCTTTTCCATTTCCATACATTTCTGCAGTATCGATCAGCGTCATACCAGCAGAAATGCCAGTGCGCAGACTTTCCATTTCCCGCGCTCTTGCTGCTTTATTTTCCCCAAGGAACCAGGTTCCAAGCCCTAAGGCCGGAACCTGCACTCCGTTTCTTAATGTAACTGTATGTTTCATATTAGATCAGACCTGCTTTTTCCATTTCTTTTTTCATCTTATCATAAGACGCACCTTCTGGTGTTGGAAGATTTGGTAAATATGGTTTTCCAGCTGCCTGTCCACGCATGATAGCCATATCCTTTGCAGCTACCGGGAAGCTTGCACCATCCATTGCCAGACGAACTGGATTTAACTTATACTGGGCTGCCAGGGAACCTTTCAGATCTCCGGCCACGTATTTATTGTAAATATCTACGATCAGCTCCGGCATAAAGTTTCCGGCTGTACACACACCACCTACAGCTCCAATACATAAGCTGGCATATAACAGTGTGTCCTTTCCGCCAAATACCTTAAAACCTACATCTGCATTTCTGCGGATAAATTCCTCTGTCTGGGTAATGTCACCGGAGGTATCTTTCATACCTACGATATTTTTCACCTCATGGGCCAGTTTTTCTACCAGATCTGCACTTAAGGTATAACCAACTCTTCCAGGATTATTATACAACAGAACCGGAATTTCCGGAACTGCCTCTGCAATTGTTTTAAAATGCAGGAACAATTCGTTAAAATTGGGTTTTAAGAACATAGGTTGTAAAATGGAGATGCCTGCTGCACCGTTTGCTACTGCCATTTTTGCAAGGCGGACGCATTTTTTCGTATTGATCGCGCCGATTCCAAAGTAAACAGGAACTCTTCCCGCTGCCTGGTCTACCATGATCTTAAATCCACGTTCCATTTCCTCTTCTTCGATCTGGTAGAACTCACCGTTGGAGCCAAAAGCAAGGATACCGTGAAGGCCGCCATTAATCACATAGTCTACCTGTGCCCGCATAGCTGCTTCATTGATTTTTTCCTCTTCGTCAATAACTGTAATAATAGGAACGATAACGCCCTTGATAAAATCTGTATTCATAACATTTCCCTCTTAGATCAATAAAGAATTATTTTTCTTTTACAATAGAAACACCGGTCATTCTCTCATAGTAACGGATAATGTCATCATGGTCGCAGCTGCCTTCGTCATGGTTCTTTAATTCCTGCATTACTTCCATCATATGTGCGGTCATTGGTACTGGCATATTGATAGCGTGGGAAGCATTTAATGCATTGTTTAAATCCTTGATGTGCAGGTCAATTCTGAATCCAGGCTTGTAATTTCCAGCTAACATCATAGGCACCTTTGCGTCCATAACAGTAGAACCAGCAAGGCCGCCACGGATGGCCTGATATACCAGTTCTGGATCGGTTCCCATTTTCTTTGCAAAGGTCATTGCCTCTGCACAGATACCGATATTGGCTGCAACGACCATCTGGTTAGCCAGTTTTGCTACGTTTCCGGAGCCGATCTCACCTACATATACAACAGAACTTCCCATTGCCTTTAATAAGTCAGTGTACTTGTCAAATACCTCTTTCTTACCACCACACATGATAGATAAGGTTCCATCAATTGCCTTTGGCTCTCCGCCGGAAACCGGGCAGTCTAACATTTCCATGCCAGTTCTTTCTTTTAACTCAGCTGCAATCTTCTTGGACTCTACTGGATCGATGGAAGACATGTCGATGACTACGGTATCTTTATCTGCTCCCTCTGCAACACCATTTTCACCTAATAAAGCAGCTCTTACATTTGGAGAGTTTGGCACCATGGTAATGACTACATCTACGCCCTTTGCAACTTCTGCGTTATTTGCACCTGCTGTAGCACCTGCTGCTACCAGCTCTTCTACTGCTTCTTTGTGGAAGTCATTCACACAAACCTGATAACCTGCCTTTAAAAGGTTCTTTGCCATTGGCTTTCCCATAATTCCTAAACCAATAAATCCTACTTTCATTTTTTATTCTCTCCCGTTATTAAACTTGAATTTTTCGAATTTACTTACCAGTTTTTCGGATAATAGATCTCTCTGCTCTCCATAAGCCCATCTTTTTCCAGCTTCGCAATATCCAGACGCTGTGGATTACCAGGAAGATCTGGTTGGCAGTAGAAGCGGCCGTTCTTTTCCTCAGGCTGGAACAGGGTATAAGCACCTACCGGGCGGCTGATCGGCTCATGGTATTCGATCCACTCATCTTCGTTGTATAAACAACCAAAAATGGCATTCAGATAAATTCTTCCGCCGGATGTGAATTTAACTCCTTTTTCACGGGCCAGATCACGGATCCTGATAAGATCATCCATTCTGGTCATTCTGCCTACAGACGGCTGAACGTGATCTACGCCTTTTTCAATATAAGTTTCATATTCATAATAGATCCTCATGGACTCTCCAAAAGCGATTGGAATTTTCACTCCCATTTCTTTTAACCTGCGGATCCCGTTCATGTTATGGGAATGGATCGGTTCCTCCAGCCATGCCAGGTGATATGGTTCACACAGCTTCGCAAACTTGTATGCACTGTCCACATCCCATCTCTGGTTGCAGTCAACTGCTACACCGATTTTGTCTCCCACTGCCTTACGGACCTTTTCGATTCTGCGAAGATCCCGCTCCATATCGGTACCGTCATTACTTCCCACTTTAAATTTAACAGTGGTGTAGCCTTCCTCCACATACCGGACCATGTCTTCTACCAGCTCATCATCCTCCATAAGAAGGGAACCGCCGCCTTTATAAGCCTGGGCCCAGTCTTTTGTAGCTCCCATAAATCTGTGAAGAGGCTTATTGGCTCTCTGAGCCAGGATATCCAGCATCATCAGGTCTAACTGTCCCACTTCCACAGCCTTCTCGCTTTGAAATCCTGCGTTTCTTATCTTCCAGTAAAGACTGTTTCTCCACTCATTGTAGCTATGCTCTTCTCCGTTTAAGATCATAGGAAGAATGTCCGTAATAAATCCAGGACCTACTGACAGATGAGCGCATGCTCCTTCCTGGTCATACAGTTCAATGCAGCCCTGTTCCGGTGCGAACTTTCCCATTCCTCCGGTTCCGTCTTTAAAAGGCTTTGGTAGGGGAATTTTATGGAAATGATAGTATACGGCTTTTGTAAATTTTATTTTATCCTCAAAAGAAAAAGTAAACATCTTCATTGCCTCCGTTTATCTTTTTTATTTTTATAGATCTTATAATCCTGTGGAAGACAGCTCATTTGCTACACCGTCTTCTACGATCTTTGCACAGGACATGGAATCACTTTCCCCATAGCTTGAAAGCTGAAGAGCATTAAAGAAAGTACCATCTGCGCCTGTAAAGGAGTTTCTTTCAAAGGTTGGATCCATCTGGAAACTGCTCCATTCCATTACCTTTGCATTTGCCTCTGCTACCTGGCTTCCGCTCAGATCCAGCATAGAAAGTCCAGCCTTGTTAGCAGGAACACCACGGGTATCTCCCAGTGTCTTTACACCATCTTCTTCGGCTACCAGGAACTGGATCAAAGCAGCTGCCTCTGCCGGATGCTCTGTGGTTGCGCTGATACCAAATGCCTGGTTTACCTTGATAAAGCCGCCGTGGTAATCACCCATCTTAATGTAATCACCGATCACAAACTCGCCGTCTTTTACTGCTTCTGCATGTTTTACAATGGAAGTATCATAAAGGAAAATGCCTGCATAATGTCCATCGATCCAGTTTGCGTTTGTATCGATCAGGTCAGCGCCGTCTCCTGCTACCTTCTGTAAAGTAGGAATTACGTGGTTGTCCTCCAGATTCTTAAGAAAATCAAATCCTTCTGCGATTTCTTCCTGGCTGTACTGCAAAGCGCCATCCTTTACCCAGTCTTTGCCATATTTACACTGCAGGTAATAAACCATAAGAAAAGCACGATCCAGTTCCTTTGTAACCAGCGGATAGTAGGAGTCATCATATGCCTCAAATGCTTTTCCTGCTGCTAACAGTTCATCTAATGTAGTAGGGATCTCCACACCGATCTTATCAAAAGTGGTCTTGTTCCAGCAGAACACTCTTCCTGTATTGCTGATGGGGATGGCGTTCAGCTTGCCGTTGATGGTAAATACGGATTTATCCCCCTCTGTATAATTGTCCAGATCCAGGATATTGGATACCTTGTTCAGATCATAGAAGTTGTCCCCTTTTGGTGAGTAGGTGGACACCCAGCTCCAGTCTAACTGCATCACATCTGCTGCATTGCCTGATTTGATGCCCAATGCGATCTTTTCCTCATGGCCGTTAAATGCCTCGTATTCAGCTGCTACCTTAATATTTGGGTATTTCTCCTGGAATTTATCGATTGCTGCCAGCGTAGCCTGATTTCTGGAATCTCCGCCCCACCAGTTCAGTCTCAGTGTAATAGGAGTCTGAGTATCAACCTCAAGTCCTTCCGGTGCTGCAGGTTCTTCCGTTCCCTGTGTCGCGTCACTGGCCTGCGCATTCTGTTCCCCTGTGGACTCCTGCGGTTTAGATGTAGGCATGCAGCCCACTGTGCTGACAGCCATTGCTCCTGCCAGAAGTAATGCCCCTAATTTTTTTACATTTTTCTTCATTTTTGTTTTCTCCCTTCTGCATCAATGATGATTAAAATACACTCCATAAGCATTTTCATAAAAAATCTGTTCTTTTTCCTGATCTGTGAACACGGTCGAGTCAGCTATATAGCCAACATAATGACCATATACATCCTCTTTCAGTGCCGATGGAAAATCTGTGCCAAACATCAGCTTTTCTGCTCCAACCATCTCCTTAGCCAACTGGATAAACTCAATGGCCTTGGGATATGGATACTCATCCGGCCTGCAGTTATGGACCACACTTGACAGATCAAACCAGAGATTTGGCAGCTGTAACTGTTCTAAGGCCCAGCGCAGCCTGTCTTTATCCTTGTTTGATGGAGCCAGCAGATGGCAGGCCACAAATTTCATCTCCGGGTATCTTTTAACCAGATTGCAAAGTTCCGGAACCTGCCAGCTGTCACTTCCACATTTTCCAATATCAATGACAAATACATGACCATGATCACAGGCATAGGAACAGGCTTCATCCATCACAGGACCATCCAGTTTCAGTTCAGGATGGATAGCCATCAGGCCGGAGCCTGTGCTTACCTCAAATTTTTCTATCTTAAACCCCAGTTCTTCAAACAGGTACCTTCGTATACCATCTTTATCTCTGGAAAATGGATCATAGGCACCGGCTCCAGCAAACCGGTCCGGGTACTTTTTAACTGCCAGATGGGTGTAGTAATTCTGATATCCATAGAAATTGCCCTGGAGCAGAACTGCCTTTTCTACCCCATTTTTATCCATTACCTGTAAAAGATGTTCCGGCGTCACCTGATCCCCGCCAAACTCCTTCGGTATCATCCTTACGGTCTGACCATTGGCATAGACAGCCATTCCGTTTCCTATGCTGCGCAGCTCTCCACCTGCGCCCGTTCCGGCAATATACTGGACCAGATGAGCATGACTGTCAATGATCCTGCCCTTTCTCATCCCTTTACACCTCCTGCTGCAATTCCTTCTACAAAGGAATCCTGTGCTGTAAAGAATACGATCAGTGAAGGAACAATAGCGATCAATGACATGGCTAATACTCTGTTCCATTCAAATCCTACGTCTGCGTCCATGGACATACGAAGGAAAATGGATACCGGATATTTAGCTACTGTATTAACATAAATAAGTGGTCCCATAAAATCATTGGATGCCCACATAAACTGGAACAATGCACAGGAAACAATGGAAGGTTTCAGCATTGGAACGATCACGTACCAGAGTCTCTGCATAATTCCGCATCCATCGATCTCAGCTGCTTCCTCCAGTTCTTTTGGTATTCCACGAAGGAACTGGATCAACATGTATACAAAGTAGGTATCTCCTGCCAACAGGGAAGGAATAATAATAGGAAGATAAGAGTCTAACCATCCTACCTGGTCAAAGAGTATGTACTGAGGTACGTTTAATACTACCTGAGGCAGAAACAGTGTGGACAGCAATACTGCAAAAGAAAAACGTTTGCCAATAAAGTTAAACCGTGCAAATCCATAAGCAGTCAGTGTAGCGGAAGCTACGGTAAAAAGTACTTTTGGAATTACAAACTTATAAGTGTTCACCATGAAATGAAGGAGTGTCATTCCCTGGTATCCTTCAAAGCCTTTTTTGTAACCACTTAAGGTTGGGAATCTTGGTATACAGCTTACGCTGGAAAATATCTGTTCATTGGTCATAAAAGAAGCTCCGATCATCCAGACCAGGGGGTAAACCATGACAACTCCCACTGCCAGAAGGATGACATATCTCCAGACCATATTTACTTTATTACGTGTTTCACGAGACATTCGATCTACCTCCCATCCTCGTCAGAATAATATACCCAGTACTTCTGGCTGAAGAACGCTACACCTGTCAGTGTCATGATGATCAGGAACAGAAGCCAGGCAATGGCACTTGCCATACCCATTTCATAACTCTTAAAGGCATTGTTATATACCAGAAGAGATACCAATGTAGTGGAACGAAGAGGTCCTCCCTGAGTTACGATAAACGGACCATTGAATTCCTGGAACTTGTTGCACAGCTGGGTAACGAAATTATAGAAAATAACCGGTGTGATAAGTGGAATGGTTACACTGAAAAACTGTCTCCATTTTCCTGCTCCGTCAATGGATGCTGCCTCATACAGATCCTTTGACACTCCCTTTAAGGCTGCAAGGAAGATCACCATCGGGGAACCAAACTGCCAGATCTTTAAAAATACAATGACCCAGAAAGCTCCGCCTGGATCACCCAGCCAGTTAAAGGGCTGGATACCAAACCTGGATGCGATCATGTTTACAAGTCCCTCTGTCTTAAACAAAAATCTCCACAATACCGCAATGGAAACAGATCCACCCAGAATAGAAGGGATGTAATAAGCAGTTCTGAAAAAGTTCACGCCCTTGATCTTAAAATTCAGGATATAAGCGATAAACAAAGCAAAGATCAATTCCAGTGGAACGGTAAGAAAGGCATATTTAAAGGTCTGTATAAATGCCTTCATGATCAATGGGTCGCCCAGTATTTTTTTGTAGTTGCTTAAGCCTGAAAAAGTAGCTGTCCTGAAAAGGTTGTAATCATGGAAACTGTAGATCAATGATGATATAAAGGGATACAGTTTAAAGATTGCAAATCCGATCCACCACGGCAGGATCAGCAACAGTCCCACATTCTTCTTTCTGAATTCTTTGAATTTCATTTTATCGCCTCCTCCATGTTTTCCCGTTCTTGAATACCATGTTTTCCCACCAACTTTTTCTTCATGTTTTCCCTCTCCTTTTTCATATCATTTTAAATATAATATTATTACGTTCCCGCGTTGGCTTTTTTAGCAATTTTAGCTTATTTCCATGCCATACGTCTTTATATTTTGTATTATATACTTGTATTTCTCATTTTACAAAGCTATAATAATTATACTTATCATGGCATTTTAGTTATAGTAAATTCCAGTTTTTTACATTCCATGGATTTTATTTGTAATATATTAAAGAAGCAATAAGAAAGGGACCGATCTTATATGACAACACGACAATTTTATTACCTTACCGTTATAGCGGATCTTGGAAATCTTTCCGCTGCAGCCCAGAAACTGCAGATCTCCCAGCCTGCCTTAAGCAAATTTCTTACGGAATATGAAGCTTCCCTTGGCTTCCAGATCTTTCTCCGTTATCACCGACATCTGGCACCTACCTCTGTAGGCCGCTGCGTGATCGAATACGCACATAAGATCGTCAGTGAGCAGAACAGACTTTCCCAGTCCTTAAGAACGATCATCAACAGGGATCATGCCTGTATCCGCCTTGGAACTACTCCCAACCGTGGTTCTGTGATCTACAGCCGGATCTATCAGACGTTTATGGATCGTTACCCGGATATTTCCCTGTCTCTCACAGAACGATACTCCAATGAACAGACAGAAGCGGTTCTGAAAGGCCAAGTGGATCTTACCATCGGCTCCGGAAAATCTTCTGATAAAGTAACCGATATCCCCGTTGCGCATGAGGAACTCCTGGTTGCCCTTCCTGCGGCTCATCCTCTGGCATCTTCCGATAAGGTCCGTCTTTCTGACCTGAAAGATACGCCGTTCGTACTCCAGGGGCCACGTCACAATATCCGCATTCTTGCAGAAGAGCTTTTTAAAGAAGCCGGATTTGAACCTGTAATTACCTTTGAGTCCGATAATGTGATCATTGTTGACTCCATGCTCCACCATGCTGCCGGAGCAGGCTTTGTATCAAAAAAATACGCCGTTCCCTGTAACGAACTGGTTTTTCTCCCCTTAGATCCGCCTGTATACCAAGAAACCCATATCCGCTTTCCTTTGGGACATAAACTGACAGAACCGGAACAGTACCTTGCGTTTCTTCTGATCCGTGATATCCAGTCCAATCCAGAACAGCGTTTTGAGATCATTCCTTCAAAAGAAGTAAATGATCTGCTCCAGGCTGCTGATCCTGATATGAGCAGTAAAAACGATCCTGCTTCCATACAGGGCGGACATGCAGCTGCATCCTCTGTACAGGGGTATTCTGAGTTAAACTTAAATCCCCAGCTTCTTCGTTATGTGATCGCCATTGTAGATGAAAAAAGCCTGACCAAAGCCGCTGAAAAGTTTTATCTGACCCAGCCTACTCTTTCCCGTTATCTTCACGGCATGGAAAAAATGCTGGGTGCCAGATTATTTACCAGAGAACACAACAAATTACTTCCAACCAATGCCGGAAAGGTATTTGTAAACTTTGCCCGCAACATCCTACAGATCGAGGAAGAAATGTCAGAACACATCAAAACCTATCAGCAGGGACATGACGGTGGTATCTATCTGCAATGTGACCCCAGTCTGCTACACATCATCCAGACACAGGTCATTCCCAGTTTTAAGAAACAGCACCCGGATATCCAGCTGAATGTGAGCACCAACAGCCGTGAGCAGATCCAGGAGTCACTTTTAAATGCATCTGCTGATTATGGGGTCTATTTTTCCTGCGAAGAAGAACATCCTCTTTTAGACAACCGCATTCTGGATGAAGATGAACTTGTGTATTGTTCCAAACATGATCTCCTTTCTGATCCCCTGGAGCATACTAAAATTATGACGGTTCCAAAAGGAAATCCTCTTTACGCTGAACAGAAACGCCTGTTTCAGCAGTTATATCTGACTTTCCCTGCAACTTCCTGTGAAGCAGCTCCATCCATTCTTTTTTTTCTGGAAAAAAATGGAATTGGAAACACCATATTGCCTTCTAAAACAATGGCAAATAACCCGGATGACCGCCATTTTCTTACACCGGCCCCGGGATATTTTCTCATCATGGCCCATCATCCCATCCGCACCATGCCTCCGGTGACCAGGGATTTAGAAACTCTGCTTTATGATACATTTGAAACATATTTTGAGCATTTCGCGGAGTTATTTTCATAAATATGGAAAAAATGTAGATGCATGGCAATTAAAAAGGCAGCTGCATATCCCTGGACTTTATCGCTTACCTGTCCAAGCAACTTGCACACAGGAAGGTTTGCTACCTTTCCAAGGATATCCCAGAGAGCCACATCAATGCCGCTGATGGCACCCATGACCATTCCCTGACGGCCATTTGCCCAGTTGTTCCACATCATCTTCTGATGGAGAAATTCGATCTTTGTGGGATCTTCATCTAAAAGTAATGATTTTAACTGTTTTTCTACTACAAATTCCATTGCATCCATGGAACTTCCAAAGGTTGCTGCTTCTCCGATCCCTGTAAGTTCTGTATCTGTTTCAATGAAGATAAGAAATGATCACCGGCATCAGCAGTGCCAGGATGGCATCCTTAAATGCCTGAACTTTTTCCTCTGTGGCAGCTCTTTCGCTTGGCTCAAATCCCTGTTTTTTACATAAGAAGTGGGCAACCACACATAACACCAGACAGATGAAAATTCCCGGAAGGAAACCTGCCATAAACAGATCACTGATAGAAGTTCCTGTCGCTACACCGTACTGGATGAGACCGATACTTGTGGGAATGATAACACCCTGGTCTGCAGTGCTGTAAACAGTTCACCAAAACTCATGGACACTGCATCGATCCCTAGCTCTCCAAGAGAGTCAACACAGACGGAACTTTCCAGCATTCTCATCCGGATGCCCTTTGCGTCTTCCGGATGAACGATGGGTCTGCTGGAATTGGTCATGCTTCTAAAACCAAGATCAAAGGTTCCATAGGTCTCAATTCCCTATTTTTCCAGTCCTTTAAAAATTTCCTGTCCTGTTTCTCCGTCCAGTACCTTAAAAGCTTCTTCTCTGGAGTCAAACAGATATAGAAAGTTAAATACGTCCATATCCGGGTCAAATCCGCTTAAAGTTGCTGCAACTGCAACTGTGATGTCAATGGTTCCAAATGGAAGAGATCACCATGACTTTTGAAGCCAGACTGCTCATGGAACCCTATATTATTGAAAATTACAGTAAATATATTGATATGGATAAACTTCTTGACTTAGAAGAACAGACAAAAAAGATCTTAAGCAGTGATATCTTAGAGCAGAAGGATGCTGTTGTCTTCTGCAATATTGATGATGCCTTACACCGCACCATTGCCGATGCCTGTAAAAACAAATACCTGAACATGAACTTATCCCAGATCTATGACCAGAACATCCGTATCCGCATCTTAGGCGAACAACCGAATAATTCTTTTAAAGGCTGTTGTAAAACAGATAAATAATTATCCATTCTGCAACAGCCCTTTTATCTTTATATATGCTAAACCAGATAATTATTTGGCAGGCGCACGCTTCTCCTGCATCTCTCAGGTTTCCCTTGTCTGTACCAGCGGCGTGTGGATCGTGCGAAATTTTCCACCTCAAATAATCATCTGGGTAAAGCCTTATTTATTTTCTTTTTTCAAATACTCCGTATAGGGCACATCCGGATCCAGGATCAGTCCCCCATGCATAGTCGGGGCTTTGGCCGGTTTCATATAATCACCATATTCGGCGGTGAGTCTGCCGTCATAGCCTACAGGAACAGGTATCTTACGGTTTTCAAAGGGCATGTAAACAGCTTCTTTGAACCACTCCCGCTTCCAGGTGTTTTTTTCCAGATAGCGGATAAATACAGTGTCGCAGACATATTCCGTATCTTTGCCTTTGAAGCGGGTACACAGTTTTTCATAACCCTTATATGCCTTGACCATGGGAACATGGAGAAGCATTCCAATGCCATGGAGAAGTTTTCCAAAAACCGTTGCATTTTCATAATAATCAAAGCGGTACCAGGTATAAAGCACGGTCCAATAAAACTGGATCTTTTTGGCCCAGCTTTTTCTTTCTTTTTCCGTTTTCGGCATACCGTCTAATGGAAAAATATCAATAAAAATACCGCAGTTATATCCCGCCTTTTTATCTTCTTCATTGCAGCCGCAGGTCTTGCTGTTTCGGATCTGGGCGTGGCCGCGAAGATAATTTTTCTCTGTATACACAGTCTGGAGCACCAGATCTTCTTTCAGCCATTTCGGGGCGATCTGCACAAATTTATCATAATCTTCCCGCAGCATTACCAGGTCAATATCGTCATCCCATGGAATATATCCTTCATGGCGGATGGCACCGATCAAGGTTCCGCTGTCAGCAAAATATTTAAGGCCATTGGCTTTGCAGATGCGCTCCACCTCATCTAACATTTCCAGCTGTACCGCCCATACACGCTTCGTTTTTTCATCTACCGTGTATCCGCAGCGTATTTCCTCTTTATAAAATTCCGGCTTTTCTCTCAGCATGTCCCAATAATCAATCCTTCCAAACTGTTTTTATCTCACATAACATGGCATTCCTGTGATTTTTTTATGGCTGTCCCGTCAGCCGCCTGTATATTTTCCCTAAATACTGATACAGGAACGGATCACGCATTACCAGAAGCACCAGGAAATACACCACTGCGCCTGCACCGATCTGAATAAAAGTGGTAATAGGTCCCAGGCCCCGGACCTGTTCCAAAAACTGGCCCGTCCACACCACAGCTCCCAGCATAATAACAGCCGCCACAAGACGCCTCCAGCCATAACGCACCAGCATTTTCAGCTTTATAAAATCTCTTCCCAGCCACAGATAAAGGGAGGTGATAAAACATTCTGCTGCTACTGACGCTGCTGCTGCTCCCAACGCTGCAAAATGAGGGATCAGAAGGAAATTTAAACAGGCATTGACCATAGCTCCTGCTACGATCACTTTGCCGCTCTGGGCCCTTTTTCCACCAGGCGTTAAAATCTGGCTGCCGATGCAGTCACTTAAACCTACCACCAGCACCAGAGGACTGCATACATACATTAAAAATGTCACCGGCAGATACCCGTTTCCCAAAAACCAGGGAATAAACTGGGCTGCGATCCCCGCCAGACCCAGCATAATAGGCATTGCCATTAAAAGGACAAAATCCAGTGAGTCCTGGAAACGCTTATGGATCTCTTCCATCCGTCCAGTTCCAAATAAATAGGACATACGGGCGGACATAACTGCATTAAAAGACATGATCAGTATTTTCGCCATATTCACAAAACCGGTGGCATATTCATAATAACCGTTCTGCGACTTATTTTCCCCGGAAAACCAGCCAAGCATAGTCTTATCCAAAATGGTATAGACGGAAGTAGCGATGGTAGGGATAAAATACACCAGGGTCTCTTTTAAATGGCGCAAAGGACGCAGTTCTTTTAAAACCGGCTTTTCCACCTGCCCCTTTAAATATCCCCACATGGAAATATTTCCCAGAAGTCCGGTTGCCGCAGTCAATGCCACATACAGCAGAAGATCTTCTTTTTCCCGGATAAATAAAAACAGCATGGCAATGCCCACAAGCTTCACTGCCGTATTTCGCAAAACGATCAGGGAATACTGCTCCAGCCCCCCAAAAAACCAGGAAATATCAAAAGCAACTGCCAGCAGTGTCATCGTCAATACCACATAATAAGGCCTGTATTCCCTGGCAAAGCCGATCACAAACAGCCAGATAATAAGACATGCTGCGGTCGTTGCCATACAAAGCACCTCGATCTCCCAGAAAAGCCGGCTGCGTATCTTTATCTCATCTCTGTGTCTTGCGATCTCCCTCTGCCCATAAGAAGCCGTTCCCAGAGCCGCCAGTATGGCAAAATACTGGACTACGGAATTGGTATAACTCTGTACTCCCGTTCCATCTGCCCCCAGAACGCGGGAAATATACGGGGTCGTGATAAATGGGGTGATCAGCGTCATCACCTGGTAAATTAAATTGTATATATAGTTTTTCCGAACACTGGGTGCTTTTGCCATAAGATCTTCTCTATACTCCATTTATATTTATGTTCTCTTAAAATCTTTTTTGTCTCTTGGCTCATTATACCCATGGAAACCTTTTTAAGCAAGGCAAAAAATCCGCAACAATGCCAGTACCGGCATTATTGCGGATTTTCCAGATAAATCTGTCTGCAATGTTCTAATCTTCCATCATATGATCGTATTTCTCTCTTGTTTCTTCCCGTTCCAGATTGAGCACATAAGAAAGACCTTTTAATTTCGTATTCAGGATCAGTTTTTTCGGAAATTCGCAAGCCTCTAACATTTCCTTTGCCCGATCCAGGTTTCCTATATCGTAAAATATGTGAGCATCACTGTCCACGATCACCGGCACCTTGTATTTTTTACAGAAAGACAGCATAACCGGAAGATTTTTGTCTGCATTCAGTCTGCCGGTACGGGGAGAAAAAGAGCTGTTGTTTACTTCCAGCGCCACTTTTTCTTTTGCTGCCGCTTTTACCAGTTTTTCATAATCCAGAGGAAAACGGTCATCATCTGGATGTCCGATGATCTTCACATATGGATTTTTCATAGCTCCGATCAATGCATTGGTATTTTCCTCTCTGGTTCCTGCTTTTACACAGGGAACATGAAGACTGGCGATCACATAGTCCATTTTCTTTAAAACAGCTTCTTCCGCATCCAGTTTTCCTTCCAGATCTATGATATTGGCTTCCATACCGGTAAAAATACGGACTCCCAGTATTTTCTCTTTGATCGCCTTAAAATTAGTAAAATAAATAGGCTGCGCAGATCCCGGCATGGCACTGTAGTGATCTGATGTTCCCATGGCTTTTAATCCTTTGGCCGCTGCCTCTTCTATATTTTCTTTTAATGTGCTAAATGCATGACCACTGGCCACTGTATGTGTGTGAAGGTCAAATAACAGCTTCATTTTTTATTCCTCTTTTCTTATGATGCCTGGTAAACCAGCTTTACCTGTTCTCCCGGCTCATACTGTTCTCTGCTTCCTGCGTATACCGTAAATGTATCTTCCCCGCATTTTAAGGAATAATGGATCTCCCTGCCGCTGTACTGCCTGTTGGTTACAGTTGCCGGAATACCTTTTCCTTCTTTTACAATGTGAAACTGCTCCGGACGTACAGGAAACAGACCATGGTTTTTAAAAGCCTGTGCTACTTCCGGTCCATCATATATAAGGGACTGATCCATTACTTTAAAATAGGAATCATTCCATTGTCCTCTGACAAAATTACATTTGCTTACAAAGGACGCTGCAAATTCAGTCTGTGGATGTAGATAGATCTCCTCAGGTGTTCCTACCTGTTCTATCTTTCCATTTTTCATAATGAGGATACGATCTGCCATGGCAAGAGCCTCGCTCTGGTCATGGGTCACATAAATAATGGTCGCCCCGGTCATACGGTGAACATCCTGGATCACCCGGCGCATACTGATCTTTAATTCTGCATCCAAAGCACTTAAAGGTTCATCCATTAAAAGAATGGATGGCTTTCCCACAATGGCTCTTGCAAGAGAGACTCTCTGCCTTTGTCCACCGGAAAGTTCTCCCGGATACCGGTCTTCATAAGGCTTTAATCCCATATTTTCAATGGCTGCATCTACGGCTTCTTTTTTCTGTGCCTCTGTCAGGTGTTTCTGCTTTGGACTCTTCATTGGAAATTCTACATGCTGGCGCACTGTCATATTGGGCCACAAAGCAAATGACTGAAATACCATTCCCAGGTCACGCTGCTCTACCGGAACCATTTTTCCATTTCCGGAATAGATCACATCATCCATCCGTATCTTTCCCTCTGTAGGTTTTGCAAATCCGCCGATCGCCCGCAAAAGAGTGGTCTTTCCACAGCCGGAAGGTCCTAAAATAGCCAGAAACTCCCCATTTCGTATTTCCAGATCAATGTCATTAAGCGCCAGTGTTTGCCCGAACCTCTGGGTTATATGCTCTAAATAAAGACTCATGTTCTTTTCCTCTCTTCTTTTTTTCTGCCGGTTTTAAAGCCACCAGACAGTAACCTGTAAGAACCATTACAACGATCACAGCTGACATAGCTGCCGACAGATTGTAATCTCCAGACTGCTGGAAGTTAAAAATAGTAAGTCCTATGGTCTTTGTTCCTGCACTTGCAAGCATAGATGACAAAGTAAGTTCTGTAAGTGATGATACAAAGATCAAAAAGGAACCGGATAAAATAGGACGTACCAGCATAGGAAGCAATACCTGCTGCCAGAGAGCTCTTTTGCCTCTGCCACAGGCACGTACTGCTTCTTCCAGTTCCGGGTTCACAGACATAAGAGCTGTGGTGCTCTCTTTGATCTGAAGGATCAGATATCTGGTTATATAAGCGATCACCAGGATCCATATGGTTCCGTATACTCCCGGACGGATCCCGGGAAGCGGCTCTACCCAGTGGAAGATCATTGCCAGAGAAAGAACGATACCTGGAATGGCATAGGTCAGAGAAGCACATTTTTCCATGGTCACAGCCCCTTTACTGTTTCTTCTCACTTTCATATAGGCTGCTGCAGTTCCCACAACAATACAGACTCCACAAGTCACAAGTGCCAGAAGGATACTGTTTCTGACAGCGGCAAGAACACCTCTGTTTGTAAATACAAAAGCAAAATTTTTAAGGGACAGATTATCCAACGTCATTTTCAGGCCATATGTTTTTAAAAATGCGCTTTTTATCATTACCAGAATGGGAACCAGATTTAATACACCTAATGTTCCCAACAGCCCCCATTCTAATAGCCTCCGTTTTGGTCCTTCCAGCTCAATACGTACCGAATAATCTTCTTTAATGCTTTCTGATTTTCCATTTTTTCCCACTAATGCTGTTTCCATCAATGTACCGCCTACTGCGATCACAGATAAAAGAACAGAAAGAGCTGCTGCCATAGGGAAAGCGTCTGGTCCAAATCCAATTGCTTTTTCATAAATATAGGTGCTGAGCACCGGGATGCCAGAAGAGATACCTAAAAATGCCGGCACAGAGAAGTTATCAATGGCTGATAAAAACGCCAGAAGCCCGCCTGCAATGATCGCAGGAAGCACCTGCACCAGATCCACATGGACCAGTGTATAAGAAAGACCAAATCCGCAGGCTCTGGAAGCCCATTCCAGGTCTCTTGGAATACGCCGAAGCATATGGATCACGCTCATGTATACAACAGGGATGTTGCAGATACCGATCACCAGTAAAATACCGCCAATGGAATAAATATTCACCGGACCGATCCCCACTGCCCCAAGGATCTGGTTTACGATCCCTTTTTTACTTAAAAATCCGCTCCAGGAAAGAGTAATAATATAAGAGGGGATAATGAAAGGAAGCAGCACCAGTAATTCTAAAAGCCTTTTTCTTTTTATATTGGTATAAGCTGCTGCCAGAGCCAGTCCGCTTCCTGCCACGATGGCGATCATGGTAGAGGAAGCAGCGATCAGGATCGTATTAAAGATCGCTTCTCTGGTCCGTTTTTCCTGTAACAGGACCTGATAATTAGAAAGTCCATAACCATCGCTTCCTTTCAGGCTCATAAACAGCAAACGGACGATCGGCGCTATAAATACCAGGAAGACTCCCAGGTAAAACAGCAGCAGACCTGTACTGCCTAAGACTTTTTTATGTTTCATAACAATGCTGCCCCTTTCTGCCTGTATACCTGCTGTTACTGGAAAATCTCAGAAAATTTCTCTTTATCTGCGTCACGGCTGCTGTAAAGTTCTTTTGTATCAGCACTGATGGTCTTGATCTGATCAATGGATTTTAATCCTTCTGGTGCTGCTACACCCTCTTTTACAGGTGTATAACCAATAGAAGCTGCCAGTTCCTGACCTTCATCAGAAAGAACGAAATCTACAAATGCTTCTGCTGCATCCTGGTTCCTGGAGTCTTTTAACACACCAATTGGTTCGGTAATGGCTGGTGAACCTTCTTCCGGATAAACAAACTCTACCGGGGCACCATCATTTTTAGAACGTTTTGCCATGTAATCGACCAGGATACCGCAGGACTTTTCTCCTGCCACTACTGCCTTCTGTATTGCTCCGTTTCCTTTATCTACTGTAATTCCGTTATCCTTTAATCCCTGGAAGAAATCCCAGCCTAATGTTTCATTGCGGCTGAGTACCCCCAGATTGTAAGCTGCCGCACCGGAATACAACGGGCTTGGCATGATCACTGCATCTTTAAATGCCTCTCCTGTCAGATCTGCAAATCCCTTTGGCGCATCTTTTACCAGATCTGTGTTGTATGCAATACCTGTTGTGATCACCTTTGTTCCTGTATACATATGGTCTTTATCAATGTATTCTTCCGGAATGCCTTTCAGTTCCGGTGACTCATAAGGTAAAAGCATATCCTGTTCTTTTAAAGTTTCAAATGTAACACTGTCTGCTACTAAAAGCACATCTGCCTGAACAGCACCTGCTGTCTGCTCTGCCAAAACCTTGCTGACTACTTCTTCTGTTCCGGAACGGAATACATCTACTGTTACATCCGGGCACTCTTTGTTAAAGCCATCGATCAGCTTCTGTGCATCTTCCTCCGGCTGGGAAGTATATAATGTGATCTTTCCGGAAACATCTTTCTTTTCTGCCTCTGTGGAAGCTTCTGTCGTCTCTGCCTTTGCCTGTGTAGCCGGTTCTGCTGTGGTCTTGGCAGGTGCTGCTGTTGTTTCTGTTTTATCAGTCTGTCCGCTGCATCCTGCAAGTCCCATAACTGCTGCTGTTGTTAAGATTAATGCCATTTTCTTATTCATTTTTAAAGTCCTCCGTTTGTTTTTAAAAAAGCTGTATTTTCTGTAAATGTATGAAAATCCCTGCTGTCATCATAGCCTTCTGTTACCAGAGGGAGTCCATATGCTAAAAGTTGTGGAAGCATTTCTTTAAATGAAAAATCACCGTTTTCTAAAGGAGTATGGTAACATTTTCCTTTCCGGTTGCTGATATGTATCTTGGAGATCCGTTTCATCTGGTCTAATATGTGAAATGGTTCTTCTTCGCTGTCACAATGTGCTATATCCAGAGTATAAAAAAACTGTTTTTTTCTGCTTCCTGCTGCTTCTTCCATACTCTGTGCATCTGTTACAAATTCTTTTGGGATCTTTTCCATGATCTCTAAAGAAACATCTACTCCGATCCGGTCAGAAAGCCTTCCGATCTGTTCTAACGAGTCCTGAAGAAGTTTCATGCTCTCTTCTCTTCGTCCCGGAAGTGTCATATGTCCCGGATGAACTGTCAGTTCCATTGCTTCTAACTCTGCTGCCAGCCTCATAGATGCTTCCACCTGTTTTATGGACATTTCCCGGATCCCCTGATTCATGGAAGCCAGATTTAAATCCCAGCTGCAGCTGTGTACACAGGTTCTTAAAGGGTATAATGCCTGAAGACGCAGATACTCCTGTGTGTCATACCCTCTTGCAAAAAACTGCTGCGCCCAAAGTTCGATTCCATCAAATCCATTGTCATATACCCGCTGAAACATTTCTTCCAGCCCGGCATTCCAAAGCAGAGTCGATGAAACAAATATCTGTTTCATATCCATGCCCCTTTCCTGTTGAACTGTTTGCATTATACGGTCTGGAATGTAAAATTCAAAAGCAGGGAAATGTAAAATATGAGTAATATTTTTCATTTATTATAATTATGAAATTTTATTTGCATTTATGATCACCAAATGATAAAATAACTCACATAGATAATCATTTTCAGCCATTCAGATCAAAAAAGGAGTTGTATTCTCAGATGCTTCAGGAATTATATGAACAATATAAAGATACATTTTCAAAATCGGACCATAAACTGATACAGTATCTTCTGCGAAACGAAGAACAGCTTCAGTATCTCACTTCAGAAGAACTTTCTGCACACACAGGCATCAGTCCTGCCACGGTTTCAAGATTTTGGAAAAAAATAGGATTTCAGAATTTAAAAGAACTGAAAATAAAGCAGCGGATCCAGGATACTGCCACTCCCAGTTCCCGCCTTACTTCTGCACTGAAGCGTTTTGAAGAAACCGCTTCCCTTACAGAAGACCTGAAAATGCATTTTGGAAATAATACAGCAAAAACGCTGGACCGTATGGATCCAGCACTTCCAGCCCGTGCAGCAGACCTTTTACTGCAGGCACAGCATGTTTATATCTATGCCCCGGATGCTTCCTGCGGACTGGCATCCATTTTTTGTTATCGCGCAAGACGATTGGGGATCCAGCCTGTTCTCTTAGAAGGTGGATCTGCCATTTATGAATATATGGTCAACATTACCGGCAATGATCTGGTCCTTCTTTTCAGTTTCTCACGTCTTTTAGGTGAAACACGGATCCTTTTAGATCACTGTAACAAGATAAACTGCCCGGTTATCCTTTTTACAGACCTTTTTGCGACTCAGGAAGAAATGCCGTCCAGACTGACTTTTTACTGCTATCGCGGCGAACCAAATGAATATCATTCTATGACGGTTCCTTTACTGGTCCTTGATCTGATCATTTTAAATCTGATGCAGGCAAGCAAAAACAGTCTCACCTCCAGCCATTATCTGGAGAAACTGCGGGCCGAATATGCACAGATCATACGGAGATGACCTCAGCCATTGACAAATCACCGTTTTTGTGCCTATTCTATACTTATAATGTAACCATAATAAATACAGATCCACAAATGATCATAAGGGGGAGTACAACTATGAAAAAGCCATTGGCTGTTCTTATCACTGCTTTCAGTCTTTCTTTGGGACTTACGCCTGCATTTACCGGAATATCCGGAAATCTGATTATAGAGGCTGAGGCACATCAAGGCCGGACTGATGCAAACGGCGGACATCATGATTATAAAAACAAAAGCGGTCTTGGAAGCTATCACTATCACTGCGGAGGCAATCCTGCTCATCTCCATCCAAACGGGGTCTGCCCTTATGCAGGCGGTTCTTCTGGTAATTCCGGCTCAGCTGGTGGTTCTTCCTCCAAAAATCCGTCTTCTTCCGGAAATCAAAATCAAACAGAAACAGCAGCCGCTCAGGTTTCTACTGGTTGGCAGAAAGATGATCATGGCTGGTGGTACCGCCTTTCTGCAGATACCTACTATGCTGACGGTATAGCTGACATCGACGGCGCCACCTATCTATTTAACAGTGACGGCTATATGCTTACCGGTTGGCAGCAGTTAAATGGACACTGGTACTATTTTAACGCAAGCGGTGCCATGGTAACTGGCGGACTGACCATAGATGGGAAATATTACTACTTTGACTCTGACGGCGTACTGGACGAGACAGATTACGATGCCGTAGATGAACCAGGAGACGAAACATCAGATGATGACACAGAATATGACTACGATTATGATTACGACTTAGAAGAATATTAACAGGCAAAGCACAAACTGTCGCAGGTTCATCTCAAACAGATGTTCCTACGGCAGTTTTCACTTTTTACATAAAAGCATATAGGATTCCTCTGTACCTCTTTTGAAATTCAGTCGAATTGACTACGATATAAGATACTTAATAGAAATAGATTCTGCCATTCAGGCAAAACGGCTCACATGATATGAGCCGGACTTTTTTATTCATAGAATTTATAATCATTGATCTTTATTTTGGCCATTAAAAACCAAACTCCTGCAATAACTGTTCCAGATATACAGGATCCTTCAGTGCACGCTGCAGATCATCTGCACGATCCGATGTCAGAAGGCAGGAATATAATTTATTCAGTCTGGTAGTAGCTTCTGCACGGCCTTTCTGTAAGCCTTCTGCACGACCTTCCTGTAAGCCTTCTGCACGACCTTCCTGTAAGCCTTCTGCACGACCTTTCTGTAAGCCTTCTGCATGGCCTTCTGCCAATCCTTCTGCCCACGCTTCTTCCCGGATCTCATCTGCATGTTCCTGAACATACTCTTTCATATACTGTTCAAACATCATATAGCGTTCCCCCATCTTCCGGCTTCTTTTGATCTGGCGCATGGACTCCTGAAGCCGTTTGACCAATGCATCTTCATAATCAGCTTCACTTCCAGCCAGATCAGCCTTAACAAAATCAAGTAATGCTACCAGTTCCTTTGGTATTTCCTCACGATTTTTTCCATTTGTATTAAGAAAAACAGTGCAGACTCCGTCACCAAATACATTTCCCGTTTCTTCACAGTATCTGCGGATGGTATAACGGCATTTTTTCTGCCCCAGGGGATCAAAGTTACAAATGAAAATGACATATGTGTCTGCCAGCTCTCCATAACTTTTCCCTTTTTCCAGCATTTCCACATCCATCTGACTGTGGTAATAACGGCTGCGTTTTTCCAGACTGTCTTTTTTCACCAGCTGCATCTCAATATCATAATGCGTCCTGTTTTCATCTTTTGCAAATACGTCCATGCGAATACTCTTACATTCCGGATTGAAAAAGAAACCATGTTCTGTGCTGATCTCAACTCTTTCAATCTGGATCTCCAACACACGTTCCAGGAAACATCGGCAGTTTTCTGCATCCATCATAACAGCTGCAAACATAAAATCATCATGAAATACCAGTTCTTCCAGTGTTTTTTTACTCATTTTATTCCTCCATATTACAGAGGAATCCTATACTGGTAGATTATCATAATTTTCCTGTACATGCAATGGAATTCCCAAGAAAAATTATCCCCCTCCATTAAATAATGGTACGGTTGTACCCCCAAAAATCTTTCAATAAGTTTTTTTGACTTTTCCATATAAATTGCTTATGCTATACTGTAGTGAGCGTGCAAACACACACATTGAACACGGCGCGAAAGGAGCCTATCGTGAAATTCGCAGTTACAATCGTTACTTACAACCGACTGGAATTATTAAAAGAATGCATACAGCAGGTTCTGTCCCAGACAGTTCCCTTTTCTTATATTTGTATTGTAGACAACCACAGTACAGATGGTACTTCAGAATATCTGGACCAGCTGGCGGCTGGAACTGAAACCGTTTTCCCAAACGCCGGAAAACCGGAGTTTCACATCCTCCATCTTCCGGAAAATATCGGCGGGGCCGGCGGCTTTGCAAAGGGACTGGAAGATCTTGGAAAAACAGACTGTGACTGGATCCTGATCATTGATGATGATGCCATGATCGCAGCAGATTATATAGAACAGCTTCAGAAAGCCATTTTAAAAACAAACTACCTGGCTTATTCCGGCACTGTAACTACTTCCGGAGCCATTGATACCACCCACAGACGTTTCATCCAGTGTCCAAGACTGATGTTTTATAAGCCGGTACCGGAAGAGGAATATGCCAAAGCTTCTTTTGAATACGATATCAGCACCTTCTGCGGCCTGTTGGTAAACGCTGACATGGTACGAAAGATCGGCCTTCCAAAAACAGAATATTTCATCTGGTTCGATGATACAGAATACTGTCTGCGGTTCCATGACCAGTCACGGATCTTAAATGTGACTACAGCTGTTTTAAACCACAAAACAACCCCCGTTGGTTCCGCCCCGGTCATCAGCTGGAAAAATTACTATGGTTTCCGCAATGCCATTGACATAGGAAAGACCTATTCCAAAAATCCACACCTGTATATGGCATATATCTGGCTGAACCATAAAGCCCACATTTTCTTGGATACCTTCGGGCTTCTGCTTGGAAACCAGAAAGAAATGCGCCGTTACCGCATCAAAGTCTACAAAGATGTCCTTAAAAACCGCCATAAAAAACCAGACGGAATATCCCCGGATTACCTGCCTGGAAGCGGATACAAATCATAAAGGAGAAAAACGCATGCAAGCAATCATCCTGGCTGCCGGAATGGGAAAACGTTTAAAGCAGCTGACACAGAATAATACAAAATGTATGGTAAAGGTAAACGGTGTTCCCCTGATCAACCGCACCTTAAACCAGTTAGAACAGCATAACCTGTCCCGGATCGTTATTGTTACCGGATATGAAGGCCAAAAACTTCGAGAACATATTGAAGGTCTGCATATCAAAACACCGGTTGTCTTTATTGACAACCCGGTCTATGACCGCACCAACAATATTTACTCCCTTTTCCTGGCAAAAGACTATTTATTAAAAGAAGACACTCTTCTTTTAGAGTCTGATATCATCTTTGAGGACTCTGTATTAAACAGCCTTACTGATGACCCAAGAGACAGTCTGGCACTGGCTGCCAAATATGAGTCATGGATGGACGGAACCTGTCTGGTCCTCTCTGACCAGGACGATATCGAAGCCATGATCCCAGGCAAAAAGTTCCGTTTTTCCGATACCGAACATTATTACAAGACCGTAAACCTTTATAAATTCAGCCAGGAATTTTCCAGGACACACTATGTTCCTTTTCTGGAAGCTTATACAAAAGCACTTGGAAATAATGAATACTATGAACAGGTATTGAAGGTTCTGGTAACTTTAGATGATCCAGGCATCAAGGCAAAACGTCTGGATGAGAACCAGCGCTGGTATGAAATTGACGATATCCAGGATCTGAACATTGCTGAGTCCATTTTCGCACCGGAAAAAGAGCGCACTCACCTGATCCAGAAGCGTTTCGGCGGCTACTGGCGCTATCCAAAAATGCTGGATTTCTGCTATCTGGTAAACAGTTATTATCCGCCGCAGAAAATGATGGATGAGATCAAACATAATTTTGATGTCCTTGCAAGACAGTATCCATCCGGAATGGCTGTAAACTCTCTCCTGGCCGCCAGAAACTTCTCCCTCCGCCAGGATCAGATCGTAGTAGGAAATGGCGCTGCAGAACTGATCAAAGCCCTTATGGAGCGTGTAAAAGGCAATCTGGGCGTGATCCGTCCTGCCTTTGAAGAATATGCAAACCGCTGTGACAAAGAAAAGGTCATTGCATTCGTTCCTCAGACAGAAGATTTCTCCTACAATGAAAATGATGTGATGAATTTCTTTGAAGATAAGAACCTTGACTGCCTGGTATTAGTTAATCCGGACAATCCAACAGGCAATTATATCTCCCGTGAAGGTATGTTAAAACTAGCCCGCTGGACAAAGGAAAAAGGCATCCGCTTCCTTGCAGATGAGTCTTTCGTAGACTTCGCAGAAGAAACAGAACCTACCCTTTTAGTGGAAGAACTGTTAGATGAAAATCCACATATGATCGTGGTAAAGAGCATTTCCAAGTCCTATGGTATCCCGGGACTGCGCTTAGGTGTCGCTGCCAGCGGCGATACAGACCTGATCGGACAACTGAAAAAAGATGTTGCCATCTGGAATATCAATTCCTTTGGTGAGTTTTATATGCAGATCGAAGAGAAATACAGAAAAGACTATGCCTCTGCTTTAGACAAACTTCGCACAGAGCGGGCCCGTTTTGCGGAAAAACTTGGCAGTCTCCCCGGTGTCCGCATCTTCCCATCCCAAGCAAATTACCTGATGGTGGAACTCACAGGCGAAAATGTCAAAGCCACAGAGATAACAGAACTTCTTTTAACCCGCTATAACCTGTTTATCAAAGACCTGTCCTCCAAGATCTCCAGAGATGACCGCCAGTTTTTACGGATCGCCATCCGGAATGAAGAGGAAGATGATGTGCTGGTAAAAGCACTTGAAGAAATTTTACCTCACTGACCTGACCAATAACAATATAAAACCACTTTTAATCAGCTAACAATCAGCGGACGCGCCACTGGCGCCTCCTCGATATGCTTGGCAACAAAAAAGACCGCCCGGACCTGTTCATTATCCAGTCCAGACGGTCTTTTCGTTGTATTTACAACCTATTAATTCTTTTTCTTCTTATAGTCTCCCCATGCATACATAACCAGTGCCAGAGCGATAACTCCGTAGGAAATGAATACACGGAAGTACTCACCGATCGCAGCGTCACCAAACAGGTTCTTTCCTGCGGATGGAGCTACGATGAAAAGTAAGTGGAACAGGATACAGCCAAGAAGCGCCTGTCCGTTGGTTGCCTTTTTAATGGATGCACCACCTACCAGAATGGCTGCACCTGCGTACAGACCCACCTGCTCATGGGCACCGTAAGTCTGGAAGGAACCCATGTTCTGAACGAAGATCAGCTGTCCCCAGCCAGCCAGTACGGTAGAGATCACGATAGCGATCACGCGAACGCGGTCCACATTGATACCGGAAGCATTTGCAACGGTGCGGTTCTGTCCAACAGCACGGAACTGCTGGCCGATCTTTGTTTTCATCAGGGCATTGTTAAAGATACATAACAGTCCTACAACAAAGAAGGTAATCATCGGTACAGTGACCATGGAGAATATATTCTTTACAAATGGAAGCTGTGCTACTACGATAGCAGCCACGCAGATGCCTCCATAAGTAAATGCTTTTTTCTTCTCCATTTTCTTCCTTGCAAACAGGACCAGGGCGCCCACTGCAATAATACCGCAGATAATAAGAACAGCTGTGCTGAAGGAAACTCGCAGCAGACCATCTAAAGCATATTTAAAACCACGGTCTGTAGAAAGGTCGATGGTATTTGCAACACCGGTAGAACCCTTGATCACCAGACCCGGAGCCTTTAACGGGATCAGGTTGCCGAAGATAAACAGGAACAATAACTGATATAATCCGTTTGCAAAGTAACCTAAGATCAGGCCTCCGATCATTTCCTGGCCTTTCATCTTATTCATCAGTTTACCGATAAGATAACCAAAAAATGCTGCAATAGGCATGGTCATAAGCATGGCAACCAGGAATCCGGTTAGTCCGCTGATGCCCCATTCGATCACCCATAAAGCGGCGATCTGTGCTGCCATGGCACCAATGGTGATGGCAAAGTTGATACCCATACCGGCAACGATCGGAATAATAAGGGCCAGTACAATAAATGCGTTTCGGCTTAAACGGCCGAATAATTCATACATTACATAAGAAACTGTCTGTCCGGAGCAGATGAGTCCGATGATACATAATACCACGAACATGACGGTAACTGCATTTTTCTGCAGGATTTCACGAATATCCCATTTACTACGCACGAGACTCACCTCCTGACTTTGTAAGTGCGTACAGAATGATTCCATTGGAGATCAGGATACGCAGTGTTTCGGAAATAGTGGAACCAGGTACTAATACGTTTGCAACCGGCATTCCCAGTGTTAAAACACCCTGGAACAGGAAGGTACCGATGAGAACATGGCTGATCTTGCACCGGCTTGTAGAAGCACCGCCGATAAGGATAGCAGATGCTGCGATAAAGCCCATCTGGCGAGGTGCTGTATACAGCTGCATAAAGCCGTAGCTCTGGGAATATACCAGAATTCCCACCGCGCCAAGTACGGTTGAAAATACAGTACCTGTAATACGCATCTTGTCAACATTGATACCTACAGACTCTGCAAAACGAGGATTGTTTCCTACTGCCTGCATCGCCTGACCGGTACGGCTGCGTGAAAACATCCATACAATAAAGCAGCTAAGTGCCATAAATAACAGCAGTCCTGTCGGAATGGTAAAATCGCCGATCTGGAATGCCAGGAAATCATTTAAGATATGGCGGAAGTTGGTTCCGTCCAGACCAATGGTATTTCTAAGACCGGTTCCTAATGGCCAGCGAAGCTTCAGGGACTTAAACGGCAGTACCAGCCATGCAATACACATTAAAGATACGATGGAAAAACCAACGTAGGTGGTAACAGACATTTCAGAACCTTTTAAGCGGTTTAACATAAGTGCATACAGATAACCGCAGACAGCTGCCAGAGCGGAACCTGCAACAATAGCGAAGAGGAAACCTCCCCATCCTGGAATACCAAACTCAATGGTTAAAAGACCACCGATCAGACCTGCAACCAGACCAATGGGAAGACCCAGATTCAGGCTGATACCGCACTGGATACCAGGAACCATTGCCAGAACCATGATGGCATTCATTCCCATTCGTACAACTGTATTACTTAACAGAGTAGAAAGAGAAAGATCATACCATAAGGTCATAAAGCAAAGTAAGATAAAGAATACACCGATGATCACTCTTGGAATACCAAGTTTTGCAACCAGCCAGCTGTTAAACAGTAAAAGTACAGTCAATACTAAAAGGGCAAAGCCTAAATAAACCAGGTCATCTGCGTGACGGATGATCCGTCCTTCATTTGTCTCTTTAATATTACTCTGTTCAACGTAACGGTCATACTGAGTGGCAAAACTGTCACCGGACTGATAAAGGATGCCTTCTACTGTCGCTTCCAGTGTTTCTAATGCTTCATCCGTCAATACCGGATAGATCTTTTTCAGCTCTGCGCCTAAATTTGCATAAGTTGCCTTTGCTTCTTCCTGCTTTTCAAGCATTTCAGGAGTTGCCTCAAAACCGGACATATCAACTACTACTTCATCATCTTCCGGGATCTCTTCTCCTGCTGCTGACATTTCTTCATGTTTCTTTTCTAAAGCTGCCTCTGCCTCTGCATAATGTGCCTCTTCATAAGCAGCGCGGGCCTGAGCCTCCACCTCTGCATAGGCCTTTACAGCCTCTGTATATACGTCAACAGCTGCAGAAAGACCGGTTACATCAATACCGGAAAGATCACTCTGGGCGCCATTTTCGTATTTTGCTCTTGTTTCTGTTTCTGCCTTTTCTACTGCTTCACGGATAGCTGCCATACCGCCGCCGGATGCCTTGGCTGCCGCCTGTGCTTCCTGTTTCGCAATGGCTACGTAACTTTCCACTACGCTGTCGCCGGTAGCACTGAGCAGTGTCTGGATACGCATGGTACGAAGGATCTCCTGACCTGCCGCCCCATTCTGCTTAGGCATATTTATAAATCCTAATACCATACAGAAGGCTGCCGCTACTGCACAAAGAATGGCAAGGAGTCTCTGGATCTTATTTTTCGTCATTCTTCTGTTCCCCCTTTCTCTATATGTTCGGACGGTTTAATGCCGGACATGGCCAGACCATAATCTGCGTCTGGTGCCTGTGGAGATAAGATGTCTACCAGTTTGCCTTCTGAAACAATGGCAATACGATCAGAAACACTCTTAAGCTCCTGAAGTTCTGAGGAAACAATGACAACGGTCATTCCCAGTTCCCTGTTTAAACGCACCAGAGTCTCTAACACCAACTTTTTCGCGCCGATGTCGATACCTCGGGTAGGTTCGGAAACAAACAGGAATTTCGGAGACATGCACAGCGCCTTGGCAATACATACCTTCTGCTGGTTACCACCGGATAAAGTACCGGAATGCTGGGTCGGTCCAAAGCAGCGGATGTCCAGGCTCTTTATGTATTCTTCTGCGGTTTCACGGATCTTTTTGCTGTCGATCTGGGTAAATGGTCCGAATTTCTTCAAATATTCCCCTTTGATCTGCATGGCGTTAAATACGATATTGTCTTCAATGGAACGATCTAATAAAAGGCCCACACCTTTACGGTCTTCAGAAACCATGGCAACACCTGCGCTTAAAACAGATCTGGTATCTTTAAAGTTTAATTCCTGTCCGAACAGTTCTACCTTTCCCTCTGCATCATAAAGTCCCATGATACCATTGGGGATACCCAGTTTTCCCTGACCTGCCAGACCGCCGATACCGAAGATCTCGCCCTCGTAAATATCCACAGATAAGCTATTTACCTGCTCACCGGGCATATCTACATGAAGATCATGGATGCTCATAGCCACTTTTTCACTTGGAACCGGTCTTGGGGCTGCCTCTACCATTGCTTCCCCTTTTCGGCCTACCATCAGTTCCGCGATCTCACGGATACTGGTTTTTGCAGTTTCTCTTGTTGCTGCCAGCTTTCCGTCTCGCAGGATGGTAATGTTATTAGATGCGGCCATTACCTCGTCCAGACGATGGGTAATAAAGATAATGGCAATACCGCTTTCAGAGATCTTCTTCATAACGGAAATAAGCTGGGCTGCCTCACTCTCCGTAAGAACAGCAGTGGGTTCATCAAACACCAGAAGTTTTACACCTGTTTTATCGATCTCTCTTGCGATCTCGATAAACTGCATATATCCAACCGGCATTCCATGGACCAGCGTTTTTTCATCTAAATTCATTCCTACGTCATCCAGAGCCTTACGGGCATCAAAAGCCATAGCCTTCATATCCAGGCTTTCCAGGTTCTTTCCCAGAAGGCGGCTTACCGGATTGGGATTTGTGATCTCACGATTTAATTTGATGTTTTCCGTAATAGTAAATCCCGGAAGAAGCATAAATTCCTGGTGGACCATACCAATGCCCTTTTCCATGGCGTCATAAGGAGAATGGATATGTGTTTCTTCCCCATCTAAAAGGACCTTTCCCTCAAAACCGCCTGTGCTGTGGATGACCGGCATACCAAACAGGATATTCATCAGAGTAGATTTACCAGCTCCATTTTCTCCTAACAGTGCATGGATCTCGCCTTTTTTCACGGAAAGAGACACGCCATTTAATACGGTATTTTCACCATAATGCTTGGTAATGTCTTTCATCTCAAGAACATATTCTTTTTCTGTGTTCATTGAAATTCCCCTTTCTGTCAGTTATCATTTTGCTGAAAAAGGCCCACCCGAAATCAATAGGGTGAGCCTTTTCTCAGATTTCAAGTTTCTTATAAGTAGTCGTTAAAATCAACCGGAGCAAGCAGAATGGTATAGTAATTATCAAAAGTTTCACCTTCTGCATTGGTATAATTATTGATCTTTGCCCCTTCAACTTTAGAGTTAAACATTTCAACCAGCTTATCAGCATCATTGCGGTCTGTGATCTCGCCTGTGATATATCCCTTTGCATAATCAACACCAACTGCAATAATGGTCATAGCAACCGGGGATGCCCATGTAGAGAAACGTCCTACTGCGTCATGCTCCTTTAATTTAGCTGCGATCTGCTTTAATGCGTCTTCGTCATCACCGCCAATTGCAAGTTCCAGTCCTAACGTAGCTGGAAATGCGTGATATGGACTTGGGCAGCAAGGCTGTGGATAATAAGCATTAGGCTCATCTAAGCAAGCGGTCTGTAAAGAAGGCTGCATACCACAGTTTGTTGTGAAGAAAGCAACTTTCTTGCCTTCATATTTCTTCAGCTGCTGTGGAACATCTTCCAGGATGAACTGCTGGGAAGCGGAAAGTCCAGCCTCTGCAGTTGGGTCTGGAGCAGTAACGTCTACCATTTCGATGCCAAGCGCATCTGCGTTCTTCTTAAGAAGTTCGTGGCGTGCTACGATCAGCTCCATTGCCATATGGCGTGGGAAGGAGTAATGTACGAATACATCAATACCCCAGTCAGCGCATTTTTCCATAATGGTATCGCCCTGTGCTGCTTCATCTGCATATAAAACAAGATCAGATGCTGCTGCGATAACAGCCGGGTCTTCCTGAGGAGTACCAGCGATCAGGAGGATGTCATCTCTTCCCATCTCGCGAACCTTATCAAAACCAGCCTTTGCACCAGGAACTGCCTGACACATAACGATCGCTTTTACATCAGGATCAGATGCGAAAGATACGATCTGGGATACGGTAGTCTCCATCTCTGACATAAAGTTGTCCGGATAAGTTGCTGTAACGATGTGCTCCGGACCATATGTAGCTAATGCTTTTTCTGCTGCACGGAACTCTTCCTCGCCCTGTGAAACAGTACCGGTTAAAATTGCTACTTTCCAGTTATCACTGCCTTCTGACTTTGCAGCCTCTGTTGCTTCTGTAACAGCTTCTGCTGCGGTAGTTTTTTCTTCTGCCTTCTCAGCAGGTGCTGCTGTTGTAGCTGCGGTATTTCCACCGCCACATCCTGCCAGACCAAATGCCATCGCTGCTGCTGTAACAAGAGCCATCATTTTTTTGCTTTTCATAATTCGTCCTCCTTAATTTATAGATGTCCAGACCATCTACCCCCCTGCATGTTTTCAACATGGATCATGCTGTCCTCATGGCCGGCGGCATACAAGTTTTATTTTGTACGTCTACGGTCTACACTTGTGTGCTAGTGTAACACACCCCTGTTAAAAAAGCAAGTTTTTTTGTTGTGAATTTGTAATTTTTTACCATTTATTTTTGTAATCCATTTATATTTTTATGCTTTAAAGTCACAAATTATACAAAAAATCTTTAATCTGTCATTTTATAGCTCGTCATTTTGCTGCATTTTTCGTCTGTAAATCCCCTGTATCAACAGGGTTTTTGGAAATTTCTGGAAAATAATGGCGCCGGTAGTTCCAACGGAATTTCCCGGTACACAAAAAAGCTACTGCAAAATGGTCTCTTTCCACTTTGCAGCAGCTTTATCTTACTCAGGCTCATATTTCTGTCCGTCAGGCATGACATTCCCCCGTTTACAGCATATTCAGTTCTTCCTTTGCACATGCCATGGCAGAAGCGATCACCTTGTCCATGTCGTAATACTTATATTCTCCTAAACGTCCGCCAAAAATAACATGTTCTTCTTTTTCAGCCAGTTTTGCATACTTCTGATACAGTGCCTGGTTTTTCTCATCATTGACCGGATAATAAGGTTCCATACCTTCCTGCCAGGTAACAGGATATTCTCTGGTAATAACCGTCTTTGGCTGGGTACCGAATTCAAAGTGCTTGTGCTCAATGATGCGGGTGTACGGAGTCTCGCGGTCCGTGTAGTTTACTACAGCAACGCCCTGGTGGTTTTCCTCATCCAGAACCTCAGACTCAAAACGCAGGCTGCGGTATTCCAGCTTGCCAAACTGATACTTATAATAAGCATCAATGGTTCCTGTATACACGATCTTTTCCCCTAAACCATCGTAATATTCCTTCTTTTCCAGATAATCTACGCCGGTTTCAATATCGCAGCCTTCAAAGAGACGGTCAATGATCACATTGTAACCGCCAATAGGAATTCCCTGGTACAGATCATTGAAATAGTTATTATCATAGGTATAGCGCACAGGAAGTCTCTTGATGATAAAAGCCGGAAGTGCTGTGCAGTCTCTTCCCCACTGTTTTTCTGTGTAGCCTTTTACCAGTTTTTCATAGATCTCGCGGCCTACCAGGCTGATGGCCTGCTCTTCTAAGTTCTTCGGCTCGCCGGTGATCTCTTTTTTCTGCTCTTCAATGATCTTTTTCGCCTCTGCCGGAGTGGAAATATTCCACATCTTGCTGAAGGTGTTCATGTTAAAAGGCATGTTGTACATTTCACCTTTGTAATTGGCAACCGGACTGTTGGTATAACGATTAAATTCTGCCAGTGAATTTACAAACTGCCATACTTCTTTGTTGCTTGTATGGAAAATGTGGGCACCGTATTTGTGTACATGGATACCTTCTGTATTTTCACAGTACACATTTCCGCCAATATGATCCCTCTTTTCCAGGACCAGGCACTTCTTTCCCTTCTGCTTCGCAAACCAGGCAAAGACACCGGAGTACAGTCCGCTTCCTACTAATATATAGTCATATTTTTTCATTTTTATGCTCCTTTTTTATACCACGACATAATCCGAGTATACCGCATCTGGCATCATCAGGCAATCAACAGATTTTCCCCTTATGTGCAGACTTTTTATATTACCACGGAAAAATCCCCAGAAATCCGGCTCTGATCAACACCAGAACGGTCAGATGCACCGGATAAAACCAGTAAAACACATATTTAAACTTCTGTTTTCCCCGTTTTCCATTATAAAACCAGATGGGTATTGCTGCCAGGGCACCAACTCCATAGTTCAGATCCAGTGTTTCCAGGCCGCCAAGGACTGCCGCTGCCACACTGCGCCCTGCCCTGCTGTAATGAAACTCATAAAAAGCTGCAATAATGATGATCCCGATATAATCATAATCTGACTGAATCAGCACTGCTGCCATACAGCCCAAAGCTACTGCAAATATCTTTCCCGCTTCCACTGCAAGGGGAGTTTTTTCCCGAAACTGTGCCTGTTCCATGCCCCATAAAACAGCCAGTCCTATGAGAAATTCAAAAAATACATTCTGGTACCCCGGATAAAACCAGCGGTTGGCTGCCGCCAGGTCAAAAGGCAGTTCTGATATGAGGGCAAACAGAAACATCTGCAGGGCGTAACGCCTCCGGCTGTGTGTATGGTAAAAGCCCTCTACCAGAAGAAAAGCATAAATCAGGAATGCAGGCCGTCCCAGCATACGCATTCCCCGTTGAAGCACATACAGCCACTGGCCATTTCCATTTTCCAGAAGTTTTTGAAAACATTCTGCTCCGCCCTGATAATACAACCCATATTCCACGACCACTGCCCCAATATGGTCAATGAGCATGGAGATCATGGCGATCCATTTAAGCGCTGCGCCACTTAAGCCAAAGGTACTTCCTGTATCTGCAGAAGCATCTCCCGCATAGGCATACTCCATTTTATTTTTCATCAAAATATTTCCTCAACACAGCTAAAAGCCCCTGATGTTCATTGTCAACCGGAGTTACGAAAGGAGCCGCCGCTTTTACTTCTTCCGGCGCATTGGCCATGGCAAAACCGGCACCTGCTGCATTTAACATATCAAGGTCATTCTGCCCGTCCCCAAAAGCCAGGGACTGCTCCACAGGAATGTCATATTTTTCACATACAATCTTCACTCCTGCTGATTTACACACGTTTCCGTTCATTACTTCCAGATAAACCGGCTTGGATCTTGCAATGGAAAGCTGTGGATACCGTTCTTTTAAGCGGTTTTCTGTACGGATCACCGCTTCTTCATCCCCCATAAACAGAAACTTATGAATGCCACCCTCTTTTCCAAAAATCTCCCTTATATCTCCGGTTTCCGGTATCAGATGGGTAATTCCCTGTTCCTGGATCACCCACGGATCCCTGATATCGTCCACTACCCAGTGTTCCCCACCGTATATGCCACAGACTACCTCCGGAAACTCTTTTACAACCAGACTTTTGATCTCACATGCCAGGTCCAGATCCAGCAGGCAGCTGTATATTTCCTGATCATCCGGATCCAGAACCAGACCGCCGCTGTAGCACACCATAGGAGCATGGATCCCCAGTTCTTCCCGGATGGGGCGCATTCCTTTTGGCATACGGGCTGATACCAGTACAAAAGGAACTCCCTGACTGTCCAGACGGCGCAGTTCCTCTATAGTCTCCTCTGGAACCTGGTTTTCATTGTTTAAAAGAGTGCCGTCAATATCGCTGAAAATGATCTTATATTCTTTCAAGTTGTTTAACCCCCGCATTTATAATGTAACATTTGAGCTGAAACCAGTTTCTAATTCTGGAACATATCTCCTGCCAGCGCCCGGATCCTTTTTGCCAGAAATGCCGCCATAACGCAGAGAAGAAAATCTTCCACCACTGTGATCAGAAAACAGTTGATCACCACCAGTTTCCATGAGATTGGCATATGGATCACATAATTACTGATCCCATAAAAATACACCATTCCTGAAACATAATAAGCCATCATCCCCCAGAAGGCACTGAACAGATCCCAGGCAGTACCTGCTCCCGGGCGAAGGGAGGACAGCTTTCCTGTGATCCAGGCAGCAAATACAAAGCCCAGTAAAAATCCGAATGTTGGACGGATCAGATAAGCAGGACCGCCACCTGCCGCAAACACCGGAATACCGGAAAGGCCTACCGCCAGATAAATCCCCACACAGATTGCACCTCTGCGGGCTCCAAGCAAAAATCCTGCTAACAGGACAAATAAAAACTGCATGGTAAAATGCATGGGAAAGGGCTGCACCGGTATATTGATCTTAATATAGGCCCCTGCTGCGATCAGAGCTGTAAACAGACCGATCTGCGCCATTTCCCTGGTTGTCAGCGCCTGAGAACGGGCCACTTTTAATTCATGCATAAATGATTTTCCTCCGTAATGTATGATATCCTGAAACATAAAACATTGTAACATTGACCATAACCTAAGTCAACGAAGGAGTTCACTCTGGCTCTGCGTTATAACAAAAAAGGATATTGGCACGTACAAAAAAGCGCATTGCCATAAATGACAACACGCTTTTTGATTTCACATTTATTTTTATTTCATACCGGGGATCCGGCATTTACCATTCATTAATAAAACAGTCTGTTCACAGCACTGAAGATACCGCGGATAGATGCTCTGGTAATATTGGAGCTGATGCCTACGCCGTAAGTTGCTTTTCCAGTACTCTGGTCTACTAAGTGGATGTAGGAAGCAGCCTGTGCGCCGGAACCGGATGCCAGTGCATGCTCGGTGTAGTCTAATACCTTGATCTGGATGCCCAGTGCCTCTTCTAAGCCTCTCTGAACAGCATCAATCGGTCCGTTTCCAATGCCATCGAAGTACTTCTCAATACCATGATCAGTGTAGGTAAGTTTAACCAGTGTTGCAAACTCGCCGTCTGCAGTCTCTGTATCGGTAATACGGCACTTGCGGAAGTGCATTGGTTCTTTGCGGTCCAGATAATCCTTCTTGAACTCTTCCATGATCTGCTCTGGAGCAACTTCACCCTGCTTTTCGGAAATAGCCTGGATGACATCTGCAAACTCCTTGTGCATGCCCTTTGGAAGCTTGAAGCCATAGAAAGTATCCATAACAAAGGCTACGCCGCCCTTTCCGGACTGGCTGTTGATACGAACGATTGGCTCGTACTGTCTTCCAATATCGCTTGGATCGATAGGCAGATACGGAACTTCCCAGTACTGGCTGTTTCTCTCATGAAGAGCCTGCATACCTTTGTTGATCGCATCCTGATGAGAACCGGAGAATGCGGTAAATACCAGCTTTCCAGCGTATGGATGTCTTGGCGGGATCTGCATCTTGGTGCAGCGCTCGTAAACTTCTGCGATCTCACGGACATTTTCAATATTTAACTCTGGGTTGATACCCTGGGAGAACATATTGTAAGCAACGGTTAAAATATCTACATTACCTGTACGCTCACCATTTCCGAACAGGGTTCCCTCTACACGGTCAGCGCCTGCAAGCAGTGCTAATTCAGTAGAAGCAACACCTTCGCCTCTGTCATTGTGTGGATGCACACTTAAGATAATGCTTTCTCTGTTCTTAAAGTGTGTATTCATCCATTCGATCTGGTCTGCGTATACGTTTGGAGTGTTCATCTCAACAGTAGATGGAAGGTTGATGATGATCGGGTTCTCCTTGGTAGCGCCCCAGGTTTCCTGAACTGCAGTACAGATATCAAGAGCAAAATCCAGCTCTGTGCCGGTAAAGCTCTCTGGAGAATACTCCAGACGGATCTTGGTATCACATTCTGCTGCGTATCTCTGTACCATCTTGGTACCTACAATAGCGATATCCTTGATCTCATCCATATCTTTGTGGAAAACAACATCTCTCTGAAGAGTAGATGTGGAATTGTAAATATGTACAATGGCTTTCTTGATGCCCTTCAATGCCTCAAAAGTTCTCTTGATCAGATGCTCACGGCACTGTACTAATACCTGGACTTCTACATCATCCGGGATCAGCTTGCGGTCAACCAGGGTACGAAGAAAATCATATTCGATCTGGGAAGCTGCAGGGAAACCAACCTCGATCTCCTTAAAGCCCAGCTTTACTAAAAGGTTGAACATCTCTACCTTTTCTTCTACTACCATTGGTTCTACCAGTGCCTGGTTTCCGTCACGAAGGTCAACGCTGCACCATACAGGAGCCTTTTCGATTTCCTTATTTGGCCAGGTACGCTCCGGGAAATTAACTACAGGTACTCTTTTATATCTCTTATAATTTAACATAATAACTATTTCCTCCTTGTGTCTATCTCTGTCTTTTTTGTTACATGCTACTTGCTGTTGTGACCGGCATTTAAACGGTTCTGCTTTGTATTTTTTAATCTCAAGCCCTTCCGGGCAGTCGCTCGATCACGCCGTAACGGCAGACGATAAACAGCAGTACTTTTACTGATTCAGCCCCACGTTTCATCATTCCTTTTCTTAATAAAATCGTATACAGCATGGGATTTGTTTAAAAAAGCTCCGGAGCAACATTGTCCCCGGAGCCTCTGATACACCAGCCTCATTGCTGCAAATGATAAAAAATATATATTACAGTATAACATATACCCTTTATTCTTACAAGCAATGAGATTTCATTTTACTATTCGTTCTGGTTATGGATAATATTCCTGATCAACGTTTGCAGGCGCATTTTTTCGCCTTATAAACAATGTCCCTGCTCTTCCATTACTTTAATCACTTGGTCAACGTATTTTTCACAGGTCTCAAGATCAGATGCCTCTACCATAACACGGACAACCGGTTCTGTACCAGACTGACGAAGAAGGATACGTCCATTGCTTCCTAAGCTTTCTGTTACTTTGGCAACCTCTGCCTGGACTTTTTCATCATCCTGGGCTACTTTTTTGTCTTTTACCTTTACGTTCTTAAGAACCTGCGGATAAACTTCATATTCAGATGCCAGTTTTGCAAGAGTCTGCTTCTTCTCCAGGATCACTTCCATTACTTTCAGGGAAGTAAGGATGCCGTCTCCGGTCGTTGCATGTTTACTGAAAATGATATGGCCGGACTGTTCGCCGCCTAAGCAGTTGCCGGTAGCAGCCATATTTTCATAAACATATTTATCGCCTACAGCTGTCTTTTCATAGGAAATGCCTTCCCGGTCAAATGCCTTGTAAAGACCGAAGTTTGACATAATGGTAGTAACAACTGTGTTGTGGAACAGGCTTCCCTGCTCCTTCATGTACTTGCCGCAGACATACATAATGCCGTCTCCGTCTACTACATTTCCCTTTTCATCTACAGCGATGCAGCGGTCAGCATCTCCGTCGTAAGCAAAGCCTACATCACAGCCTTCTTCTACTACAAATTTCTGTAAATGTTCAATGTGGGTGGAACCGCAGTCTGTGTTGATGTTTAAGCCATTTGGCTCATTGCTGATCACATGTGTCTCAGCGCCAAGGGCATCAAATACATTTTTAGCAATCGCAGAAGCACTTCCGTTTGCACAGTCTAAAGCCACTTTCATGTTCTTGAAAGAACGGGTGGCAATAGAGATCAGATAGCCGATGTAACGGTTTCTGCCTGCTGCAAAGTCTACCGTGCGTCCGATCTTGTCTTTCTTAGCTAACGGGATCTCGCCCATTTCGCCGTCTAAGTATTTCTCGATCTCTACGATCACAGATTCTTCCAGCTTTTCGCCCTTTTCGTTGATAACCTTGATACCGTTATCATAGTATGGGTTGTGGCTGGCAGAGATCATGATACCGCAGTTAAAGCCCTCTGTACGTACTACATAAGAAACGCTTGGTGTGGTAGTTACGTGAAGCAGAAATACATCAGCGCCGGATGCGGTCAGACCTGCTACTAAAGAATACTCAAACATGTAGCTGCTGCGTCTGGTATCTTTTCCGATAACGATACGGCATCTTTCATCTGGCTTTTTCTGTCCGTAGTACCAGCCTAAGAAACGGCCTACTTTAAAGGCATGTTCAACGGTTAAGTTTACATTTGCTTCCCCGCGAAAGCCGTCTGTTCCAAAATATTTTCCCATTTTTTATGATCCTTCCTATCTGCACCTGTATCTGGCCGATCACTGCCTGATGCAGAAGTCAATTTTATTCTGAACCGGATTAAAACATATCGTTCTTCTTCAGTTCCTCTAAATAGCGTCCCAAAGCGTCCTGCCATGCAGGAAGTCTCTCAAAGCCGTTTTCTGTCAGTTTATCCTTATTTAAGCGGCTGTTAGATGGACGTTTTGCCTTAACAGGGAATGCAGATGAGTCTACCGGTGTTACCTTTACTTCATCCATACCAGCCTGACGGAAGATCTCGCAGGCAAATTCATACCAGCTGCAAAGTCCTTCATTGGTTGCATGATATCTGCCGTATTTGTCGGTCTGGATCATGGCAACTAACAGCTTAGACAGATCGTAGGTATAGGTTGGGGAACCAATCTGGTCATTTACGACACTGACAGCGCCTCTCTCTTGGCCTAAACGGAGCATGGTCTTAATAAAGTTCTTTCCATTTACACCAAATACCCATGCAATACGGACAATAAAGTACTTTTCCAGGTTCTGCTCTACTGCGATCTCGCCTTCGTACTTGGTCAGACCATATACATTTAATGGCTCTCTGTGGTCATCCGGCTCCCATGGGCGCAGACCTTCGCCGTTAAATACATAGTCTGTACTGATGTACATCATCTTAATGTCTAAGGCTTTGCAGACTTTTGCAATGTTTCTGGTTCCTTCTGCATTGACCTTGCGGCACAGTTCCACATTGTCTTCAGCAGCATCTACTGCAGTATATGCTGCACAGTGGATCACTGCATCCGGTTTTGCCTCAGTAATTACTTTTTCGCAGGCTGCGGCATCTGTGATATCCATTTCTTCTACATCTACGCCAATTCCTTCGATGCCCTTAGCTGCCAGTTCGTCCATTACGTCATGTCCAAGCTGTCCTTTTACACCTGTTACCAGAACTCTCATAAATGATCCCTCACTTTTATTATGTACTCTGAGAGTACATCTTACTATACACGTCAATGGCTGGCGGAAATTTCCGTCAGCCACAGTTACTTGTTACTTATCGTTCACTTACAGACGGTTTCCGTACATTTTATCGAAGTAATTGCTGTACTCACCGCTTAAAATATTTTTCCACCATTCCTGGTTGTCCAGATACCACTGGATGGTCTGCTGAATTCCTGTATCAAAGTTGTATTTTGGCTTCCAGCCTAATTCTGTCTCGATCTTGGTTGGGTCGATGGCATAACGGCGGTCATGGCCTGGGCGGTCTGTTACAAACTTGATCAGGCTTTCCGGCTTGTTTAATGCCTTTAAGATAGTCTTTACAACTTCCAGATTGGTTCTCTCGTTGTGTCCGCCAATGTTGTAAACTTCACCTACACGGCCCTTGTGGATGATCAGGTCGATTGCTTCGCAGTGGTCGGATACATGAAGCCAGTCACGTACATTTTCACCGGTTCCGTATACAGGAAGTTCCTCATCTGCTAATGCACGGCTGATGATCAGCGGGATCAGCTTCTCAGGGAAATGATATGGGCCATAGTTGTTGGAGCAGCGGGATACAGTTACAGGCATTCCATAGGTTCTGTGATATGCCAGTACAAACAGGTCTGCACTTGCCTTGGATGAAGAATATGGGCTGGAGGTGTGCAGTGGTGTTGTCTCTGTAAAGAACAGGTCTGGGCGGTCTAATGGCAGATCTCCATAAACCTCATCGGTAGATACCTGATGATAACGCTTAATGCCATAGGTACGGCATGCATCCAGTAAGGTAGTAGTTCCCATTACATTGGTGCGCACAAATGCCTCCGGATCTGTAATGGAACGGTCTACATGGCTTTCTGCAGCGAAGTTTACTACTACGTCTGGTTTTTCTTTCTCAAATAAATCAAAGATGAACTTTCTGTCAGCGATATCGCCTTTTACAAAGCGGTAGTTTGGTTTGTTCTCTACTGGCTTTAAGTTTTCCAGGTTTCCTGCATAGGTTAACAGATCCAGGTTGATGATCTCATAGTCTGGGTATTTGTTTACCATATGATGTACAAAGTTGCTTCCGATAAATCCGGCGCCGCCGGTTACGATGATCTTCATAATGTAAATTTTTCCTCCTAAAATAGCTCTATGCGAGGGACATCTTCTTGCTGCGGCAAGCCGCAACAAGAAGCATCGGATATCCATCCGATGTAAAATTCAAGCCATAAGCGGACTTATGAGCAAGCTCAACATCCGCTTATTTCTTGAATTTTGCGCCCTATAGCTTGTTCGTTAGAATTCGCGGTTATGCAGCTTGTCTACATACTTTCCGTCTAAAACGTCTTTCAGGTACTTGCCGTACTGGTTCTTCTTTAAAACTTCGTAGGTCTCTAATACCTGCTCTTTGGTGATCCAGCCGTTTAAGTATGCGATCTCTTCCAGGCACGCAATCTTTCTGTGCTGGTGGGTCTCTACCGTCTTTACAAAGTTGGTTGCTTCTACTAAGGACTCATGGGTTCCTGTATCCAGCCAGGTAAAGCCCTGTCCCAGTAAGATAACATCCAGATCGCCATTTTCCAGATAGATACGGTTCAGATCTGTGATCTCTAACTCGCCTCTTGCAGATGGCTTTAAGTTCTTTGCATACTCTACAACGCGGTTATCGTAGAAATAAAGTCCTGTTACGCAGTAATTGGACTTCGGCTTTTCAGGCTTCTCTTCAATAGAGATCGCTTTGCCGTTTGCGTCAAATTCAACGATACCGAAACGCTCCGGATCGTCTACATAGTAACCGAATACAGTTGCGCCTTTTCCCTTATTGGCAGCAGCTTTTAATCTCTTGTTTAAGCCCTGTCCATGGAAAATATTATCACCTAATACCATGGCAACGGAGTCACCATTGATAAACTCCTCGCCAATGATAAATGCCTGAGCCAGTCCGTCCGGGCTTGGCTGTACAGCATAGCTTAAGTTGATACCGAACTGCTTTCCATCACCTAACAGAGCCTCAAAACGTGGGGTGTCAACTGGTGTGGAGATGATTAAGATATCCCTGATACCTGCATTCATCAACACAGATAACGGGTAATAGATCATAGGTTTGTCATAAATAGGAAGCAGCTGCTTCGATGTTACTTTGGTTAAAGGGTAAAGTCTGGTGCCGCTTCCGCCGGCAAGTATAATCCCTTTCATTTTTTCCTCCTTGCAGGTCCCTGTAACCGTATTGCTTCTTATTTTAATGCAGACTACGGCCGAACCACTGGTTATTCTTTGTTCAATATACCATACTATGCGCCATTTTTCAAATCCTCAGGGAAATATTTCGCTATAATTCATGAAATATTAATATACGATTTTTTTCAATAGGGGATTAGGGATTGAAAAAAGTCTTTTTATTTAATAAGATAGCAGTAAAACATACAAAATTGGGGGAAAACTATGCTTTTAATGAACAAAACTCTTTTAAAGCTTGCCCGGGGACTATGGCTTTGGATCTTAGCCATAGCAGGGGTGGGCTTTCTTACGTTGGTAGGTACCACGGCGCTGGCTGAGATCATTGCCGGTTTCCTTGGTACTCTTTTTCAGCCTCAGGCGATCTTAAATACTGCCTGGAGCGCCATCCGGGCCGCGCTGGCTGCAGCTGTATTTACCTTTCTTGCCCAGCTCTTAAAAGGACTGTTAGAATACAGGACCGCTGCAAAGGCAAGAGAAGGCATGCGGAAAATGATCTTTTCCAAAGTTCTGGAATTAGACGCAGGAGGCATCGAAAAGATCGGTCCTGTCTCTGCTATCACAGCCTCTGTAGATGCCGTGGAACAGATGCAGACCTATTTCAGTACCTACCTTCCAAGTCTGATCTACAGTGTGATCGCGCCCATCTATCTGTTCTTTCATTTAAAGAACATTTCCATGCCTGTGGCTGTTTTATTATTAGTAGTATCACTTTTTCTGCTTCCTATTAATAATGCATTCCGCAGCAGGATCGAAGATATCCGCAAGATCTACTGGCGTTCACTGGATGATATGACCGGCTACTATATGGACAGCCTGCGGGGACTTACTACTTTAAAGCTGTTTGACAGAGACAGGGAACATTCCCGTATCCTGGGGGAAAAGGCAGATATATTAAATAAAAATATCAACTGCTTTATGAAGATCAATTTTACCTCTTTCCTGGTAACAGAAGCTCTGATCTATGCTGCCCTGGTGATCGCCCTTGTAGACTCCTGTGTACGTATTACAAAGGGTTCCATTACCATTTCACAGGCACTGATCGTTTTAATGCTTTCTTACAGCTATTTTTCTTCTGCACAGCAGCTGATGAGCGCTTCCCACAGTGCTTTAACCGCTATTTCCGCAGCAGGTAAAGTGGAGGAGATCCTTGATACAGATACAACACGCCCCTTTGCCCCGTCACTGCCGGAAGATAAGGAACATTTTAATGGGATCCGTATGGAACATGTATCCTATGGTTATGAAGGACGGGCCAGAGCCTTACAGGATGTTTCTCTTACAATCCCCAAAGGTTCTGTTGTCGCTTTAGTTGGACTTTCCGGCTGTGGAAAATCCACCACTGCTTCTCTTTTAATGCGTTTTTGTGACGCGGCAGCCGGACATATTTACATGGACGGCAAAGACTATCACAGCATGAAGCCGGAGGAACTGAGAAAGCACATTGCCATGGTTCCCCAGCAGGTAAACCTTTTTTCCGGGACCATCCGTGAAAATCTGCTCCTTGCTGACCCGGATGCAGATGACCAGACTTTAATGGAGGCTGTAAAAGAAGCGGGACTTTTAAAATTTGTACAGTCACTGGAAAAAGGACTGAATTCTGATGTTGGAAATGCAGGTGCTTCCCTCTCCGGCGGCCAACGCCAGAAAATCGGTATTGCAAGAGCCCTTTTATCAAAGGCTGAATACATGATCTTTGATGAGGCTACTTCCAGCGTTGATCCGGAAAGTGAAAAAGAGATCTGGGAGACCATCGGCCACCTGGCCCATACCCGGACCCTTATCATCATCTCCCATAGAATGTCATCGGTACGTGGCGCTGACTGCATTTACGTTCTAAAAGACGGCAGGGTGGCACAGCAGGGCGATCATGAAACTTTAATGGCCCAGGATGGCTTATATCATGAACTGGTAATACGCCAGCAGGCAATGGAGGTGGCAGAATGAAACGAAAATTCAGTTATTCAATGAAGGAAATGAACCGCCGGCTTCTGGCCATTGGAAGACCGATCCGGAACTATATTGCCATTTCAACTGTTGCCAGTGTACTGGGAGCACTCTCCCATATGGGACTGATGGGATTTGGCGCTTTATGGCTTTTGGCTGCGGCTGGTTTTTGTGATGGAATGATGACTTATGCAGCCCTTACTGTTACCTGTGCTGTTTTGATCGCAGTGTGCCGCTATCTGGAAGGTTTATTCTCCCATTTAGGTGCATACGGCATCCTTGCGAAAATGAGAGTCCATCTTTTTGACGCCATCGACCGTATTTCTCCTGCTTATATGATCGGACGGGAAACCGGTGATATTATGAATATCGCTGTGGCAGATATTGAAACTCTTGAATATTTCTTTGCACATACTATCGGACCTATGTTTACAGTCATTTTACTGCCGGTAACAACAGTGGTTCTGGCATGGTTTGTAAATCCGCTGTATGCACTGGTGCTGATCCCGATCTATATTATGATCAGCGTTGTACTGCCTCTTGGGGCACTGATCGCCGGACGGGGCATCGGTATGCGCTACAGGGAAGAGTTAGGTGATCTGAAATCGAAGATCCTGGAAAGTGTATACAGTATCCGGGATATCCAGATCTTTGGTGCAGGAAACCGGAAAATGGAAGATGTAATGAAGGCAAACAGCCAGGTAAATAAGGCTGCTTTAGGACTTACCCTTCACCGCCAGACCATTGCCTCTTTCCCTAACTTTTTCATCTACCTTGCAAGGATACTGATCCTTGTATGCGCCGGATATCTTGCATCAAAAGGCATCGATAACCCGGTAGGAACCATTGCTATTTCCTTTGCTGCAACAGCTTCTCTATCCTCTTCTTTCAGCCTTACTTTTGTGGTAACAAGCCTTTTAGAGGCATATGGCGCTGCAGAACGTATTTTTAAGATCGAGGACACATTGCCGGAGACTGAGGAACCGGAACATGCGGTTACCTGCGGCGAGATCCAGACCATTGAATTTAAAGATGTGACTTTCGCTTATCCAGGTACAGAACGAAAGATCCTGGAACATTTTAATTATGTCATACACAAAGGGGACCAGATCGGTATTGCCGGTGAGTCCGGTGCCGGAAAATCCACACTGCTGCGGCTTCTTCTGCGGTTCTATGCTCCAACAGAGGGTCAGATCCTGATCAACGGTATTCCACTGGAACAGATCAGCTTCAGGGAACTGCATAAGCGGATCGCATTTCTGGAACAGGATACTTATCTGTTCGACATGACCATTGCAGAAAATATAGGGATCGCAAAACCCGGTGCTTCTATGGAAGAGATCAAAGATGCTGCCAAACGGGCCGGAATTGCGGAATTTATCCATACCTTGCCAGATGGATATGATACCGACATGGGGCAGATGAGCGCAAGGCTTTCCGGCGGTGAACGCCAGAGGATCGGCATTGCAAGAATATTGCTCCGTAACCCGGATATCTGCCTGATGGACGAGCCATCCAGTGCTTTAGATGCCCTTCATGAAAAGGAACTGCTCCATACGCTGCAGACTGCCTATGCAGGAAAGACACTGCTGCTGATCTCCCACAGAGGAAGTACGCTGACAGGATGCAGCAGGATTTTGAGAGCTGAAGATCTGAAATAAAGTCTTCATTATCGACATGCCCCAAATACAGCTTTCCCCCGCCATTGGCGGGAGATTGTGCATATAGGACATTCAACAAAAAGACCAGCTGTACCAGACAGATATGTCCGTCCACAACTGGTCTTTTTATAATCCATTATAAACTTATGAAATAGACTCTACTGTATAACCTGCATCTTCCACTGCTTTTTTCAGCACATTTACATCGATCTCACGGTCATAGGAAACAACCGCTCTCTTGCCTTTTAAGCTGACATTTGCAGATACACCGTCGATCTTGTTTAAAGCACGCATTACACGGTTTACACAGTGCTCGCAGGTCATTCCGGAGATCTGGACGATCTTTTCACCGATCACAGGTCTCTCTAACTTGCTCGGTTTTTCCTTGATCTCGCTGGCTCCGCCGCCACCGCAGCATGGGCTTTCGCCTTTCATATGCTTAATGGTGCCTCTGATAGCAAAGATGGCGATCAGGATCAATATAAGGATCACAATTGCATTAACCATTTCTAAGTCCCTCTATTTCTGTAACAGGTATGCCACTGTTTACTCTTCTTCGCGGAATTTCTTATCTTTTGCTTCTTCCCGCTTTTTCTGGATAAATTTTACTCCCTGGTAGATCCCCATTCCCACTACATAGATGATAATGAGAAGAACTACCATATAGAGCATGGAACCGGATGAATTTCCCATTTTCCGCTCCTTTTCTAACATTCAGTTTATGTCACATGTGCTGTCCTGCCTGCAGACGCAGGCAGCGCACCGGATCAATGTTTCTTAGCTGCCTTATGGCTGTCCATATGATGTGCATGGGCACTGCCGCAGCTGCTGCAATGTCCGCTGCAGCCACCGCATCCACCGCCGCAGCCGCCGTTTCCGCTTCCACAGCTGCTGCAGCTGTCTTTTAATACGCCTGTGCGCTTCCAGTAGATCACCAGACCGCAGTAGCCAAATACAAGGAGCAATATAATTACATTTGCTATCATAAAATTCCCTTCTTTCTTAATGGAAACATGAAACAATGGATATCTGCCATATTCATTTTACCACAATCATGCAGTTTTAAAAAGGGGACCGGATGTTTCCACCCGGCCCCTTTATTATGCCGGTTTAATATACCGACGCTTGTTTTTCTTCTGCGCTCATTATGACGCGGACTGTACAGAACGCTTGGAATAGGTCTTCTGATCCTTATATGGATCTGGACGGAACAGCATATACAGCATGAACAGTAGCACTACGAATGCCACAACTGTGCCTGCACCGAAGGAACCATAGAATAAGAAGCTGCCGATCTGGTATACGCAAAGAGTAACAGCGTAAGCAAATACGTTCTGGAACAGGATCGCAAACCAGAACCACTTTCTATCCTGCATCTGCTGGGCCATTGTAGAAATAGCTGCAAGACAAGGAGAGTCAAGGAGGTTAAACAGCAGGAAGCTGAATCCGGCTAAAGCGGTTGGGAACCACATTCCAACACCTTCTGCAACAGTTTCTGCATCTTCAACGTCACCAGCAACATTTGCAAGTACGCCCATGGTAGAAACGATACCTTCCTTTGCACTGAAACCGGAGATTGCAGCTGCAACCGGCTGCCACTCGCCCCAGCCAAGAGGAGCAAAGAGAGGCGCGATCGCACCACCAATGATAGCCATAAGGCTGTCTGCGGAATCTTCAACAATGCCAAAGGAACCATCAGCAAATCCAAAAGTAGAAAGCAGCCACATTACTACGCAGGCAAGGAACAGGATAGTACCAGCTTTGATGATAAAGCCTTTCAGTCTTTCCCAAACATGCATCAGAACAGTCTTAGCAGATGGGATATGGTACTGTGGAAGCTCCATAACGAATGGAGCAGGTTTTCCGGAGAATGGTTTTGTTTTCTTTAACATGATAGCTGCTACAAGAACAGCTACGATACCTACAAAGTACATGATAGGAGCCATCATTCCGGCTACATCCCAGCCAGTTACATAGCCAGCCATAACGCCGCCCATTAAAGCGATTACAGGAAGCTTGGCACCACATGGGATAAAGGTTGCTGTCATGATTGTAAGTCTTCTGTCGTTATCCTGCTCGATGGTCTTGGAAGCCATGATACCTGGGATACCACAACCGGAGGAGATCAGTAACGGGATGAAGCTCTTACCGGACAGACCGAAGTGACGGAATACACGGTCCATAACGAATGCGATACGTACCATGTAACCGCAGTCTTCCAGGATGGACAGGAACAGGAACAGGATCGCCATCTGAGGAACGAAACCAAGTACTGCTCCCAGACCGCCGATGATACCATCAACAACCAGGCTTAAGATCAGATCGCTTGCGCCGGCATTCTCAAGGAAACCGCCAACAACTTCCTGAATAGCACCTACAAATGTATCGTTGGTCCAGTCAGTTACGAATGTACCGATGGTAGTTACGGAGATGTAGTATACGATCCACATTACCAGCATGAAGATCGGGATACCTAAGAAACGGTTGGTAACGATCTGGTCGATCTTATCAGATACGGTCAGCTTCTCGCCGCTCTTCTTAACAGCAGTTCCAACTACCTTCTGGATGAACTTGTAACGCTCGTCAGTTACGATACTTTCCATATCGTCATCATGAGCTTCTTCAATTGCTTTTCTTGCGTTCTCAACAACAGACTTGCCGGAAGCGGAAAGTGGAGTACTCTCAACTACCTTGCTGTCGTTTTCAAGGAACTTAACTGCATACCATCTCTTCTTGTTCTCAGTGATGTCTGCCGGCAGTACGCTTTCAACCTCAGCTACTGCTGCCTCTAATTCCTTGGAGAAGATCTCCTTAGGAAGATCAACTTCTTTCTTCTTAGCAACCTTAACCGCTTCGTCGATCAGCTTATCAAGACCGGTCTGCTTCAATGCAGATGTTTCAACGATCGGACAGTCAAGGAGCATGGAAAGACGCTCGATATCGATCTTGATACCTCTCTTAGCAAGCAGGTCTGCCATGTTTAATGCGATAACAACCGGAATACCGGTTTCGATCATCTGAGTGGTCAGATATAAGTTACGCTCAATGTTTGTTGCGTCAACCAGGTTAACGATAACGTCTGGATCATCCTTTAACAGATAATCACGGCTGACAACTTCCTCCAGGGTGTATGGAGAAAGTGAATAGATACCAGGAAGGTCAGTTACGATAACTTCTTCACTCTGGCTCTTGCTCTTTAATTTTCCCTCTTTTTTCTCTACCGTAACACCAGGCCAGTTACCAACATACTGGTTGGCACCTGTTAATGCGTTAAACATAGTTGTTTTACCGCAGTTTGGGTTTCCGGCAAGCGCGATCTTAATTGCCATTTCCTTTTTTACCTCCATGAGTCCATTGCAAAGGACTCTTTTTAATTCTCACGGTGTGTTATGTATGATTACTTTACTTCTACACACTGAGCATCGTTCTTTCTTACAGAAAGCTCATAACCTCTTACTGTAATTTCAACAGGATCTCCTAAAGGAGCAACTTTTCTGATATAAAGCTCACTTCCTTTTGTGATCCCCATGTCCATAATACGACGTTTGTAAGCGCCATCACCTGTGATCTTAGTCACTACTACAGTGCTTCCAACTGCTGCATCACCTAAAGTCATTGCTATGTCTCCTTTCTTCTCTTTGTCATGTTTATTTATGGCTATATCACCCTTAGGCAACATGTCCATTTAAACCATGATATGTCTTGCCATATCCTGATTTATTGCAACTCTTGAATCCTTAATATTGACAATAACATTTCCACCGATGGCAGATACAACTGTGATCTCTGCTCCGGCAACAAATCCCAGGTTTTCAAGAAAACGCTTTGTTTCTTCATTTCCGCCTACTTTGCGGATGGTATTTGTTTCTCCGATCGAAGCCATTGTTAAAGGCATCTTCTTCACTCCTTTTTTCAAGTTAGTTGTTCCTATTTCAGGTTAGTCATTGCTATCCTGATCATCTTAGTTAGAATACGCTAATTTAAGTTAGTTGTCAATAATACAGGCTCTTTACATGCTGATAATTTTTCTCAATAAGGTGCATTTTTTTTATTTTTGCTGTATAATTCATAAAGATGTTGGGGTCAAAATGTATTTTGCCCCCTCTGATACCGAATTGCTACGTGCTTTGCACTCCCGCAATTCTAAAAACAT